>OJIK01000005.1_pt1 | contig 87941 bp, 73 predicted proteins | sample 1595571 | NCBI WGS metagenome assembly OJIK01 (sample SAMN05416791, study PRJEB24817) | seawater metagenome | isolation source: Sea water | place: Canada:Atlantic | collected 2013-11 | reverse complement strand
AGCGTCAGATGTGTATAAGAGACAGCGATTAAGTCAAGTCCCTGGGTAGATGCCAAACGACGGACCTTCGCTCGTAAGTCAAAAACGGAGAGTGCCGGTGTGTCATCAATATATAAGCTCGCTTTCTCTAGGTCTTTTACACCTGAGGTCAGTACGTTCCACTCGCGATCTGTCAAGTCTCCTCTTCTTAATTTCTCGGAGCTCAATCCTGTTTCAGAAGAAATAATACGCGTTATGAGCTGAACAGAGGACATTTCTAGCGAAAAGACAGCGACTTTCTTACCGTGATCTACAGCCATGTTTCTTGCCATAGACAACACAAAGGCTGTTTTACCCATCCCAGGACGAGCGGCAAGAATAACTAAATCAGAAGGCTGCCAACCTGATGTAACACGATCTAATGCCGCAAATCCGGAAGGAACACCCGATAGACCTTCCTGCTTGGAAATGGTCTCAATCTTGTCAATAGCCTTACGTATCAGCTCTTCTGCACTTTCGTAATTACGCTTGAGGTTACCTTGAGCGACTTCGAATAGCTTTTGTTCTGCCTGGTCAAGTAATTCGAGAACATCCGTTGTTTCATCGAAAGCACTTTCTATTATTTCCGAAGAAATGCGGACAAGTTCTCGTTGGATATGCTTTTGAAGAACAATTCTGGCGTGATATTCAATATGTGCACCAGAACTGACTTTCTGAGATAATTGAGCCAGAAAGGATTCTCCTCCTGCTTTCTTCATTGATCCATCTTTTCGTAGTTCTGCTGCTACCGTTAAGATGTCTACAGGTTGATTGTCCCCAAAAAGATGGGTTATTATCTTGAAAATGTGTTTGTGCTGGTCTTTATAAAATGCATCGGGATGAAGGATATCGATAATTTTCGACAAGGCATTTTTATCAATCAATAGAGCGCCCAATACAGCTTCTTCCAAATCTATGGCCTGCGGAGGCACTCTACCACCTGCAGTTAGATTGGCACTACGTCCTTGGTTCTTGGGCGCGCTAGCGTTGTTGTATTGAGGATCTTCCATTTTTAGTTTATTCAGCGTAGACACCCATATTGAAGAATTTCTCCATACGTTTTTCTACGCGTTCTTCAGGATTGAGTTTAGACAGCGCTTTGATGTGTTTTATGATTTCTCTCTTGACAATTTCAAACGTGGCATCTGGATTTGCATGTGCACCTCCTAACGGTTCTTTAATGATTCCATCTATGAGCCCATTTTTTTTCATATCTGCCGCTGTAAGCTTCAAAACTTCTGCCGCAGTTTCTTTGTAGTCCCATGACCTCCATAAAATAGAAGAACAGCTCTCTGGAGAAATCACACTGTACCAGGTGTTCTCTAACATAAGAACTTTGTCACCAACGCCGATACCAATAGCACCACCTGAAGCACCTTCACCTATAACGATACAAATGACAGGTACTTTTAGTCTAGACATTTCCATGATGTTTCTAGCAATAGCTTCACCTTGTCCACGCTCTTCTGCTTCAAGTCCTGGGAAAGCTCCGGGCGTATCAATGAGGGTAACTACGGGGCGACCGAATTTCTCTGCTTGTTTCATTAATCGCAACGCTTTGCGGTAGCCTTCCGGGTTGGCCATACCAAAATTCCGGTATTGGCGCATTTTGGTATTGACTCCTTTTTGTTGCCCTATGATCATGCATGTCTGGTCGCCAATTTTACCCCAACCACCAATCATTGCTTTATCGTCTTTCACCCCACGATCACCGTGAAGTTCTATGAAGTCTCCTTCCGTGATAGATGAAATATAAGCTTGTGTGTAGGGTCTTTGAGGATGACGGGATAGCTGTACGCGTTCCCATGCATTCAAGTTGCTGTAGATTTCTTTTTTAGCGTCGTCGATTTTTTGACGTATATCAGTAATGGTTTTCGCCATATCTACACCTGTTTCATCAGCAAGCTCATGAGCTTTAGTAAGCTGATTTTCAAGTTCTTCGATAGGTTTTTCAAATGACAAATATTCCATAGTAAGAATTGTTTCAAGTCATGCAAATTACCAAAACCTTAGGAGAGGTTCTGCCTTTTTCGTGCCTTTATTATTCCGTTGGCAATGACCGTGGTTAAAATGATGACTACCCCAATATAAAACTGTGGATTCATACTTTCTGTAGCTCCGAAAAAGAGTGCCGCGAGTAATATGCCATACACAGGTTCTAGGTTGATTGCGAGCATTACGGAAAAGGGTGACATTCGCTTTAGTAATTCTACACTCTTTATGAATGGATAGGCGGTGCACAGTAGTGCTAGAATCGCGAGAAATGCTAAATCCGAATAGGAGCTGGCCCAGAGACTCGTCAAGGTATTTGTACCAAAAAATAATTGGTAGATCAGTATGGAGAGAAATGCGAATGTAAGTTCCCAAAAAGTGACCTGAATGGGTCGAGGATAACGCGAAACTAGTTGTTTATTTAAAATACTAAAAGAAGCACTCAACATCGCGCTGAATAAGGCGATAATAAGGCCGATCTGAAAGTTTGTAAAGCTGAATGAGCCTATGTTATAGCGCTCCAAACTGGCCGAACTTGGCTCTTCATAAAACACAATAACAATACCCAATATGACCAGTAACCCAAGTCCAAGCTCTGTCCAATCGATTTTACTTTTGGTTAGTAGGGGGTTGAGTAGTGCAGTCCATAAGGCTCCAGTAGATATGCCAGCTAACGTGATGCTGATGTTCGCGATTTTAATAGCCCCAAAAAAGGTGATCCAATGCACGGCGATCAATACTCCGCAAAGCCACATAAATAGGAGGTCCCTTGAATTGGCTTTAAATGATTTCCTTCTGAATAGTAAGTATAAGCCAATTGCGACAGAGGTTATCGCTGTACGGTTAAAGACAAGTGCCAAGGCATCTATGGAAATGAATTTCCCTAGTATGGCAGTAAATCCCCATACGAACACAATAAAGTGAAGGTTAATCTGGTCTTTTATATGAGTTTGCATTTGCGTTATTTAGGAGCTTTAGAGAATCTCCAAATGGCAATTCCGGCGAAGAGTAAATTTGGTATCCAGATGGCAAATTCAGCGGGTTGAATTCCCACCCACAATAATGCGCTACCAAGACCTTTGTCAATACTTAGCAGGCCAGTAGCAGCAAAGGTTTGGGAGATTTGCATGGCGAACACATAAACGGCACACAAGATGAGACCAATGGCTATATTGATACCTAATCCACCTCGTCTTTTTTGAGTTGCTAGAGAAACCGCCAGCAGCACAAACACATAGGAACTTACCGGGTAAGACGTTCGGCGTTGCATTTCCATTTGATAGGAGGCAATGTTCTCATTTCCAGTGACCTCTTCTTGTTCAATAAATCTACTTAATTCGTTACTATTCATCGTGGCTATGGAACTAAGCTTGGGCGCGATTTGCTCTGAAGTGAAGGCCAATGTTGTGTCCATTCTTCTACCGGTTAAAATGACTTCGTTGTTTAACGAGTCTAGGGTCCTCAGTCGAAAGTTGTCCAGTCGCCATTGACCAGTTGCGGTATCGAGTCGAACAAAATCGGCAGATAATTTTGAAGCCAATCTATGTGAATCGAAAACCTCATAAGTGAACTGGTAACCACTTTGCCTCTGTCCTGAATAGGTCTCGAAGTAGACATAATGCCCAGGAAGAACCTGCCGATGTACTTTTTGATTGATCGGTCGCGAAACACCGGTAATGTACTTTTCTTCAAAGGCAATTCTCTTGATATTGGTGTGTGGGACAAGCAGATGATTCAGTGTTAAGGACAACAAACATATGATGGTCGCACCAATAAAATAAGGTCTCAAGAACCTGTTGAAGCTTGTCCCAGAGGTCAATACTGCCACGACCTCGGAATTTGATGTAATACGTGAGGTAAACCAAATGGTCGATATAAATAGGATTAATGCACTAAACAGATTGCCATAGAATGCAATGAAATTGATATAGTAATCAAAGACTATTTCATTCATGGTCGCACCATTCTGAAAGTCATCAATTTTTTCACTTATGTCAAAAACTATAGCAATGGCAAGGATCAGAATCATCGTTAAGAAGAAGCTCCCCATGAATTTGCGCAATATGTACCAATCTAGTTTTTGCAAGGCGTTATAGTTTACGTTCTAGTTTAGGTACCATTTGATTTTTCCAAGTTGCAAAGTCACCGTCAATAATATGCTTCCGAGCCTCTTCGACCAGCCATAGGTAGAAACGTATGTTATGAAGCGAGGCTATCTGAGCACCGAGACTTTCTTTGCTTTTGGTGAGATGCCTGACATAGGCCTTGGTATAACTGTTGTCTACGTAACTCGTTCCATTAGGATCTAATGGCTCGTGGATATTTTCCCACTTTTTGTTTCGTATGTTAATAATTCCTTCGCTGGTAAATATTTGACCGTTTCTTCCATTTCTTGTTGGCATGACACAGTCAAACATATCAATCCCTAGACTGATATTTTCTAAAATATTCGCAGGTGTCCCTACACCCATTAAATAACGTGGTTTGTCTTTGGGTAAAATGGCGCAAGCTCCGGCAGCATGTTTGTACATTTCCTCTGCAGGTTCCCCAACGCTTAAACCACCTATCGCATTGCCATCTGCATTTTTGCTTGCAATATATTCGGCACTTTGCTTTCTCAAGTCTTCATATGTTGAGCCTTGAATGATGGGAAATAGACTTTGCTGATAGCCGTACAAGGGTGTAGTTTCATTTAATCTGTTCACACATCGGTCGAGCCATCTATGGGTCATGTGCATGCTGTTTTTGGCATATTCATAAGTACTCGGATATGGAGGACATTCGTCAAAAGCCATGATGATGTCTGCACCAATCTCTCTTTGTATATCCATGACGCGCTCCGGCGTAAACAAATGTTTGCCACCGTCTATGTGACTCCTGAAAAGTGCACCGTCTTCATTAATCTTGCGTTGGTTGGCTAGACTATATACTTGGTAACCTCCACTATCTGTTAAGATTGGGCCATCCCAACCATTAAACTTATGGAGTCCTCCTGCTTCTTTTAAGATGGAGGTACCTGGCCTTAGATAGAGGTGGTAGGTGTTGCCAAGTATGATTTGTGCTTTAGTGTCTTCCTTTAAATCCCTAGTGTGCACCCCTTTGACGGTTCCCGCAGTACCTACCGGCATAAATATGGGCGTTTGAATATCGCCATGGTCTGTACGTAGTGTTCCTGCTCTTGCAGAACTCTTTGGGTCGGTATGTTCAAGTATGAATTTCATGAATGACAAAAGTACCACTCCCTAGGTTATCTTTGCCCTATGTATACTGTAGAACTCATTTTTAAGCATTTTCCTGATTTGACGGAGAAGCAACGCGACCAATTCACCCAACTTCAACCCTTGTATGAAGAATGGAATAGTAAAATCAATGTGATTAGTCGCAAGGATATGGAGTCCTTCTATGTGAAGCACGTACTCCATAGTTTAGCCATCGCAAAGGTGTATTCTTTTCTGCCCGGTCAGACCATCTTAGATGTAGGTACAGGCGGAGGTTTCCCCGGTATTCCGCTAGCGATTCTTTTTCCGGAAACCCAATTTCACTTGGTGGACTCTATAGGTAAGAAGATAAAAGTGGTTGACGCCGTCGTTCAAGGGTTGGCTTTAGAAAACGTGGTGGCCGAGCAGAAACGCGCTGAAGAGTTGAAGTATACGTACGATTTTGTAGTTTCAAGAGCCGTTTCACACATACAGAAATTTATACCATGGGTGAAGGGCCGAGTCACAAAGAAAAACTCCGATCCCCTAAGAATTAATGGACTTTTTTCTTTAAAAGGAGGGGATTTAGCGGAAGAATTGGGGCCAATTAAAGCCAGACTTTCCTCACTAAAAGATCATTTTGAAGATGATTTTTTCGTAACGAAAAAGGTGGTTTACATTCCCCGGAGTGAAATCCAAGGCTTTCATGCCACTCAGGTAGTTAAAGACAAAAAATAGAATGATGAAATATCCGATCGTATTTTCCCTACTGCTTTCTGTGAACATGTTATCCGCCCAGTCGATAATCAAAGCTGATGGGACATCAGAAAGCTATTCGACTCCTCCTCGGGTAGTTACTCCAGGGATATTGACTCTAGATCGATTTAAAGCCAATGTGCCGTCTCTAGTAGTTAGGGCGAACCCCTTGACGATACCGTTTGGATATATTGACGCTGGTATAGAGTACAGGAATCAACATTCCGGTTGGATTCTCATGAACCACAGTTATTTTGGAAATGAAAATAGTTTCCGCAGTTATACGTGGAACGGTGTGCATGTAATGACCAAAATGTTCGTGCGGTTAGAGGCCTCTAAAAGATGGTACAGAACCCAGCAATCAATCTTTCGATTAAATCGAGAACGTTTTGCAGGTATCTACTTCATTTCAGGTTTTACAAATACAAGTTCTACCTCAACATTTGGGTTTGATGCGAATGGTTTTTCTATTCCGGTTGGACCTTATGTAGAGCGTACAAGAATCGATCTAATTTTAGGTGCAGAATTCGGAAAGACGAGAAACTTAGTGGGTTTAGACCATCCCTTATATTACGAGACGTCTTGGAAACTTGGTTATAATCTAGGAAGCCAAGATCCTCAAATACTCTGGGGAATCCGGTTTAACTACAAAGTTAATTAAAACAAAAAAGGCGCCCATTGGGCGCCTTTTTTGTTTGATACTTTAGTTCTACTATCCTAAGAAAGGGTAGTGGAAATCTGTCGCAGGAACCAAACATTCCTTAATGGTACGGGCATTTACCCAACGTAATAAGTTCATGTAAGATCCTGCCTTGTCATTCGTTCCAGAACCACGGCTTCCTCCAAATGGCTGTTGACCAACTACAGCACCCGTAGGCTTGTCGTTGATATAGAAGTTCCCAGCTGCATTTTGTAAGGCCTTAGTGGCTTCAATAGCTGCATAACGATCAGCAGAGAAGATGGCTCCTGTTAACGCGTAGTCAGAAGTTTCATCGACGAGTTTCAATGTTTCTGTCCATTGGTCGTCGTCGTAAACAAAGATGGTTAAAACAGGTCCGAAAATTTCCTCAACCATGGTACGGAACTTTGGATTGGAAGTAACGACTACGGTTGGTTCGATAAAGTAACCAGTCGTTTTATCGTAGTTTCCACCCGTGATTATTTCTGCTTCATTTGATCCTTTGATAAAGTCTATGTAGCCTGCAATTTTATCAAACGACTTTTCGTCTATCACTGCATTAATGAAGTTGCCCATGTCCTCAGGCGATCCCATTTTAAATTCCGACAGATCCGAAATTAATCCTGCTTTTACAGCTGGCCACATACTTTGAGGTACGTAAGCCCTTGATGCTGCAGAACATTTCTGTCCTTGGAATTCAAAAGCTCCCCTTGACAGCGCAGTGACTACTTGTCCTGCAGGCGTGGATGGGTGTGCAATCACAAAATCTTTACCGCCAGTCTCACCTACGATACGAGGGTAAGCTCTGTATTTATGGATGTTCGTTCCAATGGTTTTCCAAAGATGCTGAAATACTCCTGTAGAACCAGTGAAGTGCAGTCCGGCGAAGTCTCTGTGGTTAAAAATATAATCACCAGCAACAGGTCCATCCACATAAATGAGGTTGATTACACCTGCGGGTAATCCAGCTTCTCTGAATATTTCCATGACCACATTCGCAGAAAAAATCTGAGAATCTGCGGGCTTCCAAACTACTGTATTCCCCATCAATGCAGGAGCGGCTGGTAAATTACCAGCAATAGCTGTAAAATTGAATGGCGTTACGGCAAAGACAAAACCTTCTAATGGACGATATTCTAGTCGGTTCCAAATACCAGGTGAACTCTCAGGTTGGTCGCTGTAAATTTGAGTCAAGTACTCTACGTTGTAACGCAAGAAATCAGCGAATTCACATACGGAATCAATTTCTGCTTGGTAACAGTTCTTGCCTTGAGCGAGCATTGTCGCCGCATTTATTTTATAACGATACGTGGTACTAATTAGCTCAGCGGCTTTTAAGAAAATAGCTGCTCTGTGCTCCCACGGCATATCACCCCAAGCCCCACGTGCACCTAAAGCAGCATCTACAGCAGCCTTTACATGGGTATGATCGCCAATGTGATAATGACCCAATATATGCTGGTGGTCGTGTGGCGGACGTAATGCAGCCGTTTTACCTGTACGGACCTCTTCAGCACCAATATACATGGGCACATCTACAGTACTGTAATATTGATCTTTATAAGAAGCAAGTAGGGCTTCTCTTTCAGGGCTTCCTGGCGCGTAGTCATAAATGGGCTCATTTTGAGCGACCGGTACATTGAAAATTCCGTTTGACATGTTGTGAGATTTTGGTTCTGTATAATTCGTAAAGTTAAGCAGTACAGATTGGAATGTAGGAAACTGAAGATAGTATTGCCCGGTCAAGTTAAAAATGTTGATTTACCGTGTATAATAAAGTAAACTTTCTAGCAAGATTTATGCGTAGGCTAACAGAAGCTCTTAGTTTTGTGATTCATTTTAACGACGACAAATGAAAATCCATAATTTCTCTGCGGGTCCATGCGTTCTACCGACCCAAGTCTTTCAAGAAGCATCTGAAGCTCTACTTAATTTTGATAATCTAGGATTGTCTATTGTTGAAATATCGCACCGCAGCAAGAATTTTGTAGCGGTAATGGACGAGGCGGTATCATTAGTCAAAGAACTTCTGCATGTACCAAGCTCCCATGAGGTGATTTTTATTCAAGGTGGAGCATCGTTGCAATTTGCAATGACAGCATTCAACTTCTTAACAGAGCATGGAAAAGCACAATACTTAGATACAGGAGTATGGGCATCCAAAGCTTTTAAGGAGGCAGCTGGATTGGGTAACGCAGAAATCATAGCGTCATCTAAAGACAGAAACTACAGTTACATACCAAAAGGCTATGCGATCGATCCTCATTCGGATTATTTCCACTGTACTTCAAATAACACCATTTACGGAGCGCAGTTAAAAGAGTTTCCTTCAACAGAGGTTCCGGTTATCTGTGATATGAGTTCGGATATATTTTCGCGACCTGTTGATATAGCTAAGTTTGATCTTATTTATGCCGGTGCACAGAAGAATCTTGGCCCAGCAGGCGCAACGTTAGTAATAGTGAAGAAAAGCGCTTTGGGTAAATCCGGTAGGTATATCCCCTCAATGTTAGACTACAATACGCACATTTCGAAAGAGAGCATGTTTAACACTCCACCTGTGTTTTCCATTTACGTAAGTATGTTAACCCTGCGTTGGTTGAAGGAAAATGGTGGAGTAGAAGCCATTTATCATAAAAATGAGGCTAAAGCAGCTCTACTGTATCGTGAGATCGATAGAAACCCTCTTTTTGAAGGTACGGTGGCCATTGAAGACCGATCTTCAATGAATGCCTGTTTTTTATTAAAAGATGAAGCAGCTCATAAGGAAGTATTCAACCAATTGATTACAGAAGCTAGAATTAACGGCCTAGCTGGTCACCGTTCTGTAGGTGGTTATAGAGCATCTATGTACAATGCTCTTGGAGAAGATAGTGTCCAGGTTTTAGTGGATTGTATGAAAGAATTAGAAAAAAAATAAACATGAAAGTCTTAGCAAACGATGGAATATCTCCCTCTGGAATAGCAGCAATAGCCGCAGGAGGACATGAACTAATCACAACTAAAGTAGCACAAGAGCAACTGATAAATTATATCAACGAACATAACGTTGAAGTGGTTTTAGTTCGTTCTGCTACTACGGTAAGAAAGGACTTGATCGACGCTTGTCCTTCATTAAAAGGAATAGGAAGAGGAGGTGTTGGCATGGATAATATTGATGTTGACTACGCTCGTGAAAAAGGTCTGACCGTATTTAATACGCCTGCAGCTTCATCTGATTCTGTAGCGGAATTAGTAATGGGGCACATGAGAGGTCTCGTTCGCTTCTTACACGATTCTAATCGTGAGATGCCTCTTGATGGAGACACTAAATTTGGTGCCTTGAAAAAGGCTTATGCGAAAGGCCTGGAATTACGAGGACGTACATTGGGAATTGTTGGTTTTGGAAGAATAGGTCAAGCACTAGCGAAACTTGCCGTTGGAGCCGGAATGAATGTTATATTTTCGGACATCCATGATAAAGACATGAATATTGAGTTGTCTTTGTTTGATGGACAAAAGGTAAAGTTTACTTGTAAAAATGTAGGTTTTAATAAGGTCTTGAAACAATCAGATTTTATTTCAGTGCACGTGCCAGGTGGTGACCTCATTGGTAGTGATGAGATCGCTAAAATGAAGGATGGTGTATTCTTGTTAAATGCTGCTCGTGGCGGTGTGATTAACGAGCAGGCACTATTGGATGCATTGGAATCGAATAAGGTAGCAGGAGCTGCATTAGATGTTTTTACGAAGGAGCCTACACCAGCAATCAAACTCTTGATGAATGGTAAAATTAGCCTCACACCTCATATTGGTGCAGCGACTTTAGAGGCTCAAGATAGAATTGGTACTGAGTTGGCAGCGCATATTGATGCACTTGCTTAACGAAGAACGACTGTGAAAAAAAGGCCTGCGTAATTGCGGGCCTTTTTTTTTATAAATCAAGCACCACGGAGTAACTTCGAGGAACCTTAATGCACAGAACTCAATGTTATCACCATTTAAAGCAGTTCGTCCGACCCGCGACAAAGCGTATCTCGTTGCGACGAGATCTTATCTGAATTACTTCCCTGAAGAACTCAAGGATAAGCTGGACAGCAATCCGTTCACCTTTCTTCACGTGATTAACCCAGATGTATACGCGAGTGAGTCTGCTGAAAATAGGTTTGAAGCGGTTAGAAAGAGATTTGACGCTTTTACGGAAGAAGGGGTCTTTATCAAGGAGACTGAGCCTGTATACTTTCTTTACCAACAAATCACCCCATCCTCGACCTTTGAGGGTGTGATAGGGTTGTTAGATACCAGTCATATTGACGCAGGTAAAGTAGTTGTTCATGAAAACACGATTCAGCAGCGGGAGGAACTCTTTGCAAATTACTTGGAATGCACTGGTTTTCAAGCAGAGCCGATATTAGTTTTCGGAGAAGCTTCTGAAAGACGTAGCGAGATTTTCGCCGAGATAAAAATGGAGCGACCAGAATATGAATTCAGCTCAACGGATAGGTATGAACACCGCGTTTGGGTAATTCCTTCATTGTTAGCAGCAGAGCTTGAACGGGAGTTCAAAGAATTGGAGGATGTATATATAGCCGATGGACACCATAGGTTGGCATCTACGAAGAAAGTATCAGAGCGACTGCCAAGTAACATTGACGCCCAGGGAGTACTCTGTATGTTAATGGGTGAAGATCAAGTTAAAATAGACTCTTTTGAACGTTGGTTCAGGTTAGAGAATGCACATTTCGATTTGAATTGTTTGGAAGATGACTTTGATATTACGCCATTGTCCAACTGGAATTTGGCACCCAAATATCATATTGAAATGTATGCAGAGGGGAGTTGGTATGGGTTGACCTATCGTTCTGGTGAAGTACCGGAATTAAAGCCCCAATTGCTATTGGACAAAATATTAAAGCCGCATTTATCGGTACTTGATCCAAGGAATGACCAGCGCCTTGAATATATCAGGCAGGGTGAAACAGATGAGAGTCAATTGATGACTGAAAAGGGATTTCATTTGGGTTTCAGACTCCCTTCCGTAAGTGTTGAGTTATTGAAAAAAATTGGTAAAAATGGAGGGATAATGCCTCCAAAAAGTACGTATATAGAACCCAAACTTAGGAGCGGATTACTCTTACACGTTTTCAAATGAGCATTACAGACGCCATAAATAAGTACAAGGATATTCTCGGATCAACCGTGAAACTTGTTGCAGTGAGTAAAACCAAGCCCGAATCTGCCATCACGGAGGCATATCAGGCTGGACAACGAGACTTTGGTGAAAACAAAATCCAGGAGATGACGGTAAAGGCGGAGTCGTTACCTCGTGATATACGCTGGCATATGATTGGCAATATCCAGACCAATAAAATCAAGTATATGGCATCTTATGTCCATCTAGTTCATGGTGTTGATCGGGAAAAAGTACTGAAAGAGTTAAACAAGCAAGGTCAAATTAATGGACGGGTTATCTCCTGTTTACTTCAGATACATATTGCTGAAGAAGACACCAAGTTCGGTTTTGATTATTCTGAGTGCATAGAATTAATAGGTCGCCTAGACGAGTATAAGAATGTCAAAGTAACAGGTCTTATGGGCATGGCAACGAATACAAAGGATCAAGAACAGATCAACATGGAGTTTATGGGATTGAAGGAATTTTTCGATTCCCATGCTGTTGCTCACCAATGGGATACCTTGAGTATGGGCATGAGTGGAGACTATGAGCTAGCAATTGCAGCTGGTAGCACACATGTACGGATTGGTTCTGCTATATTTGGCGCTAGAAATTATACCATTTGAAATTCGCAGTAATAGATATAGAATGTACCGGTGGTACTTGGGGACAAGAGCGCATTATCGATGTAGCCGTATTTGTGCTAGAGGACGGAGAGGTCATTGACCAGTTTGTTTCTTTAGTAAACCCCGAAGCATCAATAGACCCTTACGTATCCAAGCTTACGGGCATTACTAATAAAATGGTTCGGACAGCGCCTAAATTTTTTGAAATAGCCAAGCGTTTGGTTAAGGTTACAGAAGATTGCACGTTTGTCGCCCACAATATAAGTTTCGACTACCGCGTATTCCAGCAGGAATTTGCGACGCTGGGTTTTGACTACCACCGCGCTACGTTAGATACAATTCCCTACTGTGAAAAGATCTTCCCGGATTGGTCTAATTATGGATTAAAAACGGTCAGTAAAGAATTGGGAATGATTAATGCTGCTCGGCATCGTGCAGAGGGCGACGCTCGTTTAACAGTTGACTTACTTAAAATCTTATTAGAAAAAGACCGCGCCTCTTATTTAGACCAAGTGTTTGTCTCTAAAACAGCCAGCGTCAAGCGAAACCCATTTAAAGAGCAGGTTAAAAATTTACAGAACAGGGTCGGTATATATTACATCTATAATGACCAAGGTGAGATCATTTATATTGGAAGTAGTAAGGACTTACAGAATAGTGTGAACAGACATTTTGTTGCAGACAATAAGGTTGCTCTAGCACTTCAGAATGAGGCAAAAAAACTTGAAACAGAAGATATTGGAAATGCGGCAATCGCGGAAATCCTGTATGTTCTAACTGTTGAGCAACATCGTCCTATTTATAATTCAGCTAAGAAAAAGCGATTGCTAGAGTTTGGCGTTTTTATAGAGCCTCTGAAAAACGCCATGGTGGATTTGGTCAGAATATATCCAGTTCGTCACAAGGAGCCTCAGTTTTATTTTGCTGCTCCTAAATATGCTTATAATTGGCTTCAAAAAGTCATGTTGAATGAGCATCTCAATCCAGATACATTCCTTTTAGATAAAGATAGAGCTCACTACCATAGGCATGTTCAGAGCTTGCCATGGGAGTATGTAAATACAGAAGTATCTTCTGCTGCTTTAAGGGGATATGTATTGCCGCAAGAGGCCCTTTTAATGGGCCCTGGTAGAAAAGATCAAGAGAAATGTGTCCTTATTATAGAGGGTGGAAGACTTTTAGGATATACTTATTTCTATTTGGCATCTGACGGATTAGACAGGCCATTTCTTAAAAAGAGAATGGTTCACTTGGATCATAATAACTACAACGCTAGCGTGGTACATCATTATTTACAGTCAGGGTATTTGAAGAGTATAGAGTTGTAGATTATTTAAAGAAATATGCTGCACTAACCACGACTTGGCTACTTCTGGAATCGAGGGAGAAATTATAATCGGTGTCGTTGTAGTTGTAATTCACATTTCTAGCCAACATACCAAACCCACTTTCATATTTTATTTCAGCCAGAATCCGCCATACTTTGAGGCCAGCGTGAATGTGCCACCCCCAAGTAAACTGAGCTTCTACGTCGTTTGACCATATGTCACTGGCGTTGGCTAAAGGCAACGAAGGCGTAGCACCTAAACCAGCAAACAGAGGTCCTATTTTAGCACCAGCGCTCAGGGGGAAATCTAAACGCTGTACCATAGTACTTAAGTCTAAGTCATTGCCGTTATCTGTAATGGATATACCCTGTTTAAACTGTGTATACAAAGCCTCTGCATGGATATAAACAGGTACCAACGGTAAAGAAACACGCGTGATTAGCCCTGCATTGAAGCCGTTGGTTATGTCGGTTTGAATATTAGAAATATCATACGTTTGATCAGCATAAATATTCAAGACATCTTGGGTACTCAGGGAGGCCTGCGGATAATTAACACCTGCTTTAGCACCAAATTTAATCACCTTGAATTGCGCATTCATTAAGGTTGTGCAGAAACACAACAGTATAATCAGGAATTGTTTTAGAGTCGTCATGGAGGCTTCTTTTAGTTTGCTCGAGGTTATTTATGAGTCAAAAAGGATTCCACATGGTTAAATATTCTATCCGATGCTCCCTGCTCAGGTGCTGGCTGAAAGTCTTTGCCTGTGATAGACTTAAATAATTCCTGATAACGTTTGCTTACCATCTCAACAAAGTCATCTGTCATTTCCGGAACCGCTTGTCCTTGTTTTCCCTGAAATCCCTTTTCCATAAGCCATTCACGTACAAACTCTTTACTCAATTGACGTTGGGTTTCTCCTTTGTCTTGTCGGTCTTGATAGCCATCAAGGTAAAAATATCGAGAACTGTCGGGGGTGTGTATTTCATCTATGAGTACAATTGTACCATTGGATAACTTACCAAACTCGTATTTGGTATCTACTAATATTAAACCTCGATCATTAGCCATTTGTTGCCCACGCGCGAATAGAGCTTGCGTATGGCGCTCAAGTTCTATATAGTCTGATTCCGATACAATTCCTCTGGCAATAATATCTTCTCTGGAGATGTCCTCGTCATGTTCGCCATGTGCAGCTTTCGTGGCGGGTGTTATTATTGGAACATGGAAAGCGTCGTTTTCTTTCATTCCTTCAGGAAGTGTTACACCACAAAGTTCTCTCAATCCACTATGGTATGTCCTGGCAGCATGGCCAGCTAAATAGCCACGTATGACCATCTCTACTTGAAAAGGTTCTGCACGATGTCCCACGGTCACTTGAGGATCCGGAGAAGCCAATCTCCAATTAGGTACAATATCTGAAGTCGCGATTAAAAAGTGCTCGGCTATTTGATTTAATACTTGTCCTTTTCCGGGAATAGGCCTTGGAAGAACAACATCGAATGCTGATATTCTATCAGAAGCAACCATCACGAGTTGGTCTTGTGCTATGGTATAAACGTCGCGAACCTTTCCACGGTAAAAATTAGTCTGACCAGTAAAACTGTATTCCGGCTGCTGGTTCATGATTTAATCGTTTTGCTCGTAAGCGTTAATGATTTTCTTAACTAATGGATGCCTTAGAACATCTCTTCCATCAAGTTCTACAATTCCTATGCCTTTAATGTCTTTCAGCTTAACTAGCACTTCCTTCAATCCACTTTTTTGATGTTTAGGTAAATCTATTTGGGTAGGATCTCCGGTAATAATGAAACGCGAATTTTCTCCCATTCGGGTTAAAAACATCTTCATTTGTGAGGTCGTCGTATTTTGACTTTCATCCAAAATAACATAAGCATCGTCCAATGTCCGTCCTCTCATAAAAGCCAGTGGTGCAATTTCGATGGTTTTGTTTTCTAAATAAAAGTCAAGCTTCTCCTTTGGAATCATATCTCTCAAAGCGTCGTATAACGGCTGCAAGTAGGGGTCTAGCTTTTCTTTGAGGTCGCCAGGCAAGAATCCGAGATTTTCTCCAGCTTCTACTGCTGGACGTGTCATTACTATTCTGCGTATTTCTCTGTTCTTTAACGCATTTACAGCTAGTGCTACTGCGGTATATGTTTTGCCTGTTCCAGCAGGACCCACAGCAAATACAAGGTCATTCTCTGACGAAACTTCAACCAATTTTTGTTGATTGACTGTTTTGGCCTTGATGATACGTCCCGCATGCCCGTGAAGAATCACTTCATCTTTGAGCATCGTGTTTCTAGACCTTAAGGTTTCGCGTGATTCGATAATTTCATCTAAGACTCTTTGATCAAGAGTTTTGTGCGCGCGAACGTATGCGACAACGGCCTCGAGCTTGTCTTCAAACTCTTCGATCACGTCTTCAGGACCTTCGACCTTTATTTCGTGGCCTCGAGCAACTATTTTCAACTCAGAAAAGTACGCGCCTATTTGTTTCAAATAGGTGTTGTTAGGGCCATAAAGTTGAGCTGGATCGGCTCCGGTCAGTTTAAAAACTCGATGTGTCAATTACTGCTTGGTTGAGTACTATAATTCAAGGCGGAATTGCCTTACTTTTGACAAAGTAACTACATTTTCATCAATACACAACGCAGCGATAGCTGATCTATGACTGTCATCACGTTTACATCTGATTTTGGACTCCGAGATACGACTGTTGCTCGTGTCAAAGCCCGCTTTATGCGCAGGGTTAAGGATCTGTTGATGGTGGACGTTTCTCATTTGGTGGAGCCCCACAATATCACAGAAGCGGCTTTCATGCTTCGTCGGGTATATCAAGACTTTCCTCCCGGTACGATCCACTGTGTCTTTGTGGGTGCTGGTCCACAAGAAAACAAGGAGTATATATGCCTGAAGGCCAATGGTCATTTTTTTATAGGTGTTAATAATGGCATTTTACCAAGTGTGTTGAATGGCGCAAAAATAACGGGCGCTCGTGTTTTAGATATTCGTGGTGTTGACACTACGGATGAAAAAGACTTATTTGCAGCAGCAGCGGGTCATCTATCCGTGCAGGGAAAGATTGAAGTTTTAGGACCTCCGCTAAAGAGTGTGAAAAGGATAAAGGAGAATGCTCCGGCCATCTCCGACTATGCAGTACGCGGCCACGTGATCTATATTGATCATTTTGGCACCTGCGTCACAAACATTTCAAAAGAACTCTTTAACGGCCAGCTAAAGGGTAGACGCGCATCAGTAGAGGTTGCGAGAAACAGAAGTATCAAAACTATTTTTGATCGTATCGCTGAGGTTCCTCAGGGAGATATAGCTGCTCTATGGGACCAACACGGTATGCTTTGTATAGCGGTAGGGAAAAGTGGAGGCGATCATATCAAAGGCAGCAACGAACTTTTAGGAATGAAAATTCACGATTGGGTGAGAATTGATTTTGTATGATCGTTAGAATCGTTAAACTATCCATTGATCCCAATTCAAAGGAAGGAGCCTCTTTTAGACGCCTATTTCTGGAGAGTAAAGAACACATAGTGGGTCAAGCCGGCTGTCATAAAGTTGTTCTGTTGGAGGCGCAGACGCATTTCTTTACCCACAGCACTTGGGATTCTGAAGAGGCCTTAAATGACTATAGAAAAAGCGATTTATTTGGAGTCGTTTGGCCGAAAACAAAGGCGCTATTTTACGACAAACCAGAGGCTTGGACATGCCTTGAGATAGAAGAAGCATAACATGATTGCACAACTTCAAAAAGAATTAAAAGTATATTTCTCAGGTATTTTAGGATACTTGATCATAGGTATTTACCTACTCATTAATGGCCTGATGCTTTGGGTGTTTAATGGCCCATTCAATTTATTGGATGGAGGATATGCAACCTTGAGTAATTACTTTGGCCTTGCACCATGGGTATTTTTATTCCTGATACCTGCGGTTAGTATGCGTGTATTCAGCGACGAACTGAAATCAGGAATGATGGAATTGTTGATTGTTCGTCCTATTTCCACGCGTGAATTGGTTCTTGCTAAATTCCTAGGAACCCTCTCTGTGGTGGTGTTATCCATACTTCCTACGTTTATTTATTTGTGGAGTATGAGTGAATTAGGCTCACCCGTGGGTAATATTGATTGGGGAGCATCCATAGGTTCTTTTGTTGGATTGTTGGCCTTAGGGGGAGCGTATACGGCCATTGCTGTTTTCGCAAGTTCCTTAACGACGAATAACGTGGTCGCCTTCGTTTTAGGTGTCGTCTTTAATGCAGGTATTTATATAGGGTTTGAGGCGTTGGCTAATTTATACCAATTCTCGGGTTGGGAATTGGTGGTACGTAACTTGGGTATTAATGAGCATTACATTTCCATGTCCCGAGGGGTTTTGGATGCACGTGATTTAGGTTATTTCATTGGCCTAATTATGTTGTTCTTAGGATTGACCCAAGTTCTAGTTGCTCGCGGTAATCAGAAAAGACCACTCCGCAATGCGGCTGTTTTCATTCTCCCAGCACTGGCACTCCTGATATCTAGCTATCTCATACACTGGAGAATCGATTTGACGGAAGAGGGTCGCTACTCGCTGAGTGAAGGAACGGAAGGTTTATTGGATCAATTAGACGAGCCATTATTGGTAAAAATATATTTAGAAGGTGAATTCCCTGCTGGATTTGAGCGACTAAAACTGGAGTCCAGATATATGCTCGAGGAATGGTCGGCTAGAAATGGAAATGTCTTTTTTGAGTTTATCAATCCCAATCAAGTGGAAAATGCCCAGGAATTTAAAAATCAATTAGCCACTAAGGGAATAAACGCCGTGCAGCTTCAGGTTTCTTCGAAAAATGGTCAAAGTGTTCTCAATGTATTTCCTGCTGCAATTCTTAGCTACCGAGAGAAGGAAGAAGTGGCTATTCTTCTTGAAGACGTGATGGTCTTTGATCCCGCTGAACAGGTAAACGTCAGTATACAGCAGTTAGAATTCAACCTTGCACGGTCCTTAAGTGCACTCTTACAAGATGAAAAACCAAAGGTGGCCATGATTACTGGCCACGGTGAGCTATCAGCTCTACAAACCGCAGGTATTGGAATGGCGTTAAGTGAGCATTACACGGTCGAAAGGTTTTCCACACAAACCTACAAGGCGCTACCTAACGGTGAGCCTGATATTGAAGACTTGATACGAAGGCTGAACACTTTTGAATTGGCTATAATCGCCAAACCTACCAAGGCTTTTAGTGAGCTAGATAAATATTTCCTAGACCAGTACGCTATGGGTGGTGGCCACCTCATGTGGTTTATTGATGGGGTTCATGCTGAGATGGATAGCTTGAGTTATGGTCCAGATTTTTTAGCGTATCCAACCTATTTTGACCTGAATATCACCGACCTCCTGTTTAAATATGGCGTACGTGTAAATACAGATTTAATTCAAGATGTTCGCTGTGCTGGAATAAATGACCGAAGAAATGTTAATCCGTGGGTATATTTCCCGCTCTTTGGTGCCACTGATCATCCATCTGTAGCTAATTTAAATGCCATAAAAGGCGAGTTTTCCTCTTCTCTGGATACTTTAGAGGCTCCCGGTATTAAAAAAACGGCACTACTACAATCTTCTTCCAACGCAAAGAGAGTTCCTGCACCCCATACGGTAAGTTTAGAAGCCCTATACAATCGTCCGGACCCAAGGAGCTTCAACCAGAGTGATCTTCTTTCTGGAATTTTACTTGAAGGTGTGTTCGAAAGCGCTTACGCCAACAGAATAGCTCCTAAAGCAGCGGGTGCTTCTCTTCCCCAGCTCAAACAAAGTAACCCTACTTCGATGGCGGTCTTTAGCGATGGTGATTTAATCCGCAATCAGGTCAATCTTATTAATCCAGAGCTTCCAAGAGGCCAGCCTATGCCGTTGGGCTTTGATCAATACACTAATATTCAATACGGTAATGATGACTTGGTTTTGAATATCGTTGACTATATGCTTGATGATAGAGGATTAATGGACACACGGACAAGAGATGTGAAACTACGCCTGTTGGACCAACAAAAAATATCGAGTAACGCAAGTTTCTGGAAGTTCTTAAACGTGGCATTCCCTGAGTTTCTATTGCTCTTAGCAGCTTTGCTGTTTAATTTGATAAGAAGAAAAAAATATGCACATTAATAGCTCTCTCATTGTTCTTGTTACGGCTCTTTCCTTGATCGCCTGTTCCACACCAACGCAAAGTGATGGTATGGAAGAATTGAAAGCCCAATATGATTTTGCAGTTTCAGATACAGCCAGTATTACTAAAATCATTATCAGCGATAAAAAGCCTGCCACGGTAGTTCTTGAAAGAACTTCGTCTGGCTGGATCATTGGAGACGGAGCGCCTGTAAGAAAAGATGCGATAGAGGTTCTTCTGAAAACAGTCAGTCAAGTGACATTGAAAAATTTTGTCCGTAAAAGCGCTGTTCCACAGGTCAACCAGCGTATGGATGTATATGGTAAATGGGTGGAGGTCTACCAAGGAGAAACATTGGTCAAGAGTTATATTGTCGGAACAGAAACTCCAGACATGTTAGGGACGTACTACAAAATGAATGGATCTGAGCTCCCGTTCGCGGTCTATCTCCAAGGATTTAATGGTTACCTCACTACCCGATTTTTTACCTCGGAGTCTCTATGGAGAGACCGTACCATTTATGGGTTAGCTCCGGATGAAATCAAGAGTATCGAAATGAGTGCAACAGCGAATGAGGGATCCTTTTGGAGAATCACGAGAACCACAGCTGATGCTAAAGCGCAATCCTCGGAGCGTGACGGGGCAAATTGGTCTCTAGAAGGGGAGAATCACCAGCCACTTGGATTTAAGCGATCTCAAGACCTGTTTTCTGCGGTATCTAGTATCAGAACCCTTAAATATGAAGGAGCGATAATTGAGTCGGACAATATTTGGGCGAAAAAAGACAGTATTTTCAGTTCGACGCCTGCCTTTACCTTTTGCGTGGTGAACGCAGAGGACGAAAAGCTCGTGACTAAAGGTTATTACAAAAAAGCCGACGGTATATTGATTGGCGAGGATGGCGTGGCGCACCAGTGGGACCCTGATCGCTTCTACGCGCAACTTCCGGATGGACGAATGGCATTGATTCAGCGCTATGGTTGGAGAAATGTCATGAAGACTCCGTGGGAATTTAACCAGTAAAGTGCAGTTTATGGACCACTGCATCGCACAGTTGACTTATTAACACCTGTTTAAAAGTAAATTGGTTTGAAAAAGACGGTCTAAACATGGACCCGACTATATTTGTTTTAATAGAGATTTAATCCACAGAAAGCATGAAATTCATTGTATCCAGCTCTAAGCTTCTTAAGCAGTTGCAACTTATTGGAGGAATCATCCAAAGTAACAACACACTGCCTATTCTAGATAATTTTTTGTTCGAGCTAAAACAGGGTGAACTCTCTGTTAGTGCTTCTGATCTTGAAACTACGATGAGTGTAAACCTGGAGGTAGAAACCCAGGATGTGGGTTCTGCGGCGGTGCCAGCAAAGACCTTGTTGGATACACTCAAGACCTTTCCTGAACAACCATTGACCTTTACATTCGATACATCGTCACATACTATTGAGTTGGCCTCTGATTACGGTAAGTACAGTCTTGCATTCATCGATGGTGAGGAGTTTCCTAAATTCCCTGAATTAGAGGAATCTTCTAAAACAGTATTACCTGCTGAGGTTTTAGTAACAGCTATTGGTAAGACCTTATTCGCCACCGGAAACGATGAACTTCGCCCAGTGATGAGCGGTGTGTTTTTTCAATTTGACTCGAGCAGTCTAACCTTTGTGGCCACGGATGCACACAAGCTTGTGCGTTACCGCAGAACGGACTTGGGTGCAGGAGCCACCTCAGAGTTTATAATGCCTAAAAAGCCTTTAAATATGCTTCGTGGCTCATTGAGCTATAACTCTTCTGAAGTAGAGGTGGTTTATAATACGACGAACGCTCAGTTTTCTTTTGACAATGTCGTTATGGTATGTCGATTGATTGATGGCAAGTACCCAAACTACGAAGCTGTTATACCGCAAACCAACCCCAATGTGATGCTTATCGATAGAAGTGCTTTCTCTTCTTCCGTAAAACGTGTTTCAATCTTTTCAAACAAAACAACCCACCAGATTAGACTTCGTCTTGCTGGAGCGGAAATTTCGGTAAGTGCTGAAGATCCTGATTTCAGTAATAAGGCCCATGAGCGTATTGCTTGTGATTATCAAGGAGATGATATGGAAATTGGCTTTAACAGTAGGTTTTTGTTGGAAATGCTCGGAAATTTAGGGTCTGATAATGTACGCGTTGAAATGAGCGCTCCAAACCGCGCTGGGATATTGATTCCTGCCGATGGAACAGAGGATGGTGAAGACCTATTGATGCTGGTCATGCCTGTGATGTTAAATCACTAACGTTTAGGGTCTAGCGAGGTAGGAACCCTCGAATTTGTTGGAGCGATGTCTAAATTCCGTATCAACGGGTATGATTCTTCTATTTGCCATTTGCCTTTTGACCAGTATATCTTGTCGTAGGAAAAATCGGGTCCATAAGCAAACCATCTTTCTACAAGCTCCAATTTTGATGGAGCTAAATGATCGCAAATAATTCCTTTGTGTTTATTATCCCACCGCACCGCTGCAGATAAGGTACTGTTGTATCTAAACTGTATTCTATAAGGTCGTCTCGCGTAGCGTTCGTCTCCGTTGGAGCGTATATTGAATATTCTGGATCCAAAATGGCAACGTTCACTTCGACTCCCAAGTTCAATTCCATCTACGTATTTAGTGTGGTATGACGGTCCTGGCCTAAAGGCAAGCAGTGTATATACTTTTTGTCCCTTGTCCCTTGTGGTCAGTATGTCGTAGCAAATAGCGCCTACCCAATCACCGCCTTTTAACCATCTATAGGGTGCGTCATCAGAACCAAAGTCATGGAGTACCAGCCTTTGGGAACCTTTCCATTGATTGTTCCAAAGAAAGCCGTGGAAGTTGAAACTACCCTCTGCGGTAGGCACTGCCCAAGTATACAAAGCGAAGGATTGGTCATCAGGAAGCTGAACGCTCAAATTGCTTACTTGAGTCAAAGTCTTGCCATAATTGGCTTCGATACTAATAAAGGACCATAAGCTGTCTGCAAAAACCTCGGAGAGTGAATCTGCCGCCGCTATGTTAGATGGCAGCAAGTAGGATTGACCTAATTCTTGGAGTCTATTTTCATCTACCTGAGCGTAAAGTGCGGAGAGTGAAATTATAAAAGCGAAGAGGGCGCGCATGGAATTAGTCTTCCGAATGCATGAATTCTTTCTTCGCCATAAGTTGAACATCTGATTCAACGTGATCTTCATCTGGGACACAACAATCTACGGGACAAACTTCAGCACATTGAGGTACTTCATGAAAACCAATACATTCCGTACACTTGTCCGTGACTATATAATAAACGTCGTAATCTACAGGTTCTTGGGCCTCATCGGCATCATATTCTTTGCCTCCAGGAGTAATTATTTTCCCAGAAACATCAGTTCCGTCATTAAATCGCCACTCTAATGCGCCTTCATAAATAGCATTATTAGGACACTCTGGCTCGCAGGCTCCACAATTAATGCATTCGTCGGTGATTTTAATAGCCATATACCTTGGTTACTTTAGCTTTGCAACTCTAACACAAAGGTAACGACAATGTTTTTTTCTGACCATAGGATTGCTGCAGTTTCGCGCTTGGGCCAATTTTTAAGGGAGTTTTCTTCTGATTCCCTTATTTCAGGTGGCTTGGCAGATATTGCCGAAGAGCTAAAGGTGGCTGTTACGAAATCTCACAGGCACAATGGATGGTTTATCACTGACAATGTGATGTTTGCCATCTCTTCTTGGGGTGATGCATTGACTGAAGAGCACTTAAATCTGTGGCGCAGCAGCGAGGGTGGTGTCCAAGAGGTAAACCGCCGTAGAGTTGGTGTGGTCATGGCAGGAAATATTCCGCTCGTCGGCCTTCACGACTTTATTAGTGTTTTTTTGAGTGGTCATTTCGCCGTCGTTAAAATGAGTTCAGACGATGAATGTCTTTTACCAGTTTTAGTCAAAGTATTGCTTCGGGAAAATCCATTGTTTGAAGGGGACTGGGTTTTTGTCGATCGTTTAGACAATATAGAGGCTGTCATCGCTACAGGTAGTGATAATACGTCTAGATATTTCGAATATTACTTTGGCAAGTACCCTAATATTATCAGGAAAAACAGGACTTCAGTAGCTGTTCTTGATGGCACGGAAACTGAGCAGGAACTCGTCGCCCTAGGAGAGGATCTGTTCCGATATTTTGGAATGGGATGCAGAAATGTAGGACATCTACTGGTTCCAGAAGGATATGACATCCAATTGGTTTTTGCCAACATCGTTGGTTGGGACGACATTGTGAATAATAACAAGTACGGTAATAACTATGAATACTATCGCGCTTTGTTTCTTTTGAATCAAGATGATTTTTTAGAGAACGGTTTTCTGATTGTTAGAGATAACAAAGAGTTACACACTCCAGTGTCTATTCTCCACCACAGCACTTATATTCTCCCGAAAGGTCAAGACCGCTTGGAAGAATGGGGCGATCAAATTCAGTGTGTAGTAGGGCATGGATTCCTGCCTTTTGGAACTGCGCAGCTGCCTGAGCTTTGGGATTATGCTGATAATGTCAATACAATGGCCTTTTTAGGCTCCTTGTAATAGCTATTTTCTTTCCAGCGCGCCAATTGTAGCAGATTGACTTCTAAGCGTTCCTTCTAAATCAAGCATTGGCGAAATGTTCGTAGGGTTTGATTTTGCGAAAAGTGTGGAAATGGAGTCAGGCTTGAACTGCCATTGATCAGCAGGAATAAGTGTGCTAGGTGAGAAGCCCCAATTCAAATTAAACATGGTATCATCAAACATCAAACTGTCTGACAGGTCGTAGTGACCAAGTTCAGGGTTAGGTTCTATCCTCAAGGCACAAGACTTGAAATTCACCAAGAAATTGTCGTTTGGGTCTATGCCCATAGCGACTTCGTTCGGGAGTGTTCCGCTAATTAATGAGTTGGTGTACAACGCCGAAATTGGCCTGGTATAACGCATCCCTAAGGCATCTTCATAAAAATTCACCATTCCTACAGAAGTCCCTCCTCTGGAAGAAAACCCCCAAGTATTATAAAACGTACAATGATCGAACAGGTAGGTTCCTCCGAGCGCATAAAATCCATAAACGCCGCTTGGCCCTATAGCCAAATTCGTTGCTTTAATATTTGCGAAACCAGCATATAAACTTACCCGTGAATTATGGGTAAGTATCACATTGTGCAGTTCAATATTTGGGGTTGATTTCCAGGAGCTGTCAATTCTCAACGCATTGGTTGCGTTTTTAATCAGGGTGTTATTAATAATGCTGTGTCCTTGATCACCGCCCATGATGAAGATGCCTCCTAATAAACCTCCCCATTGCCCAGGTACCCATTCATATTCAGGCTCTAGGCGATCTCCTTGAAACACCACGGGATCAGAAAAATCGCCTTGTAAATCCTTGTCAATAAACAAATTACCATCACGATATATCCAGAGTCCACTAGCATCATGTACATGTACTTGCGTACCGGGCTTAATGGTTAATGTTCTTGCGCTATCCACAACGGCGTAGCCATAAACAACATGTGGTTTTGAGGCATCCCAGACCTCATTATCTGGTAAAATGGAATAGGCCAGTTTTAACGGAGGTAGTGGGCTTGGGCGCTCTATAGTGAGGACGTTTGTTGGAAAATGATAGTAGGCATCCCAAACTGCAGTAATTAAATTTACATGTTGTCTTACCGAGCCGTTCTCGAAAAAAATGCTATCTGTATAGACCAGCTCATCTTGACCTGCCGCATCCGGGCTCACTTTTATAAATAGGTAGGCACTATCTTTTGCTAAAATCTCTATGTTATCTGATTCGTGGCCGCTAATACCGTCAATATTTAAGGAATAAAAACTTTCCTGACCACGCGCTAAATAGACCTTGTCTACTGTTACGTTTTCGTTAGATCGGTTAAAAACCTTTAAGGTTCTCGTTGAGCTACCAAGCCCGGTGAAAACGGTATCGACATAGATGGTGTCTTGAGAGAACTCTAATGTGACGTTAGACCCTGTAAATTGTACAGTTTTCCTACAACTTCCTAGAACCAGTGCCAATACTAAAGTAAAAAGTAAAATATAGTGCTTCATCTATTGCGAAGCTACATTACTATTTTTGTACTAGCAACGAGTTATATGTGAACATTTAACCTATATTTGCCGACTAATTAAGAACCTGGGGCTTGGGCCAAAACTCAAGCTGTTAAAGTAAATTAAAATGAGAAAAGGAATACACCCTGAAACTTACCGTCCTTGTGTTTTTAAAGACATGGGATCTGGTGATCAGTTCATCACAAAGTCATGTGCTGAGGCAAAAGACACTATCGAATTAGATGGTGTTGAATACCCACTAATCAAAATGGAAATCTCTAGCTATTCTCACCCATTCTACACTGGTAAAGTGAAGTTGGTAGATACCGCTGGTCGAGTTGATAAATTCCGCACCCGTTACGGAAAAAAGAGTTAGTAATATTTATTACTTTAAAATAGAAGACCCGCTAAGGCGGGTCTTTTTTTTGCCCTAAATTGGAGACATCAACCAAACAAAACTCAGATGAACATTCTTCTTGTAGATGGACCTAGTCGTACAGATCTTTTACCCCTGACTTTTACACGTCCGGTTTCAGCCTTACGCTGCGGTATCTTGACCATAGCAGAAAAGTATACGAACCGTGGAATACTCATAGGTTTCAGAACAGAGGACTATTTATCGAAGAAATTTTCATCAATAGCGAATCCTGATTTTTCAATTTGGGGCTCTGTTTGTCCTACATCGTCATTTTTAAATGCGGTATCTGGTCTAAAGGAAGGCGAGTACTTGGCTCAAGACACGCATATATTGGCGGTAAGAGGCGGCGAGTTAGATAGTACAGGGAAGAGTAGGGTTGAGTTCACGGAAGTGCTTAATATCATTTCTAAGCCATGGCATATCTGGACCAATAATGCAGTGGAATTAGAGGCTGATTATGACCTGCTGACGGAAGGCCGAACCTCCGCTCCAATCCATAGCTCTAATACTATTTTAGGTGATCGTATATTCCTAGAGGAAGGTGCGAAGGCTACGGCGAGTATCTTAAATTCAACGAGCGGTTCTATATACCTGGCTAAAGATGCTGAAATCATGGAGGGTTGTATGGTTCGCGGAGGGCTCGCTCTTGGCGAACACTCTGCGTTGAAGCTGGGTACCAAGATTTATGGCGCAACTACTTTGGGACCTCATTGTAAAGTAGGTGGAGAGGTAAATAATTGTGTTCTTCTGGGTTATTCTAATAAGGGACATGATGGTTTTTTAGGAAACAGTGCGCTTGGTGAATGGTGCAATTTAGGTGCGGACACCAATAATTCAAACTTAAAGAACAATTACGATCACGTTAAGGCCTGGTCCTACCAGACCAAGCGATTTACCCAAACGGGCGAGCAATTTTGCGGGTTGATCATGGGTGATCACAGTAAATCAGGAATAAATACGATGTTTAATACGGGAACTGTGGTAGGCGTTAGTGCTAATATTTATGGTGCTGGATTCCCACGCAATTTCATCGCTTCATTTAGTTGGGGAGGGCCGCAAGGAACCGTAGAGTATAAACTGGATAAGGCCCTCGACACAGCACAACGTATGATGCAGCGACGTGGACTTAAGGTCGATGATATGGAGCAAAATATTTTGGATCACGTATATAACGCAACGAAGGAGTTTAGACGTTAGACAACGCTTAAAGTGCCTTTAGGGCAGATATAGTTGCTTCTGGATCATCGCTTTTGAAAACAAACGACCCTGCAACCAAAGCATCTGCTCCTGCTGCGATCAACCTAGATCCTGTTTCAAGATTGACTCCGCCATCAATTTCAATAATTGCATTTGACCCGCTTTGATCGATAAGCGTACGTGCTTGAGTTGTTTTGTTAATGGTATTCTCTATAAACGTTTGACCTCCAAATCCTGGGTTGACACTCATTAAAAGTACAAGGTCTAAGTCACCAATAATGTCTTGTAAAACATGGACCGGAGTATGTGGGTTTAACGCAACGCCAGCTTTCATTCCAGCGTTGTGAATTTCTTGTATCGTTCTATGAAGATGGGTACAAGCTTCATAGTGAACCGTTAGAATATCCGCTCCACAGTCCTTAAAGGCCTGGATATATCGCTCAGGTTGTACAATCATCAAATGCACATCCATGACCTTGTCACAGTTAGCGGCCATGGTTTTTACAATTGGCATACCATAGCTTATGTTAGGAACGAAGACACCGTCCATAACATCAATGTGAAACCAGTCAGCTTCACTCTTATTGACCATCTGACAGTCTCTTTGGAGGTTTCCGAAATCAGCTGCTAAAAGCGAAGGGGAGATGATAGGTGAAGCCATGAGGTTACGTTTAAGATTGGTGTAAAAATAAAACACCCCGCCGATGATGGCAGGGTGTATGTGAGAAAAGTTTATACCAAGGTTATTAACCGAGATAGGTCTTTAATATTTTACTTCTCGACGTATGTTTCATACGACGAATTGCCTTTTCTTTTATCTGACGAACCCTCTCACGAGTCAGGTCAAATTTTTCGCCAATTTCTTCAAGTGTCATAGGGTGTTGACCTCCTAGACCAAAGTATAGACGGATTACATCGCCTTCACGTGGAGTCAAAGTTGCTAAAGAACGCTCAATTTCCGTACGCAAAGAGTCCATCATTAGGTCCTCATCTGGGTGTGGACTATCTGATGAATTTAATACATCATATAAATTACTATCCTCTCCTTCTACTAACGGAGCATCCATACTTACGTGACGTCCGGAGTTACGCATGCTCTCCTTAACGTCAGATTCACTCATTTCTAAGTGCTTAGATATTTCAGATGCACTTGGTGGACGTTCGTGCTCTTGCTCCAAGTATGCGTATGCTTTGTTGATTTTATTGATAGAACCAATTTTATTCAACGGCAAACGTACAATTCGACTCTGTTCAGCCAATGCTTGAAGAATACTCTGGCGAATCCACCAAACAGCGTATGAAATGAACTTAAAACCACGGGTTTCATCAAAACGTTGTGCAGCTTTAATCAAACCTAGGTTTCCCTCGTTGATTAAATCAGGCAATGTGAGGCCTTGATTTTGGTATTGCTTAGCCACGGAAACCACAAAGCGAAGATTCGCTTTGGTTAATTTTTCTAAAGCAATTTGATCACCGGCTTTTATCCTCTGAGCGAGTTCAACTTCCTCTTCAGCGGTAATAAGCTCCACTTTACCAATTTCCTGTAGATACTTATCTAAAGAAGCCGTTTCGCGGTTGGTGACCTGTTTTGTGATTTTTAACTGTCTCATGCTCGAGAATGAATTTTAGTGAAGTGAGGAAAACCTGAGGTTTTCCTCACCTTAACAATCTAAATAAAGCTTCGGTTATTCGCCTTCCTTTTCAGGTTTAGGAAGAAGAACTTTTCTCGAAAGCTTCATCTTACCTGCTTTATCAACTTCGAGAAGTTTGACGCTAATCGTGTCACCTTCTTTCAGTACATCTTCAACATTTTTGACACGAGTCCAATCGATCTCAGAAATGTGTAACAAGCCTTGAATTTTAGGAGCGATTTCTACAAAAGCACCATAAGTCTGTACTCCGCGAACGATTCCTTCATAGACTTCGCCTATAGTTGGTTCGAATGCGATAGCACGAATCATGTCCAGTGCCTTGTTCATCATATCATAGTCCTTTCCAGAAATTTGAATATGACCTCTTTCCTCAATTTCCTCAATAGTTACAGTTGTTCCTGTATCTGCTTGAATACCTTGAATATTTTTTCCACCAGGACCGATTATTGGTCCAATGAATTCTTTCTTAACAGTAATGGTAATGATCTTAGGCGCGTTAGGTTTTAATTCCTTACGTGACTCAGGCATGGTCTTTAGCATCTCAGAAAGAATGTGCATACGGCCTGCACGACTCTGCATCAGAGCACTTACAAGAATTTCATAGCTCAAACCTTTAACCTTGATGTCCATCTGACATGCAGTGATGCCTTTTTCCGTACCGGTTACTTTGAAATCCATATCTCCCAAGTGATCTTCATCACCCAAGATATCTGAAAGTACAGCATAATTTTCACCGTCAGAGATTAGGCCCATGGCTATACCACTTACTGGTCTAACCATCTCAATCCCCGCATCCATTAGCGCAAGTGTACCTGCACAAACCGTGGCCATAGAAGACGAACCGTTTGATTCAAGAATATCACTTACTACACGAATCGTATATGGATTTTCAGGACTCACCATTTTGTATAAAGCGCGCTGAGCAAGGTTTCCGTGACCAATTTCACGTCTGCTTACCCCGCGAACAGGACGAGCTTCACCCGTGGAAAATGGAGGGAAGTTATAATGTAAATAGAATTTTTCCTCACCCTTAAAGGTTGCGTCATCAATTCTATTGGTATCCATCGAAGTACCTAAGGTAACCGTAGTCAGGGATTGAGTTTCTCCACGAGTGAAGACTGCAGATCCGTGTGCACCAGGTAAGTAATCTATTTCAGACCAGATATCGCGTATGTCAGTAGTCTTACGTCCATCTAAACGTTGACCATCTGCTAATACCATGTGACGAACAGCTTTATATTCTACGTCGTGGAAATAAGTTTTTGCAAAACCTTTATTTTCCGCCAACCAAGCGTCGTCCTTGCCATCTAAGTATTCGTTAAGAATAGCTTTGAATTGAGCGGAACGTTCGTGCTTCGGCAATGCACTTTTAGATACAGCGTATACTTTATCGTAAGTAGCAGCCATTACATCCTGACGAACTTCGTCGCTGTGAGTTTCATGGTTGTATTCACGTTTCACATGCGACTTCTCAACTTGAGCAGCCATGTTTATTTGAGCAGCAACTTGAAGTTTTATGGCTTCGTGTGCAAACTTAATTGCCTCCACCATTTCTTCTTCAGAAACTTCACGCATTTCACCTTCTACCATGACAACGCTGTCCATAGAGGCACCAATGGTCATGTCAAGATCAATCTCTTTGAGTTGATCTGGCGTAGGGTTGATGATAAGTTCTCCATTCAGACGACCTACTCTAACTTCAGATATAGGACCGTCAAAAGGAAGGTCACTTACTGCAATAGCAGCTGAAGCAGCCAATCCAGCTAAAGAAGTAGCTTCTACTTCTGGATCGTAAGAGATCATTTGAATCATTAATTGGATCTCAGCGTGGTAGTCCTTTGGAAACAAGGGACGGAGTACGCGATCGATCAAACGCATGGTTAGGATTTCTGTGTCAGATGGACGTCCCTCACGTTTGAGGAAGCCTCCAGGAACACGTCCATTCGCTGCGAATTTTTCACGATAATCAACGGTAAGCGGAAGAAAGTCAATACCTTCTTTAGCTTCTTTGCTAGACACCACTGTGGCTAACAGCATAGTACCACCACATCTCACAACGACAGAGCCATCAGCTTGTTTGGCTAACTTACCAGTCTCAAGTGTGATTTCTCTTCCGTCAGGAAGTGCGATAGTTTCAATAATTGCTTTTGGAATCATATATAATGTAAATAGATACTTTTTTATACGCAAAAAGGCAATTGTATAAATTGCCTTTTTGTGAATGCGCTAGACTGGGGTTATTTTCTCAATCCTAGTTTTTCGATAATTGCACGGTAACGTGTAATATCTGTTTTCTTTAAATAATTAAGAAGCTTTCTTCTTTTACCAACCAAAGTGATCAACGAACGCTCTGTGTTGTGGTCTTTTTTGTTTTGCTTCAAGTGTCCAGTCAAATGACTGATACGGAAGCTGAATAATGCAATCTGGCCTTCAGAAGAACCAGTGTCTTTAGCTGATCCACCGTATTCCGCGAAGATCTCTGCTTTTTTTTCAGTTGTTAGGTACATACCAAAATCGTATTTAGATGTTTGTAATGCTTTGAGTTGCAAAGATAATTAAATATCTGTAGCCATATATACCTAATTGGCTTTATTTATCTAGCCAATATAATTTAGTTCCAACACCAATCTCTGCCGCCGCCGCCGCGCCACCTAAAGTCTCAAGAACATAGCTCGCTGGAGCACCACTGGGAAGACTTTTTAAAGACAATGGCTCAGCATTTGCCTGTATGCTCACTACTTCATTTTCGTTGTTGATATAGATAATATCTAAAGGAACGATCGTATTTTTCATCCAAAAGCTCCTGGGCTGATCGCCGCCTGGCATAAAGAAGAGCATACTCATGTCCATCGAAACAGTTCGACGGTACATCATGCCGATCTCTATGGTTTCTGCGCTTTTGGCGTATTCAGTTCTAAAAGCGGCAGTCGTATCCGTGCCATTCACCACCCATACAGTTCCGTCTTGTCTAAAAGGCGGTTCATATGGTTTTTTTGAGGGTTGTATAGAAGAGTTCGTGCTGTTGTTAAATTTTCCTATTCCACTGATGATAGAAGGGATAATAAATGCAGCTAGGCCAATACCTATGATCCAAACAGCATACTTTCTTACTGCGTTCATACTTTTTCTTTTTTAGAAATGACGACCAATAGTATGCCTATGCTGACCAGTGGAACACTGAGCCATTGTCCCATATTTAACGACATGGTCTGCTCAAACGAAACTTGTATTTCCTTAAAGTACTCGATGAAGAATCGGAATCCGAACAATAGGATAAGGAAAACGCCAAGCATAAACCCTCTTTTTTCTCCAACGGAGGTCTTTAAGTAGAGTAGTGCAAGGGTGATGAAAATGATCCAATAGCCGAAGGCCTCAAACAATTGCGTCGGATGACGCGGTATTCCTAAAACATCAATTTCACTATACAATCCTTCTTCATCGGAGAAAACGTCACTCTTAGTACCTTCTAGAACGAGTAAGTTTTTGCGGTCTTTACGCTGCGAGTTTAAAATTTTACTCAAATAGACGTCTGTGTACTCTATGATTTGATCTTCATTTAAGTTTCTAAACCTCAAAGAAGCCGACAGTATGGGGTAGACTATAGAATCTGTTGTTAATTCCCTTCCGGTTGTTTCGAATTCAACGGAACTTAAACTCCCGGCATATCCTCTTAATAGACTGCCTCTGGCATCTTCAACAAACACTGTTTGGAAAATACCATTGGATGGTGCACCATATATTTCAGAATTGAACCAGTTGCCCATCCTGATAAAGCCTGCGGCAAGCGCAACAACAATCACAATTCGATCTAGTGTCCAAAGAGGGTGTTGTTTTGCTATTTTTTTGGACCAATAAATCATGGCTAGAACAATCACGACAGCCGCACCATGAGAGGCTAGCCCACCTTTCCAGACCATAAAGATTTCACCAAGGTGCTCCTTGTAATAACCCCAGTCGTAAAAGATGACATGCCCAAGTCTCGCACCTATTATCGTAGCGCCCACCATCCAATAGACCAGACTGTCCATGAGCTTGGGATTGATGTTTTCTTTTTTAAAAATATATTGCATTCCATATTGTCCCAGCACAAAGCTGATGATGAACATCAATGAATAGAATCTCAATTGAAATCCTGCAATGGGTATGTGGTTAGGGAAATCCCAGATGATAGTGGCTAGCATAGGTTTATTCTTTCCAGTCTACAAGGAACAAGTTAGTCGCTCTTCCCCCGCCATTATTTCTATTCGAAGCAAAAACCAATTTTGTCCCGTCAGGAGAAAACATTGGAAAGGAATCGAACGCCTTGTCAAAAGAAATTTGCTTGAGGTTGTTCCCATCTGTATCAATCATGAATAGATTAAATGGGAAGCCTTTTTCACTGTGGTGGTTAGATGAAAACACTATTTTATCGCCGTTCGGATGAAAAAATGGTGCCCAATTAGCTTGTCCCAAAGAAGTGATTTGCGTCAGATTTTCGCCATCAACATCACAAGTATATAATTCCATTGAAGTGGGCTCCACCAATCCATTTGCAAGAAGCGAAGTGTATTTTTCGACTTCTTCCTCTGAGGTGGGACGTGAACTGCGAAACACCAATTTTTTAGAATCTGGACTGAAAAATGCTCCACCATCATACCCAAGGCCATCAGTTACTTGTGTGATATTGGATCCATCGATATCACAAACATAAAGCTCTAGATCACCCGACCTGGTAGATGTGAATACAATTTTAGACCCGTCAGGACTCACTGTCGCTTCAGCATCGTAACCTGGTCCACTAATAATAGTGTCTATAATGTTCCCTTTTAAGTCGCTAACATAAATATCAAAGTCTTCATAGATAGGCCAAACATAGGCGCCGCCTTCTCCACGCTCAGGTACAGCCGGACAAGCCGAGTCGCCTTTAAAGGTGCTCGCGTAAAGTATGGTTGTATCCCCAGGTAGGAAGTAAGCACAGGTTGTACGCCCTAATCCATTGGAAATCATGGTAGGTTCATGTTCTAAAATAGTATCTAAAGCCCAGTCAAAGGCATAGATTTGGTCACAATTGTTTCCCCATTTTTCAGCGTTACTTTGAAAAGTAAGCTTCTCGCCGTCAAAGCTGAAATAGGCTTCTGCATTGTCTCCACCGTCTGTCAGTTGACGCATGTTGTCAAAATGGTATTCCCCTTCATAGTTGAGTTCACTCACCCAGGTTGCGCCGCTGTAACCGTCACTAGATTCAGGTCCTGATTGGCTGGTACAACCAATGGCTACCAAACTCGCTAAAAAAAAAGTTTTTGTCATGTTGTTGATCATCAATCGATGTTTTTTTCTTTTAATTCTTTCTCTAACTCACTTCCCGGCACTGGATCCCAACCATTTCTTCCCCAAGGATGACAACTAGAAATTCTCTTTACTGCCAGAACAAACCCTAAGAATGGTCCATGGATTTTAACAGCTTCAGCCGCATAAGCACTGCATGTAGGTTGATAACGACACGCAGGTCCAAGCATAGGTGAAACTAGTGTTCTGTAGACCCAAATCAGCAATAACAACGGTGATCCCAGGAAAAGAGATAGTAGTTTCAAACTCGGTTTTCGTTTATAGAGTATAGCTCGTGCCTTCTGCGCCGTCTTTGAGCTGAATGCCCGCGTCGGTTAATTGTTTTCTAATGATGTCAGCAGTGTCCCAGTCTTTGTTTTCTCTTGCTTTAGCTCTTAATTCAATGACCAAGTCCATAGCCTTGTTAAGTGCCTCTTTATGGGCATCTGAAGATTCTTGTTCACGGAGACCCAATATATCAAATGCGAAGGAATTCATCTTATCGATGAGTAATTGCAAGTCGTCTTTGGTTAACCCTATGGTTGAATCCGTAGATGAATTAATAAATTTCACCGCTTCGAATAAGTGGGATATGAGAATAGGACTGTTAAAGTTGTCACTCAAAGCGTTGTAACAGCGGTCTACCCAGTCGTGAATGTGGAAGGTGCTGGTTTTTGAAGGTTGTAGATTCTTCAACGTTTCAATAGCACCTAAAAGTTTGTCATGGCCTTTTTCAGCAGCCATCAAAGCGTCATTACTGAAATCAAGAATACTGCTGTAGTGGGCCTGCATCATGAAGAACCTAACGGTAGAAGGGTTGAACCCTTTTACGAGTAGTGGGTTTTCTCCAGTGAATAATTCATTTGGCAATATGGTGTTTCCTGTGCTCTTACTCATTCGCTTACCATTCAGGGTAAGCATATTCGTGTGCAGCCAGTATTGAGCGCCTTTATGTCCTGACGATGCCACGTTTTGTGCGATTTCACATTCGTGGTGTGGAAATTTTAAGTCCATCCCACCACCGTGTATATCAAACTGTTCACCTAAATATTTGGTGCTCATTGCGGAACATTCAAGATGCCAGCCTGGAAAACCGTCACTCCAAGGTGAAGGCCATCTCATTATGTGTGCTGGTGATGCTTTTTTCCACAGTGCGAAATCAGCAGGATTACGCTTTTCTTCTTGACCATCGAGTACACGAGTTCCGGCTTGTAGCTCTTCTAACTTACGTCCAGACAGCACTCCGTAATCGCCACCTTTAAGGTTATATTTTTCTACATCAAAATAAACGGATCCATTGCTCTGATAAGCCCACCCTTTTTCAAGGATGGTTTTAATCATTTGGATTTGCTCTACGATGTGTCCTGTTGCAGTGGGTTCAATGGAAGGGGGGAGAGCATTCAGTTTTTCCATGACCTTATGGAAGTCCACGGTATAACGTTGCACGATTTCCATAGGCTCTAACTGCTCCATCCGGGCCTTTTTAGCAATCTTGTCTTCACCTTCCTCGGCATCATTTTCTAGGTGACCAGCATCCGTAATGTTACGGACGTAACGTACTTGATATCCAAGATGCCGAAAATAACGGAACATGAAGTCGTAAGAAGTAAAAGTCCTTGCGTTACCTAGGTGTACATCAGAATAAACCGTTGGTCCACATACGTACATACCCACACTTCCATCACTGACAGGAATAAAAGCTTCCTTCTTGCCCGTGAGGGTGTTTTCTATTACAATAGGGTACTTACTATACAGTGGGTCCATTTAAGCTCCGAAATCGGTCTTTAGATTGATATAGTCTAAGAACTCTGCTTTTTTATCTTCTTGTTGAAATACTCCTCCAAACTCTGCAGTTACCGTGGAGCTGTCAATATCACGAATACCTCGAGAGTTAACACAAAGGTGTTTAGCGTCAATCACACACGCAACATTATCTGTTTCAAGCACCTCTTGAAGTGCCTGTACCACTTGACGTGTCAACCTTTCTTGAACTTGAGGACGCTTGGCATAATAATCAACAATACGATTCATTTTACTCAAGCCAACAACCTTGCCATTGGAGATGTAGGCAACATGCGCTCTCCCTATAATAGGAAGTAGATGGTGCTCACAAGTTGAATAAAGAACAATATTTTTTTCCACCAACATTTCGTTGTAACGATAGGTGTTGTTGAATGTACTCATTCCAGGTTTTCTATCTGGATGTAGACCAGCAAAAGCCTCGGTAACATACATTTTCGCTACGCGAAGTGGCGTGCCTTTGAGACTGTCGTCATCTAAGTCCATTCCTAGAGTTTCTAGAATGCCTTTGACATGCTTAGAAATGATGTCTATTTTCTCGCTATCATTTTTCGCAAATGCGTCATCTTTTAAAGGTGTTTCAGCTTTAAAGCTTTCGTGAGCATCACCGATTTCTTCGGCTAGTATTGGGTCAATGTGATTTGACATGGGTTTTGTTCTCTTAAAAGGGGTGGCAAAGGTAAATCAATTAGTCCCAATAAGGAACTCCTTGGGCTTTCGCTTTTTCTTCCAAAGCATCAACGGATTCGATAATTTTATCAAGCTGAGTCTGCGCGTCGGAAATCATCAATCTAGCATCTTCTAGTAAATTGTTCATAGTACCGGTCGGCGCACCTCTATGGTTCCACGCTCCCCAAGTCAATAATCCAATAACATCACCTAACGAAGGAGCGCTTTCAACTTCTCTTTTTGTAAGGCTCGGATTTCCGTTAAGAAGCAGCCCAAGCTGATTTAAGGTTACTTCGATCGCTCTTGCTGAAGTTAAATCTGCTATGGAAGTACCTGGAGTATTTCTTAGACCAGCACGTAATTCTGTTAATTCATTACCAAGTTCATTAAACTTGGACATTACTGCGTTTGATTTAGCGTAAGCTCGGTCTACGTCAAGGTTGAATTCCATGTCAATATTTTCATAATTGTAAAGATGATTCACCTCGAAGGAGTGCCCTTTAATTAGCTCGCTAAGGACGCCGTTTGTGGATCTATACACGCTGATTACATAGGTTCCAGGAAGCACAAAAGTTGTTGTTGATGGATTGGTGTTTGGCTCGTTGCGCGATGAGATTTCGGCTGTGCTGCTGTACTTTCCATTCCAAGTAAAACGTTCGATTCCGCTCATGTCCTTTCGGGTAAATCGAGCAACTTTTTCGCCTTCTAAGGTGGACACTTCAAATAATAGATAGCCACTCTCTTCCCAATCCTCCGCTTGAAGTTGTTCCGTATTTGGGTAGTGGGGTAAATCATTACTCGCCTCTGGTCTTCTGTCTTTGACTTTATCGCCTTTATCTTTAATAAAGAGTTCGAAAGTCACTCCTCGAGGTGGGTTTTTTGATCTGTAATGTTGTCCTCCCTTATAGTCTATCCCTCCAACATTAGCTCTGTTAAAAAGCATGCCCGGTTTTGTTGTGAAAAATGCTGCGTCTTGCTCTAGGATATAATTCATTTCACGTAACGGCGAGTAGTTGTCAAGAACATAGAAGCCACGGCCAAAAGTGGCTAGAACTAAGTCGTTTTCACGCTCTTGAATGGCGATGTCACGAACTGCAATTGTTGGAAGCCCTTCATTTAGCTCAGCCCATGTGTCTCCTCCGTCTAGGGTATACCAAAGTCCGAATTCCGTTCCTACAAAAAGAAGGTTACCGTTGATATGATCTTCCGCTATGCTATAGACACTGCCTTTCTCAGGAAGGTTGCTAACGATGCTGCTCCAATTCTTACCTCCGTCAGTACTTTTGAAAATGTAGGGCTTAAAATCGCCGTTTTTGTGATTGTTGAATACTGTGTAAATGGTTTTTGAATCATGCTTAGAAAGGAGAATATCCTGCACGTAAACCAATGGTAGAGCTAAGGAACCCACTTGTGTTTTTGGGAGTGCATTAAAGTTCTTTAAAGAGGACCAATTCTGACCGTCGTCTTTCGTTTTCCAAACCAGTCCATCATCTGTTCCCGCCCATAGTTCTCCGGGGTTAGTAGGATGTTCTTTCAATGTCACTATGTTGCCGTAAATAGACGTGCTCTTGTGAAGTGCGATTGCTTCTGGCCCCCAGTAACGGTCCATTATTGGTAGCCTATTCCGATCTAGTTGGCGAGATAAATCGTCCGAGATAACTTCCCAACTTCCACCACGGTCAGTACTTTTAAATACTTTGTTCGCAGCGAAATACAACGTCTTTTTCTGATGCTTACTCGCGACCAGTGGGGCATCCCAATTCCAGCGATAAGGAGAATCCTTGTATCTAGGCTGTGGCTGAATAGGTGTCTTTTCTCCTGTTTCTTTATTGAATCTGACGAGCCATCCATATTGTGCTTGAGCATAAACCGTATTAGGGTCATCAGGATCGGTTGCGCTTTCAAAACCATCACCTCCGTTGGTCACAAACCAATCATCATTCGTAATACCTCTTCTGTTGATCGTTTGAGATGGTCCACCTAAAGAGTTGTTGTCTTGGGTTCCACCGTATACATTGTAAAATGGCCAATCGTTGTCGACTGCCACGCGATAGAACTGTATCGTAGGGAGGTTTGCTCGCCAATTCCAGCTCTTCATTTCATCCCAGGTCTCATACAAACCGCCATCTGTGCCAATAATCATATGCGATGTATTGCTCGGGTCAATCCACAAGCAATGGTTATCTACATGTTTAAATTTCTTAGGGATGTTGTTAAAGCTTTTTCCGCCGTCTCGACTGATATGAGCATAGGTGTCCATACTATAGAGCGTGTTGACATCTTCAGGATGAGCCACTAACTCAACATAATAATTACCACTAGTTTCATGAGAACTACGTTTTGACCAGCTTTCACCCCGATCCGAAGATCTGTAAAGACCATGTCCTTCTATAGTTGCATAAAGCACATCTGGATTCGCAGGACTGATATCCATACCAATTCGACCAACATCACCAGTAGGAAGTCCACCTTTTAAGACGGTCCAATTCGCTCCAGCATCTGTGCTCTTATAGATGGCACTCTCCGGGCCACCGCTTAAATAAGTAAAGACGTGTCTTCTGCGCTGATGAGCAGTAGCATATAAAATGGACGGATCTCTTGGATCCATGTGGATTTCATTAAAGCCGGTGTGCTCACTAACGTCATAGATTTTAGACCAATTCACCCCACCATCCATGGTTTCGTAAAGACCTCTATCACCTGACGAGCTCCAAAGTGGACCATAGGCAGCTACGTACACATGGTTAGAATTTGTGGGGTCCACAGTGATCATACCTATGTGCTCGCTAGAAACTAATCCTGTATTGGTCCATGTCTTGCCAGCATCTCGACTGACATAGACACCATCTCCGTAGGCAACGGAGCGTTGGTTGTTGTTCTCTCCTGAACCGATCCAAATAATATTATGGTTGGAAGGGTCCATCGTGACACACCCTGTGCTGTAAGAACCTTCATGGTCAAAAATGGGCTCCCATGTGGTGCCATTGTTACTAGTTTTCCAAACGCCACTAGAGGCAAGTGCAATGTACATCTCCGCTGTATTGTCTGGATTAACAGCGATATCAGCAATGCGACCTGAAGTTGTAGCAGGTCCCAAGCCTCTAAAAGTAAAAGCACTGATACTTTGCTCCGCCCACTTAGGACTATCGTTCTTTGATTTTTTCTGCGCCTGAATATTTGTGAAGGCAAGAAAAAAGGCTAAAAACCAAGTTAATTTAGATGATGTGAAAGAGAATCGATTCATAGTAGGGCAAACCTTTGAGTTCAATGAAATAAACGCATTCAATGCGACTTAGTTTGCAAATTACACCAAATGTGCCAAAAGACCTCTAGAATTTCCAAACAGCGCCCATAGAAATGAACGAGATGGTATTTTGAAACTCAATAGGATCGGTGTAATCAGCACTAAATGTGTAGTATTGTTTCTGCTGCTGTACAGCACTCCAGGCAAGATGCAGAGTAAGTTCTTCCGAGCGAATACTAGCACCTAGACTGGCTCTTCTCATACGATTTTCGTTGTCGCGGTAGGAGGGGCTGTATCCAATCCCGCCTCGCAAGGTGACGCTGCGTATTCTAAATTCCCCACCAGCTGCCATAACATGCTGCGTTGATAGTAAAGAGTCTATAATCGGGTTGAGGTAGTTCTCGTCATTATCGTTTCCAATAGATTGGCTCCAGCTGTGAGGGATAGCGGTATGACTTAAACTAATCAGGCCCGTTCTTCCCAGAATAAAAGTTGCCCCGTTTCGAAGCTTAGGTGCTGTAATCATGGACCATTGGTATTCCGTTCCATAACCTTCAGCATCAATTGCGACTGCCGAAACGGATGGTCTAACACTTGACATGGTGACCTCCCAGTCTTGACTAAAGCCATAAATATGTGGCAGTTCTATGGCTGAAGCAATCCGTAGAAATTGATATGGTCGGTACAAAAAACCTGCATTAGCAGTAATACCGATGCCGCTGTTGTCCCACAAGTCTTCTAAGTTGAGGTTTGTTAAGTCATTGGTGCTGTTAAAGGTTTCTTTATGTTGAACTTCTACCTTTTCAAAGGAGTGAACGATACTTACAGAGGCGCCATAGTAAAAGGTTGAATTCACTTGATTTGCGCCGCCGAGAGTCCACCGATTGCGCATGCCCTTTCTAAATAAGAGGTGTTCTGTAGAGACATTACTTAGTGCGGCAGAACTAAAATATGACCTGTTGTTCGAGTTCCAATCAGTGGCATAGCTTTGATACAGTAAATCCTCATAAACCCCAACTGAATTCAGGTATTCTGGAGGAGTCCCATCGGAATTATTAATCCATTGCTGCATGATACTTCCTGCATCAGAAGAATTTGCCCTAAGACGTTCTCTATAAATTTGGTCTGAATTATAGGTGAAGAAAAGAGTAACACCATTTGAAGGATTCTTGCCTAAAAAGCCAAAATTACCGACGTTTAAGTTTGTGGTATTTCCTCGAACATTACTGGAGTTAACGTCAGTATTCTTAGAATTGAACAATCCCATGTCAAATCCAAAAGCGTCTTGACGATATAGGGCAGCACCTGCGGGGTTGAGTGCTAATGCACTAAAAGAACCACTCATGGCTACCATTGCACCGGATAACCCATTGTACCTGGCGTCTCCAAAAGTCATGGGTTGGTTGAGTTGAGCAAAATAATCTAAGTCCTGGCCCTTGGTAGAAAAGCAAGAGAGGAAAATCGCACTAAATAACGTTAATTTGTTCATCGCCTTCTACCGCCGCTGCTTTGAACACTCGTTCTTGAGGAACTTGAGCTACGAGAAGGTGCTGCTTGAGTACTGGTATTCCTTGCTCGACTTGGTTTGCTTTCAGTAGGTCGGGTTTCTGTGGAACGTGTTCTAGATTGATCTGACCATTCTTGAGCAGCATTTGGTCTTGTCTGAGGATCTCCTGTCCAATTACTTCTTGGCCTTGTTGACACAGAACGACCTGTTGAGGACGCTCTAGTAGCCGTGTTTTCCGCAGGTCTTACTTCAGATTCCACTGACCAGTTGCTTGTTTCCCTTGTTATGACTGACGAACCAGAGGTATACTCGATAATAGCCCTTCCCGTGGTTGCGTTTTTCGAATCTTCTAAATTTTGTCGAATGGGGGTTAATATACCGGTCCATCCAGTTGCTTTTCCACCATCAGTTGTTTTACCGTTGCTTGATGAATTACCGCGAGAGGAACTGTATTTTGAAGGGCGTCTTCCGCCATAATTGGTGCCGGATCTAGGTGTGTTATTCGAATTCCAGGTGGAAGAACTGTTTCCCCAACTATTACCATTGTTGAATCCAAAGCCATTGTTATTTCCATAGCCACTGTTATATCCATAGCCGTTGTTGTATCCATAGCCATTGTTGAATCCATAGCCATTGTTGTATCCAAAGTTGTTGTATCCAAAGCCGTTGTTGAATCCGTAACCATTATTCGTGAATCCATAAGGATAAGGGTTCAACGAGTTGTGCCCATATCCTCCGAACATAAATTCGTTCCAATAATTTGACGGCCCCAGTTGCCATGGGTTATACCACGTGCTCCCGAACATGTGCGGTATTCCATATCCTAGTCCTTGACCCCATCCAAAACTGTTGGTTTGAAAAACCGTAGCGTTAGATGACATTCCGTAACCTCCCCGGTTCGATCTTCCTGTATGATCACCTGTTTCAGATGTCACTGCTTGTGCGGTGGTCTCCCAAAATTGATCATAATCTAATTCAGAATAGATATCGGTTGATTTCAAAGACTCTAAGGCAAATTGTGGAGAAGGAAGAGTTGGGTTGTAGAAGTTTTCATCCTCGTAGTAGTTCTCAGTTAAGCTCACATGAGTTCCACATGCCGTAAGCAGTGCATAACTAATACCCAATAATAATACGCCCTTCATCATAATCTCTGTAAGTTTGCGATTCTATATAAAACAAGGTACAAAAGTTATACCAAGACACTCATTATGGGAAAGCATCTAACTTCAAGAGAACAAGATTACTCAAAATGGTACAACGAACTGGTCGTTAAAGCTGATCTAGCTCAAACATCAGCTGTGCGCGGAGCGATGGTAATAAAGCCTTATGGTTTTGCTATTTGGGAGCGCATTCAGGCGGATTTAGACAAGCGGTTTAAGGAAACAGGACACATGAATGCCTATTTCCCACTCTTCATACCGAAGTCATATTTCTCTAAGGAAGCATCTCATGTGGAAGGTTTCGCAAAAGAATGTGCTGTTGTTACCCATTACCGCCTGATGGATGATCCTAATGGCAGTGGAGTTATAGTAGATCCTAGTGCAAAGCTTGAAGAAGAATTGATCGTCAGACCAACTTCTGAAACGATTATATGGAATACCTATAAAGACTGGATCCAAAGTTACCGCGACCTGCCTATACTGGTTAATCAGTGGGCTAATGTGGTGCGTTGGGAAATGAGAACCCGTTTGTTTTTAAGAACCTCTGAGTTCTTATGGCAAGAGGGACATACTGCTCATGCTACCAAGCAAGAGGCCATAGCAGAAGCTGAAACCATGCTTGATGTGTATTCAACCTTCGTTGAGGAGGTTATGGCAATACCGGTTTTACGTGGTGTAAAGACAGATGGTGAGCGTTTTGCTGGCGCTTTAGAGACCTACTGTATAGAAGCGATGATGCAAGATGGAAAGGCCTTACAAGCAGGTACTTCGCACTTCCTAGGTCAAAATTTCGCAAAAGCGTTTGATGTGAAATTTCAAACGAAGGAAGGAACGCAAGAATACGTATGGGCTACTTCTTGGGGTGTCAGTACGAGATTAATGGGTGCTTTGATCATGACACATAGCGATGATAATGGGCTAATATTACCTCCTAAGCTAGCGCCTTATCAAGTCGTTATCGTTCCTATATACAAAGGGCAAGAGCAGTTGGATGAAATCTCAGTGGTTGCAGAAAAATTGATGCAAGAACTCCGTGATAATGGTGTGACGGTTAAGTATGATAATAGAGATACCCACAAGCCAGGTTGGAAATTTAACCAGTATGAGCTTCAAGGTGTCCCCGTTAGAATAGCTATTGGGCCGAAAGATTTAGAGAAGGGAACTGTAGAAGTCGCTCGTCGGGACACATTAACTAAATCATTTATGGATCAGTCGGAAGTATCAACCGCAATTCCAGTTTTATTGGATGAGATTCAGGTCGAATTATTTGAAAAAGCTTTGAAATTTAGAGATGATCATTCTCAAACGGTTGATACTTGGGAAGAATTCGAAATTTTGATGAAAAATAATCCTGGATTTGTGCATGCCCATTGGGACGGAACGCAGGAGACAGAGGACAAGATTAAAGAACTCACTAAGGCAACTATTAGATGTATTCCTTTGAATAACAAGCTTGAAGAGGGTAAATGTATCTTGACTGGCCAGCCAAGTATACAGAGAGTGGTCTTTGCCAAGGCCTATTAAAGATAGAATAAACAGAAAAATTGATTTTTTCCCATTGAATGTATTGCAGAATTAAAATTGCTCGTTACATTTGCACTCCTCAAACAAAGAGGTGAAGTTCTGGAATTTTAAGGCCCCATCGTCTAGCGGTCCAGGACGCTGCCCTTTCACGGCAGAAACACGGGTTCGATTCCCGTTGGGGTCACAATAATTAATAATAAAGATATGGCAAACCATAAGTCAGCTTTAAAGAGAATTCGTCAATCAGTCAAAAAGGCTGCTCATAATCGTTACTATCATAAGACGACACGTAACGCGTTGAGAAAATTACGCACTACCACAGATGCTACTGAGGCAACAGAGATGTTCCCACGTGTGGTTTCTATGTTGGATAGACTTGCCAAGCGCAATATTATCCACAAGAAGAAAGCTTCTAACCTGAAGTCTGGCTTAGCAAAGCACATTGCTGCTCTACAAGCTTAACCTAAGTAGTGTAAAGATTAAGTAAACCCATCTCGAAAGAGGTGGGTTTTTTTATGCCTTTAATTCTGGACATGATGTACGGATTAATTAAAACAACATGTTTTCGTAGCACCATGTCCGGTGAGGACTAGCAGTTGGGATATCCACATTAGAGTAAACACAAAAAAAGCCCCCAGTAAACAACTGGAGGCTTTTATATCAATGTGCAACGCCTTTTACTCAGCGTATAAATCTTCTATTTGAGATTCATATTTAGCCAGTATTGGCTTGCGTTTTAACTTGAATGTAGGAGTCAAGCAGCCATTATCAACATTAAACTCTTCAGTGTCAATGATGATTTTCTTGATTTTTTCCCACTTTGCAAATCCTTCGTTCATACTTTCTACATCCTTCCATACACGGTCGATGATCCTATCATCTTTGGACATATCAGCAATGTTTGTATACGAGATGCTGTGTCTTTTGCACCATTCTTTGACGCCATCCTCGTTAAGTATACAGATTGCGGCAGGGAACCTTCTATTAGATCCTATAACCATACTTTGAGAAATAAGGTGTGATGCTTTTAAAGAGTTCTCTAGCAACTGTGGGGCAATGTATTTACCTCCCGAAGTCTTAAACATTTCCTTTTTGCGATCTGTAATACGAATGAAGCCATCCTCAATAACTCCTATATCTCCCGTATGGAACCATTCACCTGACATTACTTCTGCGGTTAACTCAGGGGCTTTGTAGTATCCCATCATAATATTAGGTCCCTTGGCAAGTATTTCACCATCATCAGCAATTTTAGCCTCGACGCCATCAATTACTTTACCTACTGCTCCAATTCTGATCATTCCTGGCTGCGCCGTGGAGTTAACTGAAATAACAGGAGAAGTTTCCGTCAGTCCGTAGCCTTCGAGAATGGGCACACCTATTCCGTTGAAGAATCGAGCTAACCTTGGTTGCAGGGCGGCAGAGCCTGAAGCAACAGCTTTAATTTGGGTAAGACCAAGTGCAGCACGAACTTTACTAAATACAAGCTTGTCCGCGATGCTTAGCTTCCAATGATAGAAAGCTCCATTAGCTTGTTCCGGCTCCCACTTAAGAGCGAGACTGACAGCCCACTCAAAAATCATTTTCTTCACGCCACCGGCGCTGGTTCCATTCGCCACAATTCCATCAAAGAACTTCTCTAAAAGTCTAGGAACTGCAGTGAATATGGCTGGCTGCGTGTAGTTAAGATCAGCTTTTATAGTTTCTATAGCTTCTGCAAAGTAGATGCTTGCGCCATTATACATATAGAGGTATTGAATAAACCTCTCGAAGCTATGACATACGGGTAAGAAACTTAGTGTTTTCGCCTTCCCTTTGACCAAGCCAGGAATACGAGGTGTTGAAGCGATTACAGTGGTGGTAAGATTGCTATGAGACAACATAACACCTTTGGGTAAACCGGTGGTCCCTGAAGTGTATATTATAGTAGCCATGTCATTTGGCTTTACATTATCCCGGATGCTATTGACTTCTTCTTGTCGAGCATTTGAATCGCCAAGACTAGTCACCTCAGACCAGTGATTCATTCCTGCGTATTGCTCAAATGAGTACACCTTCTTCATGTCTGGACATTTATCCATAACATTACTGACCTTATGATAGAGTTCGTCGTTCGAGACAAAACAATAGCTGCTCTCACTATGGTTGAATATATATTCATAATCCTTCTCTGTCATGGTAGGATATAGGGGTACATCTATGGCGCCAATTTGAAGTAGCGCGTGATCCATGATGTTCCACTCACAACGATTGTTGTGAGAGATTAACGCGATTTTATCGCCTGGCTTTATACCTAATTCGAGAAGTCCTCTAGACGCTTGATCTACAGCATCAAGAAATTCACTGGTGCTATAACTTTTCCATTCTCCTGCAAGTTTAGAAGACATCATAACTTCAAGGGGGAAGTGTTCTTGTTGATACTTTGGAATATCAAATAAACGCGTCGGTTGATTCATATCTATATGTATTGAGAATTTATATTTTGGAAAAACAATATAGTAAAAATGTGCTATCGAGCTTTACCTATTTCAGGGTGGGGAAGTAATGACCGTTTACAACGGTCCCAATGACCTTGGTTGTCGAGCGTTGATTTTCCTTTGGTTGGAGTAAATTACTATTTATTATGGTGAAGTTTGCCCGCTGACCAATTCGTGTAGAACCGTACTGGAGCTCACCAAAAGCAGCATAAGAAGCCCCATAGGTCATCCCAATTAAAGCCTCCTTAGGACTGATGGCCTGTGTTGGTATAAAACCATTGACGGGCCAGTCTTTATGGTCTTTCCGAGTAGTTGCAGCGTAAAATGTAGCCAATGGATCTATATGTTCGATCGGAAAATCTGTTCCCAATGCCAAGACACCTGCGGCATTTAGTAGTCGTTTATAACTGTATGCATGGTGAATTCTATGCGGACCAAGGCGATCTTCTGCCCAATACATATCACTGGTGGCATGCGTAGGCTGAACAGAAGCTGTAATGTTGGGATGCGCATAGTAAGCACTGTCCTCAGGTGTCATGATTTGTGCATGTTCAACTCTAAATCTCAGATCTATCGCCGTATCTAGCTCATTAAAACTCTTCAAAAGAAGGTGATGTGCACTGTCTCCAATCGCGTGAACACATAACTGCCATTGGTTTTTTACGCAGCGATCTCTAAGCGTGTTAAGTTGATCAAATGACAGCAATGGTAGTCCGTAGTGCTGGGGTAAGTCGTGATAAGGTCTGCGCAAGAGCGCTCCCCAAGACCCAAGCGCACCATCTAAGTATGCCTTAACACTTTTAACCCGTAGTAAAGGTTTTTCGATGGCTCCGTATTCTTCAAAAAAGGATAGATCCTCTTCCGTGTTACTTATCATGGCATTTATAGTGAGGTGTAGCTTGCCCTCTGTCTGAAGAGAGTCTAATAAAAGGATCTGATCCTTATGAAGACCTGCATCAGTCATGGCTGTTAGTCCATATTTAATCAGGCTATCCTGCGCTCTTAATAAGGCGCTACGCCAAAACTGATGTGTAGACTTAGGAAGTGTCACTAAGGTGCTCGCATTGTCAATGAGGATGCCATCCATTATTTTCCCGCCTTTGACCTCAATATCGTTATTGATTCCGAATTCTTCCAATACTCGGGAGTTTACCCAAGCAGCGTGACCATCTATTCGGCTTAAATAAATGTTAACGTCGTTAAACTCGGCCAAATCGGAAGCTTTTGGATACTGTTTTGTAGGCCAGTCGTTTTGATCCCAACCTCGGCCTTGAATCCAAAGTTGATCTGGGTGAGCGGTAATGTATTTCCGAATACGGATAAGGCATTCCTCCAATGTTGAGGCGCCCACTAAATTTACGGTACTCAACATTTCTGCGTATGCGAAGAGATGGCCATGCGCATCAATAAATCCTGGATACAGATGTTGGCCATTCAAATCAACTGATCTAGCACTGCGGGGCAGCGTAGTTGCGGTGTTGTAGCTGCTGACTTCCATGATCACACCCTCTTTTACACCAATCCAGACGTACTCCATATCGAGTGTCTCTTTGATCGAATCTGCTTGTGTATCGTGTAGAATAGCGTTGTAGAGGATCAAGTCAAATTTTTCTTGCGATCGATTGCTGCAGCTCGCAAGCGTTAGAACACATGTCAAAACAAGGTTATAAACAATAAAACTTCGAATTGTGTGGGTAAGATTGCGCATAGAATTTAAATCTGTTGCTGTAAGAATAACTAAATTTGAGCAAACTATTGCCAAAAATGAATAGCACTGCTGTTGCCACTTTAGATCAAGCCAAAGAAATGGGACTATTGTCCGAAGAGTTTGATAAAATCAAGGAAATCCTTGGACGCACTCCTAACTACCTCGAATTGTCCATATACGGCGTAATGTGGAGTGAGCACTGTTCTTATAAAAACTCTATTGTTTGGTTAAAACAACTCCCTAAAAAGGGTCCTCACATGCTTGTAGAAGCTGGAGAGGAAAACGCTGGATTAGTCGACATAGGTGACGGATTGGCCTGTGCTTTTAAAATAGAATCACACAATCATCCATCAGCAGTCGAACCTTACCAAGGTGCGGCTACGGGAGTGGGAGGAATCAATCGTGATATTTTCACGATGGGCGCCCGTCCAATTGCGCAATTAAATTCGTTGCGTTTTGGAAAGCCTACTGAAGATCGCACGAAATGGTTGGTAAAAGGGGTGTCAAAAGGTATTGGAGATTATGGTAATGCTTTTGGAATCCCCATGGTTGGTGGTGAAGTGTATTTTGATGAATGTTACCATCAAAACCCACTAGTAAATGCTTTTTCTGCTGGTATTGTAGAAGTTGGAAATCAAATTTCAGCGACTTCTTCTGGTCCAGGAAACCCTGTGTTTATTGTAGGGTCTGCGACAGGAAAAGATGGTATACATGGTGCTTCTTTTGCGTCTAAGGATTTAGATGAAGATTCGGCAGAAGATATTCCTTCAGTGCAGGTTGGTGATCCCTTTCAAGAGAAATTATTGTTAGAAGCTTCGATGGAATTAGCCAACACTGACGCAGTCGTTGGAATGCAGGATATGGGAGCAGCCGGAATCACGTGTTCTTCTTGTGAAATGTCTGCTGCTGGCGAACACGGTATGGAGATATGGCTTGATAAAGTACCCTTGCGTCAGAGTATGGAGCCATGGGAGATTCTGCTTTCTGAATCTCAGGAACGTATGCTTATTGTCGTTGAAAAAGGCAAAGAACAGCAAGTGTTGGATATTTTCGACAAATGGGATTTAGAATGTGAAGAAATAGGAGTGGTCACCTCAGGTGGAACTGTAAACTATTACTGGGAAGGTAACCTCGTCGGTACGCTTCCTGCTGAAAGTGCGGTCCTTGGTGGAGGAGCTCCTGTATACCATAGAGAATGGACTGAGCCTACCTATTTCCAAGAGTATAAAAATTTCTCAATTGATAGTATTGAGGAGCCTAATGACATTAGGGACATCGCTAAACAGATGGTCGCACTTCCCAATATCGCGTCAAAGCGTTTTATCTATGAGCAATATGACAGCATGGTTGGGACCCGTAATATGGGTACAAACGACCCTTCGGATGCAGGCGTAGTAAATATCAAGGGTACGAATAAGGCGCTTGCAATGAGTGTCGATTGTAACTCGCGCTACGTGCACGCAGACCCGGAAGTTGGTTGTGCTATGGCGGTAGCAGAGGCTGCAAGGAACATCACTTGTTCCGGAGGTATTCCTTCTGCGGTTACGAATTGTTTGAATTTTGGTAATCCATATAATAAAGAAGTGTACTGGCAGTTTGTTGGTTCGATCAAAGGAATGAGCGCTGCCTGTTTAAAGTTTGATACTCCGGTAACAGGAGGAAATGTGAGTTTCTACAATCAAACTCAAATTGGAAATACTATCGAGCCTGTCTTCCCAACACCGACGATAGGTATGATTGGGGTCGTTGAAGACAAGAAGTTGATCACCACACTGAGTTATAAAGATAAAGGCGACTTAATCTTTATGATTGGGTCCAACAGAGATGATATTTCTTCTTCTCAGTATTTGGTGCATATTCATGGTATGGAGGAAAGTTCTACTCCTTATTTCGATCTCGAGGAGGAATATGCCAATCAAAAACAAGTTCAAATGCTTATTCGTGAGAATACTATAAAAAGTGCCCACGATTTAAGTGAAGGTGGTTTATGGATTGGTCTTCTTGAGAAGGGTTTTTCTTCAGGCCTTGGCTTTGATGTAACCTTGCCTGCTGAATATAGAAAGGATGCTGTTCTATTTGGAGAGGCTGCATCTAGAATCTTGGTTACCGTTAGCGAAGAGGGTAAAAACAAATTCATTGACTTGATGATGCTGAATGGTTGCGAATTCGACCTGATTGGTCATGTAACTAAAGGAAACATCAGGGTGGATGACGAAGATTGGGGCACGGTCACTGAGTACAAACATATCTACGACAATGCGCTTGGGGATATTTTAACGAAGTAACCAAGATTTAAAAAATAAAATAAAAGAGAACGGCTTGCACTTAGTGCAGGCCGTTCTCTTTTACATACCGTCCTATACGGTATTCAACACAAAAAGTAGTTGTGGGTAGAATTAAATTCCGAGCTGAACTTATCGGCCAAACAACAGAAACACCGATATTAACTTTTTTATTAATATTAATTATTCCGTTTAATTGAGGTATTACACCTAGGTCCATAAATGATGTAGGTAAGTTTTCCCTGGATTGAAGTATGCCTATCCCAGCTCTAAACTGAGTTCGTAATAAAGCTATGTTAACGGTTCTTAAAACGGAAAGTGCTCTGATATCATTAAAGCTATTATTTGACTTCCAGATTCCTCCTCCGTCACTTAATACCTGCAGCTCTAAATAAAGGTTAGGCCTAATGTCATAGGCTACTTTTACTGCCGTATACTGAATACCTTGACCAATAGAGACATAACTGAATCTATTGGGTTCCATAGATCTATTCTGCTGTCCATAACTATTTGCGGACCAAAAGCTGATAAAAAATAAAATCAAAACGAATTTTGACATGGCATTGGATTTACAACAATGCCTCAAATTAAGCTCTTTTGATCGCTTTTGACTACTTCATAGTCTTTTTTAGGTTTTGCCGGTTTTGTACATGCTACGTATGAAGAAAAGCCGCAACACGAAAAGTATTTGCATGAGCTTCAATAATATCCTTTATCTCAGGACTATAACCGCCACCCATGTTAATAGCTATGGGAACTTGATTTATAAAACACCGCTCAAGCACCAATTTGTCACGCTGTTTACAGCCTGCTAAACTGATATCCATTCTTCCGAGTTTGTCACCACGTAAAATATCAACACCACTTTGATAAAACACAAATTCAGGCTCCACCTTCTCAAAGAGTTTCGCGAGATGGTGGTCAAGTATTCTGAGGTAGTCAGTGTCTCCTATATAGTCCGGGAGGGGGACATCTAAGTCACTCTGCTCTTTATGATAAGGGTAATTTTTTTCTCCGTGCATGGAGAATGTAAAAATTCTTGAATCCTCACGAGCCATCGAGGCTGTGCCATTTCCTTGATGAACATCAAGGTCGATGACTAAAATTTTAGTAATGTCATGATAGTCGATTAATTCGTGAGCCCCGATGATAATGTCATTCAACAGGCAGAATCCCTCACCGCGATCACTGAAGGCGTGGTGTGTTCCTCCTGCGATATTTAAGGAGCACCCGTTTTGAAGGGCGAATTTAACGGAGTCTACAGTTCCTTGGCAAATAGTGCGCTCCCTGTTTACGAGCTCTTGAGATAGTGGAAAACCAATTTTTCGCTGTGCCTTGGGATCCAAAGTGAGTTGGTCTAATTTGTCCCAGTAGCTCTGTTCATGCGAACGCAAGACACGTTCAGTCGATAGAAGCCCTGGCTCAAAGAAATTACCAGTTTCTAAGGTGCCTTCGTATATAAGTTGCTCTGGAAGCAACGAGTATTTGGCCATAGGGAATCTATGGTTCTCAGATAATGGATGGTGGTAAATCGGAGCCCAAGCGACTTTTAACATGAGCTGTTAACGTAATACGGCTCCTAAACGTTCATTCAGCTGATGTAAAATTCTTTGAATACATTTTTCAACTGCTTTGTCATTCAGTGTTTTTTCAGCGTCTTGAAACGTCATACCGATGGCATAGCTTTTTTTATCAGATGGTAATCGATCTCCTTGATAAACGTCAAATAGAAAAACATTTTTAAGTAGTTTCCGTTCGGTTTGACTAACAACCTCTTGTAGGTCATTGTAGCTCGTATCGTGATCTACAAGCAAAGCTAAATCTCTACGAACAGATGGGAATTTCGGAAGACCCGTGAAAAGTTGCGTCCCCTTAATCAGAGACATGGAGACAATCGTATCCCAATTCAGACTACTGTAAGCGACAGATCCTTTGACATCAAAATGGTGAAGCACTTTAGGGTGAACATTTCCTAGGTAACCAACCGTGGTCTTGCCAACTTTAATGTCTACAAACTCTCCATAAAGACTATGCATAGAGGTGATATAGCTCGCCTTGAGACCAAACCGAATTAAGGTTGCTTCTAGGAGTCCTTTTAATTCGAAAAAGTCATTAGCTACAGCACTATTGGCCCAATGGTGCTCACCGGTATTGCCGGAAAGAGCAAGATCAATATGTGACGTTTCAAAATAACCATTAGCGCCCTGTCCATAGGTTTTTCCTCGTTCGAAAAAGCGGAGGCTAGGTTGTTGTCGTTTTTGATTAAAACTAATAGCCTCAAGAGCTCCAAACAGCATTGTTCCTCGCATCACGTTAAGATCTTGGCTTAATGGATTAAGCATTTCTATAAGTGACTCGCTAACTTCTGGTTGGAGTATTTGATAATTCTCACCCTTAGACAGGCTGTTGTTCATGATTTCATAGAAGCCATTTCCGGTCAATTGATTCAAAAATGAATGTTCTAGTTTTTCCGGACGAGGGTCGTGTTTTGCCACGCTTATTCTCATCTGATGAGGTACAGGGATATTATTGAACCCATATATTCTTAGCAGTTCTTCTGCTACATCAACGTCTCTGGTGACATCAACTCTATAGGTTGGGATTTTAACTGTCCAAGCATCTTCTATGACCGAAATTATTTCGAATTCTAGAGCATCTAAAATGTCCTTAGTTTTTTGAATTGGAATTGCCAATCCAATAAGTTTGGAGACTTTGTTATAGGAGAAAGTAAGGACCTGCCTAGGAAAGTCTACCTGTCCTTTATGGTCTATAGTACTCGCAGATGCACCGGTAAACTCGCAGATAAGGTGTGCCGCATAAACGAGGGCTTGTGCTGTCGCATTTGGATCAACACCACGCTCATAACGGTAACTGGCGTCAGAGTTAATGCCGTGACGCTTTGCCATTTTACGTACTCTAACAGAATCGAAATAGGCACCTTCAAGGTATATGGAGCTTGTCTTGTAGTTCACACTACTGTCTTTCCCGCCCATGACCCCAGCTAAGCAAATTGCTTTTTCAGCATCAGCAATAACCAAGTCCTTTTCATTCAGCTCACGATCAACATCATCGAGTGTAGTTAGTCGTTCTCCTTTAAACGCAGAACGTACCCTTACTTTTTGACCACTTAGCTTACTGGCGTCAAATGCATGGAGCGGATGACCGAAGGTGTGAAGGACATAGTTTGTGATGTCAACTACATTGTTTTTTGGGGTTAATCCAATTGCTGTAAGGCTTTCCTTCAGCCATTTTGGACTTTCAGCTACTTGTACGTTCGTGAAATGTATTCCAGAATAGGAAGGGCAATCAGTATCTTCTAAATGCAGGTCAATAGCACTTGGCTGCGTACTCTGGAGCTCAATATGGGGAACGTAAAGTTCTGGAGCCGACTCGCCCAGGGTAAGTAGTGCTGCACGCAAGTCTCGGGCAACTCCAATATGTCCCATCGCATCAGTGCGATTAGGCGTTAATCCTATTTCAAAGACAAAGTCGCTTTGAACGTTAAATACATCTGAACATGGCGTACCGGGTAAAAGAGTTTCATCTAAAACCATGATTCCATCCCCTCCTTGTCCAAGTCCTAGCTCACTTTCAGCGCAAATCATACCCAAGCTGAGCTCTCCTCTGATTTTACCTTTTTTTATCTTTAATTCTTCGCCGTTGGGATAAAGAACCGTTCCAATAGTAGCTACGGGTACTTTTTGTCCAGCAGCGACATTAGGTGCGCCGCATACTATTTGAATTGGCTCATCCGAACCGATCTCTATGGTCGTAACTTTAAGTCGATCTGCATTGGGGTGTTGAACGCAAGTAAGTACTTGTCCAACTACTACGCCACGAAGACCACCACGAATAGTCTCTACTTCAGTTACACCCTCGACTTCAAGGCCAGTGTCTGTGAGTAATTCGTCTACTCTTTTTGGATCAAGTTGAACCGGTAAAAAGCGTTTTAACCAACTGTAGGAAATGTTCATGTAGCTTCGTTTTCTTAAAGACTCAAAGTTACACTTTGAAAAGTAACTGCAAAGCCCTTAAGGCGTGCTTTAGAACAAATTATAGAGTACGGCTCCATAGATGCCAAAACGAAGGAATCTAACCAGTGTTAGAAAGGCAAACATCTTGAACGGGTATTTATTTAGTCCACAGAGCTGGCAGACGATGGGGTAGGGCAGTGGTGTCATTGCCGCGAGGATTATGAGCAGTCCTCCAAATCGATGCAGCTGTTTAAGAGTATCAGCATGCTTGAGTATCAGTTTGTCGTTAACAATCTTACGCGTTGCCCAATATTTCCCAATGAAATAAGAGATGATTCCTGAGCAATAGCTGAGAAATGCCAGTAGAACAAGCATCCATATAGGCTGTGCAGCTTCCCTGGCCCATACGATCAATATTTCGGGAGCAATAAACCCTAAAGTAATTTCTGAGAAAAAGAACAGACTCAATAGTCCGGGCGTTGATAACATTTTAGTGAGCCATGCCGTAGCAGAATCGATGTCAATAACGAAGGTGTCAAAAAGATAAAATAGAACAAGAATGGCAGCAATAGACGCTAATACTCTCACGGCGTTTTGGCGTATAAAACCATAGCCTCCAGTTCGTGTTAACAGCAGGTGGTACAGTTTTAAAAAGCGAGCAAAGCGCTTGGCCATGAGTTATGAAATTCTGTTCCAACCCCACTGGTGTTTGTAGAGGCGGATCCAATGTTCTTTGATAGAACAATGATTAGGGTCATTTAGTTGCGGATCATCTATCAATAATTGTTCCACGACCTCTCGTGTCCAATTTAATATATCTCCATCTTGAACTAATGATGCCAACTTGAATTCAAGTTGGCCACTCTGCCTGGTGCCCATCATATCTCCAGGCCCTCTAAGCTTCATATCTACTTCGGCAATTTCGAAGCCATCCTGGGTGCGTACCATGGTTTCGAGCCTGGTTTTTGCGTCACTTGATAGCTTAAATGAAGAGACTAAAACACAAAAGCTGTTTTCACTACCTCTTCCAACTCGTCCACGAAGCTGGTGGAGTTGACTGAGTCCGAACCGTTCGGCGTTTTCAATGACCATTACAGAGGCATTGGGAATGTTAACACCCACCTCAATAACTGTAGTGGCTACCATAATTTGTGCTTTACCTGCTGCAAACCGTTGCATTTCACCTTGCTTGTCCTCAGCTTTCATCCTGCCATGAACTGCTGCTATTTGATATTTTGGCCTTGGGAAATCGCGAAGTAGCTGCTCGTAACCCTCGCTTAGATTTTTCAAGTCCAAGGTTTCGCTTTCCTCGATGAGTGGAAAAACAACATATACTTGGCGCCCCTTTTCTATTTCACGCTGCATGAACCCGTTGAGTTTTAATCGATTTTTATCGAATAAATGCATCGTTTGTATCGGTTTTCTACCCGGTGGTAGTTCATCTATAACACTAATATCGAGGTCGCCATATAGACTCATTGCAAGCGTTCTTGGAATGGGTGTTGCCGTCATGACGAGGACATGTGGAGGGTTTTCGTTTTTCTTCCAAAGTTTAGCGCGTTGAGCAACACCAAACCTGTGCTGCTCGTCAATCACAGCAAGTCCAAGATTGGCAAACTTGACTGTTGGCTCAATCAAAGCATGGGTCCCAATTAATATTTGCAGTGATCCATCTTGCAAGCCCTGGTGAATGATTGCTCTATTGGCAGTGTTGGTGGATCCTGTAAGTAGCGCAATTTGTATACCTGCGGATTCACAAAGTTCGCTAAGACTATGATAATGCTGCGTGGCGAGTATCTCTGTTGGTGCCATTAATGCCGATTGAAAGCCATTGTCAATAGCTAATAGCATGGCAAGGAGGGCAACAATGGTTTTTCCTGATCCAACATCACCCTGCACCAATCGGTTCATTTGTGCACCAGTGCGCACATCCATTCGAACTTCTTTGACCACTCTTTTTTGTGCACCAGTCAATTCAAATGGAAGGTGGTTTTTGTAAAAATCAAGAAAGGAATCTCCCACTTCTTCGAATGTGTAGCCCTTTATAGAAGTCTTATTACGCATTTTATTACGCTGCTGCGTCAACTGTAAGAAAAAGAATTCCTCAAATTTGATTCGATTTCTTGCCGCCTCTAGATGTTTTCGTGTCAAAGGAAAATGAATCCATTCTAACGCTTGAGCTTTTGATATTAGTTTATGGACTTCTCTAAAAGACGCTGAAAAAGGATCGTCTATGGTTTTTGATTCAGCCGTTAAAATGGATCTCATAACCTTCGCAAAGCCTTTGGAGTTGAGTCCTTTTCTCGTCAATTTATCGGTTGTGGAGTACACTGGCTCCAGGGTAGAGGAGACTTCATTGGCCAAAGGAGCAGAGATTTCTGGATGAGAAATACTTTTTTTACCATTAAATACATTCAGTTTGCCATAGATGACTATTGGTGTTTGCAATTTCAGTGACTTTCTTACCCATTTTGCACCTTTAAACCAGACCAACTCTATAAAGCCTGTACCATCTGAAAAAGTAGCGACTAGTCTTTTTTGACGAGGAGATCCCAATTCTTCGACCTTAGTGATCTGTCCTTTTACTTGCACCTCATTGGTTTGATTAGTGAGCTGTGCAATAGATATATATTCGGTTTTATCTACGTATCTAAAAGGGTAGTGCTCCAGAAATTGATGGGTAGTTCGGATGCTAAATTCCTCCGCCAAAGCTGCTGCTCTGTCGGGACCCACGCCTGAGGCATATACTATAGGAAGTTGGGTGGTGCTCATCGTTGTAAAAGTAAGTATCTTTTGGGCTCCAAAAATGCAAAACCAAAGCACAAATATTTATCGGTTAGCAACCCTTCTATTAGATGGGTTGCTTCTCATGGCTTTATTTATAGCCGTGGCGTTTTGGCGTTTTGAAGATTTAAGAATAAGCAACCCGGAGTACTACAACTACTATTTACAGTTGTTAGTGCTCACCATCGTTTCTTGGTATTCTGCCGGTCGATGGGCAGGTTTCTTTACCTACACCAGCGGACTTGAGCAAAGAAATGTAACCGCTAACTTATTGCGTGGAGCAATAGCGCAATTGGCCATTCTGGCTATTGTTGTGGTGGGCTTGAAAGGGTATTACTACAGTCGTGTATTTTTGGTAACCTATTTTGTATCGTTGTATTCGCTTGCCTTGCTTTACAGGTTTTTGCTGGTTCAATTTTTACGGATCCAAATGGCCCAAGGAAAATGGCAAAGGCGCTATCTACTCTCTGGACAACATGCTACGTCTGATGCGTTAATAAGCTTAACAGAACTACGTCCTGAATTAGGGTGGAAGTATGATGGACCTTTGGAGAATGCAGCCCTAGATAGCGTACATGACATTATTTGTGCTCATGCTCCTGGTACAGCAGGGTATGCTGCAGCTAATCGTCTTGCACTTGAACAGGGAATGAGGTTTAGGTTCCTACCTGACTTAGGGCCTCAATATGCTGGTCAAATGTTTTTAGAGTCACTCGAAGGAATTCCAATGTTCTCGCAGCGCCAAGAGCCTCTGGCAAATTGGGCTAATGCATGGTTGAAGAGGGTCTTTGATTTAGCGCTGTCACTGCTTGTGATAATCTCCGTGCTTAGTTGGCTTTTTCCATTGCTAGGTATATTGCTCTTATTTTCTGGAGCCGGTAACCCCTGGTTTATTCAGGAACGTGAAGGGTTGCAGGGCAGGCCATTTAAGGTGTTAAAATTCAAGACCATGAACCATGAAGGTCAAAGTAATGCGCTACAGTCTTGGATGCGAAAAACCGGTATTGATGAAATTCCTCAGTTGCTTAATGTCCTTCTGGGTCAGATGTCGTTGGTAGGTCCACGTCCTCACACAAGTGGTGATGGCATAGCCTATTCTAAAATGGTGCAAAGCTATAGGGTACGGTATTGGACAAAGCCAGGATTAACGGGGCTTGCCCAGATCAGAGGATTAAGAGGAGGAGGAGATTCTGCCCGCAAAGAACTTTTAGAATTACGCATTCGCGCCGATGTATATTATATCGAAAATTGGTCTTTGTTATTAGACCTTAGAATTTTAATTGAAACAGTGCTTAGAACACTTTTAGCACCATCTTCCCTACACGCTAAATAAAATAGTCATCATGAAATACCCTTTGTTACTTGAGAGATTCAAGCAGTATGTTCAGATAGATACGCAAAGCGATCCACATTCATCCTCTGTCCCATCCACGAAAAAGCAGAAGAATCTTGGAGAGCTGTTGGTGTCTCAGCTTGTGGAAATGGGTGTGGTTGATGCACATATGGATTCTAAAGGATATATATATGCTACAGTTCCCGCGACACCAGGCTATGAGTCTGCCCCAGCAGTTTGTTTCTGTTCACATATGGATACGTCTCCAGAATACTCAGGGGCAGGTGTAGAACCTATGCTTCATGAGCAATACGATGGAGGTGACCTAATCCTGCCAGAAGGAGATGTGGTTATCAGTCCAAAGGATTTTGGCCCACTCAAGGAAATGACAGGACATACGATCATTACCTCAAATGGATCTACGTTGCTGGGTGCAGATAACAAGGCAGGTGTAGCAGAAATAATGACTGCAGCGCACCTGCTTATGAGCTCAGAAACGCCTCATGCCGCGATGAAAATATTGTTCACTCCGGACGAAGAAATAGGCCGAGGTGCAGACCATGTTGATTTAAAAAAATTAGGCGCTGATTTTGGATATACAATGGATGGTGCCACGAAGGGGTCTATCGAGGATGAAACATTTTCTGCTGATGGGGCTGTAGTTACTTTTACTGGATCAAATACCCATCCTGGTTATGGACATAAAAAAATGGCCAATGCGCTAAAGGCAGCTGGTGTATTTCTATCCTCACTACCTAGACAAGAATGGGCGCCAGAGTCTACTAAGGGTGACGAAGGGTTTGTCCATCCATATGAAATATCAGGTGGCGTTGAAGAAGTGCGCATCACTATGATCCTAAGATCTTTTGAAACTGAAGAATTGTCTGACTATGCTGCTCTTTTGGGATCGTTAGCTAAACAAGCAACAAAGGCAGTTAAAAGAACTTCATATTCGATTTCCATAAACGAGCAATATCGAAATATGAAACAGATTTTAGATCAGCAGCCGGAGGTAGTTGAATATGCTGAAAAGGCGATTGAGGCCGTTGGATTACCTGTACGTAAATCAAGAATCAGAGGTGGCACGGATGGATCTAAACTAAGTTTTATGGGCCTGCCTTGCCCAAATATTTTTGCAGGAGAGCATGCTTTTCACAGCCCTTATGAGTTTGTCTCTCTGCAAGACATGGAAAGTGCTACCGAGGTCATCGTGAAGTTACTCGAGATAGTAGCCATAGAGCATTCGAAATAACGACGACCTACACCTGGGAGTAAATAGAATCCTAGCTAATTTCCGTGGCTTTGTGCGTTTGCGAAACTAATTAATGATTTTACCGAGCTGCGTAAGCTTGGTTCAGCGCGTCTGCTAGTCTCACTCCAGCTTGTGCTAAACGTAAATGCAGTAATTCGGTTTGGTCATAAATATACCGGTATCCCATTCTTTCGGGGTCACCTGTTTCGTAACACGCCTCGCGGTAAACCACGCTTTCTCTCACCCAATCGTTTACGGTAGTGTTCTTCCAGCTGAATATATTTTCACTAGTCTTAGTCGACATGATCCAATCTGAATATTCGGTATAGCTCATTTTCCAGTAATCAATCATTCCACTATCCCAAACTCGATGAAGGTTTGATTTTTCCCAAAAGAAAGTGACCTTAACATCATTTGCTCCTTTGTCTTTACCATTCCCGCAATGCAAAGGTTGATGAACATCTCCAATAAGATGTGCCAATGCTTTCAATGCAAAGGCTTCATCCACACTATATTTTTGGTTTTCTATTTCTTTTAAAAGTTTCTCTATAGCCATCCAAACATCTCCTTGCTCTGGATGCTGGTGGCTGTCCATGTCATCCACTGTAGGTATGGTACAATAATGCCATGCATTGAGCGTGTCATAGTCTCGGTCACTTTTGATAAAATCCATCCAATTAGCAACCATAGCAAGGTCATCTCCGCCAAGCACATCGACAATGTGCGTACGCACTTTCTTATCTAAATGCTCCATGGCAATATGTCCAACAATTCGGTGACCGGTAAGTCCCCATCCGAAGGCAGATGTGCCTGTACAAAGTACTAAAACTAAGGTGATGATTCTCTTCATGGCTATAGTGCTGATGATGGTTTTAAATATCCTATTATCCTGTCGTACCTCAGTCCCATTCCTTGATTGTACATGATAAGGGTATAGTCGTTTCGGGTTTGCCAATGCGTGCCTTCTGTTAGTTCAGTGCCCACACTTCCGCCTGCGGTAGGATGCGCAAATATATAATTATAATAACCTTGTTTAAGAAGCACACTCTTGGAATAGGCACCCCTGGTTTCGTCATACACCAATTCAAACTCATCAGTCAGCCTCCAGTCGCTTAATTGCCCAAAAACAAAAACGGGAACATCCAGTTTTGCACTTTTAAAGTAAAATTCAACCCAGCAATAGTCACCAGCTAAGTCCGGGTTACCAACATCCGCACGTTGATAAAACCTTCTTCCATTGATGTCATTTTGAAAGCTGTAGACGGAGATAGACTGGTTCTTCACCTCGTTTAGATAAACTTCCCAACACGTGTCTAATCTTGAAGTTTTGACGCCCATTCCCACCTGGTTGAGTCTTTTGGTGTCAAATACATGAAACTCAACTCCGCCGGGGAAGGCTTCTCCACCCATGAAATTGTATTCAAGAAGACCGTCATTTATAAAGGCAGGCTTCAGTTCCGTTTTAGCATTGTCCCATCGCCTATTCTGAAGAATACTCAGATCTAAATCGTTGAAGTAATCTTGAACTGGATAGCCAGAAAGAGAAACTCTTGAGCTAACCTGTTGCTCAGAACTGAAATTATTCAGGTCTACTGCTCTGGATACCTGGAGCGCAGGTATGACTAAGTTTTCATAAATAATGAATCTGCGACGAAGCACAATGTCGTTGGGATTATCATCTTGATATACTTCAATGACATAATTACCACTTATACGCGGTGTCATGTCTGCATTTGGTATCTTTAGTCTATAATGTGTGTAAGGAACAAATGTCCCGATGCTAATAGCAAAGTCATTCATATAATTCCCCTCAAACCCAGTAAGGTATTGGTTGAGTAATAAGTCACTTTTCTCCCAATTTTTAGTACAATGAAAGATTCGATAACCGTAATTATTCCATTCATATGCCAAGTCGTCAAAGCTCAACTCAAGTCCCTTTATAGAGCCTAGTTCGTATGCGGCAAAGTCAAGAGGCTCTCCAACAGGTGCTATTTGTACTGATTTTATGTAGGAAAACACGGTAGTATCCGTCAAATTTTGCCCGAACAAAACGGAGCCAATAAGTGTTAACAGTGGGATAAGAGACTTTTTAACAAGCATGTTTAAGAAATAATGAGGTCTAAGGTACAATTCGTCTTTAATTAACGTGGAAAAAAGAATCTCATATCTTAATTTCGCAATCCAAAATCATACTGAAACGTACGATGTCTCAAACCTATAAGATTCGCAAGGGTCACAACATTAAGTTGATCGGTGATGCTCCTCAAAAACACTTGGGGTCAGTAGCAAGTTCGATTTATGCAGTGAGTCCTTCAGACTTTCCGGGAATTACGCCAAAATTGGTCGTGAAAGCCGGAACCCAAGTAAACGCAGGTGATGTTTTGTTTTACGACAAAGACCGCCCCGAAGTATTAATTTGTTCTCCGGTATCAGGTGAGGTTACAGAAATCAAGCGCGGAGCGAAGCGTAAGATTCTTCAGGTAATTGTGCTTGCTGACAGTGACACGAAATATGCTGACCATGGTTCTTTTGACCTGAAATCAACGGATCGTGAAGCCACAGCATCCCATTTCGCAAATACTGGAGTAGGTGCATTAATTACCAGCCGACCTTATGGTGTCGCCGCGAGTATGCACGAACTACCGCGCGATATTTTCGTCAATGGTGTTCAAAGCGGCCCGCTTGCTGGAGATCTAGCCTATCAATTAGCAGGAAAAGAAATTGAAGTTGCAGCGGCAATCGAAGCACTTTCTTTGATGACTGCTGGTAAAGTTTATGTCAGCCAGGATGGTGACGCTCCAATGATGGAGTTATTAAGTCACGAAAAGGCGACTTCAATCCTATTTACGGGTAAACACCCAAAAGGTTTAGTAGGTACACAAATCGCCCAAGCTGCGCCCATGAATAAAGGGGAAATCGTTTGGACCGTGAATGCAGTAGACTTACCTATAATCGGTCATGCTTTTCTCACAGGAAAGTATGCACCGTCTTATCAGGTAGTTATAGCAGGCTCTAAGGCTAAAAATACTGGATATGCATCAATGACCCAAGGGGTCAGTTTGTCAAGCTTCGTTTCGGCGAACATCGACAATGATAATACACGCATAATCGCCGGTGACGTATTAACGGGAACCGCAATAGAAGAAAATGGATTTTTGGGTTTTGGTAAAAGCCAAATCACAGCGATCCCAGAAGGTAATTCTACAGAGTTTTTCGGATGGGTATTACCTGGTTTCGGTAAGTTTTCTACGAACCGTGCCTTTTGGTCTTGGTTATTTCCGAACAGAAAGTATGATTTAGATACAAATATTCACGGGGAAGAGCGTGCTTTTGTAGTTACCGGGGAGTATGATAAATTCATTCCGATGGATATTTTTCCGCAGCAACTGCTACGTTGTATTTTAATTGGTGATGTTGAGAAAATGGAGCAACTAGGGATCTATGAGGTACTGCCTGAAGATTTCGCTCTGGCTGAGGTTGCTTGTACCTCAAAGTTGCCTTTACAGCAAATTGTCCGGGACGGTTTGATGGACCTCCGAAAAGAAATGATGTAAGACGTTTTTATTATGAAATTTGTACAAAACATATTCGATAAGACCAGACCGTTCGTTGAGAAAGAAGGGAAAAGAAACATATTGTATCCATTGCATAATGCAATTGAGACGATGGCTTTCGTTCCTGACCACACAACGCACTCTGGTGCCCACGTACGTGATGCAATTGATTTAAAGCGCACGATGATCACCGTCATCTTCGCCATGGTTCCTGCCTTACTTTTTGGGATGTGGAACATTGGGCGCCTTCACTTTGGTGCATTTGGGGAAGAAAGTACACTATTAGATAACTTCCTTTTTGGTGCTTTAAAAATGTTGCCGTTAATCACAGTAACCTACGCAGCTGGATTGGGAGTTGAAATATTCTTCGCTTGGAAACGTAACCATGCTGTAAATGAGGGTTTCCTTGTAAGTGGTTTACTTATTCCAATGATCATGCCTGTGGATATCCCACTTTGGATGGTAGCGGTGAGTACGATTTTTGCCGTTCTGATTGGCAAGGAAGTTTTTGGAGGCACTGGAATGAATCTACTGAACCCAGCATTAACCGCTCGCGCCTTTGCATTCTTTGCTTACCCAACATGGATGTCAGGTGATCAAATATGGATCAATACTAAAGGTGAAGAAGGTGCTCAACTCGTAGATGGCTACTCAGGTGCCACTGCTATGGGGGATTTAGCAACTACTGTTGGTCAAGGCCTTAATAATCCTGCGACAGAAACTGTAATGGCCCAGTTTGGTTCAGGGGGGACTTATTCAATGATGAATACCTTCCTTGGCTTGATTCCTGGCTCGATCGGAGAAACCTCCGCGTTGTTGATTCTTCTTGGAGGATTATTCTTGATCTTTAAAGGGGTAGGTTCCTGGAAAATAATGCTAAGCTTCCTCATCGGTGGATTAGTGATGGCAACCATATTCAATGCATTCGCGGTGAATGAATTTATGGGACTTAATCCTATCCATCAATTATTGATCGGAGGCTTCATGTTTGGAATGGTCTTCATGGCCACTGATCCTGTAAGCGGATCTCAGACTGAAACCGGAAAATATATTTACGGCTTTCTCGCTGGATTTTTAGGAATTATGATACGTGTGTTTAATCCAGCATATCCTGAGGGCATTATGCTTGCGATATTATTTATGAATGTTATGGCACCATTAATTGATCACTACGTGGTGGAATCAAACATTAAACGTCGTTCAAAACGTCTTGCTAACGCCCAAACTATATAGTCATGAATGTTAATAGTAACGCATATACGTACACATTTGCTACCGTAATGGTTGTCATTGTAGCTGTATTACTGTCAGGAGCCTCTCTGGGTTTGAAGAGCAGGCAATCGGCAAATATTACACAAGAAAAGAAGCAAAGCATTCTTGCGTCCATAGGTATAGAAAAAAACCGCGCTGAGTCGGACTTGATTTTTACACAATATGTAAAGCAAAGTTTGACATTGAGCGGAGGTCAGGTTGTTTCTGAGGATGCTTCTGCTGCTTTCGATATAGATATGGCTAAAGCTGTCAAGTCTGATAACATGGAGCGTTCAGTTCCTCTCTATGTAACTGAAAAAGATGGAGAGACCTTCTATGTTGTGCCCCTAAGAGGGAAAGGTCTTTGGGGTCCTGTGTGGGGATACCTTGCGCTTGAGTCGGATGGTAATACTGTTGTGGGAGCCACTTTTGGTCACAAGAGTGAGACTCCAGGTTTAGGTGCTGAAATAACGACTCCCATTTTCACGGATCAATTTCCAGGAAAAAAAATATCTGAAGCGGGTGTATTCCAATCCATTTCGGTAGTCAAAGCGGGTACTTCTGCTGGTAACTATATGGTAGATGGCATATCTGGCGGTACCATTACATCTAACGGTGTAAATGACATGCTGGCAGATTGTTTGGCACCTTATGCAGTGTACTTCAAAAATATTTAACGGTTATGAGCACAGAAGTAAAACAAAAAGAGTCTTTGTTCTCTAAGAAGAATCAAAAGCTACTTTCAGATCCTTTTAATGATGATAATCCCATTACAGTTCAGGTTCTGGGTGTTTGTTCAGCACTTGCGATTACTGTGAAATTAGAGCCTGCCATTGTAATGTCACTTTCTGTGATGTTTGTTTTAGGAGCTGGTAACGTAATCATTTCATTGATTCGTAATCTGATCCCTAATCGTATTCGAATTATAGTTCAACTTGTAGTGGTTGCTTCTTTAGTCATCTTAGTAGACCAATTTTTAAGAGCATTCGCATATGATGTGAGTAAGCAGCTTTCGGTATTTGTTGGTCTAATCATTACCAATTGTATTATCATGGGACGTTTCGAGGCTTTCGCTCTAGCGAATGGACCATGGAAGGCATTTATGGATGGTATCGGTAATGCGATTGGCTATGGTGCCGTTTTGATCGCTGTAGCTTTTTTCCGCGAACTATTAGGATCAGGATCATTGTTAGGTATCCAGGTCATTCCTGACAGTTGGTACATCGCCAATGGAGGATTTTATGCGAACAATGGATTCATGCTGTTCCCGCCAATGGCACTTATTGTAGTTGGCTTGATCATATGGGCCCAACGCGCGCGCAACACCAAACTCATCGAAGAAAACTAGACTCGCCATGGGACAAGAATTAGTAAACTTATTCGTTCGCTCAATCTTTATTGAGAACATGATCTTCGCATACTTCCTTGGTATGTGTTCTTACTTAGCGGTATCTAAAACTGTCAAAACAGCAGTTGGTTTAGGTATTGCGGTAACTTTTGTATTGACCATTACTCTTCCCGTGAACTGGTTGCTTGAAAATTATGTTTTAAAAGCAGGTGCACTCTCTTGGTTAGGTGATGGATTCGCTGATGTTGACTTAAGTTTCCTGTCTTTCATCATGTTTATTGCGGTGATTGCATCAATGGTACAGTTAATTGAGATGATTGTCGAGAAATTTGCGCCAGCATTGTATAGTGCATTGGGAGTGTTTTTGCCTCTTATTGCAGTAAACTGTTCTATTCTAGGTGGGTCCTTGTTTATGCAAGAACGTGCGTTTGGCACCATAGCTGAAGCAACAGTATATGGTATAGGATCAGGAGTGGGCTGGTTTTTAGCTATTGTAGCTATCGCTGCAATTAGAGAGAAAATCCGTTATTCAAATGTTCCTGCTCCTTTACGTGGCCTCGGGATAACCTTTATTATTACGGGTTTAATGGGTATTGCGTTTATGAGCTTCATGGGTATTAAATTATAATAAGCACAGTTAGCTATGTTTTTATCTAGCACAGTAGTAATTTCTTCAGTTGTCGTTTTTGTAGTGGTCATCCTATTGTTGGTAACCATTCTTTTGCAGGCAAAAGCACGCTTGTCCCCAAGTGGACCGGTTAAATTAAACATCAATGGAGATGATGTCGAAGTAGAATCAGGAACAACACTGCTCACAACATTGAGTAGCCAGAAAATCTTCTTACCATCCGCGTGTGGTGGTGGTGGGACCTGTGGTATGTGTAAGTGTCAGGTTACCGAGGGTGGCGGAGAAATACTTCCCACTGAAACGGGCTTCTTCAACCGAAAAGAGATTGCTGATCAGTGGCGTTTGGGCTGCCAGATCAAAGTGAAAAATGACATGACCGTTAAGGTGCCAGAGGAGATTTTTGGTATTAAAAAATGGGAATGTGAAGTTGTTTCAAATTACAATGTCTCTACCTTCATTAAAGAGTATGTAGTGAAACTTCCTGACGGGGAGACCTTAGACTTTGAGGCTGGGGGTTACATTCAAATTGATGTTCCAGCTTTAACAGTTGACTTCAAAGATATAGACATTACGTCTCACCCTAAGTTAGGAAAAGCATCAGACGAGTTTCAAACAGAATGGGATAAGTTCAAGTTGTGGGACCTTAAAATGGTGAACCCGGAGCCGTTATTCAGAGCGTACTCTATGGCAAATCATCCAGCAGAGGGTAACATAGTTATGCTAAACATTAGAGTGGCTACGCCTCCGTTTGACCGCAAGAAAGGTGGATGGATGGATGTTAACCCAGGTGTTTGTTCATCATTTGTATTTGGTCAAAAACCAGGCGATAAAGTTACGATCTCAGGTCCTTATGGGGAATTCTTCATTAAAGATACCGAATCTGAGATGCTCTACATTGGAGGTGGTGCTGGAATGGCGCCTATGCGTTCTCATTTGTTCCACTTGTTCCATACGTTGAAAACTGGACGTAAAGTGAGTTACTGGTACGGCGGCCGATCTAAACGAGAATTATTTTACCTAGAGGATTTTCGCCAGATAGAGGAGCAGTTTCCCAACTTCAAATTTCACTTGGTCTTGTCTGAACCTTTACCGGAAGACAATTGGACTGCCAAGGATAGTATGGATGCAGACGGCGACGGCTTTGTTGGTTTTGTGCACCAGGCATTGATAGATAACTACCTGGACCTACATGATGCTCCGGAAGATATTGAATACTATTTCTGTGGTCCACCATTGATGAATGCAGCCGTTCTTAAAATGGTTGATGACTTAGGTGTTCCTCCAGAAAACGTGAGCTTTGATGACTTCGGTGGTTAATCTCAATTTTTATATTAAAAAGCCGCTTCGAAAGGAGCGGCTTTTTTTAGTTTTGATATTATGGTTAAAGTAGGCTCATTCATTTTATTGTTCTTTTTAATGGCTTGCGGCTCTGTGCCGGAATTGGTTCAAATGACCAATCAAGGTCCTGCTCAGGGGAGTACGTATAGCATTAGTTATCTCGTTCCGGCGGGTGTTGATTATCGTGAGGACATCGATAGTATTCTACTTGAAATGGACCATCAAATGTCACTCTGGATAAATGAAAGCGATCTGTCACGTCTCAATCGTGGAGATACGATTCTTTTAAGTAGTGACCTTGCTGAAGTGCTTCGTCGATCCAAGGAATATGCACTACTTACGGATGGGTATTTTGATGTGACCATTGCACCGTTAATTAAGTTTTGGGGTTTTTCCGGAGGATCTTATAACGAATACGTAAACATAGATAGTCTCATGACATTCGTAGGAAGTCAGTTCATGAAAGAGCCATTGAAGGACTCTATATATTGGCTACCAAAAGGATGTCAAATTGATGTTAATGGAATAGCTCAAGGTTATACGGTAGACAGAATAGCCGACTTTCTGACCCATAGAGGTATTGTTAATTATCTAGTAGAGGTAGGTGGAGAAGTCATTTGTTCGGGCGTAAAAAATTCTGGAGATGCATGGCGAATAGGTATAGACATGCCTACTGAAGAACGGGAAAAAGGTATGTTCCAGACGATAGTTACGTTGGACTCCATGGCGCTTGCAACAAGCGGAAACTACAGAAAATATTGGGTGAATGACAAAGGACAGAAAGTCGTTCATTCGATCAATCCAAAAACAGGTTATCCTGTGGTGAGTAATTTATTGAGTTCGAGTATTATTGCTCCAACTGCGGTATTAGCGGATGCCTTGGGTACGGCATGTATGATTATGGGAGTAGAAAGAGCTGCTAGTTTTATTGAATCCTTGCCTCATGTGGAGGGCTATTTCATTGTAAGTAATAAACTAGGGAATATTGAAGTGATCACTACCTCAGGCTGGGAGCCTTATGAATTTAAGTAATTCTTAAGCAGGTTTTCCTTCACATGCGTTAGGGTCTTTTCCGCAAAAGGAACAAGCTTCACCATCCTTATTAAGAAAAGGACTTTGAGACGCACAAGTACCTGCGAATTCTCCATCTTTTTTAGCCCAAATTTTTATTGCGATTCCCGCAACACCAAGACCTAATAATACAATGCTGATTCCAATGAGCTTTAGTGCTACCATGAGGGGATGATTTTAAGAGATGTAAACTTACAATTTAATGAGCAAAAAACGTGCCTCAGTCAATTGTCTGTTATTCTAAAACATAACTATAATTCAGTCATTCTGTAGCGTACCTTTACCAAACCATTTTAACTATAAATCACAGAAAGTATGAAGATTACGGTTGTAGGTGCCGGTAACGTAGGTGCCACAGTTGCAGAAAACATGGTTCGTCGCGAATTGGCAGAAGAAATTGTGTTACTCGACATTAAAGAAGGTTTTGCTGAAGGTAAAGCCATGGACATGAATCAAACTGCGACATTAAACGGTTTCGATTCAAAAGTTGTTGGATCTACAAATGATTATTCCAAAACGGCTGGCTCAACAGTTGCGGTGATCACCTCAGGCATTCCTCGTAAGCCAGGAATGACTCGTGAAGAATTGATAGGCACGAATGCCAGGATTGTTCAAATGGTGACGGAGAGTTTGATCAAGCACAGTCCAGACATTATTATTGTGGTTATTTCTAACCCAATGGATACCATGACTTACTTGACGAATAAGACTTCTGGTCTACTTAAAAATCGCATTATAGGTATGGGAGGTATTCTTGATTCAGCAAGATTCAAATACCGTTTATCGGAGCAATTGAATTGTTCTCCTAACGACCTTCAAGCTCAGGTGATTGGCGGTCATGGCGATACTACCATGATTCCATTAATTAATCATGCTACGTATAATAGCATTCCAGTAACCCAGTTTTTGAGTCAGGATCAACAGGATCACGTAGTTTCCGAAACTATGGTTGGTGGTAAGACATTGACAGGCTTGATTGGCACTTCCGCATGGTATGCACCCGGTGCGGCCGGTGCAGAGCTCGTGGAATCTATTGTACGCGATCAGAAAAAAATGTTCCCTTGTTCAGTTTTACTTAACGGTGAATATGGCCAGGATGATATCTGTATAGGTGTCCCAGTGATTATCGGTAAAAACGGTTGGGAGAGCATTGTCGAGTTCAACCTGAGTGCTGAGGAAAAGGACCTGTTTGAAGCGTCTGCAGTCGCAGTACGTAAAATGAACGCAGCTCTAGACGAGAATCTATAAAATCAATTGTTGATTAATAAAAACGATCCCCCTGGACTAAGCAAACGCCTAATCTAGGGGGATTTTAGTTTAAAATTTTGTCGGAGGAAAGAATCGCGCAATATCCTTTACCAAAAATAGTAAATCTGTTTCTTGCGATGCGCCGGTATACAAATTCTCGAATTGGCCGTGGAATAGCTTTTAGTCCGATGAGCCATTTAAAATTAGGTAATCCGTTGCAGATTTCTAGGATAGCATCACTACTTGATAGCCATTCATTAGGCGTTTGAAGTATTACTGAGTCTGTGTTAGAGAACCGATCAGGTAAATGAGTTGTTGCCCAATCACTCTGAAGAGAAGCAAATAGAAAGCGATTGTCAGTATCGTGTTTATCTATCCATTGTACAGCTTTATTACAAAGGGTACAAGGGCCATCAAATAGAATCACCATGTGTAGTTGGTTGGTCATTTTATTGAATGATCAGTTTATGGACGGAAACTTGTGCGTTAGAAGAATCTTTGACTACTACTATATACAGTCCGGGTGCCAGAGCTATTTGATTTCGCTCGTTCAATACAAGATCTCCCACTTTCTTACCAAGCACGGTGTATAAAGCTGCTGAAGCCTTACTTGCATCCTGATGGGCGATAAAGACCTCCGTTGTTGCAGGGTTTGGATATACCACAGGATTTATCTTTATACTGGGAGCCTCTGTTATGTTTATATCATTAAATAATGTACCCTCAAAATAATGCAGTCCGCCACTCATATTCCCTACAATGACATCCAGGTATCCATCCGCATTCAAGTCAGCCACGGCGGGATGGAGGCGCTTCCCTGAACTTTTAAAATGGGTGTCAATATCACGTAGCGTGGGTATCAGGTTGAACCTTACGTTTGGTCGTTTATTGCTCTTGTTTTTATACGGCATTTCACAACCGTCTTTGGTAATTCCATTCCAGGCCGACACATCTCCGTAGAGCACAGAGGAAAAAGGAGTAAGTCCATAAATAATGGGAACATCTCCGGTTTGAGCATTTTTGGAAAAGCAAACTTCTATGATAATATGGTCTTCACCATTCCAGGTAAAGGGAGATAGGAATTGAACATCATTCCATCCGGTTGTTAAAACTCTGATGCCTTGATAGACATTTTGAAAACCTTGATTTTGAAAATTAACTTGTGCTGTGTCACTGAGATGTTTTAGACCTATTGAAAAGCCTTGAGTTAAATAGGTGCTCGTATTCGAACCAATTTCAAATCCTATAGAAGTCAATTGTCCAAAAGTGGAGCCCGCTGCTGAAAGTTCATCGCTGCTTAATATAATTTGCATTCTTCCGTTTCTCTTAGATCCACTAAAAGGCGTTTCCTCTGGAGAGTTGGAGCTTGTTACACCACTGTCAAAAACTACGTCTAAACTACCTGAGCCATTCATGATTGCTCTAATGGAATCTTTTTGAACAACACCTAGATCTTCTGATCCTATAAGCAGGGTAGTATCGCTACCATAAATGATAACAGGAACAGAATATCCACTAGGTGCTGAGGAAGATGACATATCTATACCTGCCCAAGAAGACTCTTCTAAGGTGAAGATATTTGGGAAAACCCCTGTTTTTTTGTAGTAGGCTACGGTTCCTGACTCATTACCGATCACCAAGTCCAGATCACCATCCCCGTCTAGGTCACCTAAACTTGGGGTACTGTTGTTCCCAACGTCTATGCTCTGAAGAGCACCCTTATACGTGAAGCTCGGGCTTAAAATAGTCCCCGAGTTTTCATAATAATAGATGAATCCATTTTGAGCACCGATCAGAAGGTCAGGATCTAAATCACCATCTAGATCACCAAATGTTGGGCTCAGATCTTCACCTAAATTATTGAAGCCAGCATTAGCTAGATCACTGTTTGTAAGTTCAAATGAAGGAGATGTATTGGTACCTATGTTAGTGAATAACTGTAGCTTACTTTGGTAAGTGCCAGGTGCTAAGTAAGATCCCTTACCACCAACTACTAGGTCGTAATCACCGTCAAAATCAAGGTCGCACAGTGTAGGTCGTGCTCCTGAACCTATGTCTAACATCTCATTTACAAGAAACGAGCTATCTAACGAATTGAATGATGGATTAGAGAATGTTCCATTGTTTGAGTAGAGCCAGGTGTTTCCTTGATTTATACTTCCATTCAAATTAGGGCTTACGATCAGATCAGGTATGGCGTCAAAATTTACATCTTCGTAGTATGCTGCTGGGAAATATTCAATATTCGTTGGGGATATGTTTGGAAACAGGGTGTCTTTTGACGTCATAAAAGCACTGTCAATAAGACCTCCGTTATATGCGGCTACTAAGTTGGTGAAGCTTACATCACCAATGAGCACATCTCTAAGTGTGTCCGCATTAAGGTCTAATACAAGTAGGGTAGATCCTGCATGTGCAGCGCCTGAGGAGGAAGATATTTTTTGTACTCCTTGACAGCCATTTAGAGATAAGTTATTCGAAGCTAGATTTTCCTCAAACCGTCCCCAGCATGTCGTGTTCATTTGAAAATTCAACGAGTCTTGAGTTAATCCTTCATGCCACTCAATCGTTGAACGCTGTCCGAAGGTGAGTATATCGATGTCGCCATCATCATCTATATCAGAAATAGAGGGTATGTCACTGCTGAAATTATAAAGATTGGAAACGGAAGATCCTGTATTTGTAGTCAGATAAGTACCAGGCAATGCCCATTCAAGGATTAAACTATAGCCGTTGGAATTATTCTTCCAAACACCCATTCCTCCTGAAACATATGCGAACAAATCTTTCTTGCCGTCATTGTCAAAATCTCTGAAAAGTGCCCAGTTTCGTACTATGGGCAAACTGTCCGCATACTCGGGAGCTGCTTCCCAAGTGTTATTCTGTTGTAAAAACGTAATCCATCTATTTCCCTGACGATCAAAAGCGACTAAATCTTCTAGACCATCTCGATTCAAATCTATCCGTGACCATTGAGGTAAATCGGTGCCGCCATGGAAGCCGTAAGCTAATGTATCAGTTGCTGTTTTCACTGCTGGGCCTGAGGTCCAAGTGAAATTAAGTCGATTTGTTTGCGCCATCAATTGTGGCGAACAAACATAAAATAGTGTAATAGCGTAGACGATACATCTCATAACAACCCAAAGATACGTCGAACTAACATTCAATCGTTCATAAAAACTGTTAGGATAGGGAGGCCGACTTGACTATATTTGGCCGTTATTGAAAAAAAGAAATAATCCAACAAATGCAGAACAAAGGGTTAATTACATTATTCGCAATCGCTCTGGGGCTGGCATCTTTATACCAGCTTTCTTTTACGTGGGTTGCTAATAGTGTCGCAGGTGATGCGGAAGAGTTTTCCGCAGGCGATTCGAAGGTGAAAGCCGCTTATTTAGACAGCATGATGTCCCAAGAAGTATATCCTTTTTTAGGATATACCTTAAGTGAAGTCAAAAAACATGAGATGAATCTCGGTCTTGACCTCAAAGGGGGAATGAATGTGATTCTTGAAGTTAGTGTCAAAGATGTTTTAAAAGGCATTGTGGCGAACTCTAAGGATCCTCTCTTTATTCAAGCTATTGCAAATACAGATGTCGCACAAAGGGAAGGCCAGGACAACTACCTAAACACTTTCTTCAAAGAGTTTAATGCTCTTTCACAGGAAACGGGTGGTGGTCGTACTTTAAGTGATGCCGGCTTGTTCGGTACTCCTGAGATGACTGATAAGGTTGGTTTCAATGCTTCTGACGATGCTATTCAAGGTGAGATTCGTAGTGATGTTGAAGCTGCTATAGCGAATGTTTTTACGGTTTTGCGTGCACGTATTGACCAGTTTGGTGTTGTTCAACCTAACATTCAGCGGTTAGAAGGTACGGGTCGTATCTTGGTTGAATTGCCAGGTGTTAAAGATCCTGCCCGTGTTCAAAAACTGTTACAGAGTACAGCAGAGCTCCAGTTTTGGAATATGTACGAAGGTTCAGAGGTACTTCCTTTCCTGATTAACGTTAATGAACGTCTTCGCGATGTAGTAGCGGCCGAAAACGGGAAAGTTGAAGAAATAGAAGCACCAAATTTTGATGATTTAAGTGTAGAAGGAACTATAAATGAGGCGGATAGCACTGTAGCAGATTCCTCGAGCGCCCTAAGTAATAACAATCCATTATTCGAAGTCTTCCGCCCAATGGTGAGTGAGACAGGTATGTCAATGGAGGGTCCACGCGTGGGTTATTCTCTCATACGTGATACGGCAAAAGTGAATGCCTACTTGAAACGTCCTGAGGTTATTCTATTGATGAACCAGGAATTACGCAATGCTGAATTCTTGTGGAGTAACAAGCCTGAGCCTGATTCTGATATCATCACATTATTTGCGATCAGAGGTAATCGCGAGGGCACACCAGAGCTAGATGGTGCTGTAATTGTTGATGCACGTCCCGACTTGGATGAGTATAATAGAAATATTGTAACGATGGCAATGAACGGATCGGGTGCTCAAAAGTGGCAACGCTTAACTGCGGATGCTGCTGCTCAATCACCTAAACGATCTGTTGCTGTTGTTCTTGATAATTACGTGTATTCGTATCCACAGGTTCAAAATGAAATTGCAGGTGGTAGAACTCAAATCACAGGAAACTTCACACCAGAAGAGTCTTCCGATTTAGCAAACATTCTTCGCGCAGGTAAGCTCGATGCTCCAGCAAGAATTATACAGGCTGATGTTGTAGGTCCATCTCTAGGTAAAGAAGCTATATCTGCATCTATCAACTCTTTCGCCATAGCACTAGCGCTTGTCCTGCTCTACATGTACTTCTATTACAGCGGAGCTGGTTTAGTGGCGAATATGGCACTACTCGTAAATATGTTCTTCATCTTCGGAATTCTGAACAGTTTTGGAGCAGTACTGACTCTTCCTGGAATGGCAGGTATTGTCTTGACTATAGGAATGGCGGTTGATGCGAACGTAATTATATTCGAGCGTATTCGAGAGGAGTTGCGTTCAGGAAAAGGTTTACGTGCTGCTTTGGTTGACGGTTATAAGAACTCCAACAGTGCTATTATTGATGCGAACGTAACAACGCTTCTCACAGGTATTATTTTATATTCTTTTGGTACTGGACCTATTCGCGGTTTCGCAACCACATTGATCATTGGTATACTGACATCATTATTCTCTGCACTATTTATTTCAAGGGTGGTGTTCGAGCGTAGATTAGATGGTAAGAAAACTATCAATTTCTCTACAAAGACTACAAGAGACTGGTATACGAACTTGAGTTTTGACTTTTTAGCGAAGCGTAAGATTGCTTACGTTGTTTCTACGGTTGTGATCATTATTGGATTGGGTTCATTATTTACTAATGGTCTAAACCTCGGTGTAGATTTTGTAGGTGGTCGATCATTTCAAGTGAGATTTGATCAACCTGTTGAGGTTAGTGAAATTTCAGAATCTTTGAGCGGTACGTTGGTGGATGCGGAAGGAAATAGCTTTAAGCCCGTAGTTAAAACTTTGGGAGAATCTAATCAGGTTATTATTACTACGAATTACCGTATTGACGAAACAGGTATTCAAGTAGATCAAGATATTGAGGATAAACTTTTCGCTGGTGTATCTGGCTTTTTTGCTGAGCAAATTGCTCGCGAAGACTTCTTTACAGACGCAACAGAAGAGGCTATAGGTCTTGTGGGATCTAGAGTAGTTGGTCCTACTATCGCTGATGATATTAAGACGGGTGCTATCTATAGTATACTGTTCTCGTTAATTGTTGTGTTCCTTTACATCCTGATGCGTTTCCGAAAATGGCAGTTCTCTTTGGGAGCAGTGGTCGCTTTGTTACATGATGTACTATTCGTTTTAGGGGCGTTCTCTATAGCAGATGGATTACTTCCATTTCAATTGGAGGTCGATCAGGCATTTATAGCAGCTATATTAACCGTTATTGGTTATTCATTGAATGATACTGTGGTTGTGTTTGACCGTATTCGTGAAAACTTAGGCGGTCGCACAAAGAACTTAACCGCAGGGGTTAATAAGTCGTTGAACCAGACGTTAAGTCGTACGTTCAATACTTCCTTGACGACATTCTTTGTACTCCTTGTAATCTTCTTGTTTGGAGGTGAAGTAATACGTGGATTTATGTTTGCATTGTTGCTTGGTGTAATTGTGGGTACGTACAGTTCCCTATTTATCGCTACCCCAGTAATGTTTGATTCTTCTAAAGAAGAAGAGTAATAAGCAAATGGAATTTAAAAGCCCCGCTGTGCATCGCACAGCGGGGCTTTTTTTGTCTTAAATTTGAGCTATGGTACAAGTCTTTCTTTTGTTCAATGTAAGTGGTGGTGAGTTTATCATTGTTGCTCTATTATTTTTACTCCTGTTTGGTCCAAAGCAAATCCCAACCATGGCTCGTTCTGCAGCAAAGCTTATCAAGCAGGTCAAAAACGCAACGAATGATATCAAGCGTGAGATCTTAGATAGTGCTGAAGATCAAAAATTAACTGAGGTTAAAAAAACCATTAAGGATGGGCGTGATGCTTTTAAGGAAGTTACTGATTCAATAAAACGCGGAACTAAACTGTGATGGCTCTTTCGTTACTCGCTGGATTTGGTTTGCTGTTATTAGGGGGGGAACTTCTGGTAACAGGAAGTGTTGGTATTGCACACAGACTCCGTATTTCTAAAGTGGTTATTGGGCTGACTCTGGTTGCATTTGCGACGAGCGCTCCAGAGCTAATCGTTAGTGTTGTTGCTGCTTTAAAAGGGAAAAGTGATATCGCTCTAGGCAACGTGATCGGTTCTAATATTGCCAATATAGGTTTGATATTAGGCAGCACAGCCTTATTGTTTAAGATGTCCGCACTCCGGACGACTTATAGAAACGATTGGATCTTTCTATTGGTGTCGAACGCAATGTTGGGTGTTTTCCTGTATTTCGGTGGTATTTCTGCGGTTCAAGGTGTAATACTGGTTACTCTTTTGATAGGCTACAATATTTTCAAGATAGTAGGAGCTAGGAAAGAGTCGCTAGTCAAGCCCATGGATGATTTAGATGCTGATTCCATGGCGATAGGTAAAGGTGTTTTATTCCTTGTTCTAGGTGCGGCTGGACTTAAGTTTGGTGCTCAATTTTTTGTGAATGGTATTTCTGCTATGGCGCTGGACTGGGGGTTGAGCGAGCGATTTGTTTCAGTAACCATAGTGGCCTTTGGTACCAGCGTTCCTGAATTAGCTGCCAGCTTGATGGCAGCGAAAAAGGGTGAGTCCGATATCGCTATTGGTAATATTATCGGATCTAATATCTTCAATATTCTGAGTGTTTTGGGTATTACTGCCATAGTAAAACCCATCATTATGGAAGATCAGGCTTTATTTACTTTCGATTTCCCGTACAGTATTCTCTTAACGTTTCTCATTATTCCGCTCATGGGTCTCTTTAAGGCAGACCGATTGAATCGTCTAGAAGGGGCTATTCTTTTATCTTTATACATTTTGTTTATTTTATGCTTGATTTTCAGGGGGTAATAGCCTTGAATATTATGTTTAAGTTGTTGTACCCCTAAAAATTTAGGGGTACATTTGTTAAAACATAAAAAAATCAATCATATGCCAACGGTAAGATTCCTTGCATTAGAACAAACAATGGGCCGCAAGCCTAACAACTTTAAGGCGCCTGAGGCTCGTGTATCAGAGTATTTCGGATCACACGTATTCAATAGAAATGCAATGCGTGAGCATATGACTTCTGAAGCTTTTAAAGCGGTTGTCGATGCTGTGGAAAACGGTAGTAAAATTTCAAGAGGAATAGCAGATCAAGTCGCCTCTGGAATGAAAGCTTGGGCCCTTAATTTGGGTGCAACGCATTATACGCACTGGTTCCAGCCGCTTACAGGATCTACAGCTGAAAAGCATGATTCTTTCTTTGAACCTACGGGTAATGGAGAGGCTATGGAAAAGTTCTCAGGAGGAATGTTGGTTCAGCAAGAACCTGACGCTTCATCATTTCCTAATGGTGGAATAAGAAATACTTTTGAGGCTCGTGGATATACTGCATGGGATCCTACGTCGCCGGCATTTGTTTTCGGCAGCACGCTATGTATCCCAACTGTCTTTGTATCCTATACAGGTGAAGCATTAGACTATAAAACACCATTGTTAAGGGCTCTTCAGGCTGTGGACAGCGCTTCTACGGCTGTTTGTAAGTACTTCGATAAAAATGTGACCAAGGTAAACGCTACTCTGGGATGGGAGCAGGAATATTTCCTTGTGGATGAGGCATACTTTCACGCAAGGCCTGACTTAATGCTTGCTGGCCGTGCCCTATTAGGACATGCTCCGGCCAAAGGACAGCAGTTAGATGATCATTACTTTGGATCTATACCCGAGCGTGCCATTGAATTCATGAAGGAATTAGAATATGAAAGTCGTATTCTAGGGATTCCGGTGAAAACTCGTCACAACGAAGTAGCGCCTGCTCAGTATGAGTTTGCACCTGTTTTTGAGGAAGCAAACGTAGCAGTCGATCATAATTCACTGTTCATGGACCTCATGGAAAAGGTTTCACGTCGTCATGATTTCCGCGTATTACTGCATGAAAAACCATTCGCAAACATAAATGGCTCAGGAAAACATAACAACTGGTCTTTAGCAACGAATACTGGAGTGAATTTATTAGCTCCGGGGTCTACACCTATGAGTAACTTGATGTTCTTGACGTTTTTTGTCAATAGCATAAAAGCTGTTCATCGACATGCAGATTTGATTAGAGCGTCTATTGGATCTGCAGGAAATGAACACCGCTTAGGAGCTAATGAGGCGCCACCAGCTATAATATCAGTATTCATTGGTGCTCAACTCAGTAGGGTTCTTGATCAATTGGAAAATATTGAAGGAGGAAAGATGACTCCGGATCAAAAGACTGACCTCAAATTAAATGTTGTAGGTAAAATCCCAGATGTTCTTTTGGACAATACCGATCGTAACCGCACTTCGCCATTTGCTTTTACAGGAAATAAATTTGAATTGCGTGCAGCAGGTTCAGCTAGTAATTGTGCACAACCTATGACGGTACTTAATTCAGCAATGGCGCAGCAGTTGATTGAATTTAAAACAGATGTTGATGGGCTGATCGACAATGACGGTTTAAAGAAGGATGAGGCCATCTTTAGTGTGCTAAAACGTTATATCAAGGAAAGCAAGACCATTCGCTTTGAAGGAGATGGATATGGAGATGCATGGAAAGAAGAGGCTGAAAAACGTGGTTTGACTAATGAGCCTTCGACGCCGCGCGCGTTGGACGCTTATGTAAGTGAGCAGTCGTTGTCTTTATTTAAGCATTTAGGTGTCATGTCACATAGAGAAGCTGAAGCACGTCATGAGATTCTTTTAGAATCCTACTTCATGAAAATTCAAATTGAATCGAGAGTACTGGGTGATTTAGCGGGTAATCATATTGTACCCACTGCAATTAAATACCAGAACGTGTTGATTGATAATGTTCAGCGTTTAAAAGATATTATGGACTCGGAGACTTTTGAACGTGTCGCGAAAGAGCAATTGGAAATGATTAAAGACATTTCCGCTAGAATTTCAAATATACTAGGGTCAAAAGAAGCCATGGTTCAAGAGCGAAAAAATGCTAATCTAATGGATGACATGCGTGACAGGGCGATCGCTTACCACGATAATGTTAAGCCATATTTTGAAGTCATTCGTTATGAAAGTGATAAGCTTGAATTGATGATAGATGATGAGCAGTGGCCATTACCTAAATTCCGTGAAATGCTGTATACGAGATAATCATTTTAATGGTCTAGCTTTAGTTAAATAGAAACCCTGCTTCTGCGGGGTTTCTTTTTTTTATTTTGGCTATATTAGGCACGCTTAAACCCTAGTGATAACTATTCTCATGCAAAAAAGATTTTATCAAATACTGGCCCTGGCCTTATTCATGATCCCTACTATATCTAGCGCACAAGAAGCTGCTATAGAGGATGTTGAAACCACCTTACATAAGACAACCAAACGTGCAGATGAGTACTTTGACGCTAAAGAGTATAGTGTTGCTGTAGAAGCATATTCGAAAGCGTATTCTAAGGAGAAATCTCGTGATCAAAAACAACGGATTTCGTATAACATGGCTGAATGCTATCGGTTTACGGGTCAATGTAAGCGTGCTGCGAGCTATTATTTAAGAGCTCAAAAACTCGGTTTTGGAGCGCTTTCAGGACTTGGATATGCGGAGATGCTGCAGTGTCAGGGGGAATATGAAGATGCCATAGTTGCCTTTGAGGAGTACAAAAAATTGATTCCGTCAGATGCAAGAGCTGAAACTGGTATTCTGAGTTGTCAGCAGGCTGTGAAATGGTCCGATCAAGGATCATTATTTGCACTTGATAACGCGAAGGACTTAAATTCTAAAAAATCGGATTACGCGATTTCTTACGCGGGAAAAAGGGGTAAAGAGGAATTGACTTTGATGATTTCCTCCATGCGTGATGATGCCACCGGTAGAAAACAAGATGGTTGGACGGGACAGCGTTTCTCTGATATGTTTATTGTTGAAGGTCAAGCGAAAAAAGGATCGAAAAAGAAAAAAGGTAAAGAGGCCAATGCAAACGACGATATCGTTTGGGGCGATATGCAGCCCATGAGTGACGTGATCAATACTAAAGATCACGAAGGTGTAGTGACTTTTGACTCTCGCGGAAAAACCATGTATTTCACAAAATGTCTACAGGTGAAAAACGAGAAAATGGGTTGCGCAATCTATACGACAAAGAAAGTAGGGCAGGACTGGGCTAACCCAGAGCCTGTGGTGATTGCTTTAGACAGTGGAGCATCTATTGGTCACCCAGCATTAAGTGCTGACGATAACATTCTTTATTTCGCTGGTGAATTAGCAAACGGTAAAGGAGGTAAGGATATTTACATGACTACCTACGACCGCAGAGCTCGCGAATGGAAGGCACCGGAGTCTCTAAATATAAACACACGAGGTGACGAGCTTTACCCGTTCATTCACGGAGATGGGTATTTATATTTCTCTTCAAACGGGCGAGCTGGAATGGGAGGCTTTGACTGCTTCAGAGTGAAGTTAGATGATAATGGTATGACGATTGGTGATGTTGAAAACATGCTAAGCCCCATTAATTCTGAAGGTGATGACATCGCCTTACGTTGGACTCCAGGAGATAATACTAAAAAGGGTTTTGTGATCTCTAATAGAAAAGGAACTAGAGGCGAACATGATATCTGGTACGTAACTGAATGGTCAAAGCAATTCGAAGTACAAGGAACCGTTGTGAGTAGTAAAAACGGGAAACCTGTTAAAGAAGTTACCATTGAGGTAAGTGATAAATCAGGAAACAGTTTTATTGTCACAACAGATGCTTCAGGAAAGTTTAGTATACCTAAAGGAAATATACTGGAAGACAAGTCTTATAAATTTAACATGAGTCGTAAGAAGTTCTTGAATGCTATTGACGACATCTCTACTCAAGGATTAAGTCTCTCTGATTATTCTAGAGTTAAAGAGGACCGTGAGTATGTAAAGTCCTTCTCATTAACCCTGACCATGGACCCTATTGAAGTGCCAATAGTACTGCCTAATGTATTCTTTGATTTAGCAAAATCTGAATTGCGCGAGGAAAGTAAAGTAGCCCTCGATACCGTCTATAGTATTTTAAAAAGAAATCCAACGATCACTATTGGACTTCGTTCTCATACAGATTACCGTGACACTGACTTGAAAAATGATGTGTTGTCTCTGGCGCGTGCTCAGAGTTGTGTGGATTATCTGATACAAAAAGGTGTTTCATCCCAACGTTTGACTGCTGTGGGTATGGGCGAAAAAGAGCCATTTACGATCCCACAAGGTTATACCGGCCTAGGTGCTGACAAGTTCAAGGGAAATGATGTGATGACGGAGCGTTATATTAAATCGCTATCCGCTGAAAATCAAGAAGTCGCCAACCAGATAAACCGTCGTACGGATTTTAAAGTATTGTCTGATGATTACGTACCGACTGAAGCTTCGTTTGAAGAAGACGATGGAGATTTTGTATCTAACAAAAAAAGTGAAACCCAAATTGGACAAACCATCACATTAAGTGCAAAAGACCGCTCCTTAGGTAAGATTGCTATGAATAACGGTATGAATGTTGTTGAGCTGAAAAAGCTTAACGCTGGCCTTCGTGGAGCTCGTCCTTTACCTGGTATGGTAATTAAGGTTACTAAGAATGGTGATTACAAGTCTTTTGATGAAAGCCATTACCAAGTTCAACGTGGTGATATATTAAGGACTATTGCTAAAAAGACAGGTTCAGGACTTAAGGATATTCGTGAGTTAAACGACTTTAAGAATGATAAAGATTTAATCGTTGGTTCTTGGATTCAAATTAAGTAAATCACTACTTTATAAAAAGAGAAGCGCGCACGGGGAACCCGTGCGCGCTTTCTCGTTATTTTTGCAGCATGAGTAACAATTCAGACCGCTACGCAGGACGTGGTGTAAGCGCCCAAAAGGAAGACGTTCATAACGCTATTAAGCATATAGATAAAGGTTTGTTTCCACAGGCTTTTTGCAAGATTGTGCCGGATCATTTGACGGGTGACCAAGATTATTGTTTGGTGATGCATGCAGATGGTGCGGGCACAAAAAGTTCCTTGGCTTACATGTATTGGAAGGAAACAGGAGATATTAGTGTTTGGAAGGGCATCGCTCAGGATGCACTTATCATGAATATTGATGACCTCTTGTGTGTAGGTGCAACGGAGAATATAATGCTCAGTTCCACCATTGGTAGAAATAAAGGGCTTATTCCAGGTGAAGTCTTAAGTGCCATTATTGGTGGAACAGAGGAGCTCTTAGAAGAATATCGCAAGTTTGGAATAGACATTAAGAGCACTGGAGGAGAAACAGCAGATGTTGGAGACCTGGTACGCACTATTATTGTGGATAGTACTGTGGTAGCGCGGTTAAAGCGCAGTGATGTTGTGGACAATGCAAACATTAAAGCAGGCAACGTTATTGTAGGCCTGGCATCTTTTGGTCAAGCTACTTACGAGTCTGAGTATAATGGTGGTATGGGATCTAACGGTTTGACTAGCGCTAGACATGATGTCTTCGGCAAAGAATTGGCCCTCAAATACCCCGAGAGTTTTGATCCGGCTGTTCCGGATAATTTGGTTTATACTGGTGCTAAGTCTTTGACTGGGGTTACAGATACGGTTCTTGATGCAGGTAAGTTGGTATTGAGTCCAACAAGGACTTACGCACCAATAATTAAACAAATCCTAGATAGATATAAAGGTCGCATTGATGGGATGGTACATTGTTCAGGTGGTGCCCAGACTAAAATCCTTCATTTTTTAGGTAAAGGCCACGTTGTTAAAGACAACTTGTTCCCAATCCCACCATTGTTTAAGATGATTCAAGAGCAGAGCGGAACTTCTTGGGAAGAAATGTACCAAGTATTTAACATGGGGCATCGCATGGAGTTGTATGTACACCCATCTATAGCGCAAGAAATTATTGCGATCAGCGAAAGTTTCGGTGTAGCCGCTCAGATTGTGGGTAGAGTTGAAGATGGATCAGGAAAATCATTGACCATTGAAAGTGAATTCGGGTCATTTAAGTATTCTAAATAATGCTGGATAAGCTAAATGTTATATTGCAACGCTTCAACGAAGTCACAGATTTGATTATTCAGCCGGATATCATTAATGATAACCAGCGTTACATATCATTAAATCGTGAATACAAGAGCTTGAAGCCTCTGGTCGAAATTCGTGAGCAACATATTGAGTTATCAAGCAGGATTAGTGAGGCTAAGCTGGCCTTAAAGGAAGAGAAAGATCCTGACTTTCGTGAGATGGCGAAGATGGAACTCGATGAGCTGGTGCCTCAGTTTATTTCCTTGGAAGAGGATGTCAAGGTGCTACTTCTGCCTAAGGACCCTGCAGATGATAAAAATGCTCTTGTCGAAATACGACAAGGTGCAGGAGGAGACGAGGGTGCCATATTCGCTGGCGACTTGTTTCGTATGTACCAACGGTATTGTGAACAACGGAAGTGGAACATAGAAATAATAACCATGAACGTCGGCACAGCCGGAGGATTCAAAGAAGTTTCTTTTGAAGTATCTGGCGACTCCGTTTACGGCATTCTGAAATATGAAAGCGGTGTCCACCGTGTTCAAAGAGTTCCTGCAACGGAAAGTCAAGGTCGCGTGCACACTTCTGCGGCTTCTGTGGTGGTATTGCCTGAGGCTGAAGAGGTAGATGTTGACTTAGACATGAAAGATGTGAAGAAAGACACGTATAGATCTCAGGGAGCGGGTGGTCAGCACGTCAATAAAACAGAGAGTGCGGTCAGGTTGACTCACTTACCTACTGGTATTGTGGTGGAATGTCAAGACGGAAGATCCCAGCATAAGAATTACGAGCAGGCCTTGAAGGTTCTTAGATCTCGCATGTTCGACATGGAGTTTAAAAAGAAGCAAGCTGAACAGGCTGCCCAGCGCAAGACCATGGTAAGTACTGGAGATCGGTCTGCAAAAATCAGAACCTATAACTATCCACAGGGTAGGGTAACTGATCACAGAATTGGCTTAACTACCTATAACCTAACTGATGTTATCGGTGGCGATATACAGCGATTTATTGATGAACTTCACATGGCTGAAAATGCCGAGAAAATGAAGGAAGGTAATGACATCATTTAATTATGACTAGAGCGCAACTTATTCAACAGATCAAAATCAAACGAAGTGTTCTTTGTGTTGGTTTAGATACGGATATTAAGAAAATACCCACTCACTTGTTGGGAATGGAAGATCCCGTTTTCGAGTTCAACAAGGCTATAATAGACGCAACGGTTGATTATGCTGTGGCTTATAAGCCGAACATCGCATTTTATGAGAGTTTGGGTGTAGCTGGCTGGCGGTCTCTAGAGAAAACCATCCAATACTTAAACTCAAATTATCCAGAAGTATTTACCATTGCTGATGCCAAACGCGGCGATATAGGGAACACTTCAAAAATGTATGCAGAGGCCTATTTTAATGCTTTTGAATTTGACAGTGTTACCGTAGCTCCATATATGGGAAGTGACAGTGTTACCCCTTTTTTAGCCTATGAAGATAAGTGGGTTATTTTATTAGCACTTACCTCCAACCAGGGTGCATTAGATTTTCAACTCAAAGAAAATAAAGATGGTGAGGCACTTTTTGAGCAAGTAGTTAAAACAGCTCAAGAATGGGCCTCTCCTGACCAGCTTATGTTCGTGCTCGGCGCGACTAAAACGGAATATTTGGAACGGGTACGAGCTGCAGCGCCAGATTCGTTTTTTCTTGTGCCCGGAGTAGGTGCACAAGGAGGTTCGCTTAGGGATGTACTTACTAAAGCCACAAACAAGGATTATGGTGTTTTAGTGAATTCAACGAGGGGAATAATTTACAAGAGTAATGCTCGTGATTTTGCGGAAGCAGCGAAAATGGCGGCGAAGGAGCTACAACGTGAAATGGAGGCAATACTATTCTAGTGTGCGTTGTGTCACACTTGATACTTTAGTCCGGACTTAACTTCACCTCTTTAAATAAAGGTCATGGAAGTAATCGGTTACATCGCGTCAATTTTTATTGGCATCTCATTAGGCTTGATTGGCGGTGGTGGTAGTATTTTAACAGTACCTGTATTGGTTTATCTGTTTGGTATTACACCTGAAATGAGTACGGCGTATTCTTTATTTATTGTGGGAATTACTTCCTTAGTAGGTGCTTTTAGAAATGCATCGTTGGGTCAAATTGAATATAAGATAGCCGTAGTTTTTGCGGTACCTGCTTTTATAGCAGTTTACTTGACTAGACGTTTTCTTGTTCCATCTATTCCAGATCCAGTCTTCAGTACCGAGTTAATGACACTTTCCAAGGACACTGCAATCATGGTGTTTTTTGCCCTTATCATGTTGGCGGCTTCTGTTAGTATGATTCGTAGTCACAAAGACGAAATTGAGGTAGCTCAAAAGCCAATATTCAATTACCCTGCGATTATTATAGAAGGTTTGTTGGTAGGAGTCTTGACGGGTATAGTTGGAGCTGGAGGAGGTTTTTTAATCATTCCAGCGCTGGTGCTATTTGCTAAATTGCCAATGAAAAAAGCGGTGGGTACATCCTTGCTCATTATTACATTCAAGAGTTTAATTGGTTTTAAGGGTGATTTAGATCGTCCCGATCTAATCATTGATTGGACTTTACTATTGTCAATCTCCGCTATTGCAATAGGTGGTATTTTTGTGGGAATTTACTTAACAAGATTTATTGACGGAACAAAACTTAAAAAGGGTTTTGGATGGTTTGTATTAGCTATGGCCGTTTATATAATATTAAAACAGATTTAGAATGATTGTAGAACAGATTTATACAGGTTGTTTGGCTCAGGGAGCTTATTATATAGCATCTGCGGGTGAAGCGGTTGTCATTGATCCACTTCGCGAAGTAGGTCCTTATTTAGAGCGTGCAGAAAAAGATGGTGTTAAAATTAAATACATCCTTGAGACGCACTTTCATGCTGACTTTGTTTCAGGCCACCTTGATTTAGCAAAGAAGACAGGGGCTACAATTATTTTCGGTCCTCTTGCAAATCCAACGTTTGATTGTAAGATCGCTACGGACGGAGAAAGGTTGAAGATTGGAGATGTAGAAATTGAAGTTTTGCATACTCCAGGTCATACGATGGAGTCGACCACTTACCTCTTGAAAAACGAGCGTGGTAAGAATCATGCCATTTTTTCTGGAGATACATTGTTTTTAGGAGATGTTGGTCGTCCAGACCTCGCTCAGAAGGCTGCGGATATGACGCAAGAAAAATTAGCACAGACTCTTTATCATTCACTGAGAACAAAGATTATGACACTTTCTGACGATGTCATTGTTTATCCAGGACATGGTGCTGGATCCTCATGTGGAAAAAATATGTCAAAGGAAACCGTTGGAACAATAGGTGAACAAAAAGAGATCAATTACGCGCTACGTTCAGATATGACCATAGAGGAATTTGTAGCTGAAGTAACAGATGGTCTTCAAGCACCGCCTGCATACTTCCCTGAGAATGTAAGATTAAATAAGACGGGTTATGAAAGCCTAGATACTGTTATGGAACGTGGTATGAGAGCTGTCTCTTATACACATCTCCGAGCCCACGAGACCGAGGCTGATCTCG
>OJIK01000004.1_pt1 | contig 102727 bp, 93 predicted proteins | sample 1595571 | NCBI WGS metagenome assembly OJIK01 (sample SAMN05416791, study PRJEB24817) | seawater metagenome | isolation source: Sea water | place: Canada:Atlantic | collected 2013-11 | reverse complement strand
GGTCAGAACGGCAGCAGTAATACCGATAAGAGAAATTATATTCATGCTGCAAAAATACTTCGTTTTAGGATTTAAAAAACTAAAACGAAGAGGTAAACAGCTTTAATTGTTAGCAACTTGTTAATAACTACTATGCAGCCATCCAGTTTCTGCCCTTATCAGTTGTCTAAAACAGCCCTGTAAACTACTTTTGCTGCTTCTTATAAAAACAAGAACACATCATGTCTCAATTAGTTGGAAAAATATCTCAAATTATCGGCCCTGTAGTGGACGTTAAATTTGATGGTACAGAAGGTGAGCTTCCTAGAATATATGAAGCACTAGAAGTAACGAAATCTACCGGCCAAGTCGTCGTATTAGAAGTTCAAAAGCACGTTGGTCAAGATACCGTTCGGGCTATATCTATGGATTCTCTTGACGGATGTCAAAGAGGTCAGGAAGTTAGATCTTTAGGATCTGCTATCACAATGCCTATTGGCGATCAAATCTACGGACGTGTATTCAACGTTGTTGGAGAAGATATAGATGGTATTGGCGGTATTGACCGTTCAAGAGGCCTGCCTATTCACCGTCCAGCTCCAGCTTTTGAGGATTTAAGTACGGCTACTGAAGTACTTTTTACGGGTATCAAAGTCATTGACCTTATTGAACCTTATTCTAAAGGTGGTAAAATTGGTTTATTTGGCGGTGCTGGTGTGGGTAAAACAGTATTGATTCAAGAATTGATTAACAATATTGCAAAGGGCCACGGTGGTCTTTCTGTATTTGCCGGTGTCGGAGAGCGTACTCGTGAAGGAAATGACCTGATGCGTGAGATGCTAGAGTCAGGCATTATCAATTATGGTCCAGAATTCATGCATGCTATGGAAAATGGCGGATGGGATTTGAGCAAAGTAGATAAAGAGTTGATGAAGGACTCAAAAGCAACCTTCGTATTTGGTCAGATGAATGAGCCTCCTGGTGCACGTGCACGTGTTGCGCTTTCTGGTCTGACTTTAGCAGAGTACTTCCGTGATGGAGAAGGCGACGGACAGGGTAGAGACATCCTATTCTTCGTTGATAATATTTTCCGCTTCACACAGGCGGGTTCTGAGGTAAGTGCACTTTTAGGACGTATGCCTTCTGCAGTGGGTTATCAACCTACTCTAGCCTCAGAAATGGGTGCCATGCAAGAGCGTATTACATCGACTAAAAATGGTTCCATTACCTCAGTACAGGCAGTATACGTTCCTGCAGATGATCTTACAGATCCTGCACCGGCAACAACTTTTGCTCACTTAGATGCCACCACGGTATTGTCTCGTAAGATCGCAGAGCAAGGAATCTATCCAGCGGTTGATCCATTGGATTCTACGTCCAGAATTTTGACTGCTGACATCGTAGGCGCTGAGCACTATGATACGGCGCAGAGAGTGAAAGAAACACTTCAGCGTTATAAAGAGTTGCAAGACATTATTGCCATTTTAGGTATGGAAGAGTTGTCTGAAGAAGATAAGCTTATTGTATCTCGTGCACGTCGTGTAGCTCGTTTCCTATCTCAACCATTCCATGTTGCAGAGCAGTTTACTGGCCTGCCGGGGGTATTGGTAGATATTAAGGATACAATCAAAGGCTTTAATATGATTCTCGATGGTGCTTTGGATCAATATCCAGAGGCTGCTTTCAACTTGAAGGGAACCATTGAAGAAGTGATTGAAGCTGGTGAGAAAATGTTGGCTGAAGCTGCTGAATAAAACAGACTATGTACTTAGAAGTCATTACACCTGAAGAGGTATTGTTCAAAGGAGAAGTGAGCGCTGTTCAGTTGCCTGGGAAAGATGGATTGTTCCAAATCCTGAACGATCATGCACCCTTGATTGCTACTCTAGCAATAGGAACGGTGCGCGTTCGCGTCGCAGACGACACAAGAACCTTAGACCACATGAGCTCTCGAGTTATTCTTGATGTAACAGACGATAAACTATGTACCGTTGAGGTAAAAGGTGGTGTTGTCGAATGTAAGAACAATGTCATATCTGTACTCGCAAGCTAAATGCGATCGAGTAAACTACTGTAATCCCCAAGACTTAAGTCTTGGGGATTTTTTTGCGCCCTATATTTGCGATACTAATACACATCTACTTAGATCATGAGAAGTATTTTAATTGTTTCCCTACTGGTTTTAACCGTTTCATCAAGTGCTCAAGAATTTGGACAGCGCTCAGGATTGAGAGGAATTGTTTCAAAAAAAGAACGCCCAACCTTATTAAATGAAGTCGAAGTCAGCACATCTGTGGCGGGAGATACCTACGCTCAGGCGGCTCGAACGGTAACTGTTATTACGGCTAAGGAGATTCAGGAATTGCCTGTGAATACGATCAATGAATTACTTGAGTTTGTCGCAGGAATCGATGTACGTCAGCGCGGTCCCCTAGACGTTCAGTCTGACCTGGGTATTCGTGGAGGTACGTTTGACCAAACCCTGGTTCTTGTGGATGGAGTTCGCATGAACAATGCGCAAACTGGTCATCACAACATGAACCTTCCCATTCCTATCGCGATGATAGAGCGAATTGAAGTTTTGCACGGAGGAGCTTCAAGAGTTCATGGGGTGGGAGCTATGACTGGAGTGGTAAACATTGTGCTTAAGAAAGCGCAAGTAAAAATCAATGGAGGATACAGAGTGTCTGCAGGTAGTTACGGTCTTCAGCACCATGGATTTAATGCAGGAAAGAAGATAGGGAAATGGGGTGCACAGATCGCTTACCAACGTGACCAGAGCAGTGGCTATATGGCGAACACAGATTTCAAAAGCGATAGATTTATGATGTCCCTGGACCGTGCTGTAAACTTCGGAGGGACATTGGGTAATTTGTCACTTTTGTATGCTGAAAATCAAAAAGGATTTGGTGCATCAAACTATTACTCGTCTTCGTTTCCAGACCAGTTTGAGGCGACGTCGACACGTGTTTTAGGAGCGCGCTTGAATTTGAAAAAGAATGGTTTTTCGTATGACTTGAAAGTTAATTATGTAGGCGCTACAGATAGATTTGAACTCTATCGAGAAACCAAAGGTCTCGCTGGCTTTAATGCCGATCAGGTCGCCTATGAAAGAAATGAAGACGGTATTTATTACCGTGCCAGCACTGGGGACACTGCAGCATCATGGTATGGCGGTCACAACTTCCACAAAACAGCAGCATGGACCGCAAATACCCACGGCTCTTACGAGTGGAATCCACGTCACATTACTACGGTGGGTATGAATATACGTTATGATGAAATTCTCTCCAATGCCTTGGGTCAAACAGGAATTATAGACCCTGTAGAGGTTCCAAATTGGCCTGCGTCTTACACCCGTTACCAGGACCAATTGAACATGAGCTATTTTGCGGAGCACCGTTACAGTGACGGTCCTTTAAGAATTACAGCAGGGATGCTATTGAACCAGCGTCAATTAGGCTCGGAAATTATTGTTAGTGCCTGGAGTCCAGGAATTGATGTGGGCTTCAAGCTTGGAAAACTATCTACTTTATATGCCTCTGTCGACCAAAGTGTACGCTATCCTACCTACACCGATCTATATTACGCACGTGGAAATGCCTACGGATCCTTGGATTTAGATCATGAAAGTGCCCAGAATTTTGAAGCAGGTTATCGCCGCGGAGTCCAGAATAATATACGTTATAACGCAGCTGCTTTCCACCGTCGTTCTACCAACCTCATTGATTGGGTGAAGTTTCCCGGGAACGATACGGCATTTGCACAAAACATCACCAACCTCAACCTTACGGGTTTAGAGGGGAACTTTGGTTATTACGCCTCCAAACGCAAAGATTTTGTACGCAGTATTGTTGGTTCCTTCATGTTTATGCAGGGAAGCACACCTGAGGTAGAATACACGTCTTTATATGCTCTAGACTATTTAGGTGCGAAAGCTAATATCACGGTAAACAATAGACTGGGTAATGGTCTTTTTCTCAAGTGGGCAGTAACTGCTCAAGACCGGGTGGGTACCTACGAGTCTTTTACCACAGGTGAACAGGTTGACTATGCACCATTTTTAACTGTAGATGCCAAACTTTATTGGGCTCCTGTCGCCGGTATAACCCGCCGTCAAATACCCTTCCAAGCGTTTTTAAACATCAACAATGCTCTTGATCAATACTATTTTGATAGGGGTAATGTCGCCCAGCCAGGTCGTTGGATTTCTACGGGGATCGAATTGAGATTTAGATAGCTAAATCATTCCGCAAACAAGAAAGCCGCCTTACAAAAAGGCGGCTTTCTTGTTTGTGAAACAATGCTTATTTCAATTTTTTGTTATTCTGATGCCTTTCGTGGTCACGCTCTCGTTTGACCTTCATTTTTTTATCAAAAGCTACTTGAAGATCGGTACCGGTCTGGTTTGCCAGACAAAGTATGACGAACAGAGCATCGCTAAGTTCTTCACCCAAGTCTTTTGATTGGTCACTCTCCTTTTCACTTTGTTCGCCATAACGACGTGCAATGATTCTAGCGACTTCGCCAACCTCCTCTGTAAGCTGAGCCATGTTCGTGAGTTCATTGAAGTAGCGTACGCCATGATTGGCGATCCACTCGTGCACATCCACTTGGAGTTTTCCTAAGGGAAGTGATCGATCTACGTTTATAGGGTCTAGAGCCATATTATTCTCTGTTTTTTGAATCTATCCAAATGGTCACTGGACCATCGTTGATGAGTTGCACTTGCATATCGGACCCAAATATACCGGATTGTACATCTTGCCCACTTTCAGAACATAGACGGTCTTTGAAGTATTCGTAAAGTGGCTCAGCTATAGCAGGACGTGCTGCTTTGATATAGCTGGGTCTATTACCTTTCTGTGTACTAGCCTGCAACGTAAACTGACTGATCAGGAGAATGGATCCATGAGCTTGAGCGATGTCAAGATTCATTACGAGATCTTCATCCGGAAAAAGACGCATATTGCTTATTTTCCGACTCAGCCAATCAGCATCTTCTTGGGTGTCATCAGACCCAATGCCAAGTAAAACAAGGAGTCCTTTAGATATTTCTCCCAATACGTTTCCCTGTACTGCAACGGATGCCTCAGAAACACGTTGCAGTAGAGCCCTCATTTAGTTAAATGCTGGATTAGGGAACAAGATTAATTTATCAGCGACCTCCTGGTATAATTGGCTTGCAGATTCGCGCATGGCATCTGTCATACCTGTAAAACCTGACGCTTCACCTAAACTGGTAGTTAGAATCATACCCAACCTATTTCCGTTTTTCAATTCCATCAAGGTCATGTTTTGGGCCATTGATCCAGGGATTATCTCACCTTCAATCATACAGGGCATTACTTCGATCTGCATTCTACTTAAATCTTGTATGATTCCTATGATTTCTTTCTCATTGGCTAAAATATAAACCATTAGACCTCTTTCAGAGCATGCTCTTAAGAATGCAATTCCTCTTTCGCTGTAGGTGTTTTTCGAGAATCCAGCAAGTTCATTTATTCTAAATGCTGTTCCGGGCTCCACGACATCCGTGAAAAATCTAGTGGTTGCCACCGGATCAATGAGTAAGAATGGGGCGTCTATGAAAATTGCTTGACCCATACCTTTAGATGCCACTGCGTCTAATTTAGATTCAGCCAGGTCAAAAGTTTGTAGATATAAATAGGCGAATTCACCTCCTTTGCTCCATTCAAAAGCAGTATTTACAGGTTTTATTTTAGTGACTACTTCATTCGTAGAAACAACTGCTTTTGCGCTTCCAACACAAGAGGTTAAGGCGAGGGCACTAATGGCTAGTGCTGCGGTAATGATTTTCTTCATCATAGTCGTTTAATTGGTTAATATAACTCTCATATCGAGTTGGTGCAATATTATTGGACTCTATTGCGTTTTTAACAGCGCATAGCGGTTCATTAACATGCAGACAATTATGATATTTACACCCTTTGCTTAGGGCGAAAATTTCAGGGAAGAAATGGCTTATCTCCTCTTTTTCTAAATTGACGAGGCCAAACCCTTTGATTCCTGGTGTATCGATAATGTCGCCGCCAATCTGCAATGGATGCATTTCAGCGAACGTAGTAGTATGCTGTCCTTTGTGATGCGAGGAGGTGCTTACCTCACCCGTTCTGATATCAAGAGAAGGCTCCACTGCGTTTATTAACGTACTTTTCCCTACACCACTGTGGCCGCTCAAAAGTGTGTTTTTATCTTTTAGAACCTTTTTTAGTTCTTCTAATCCTATGGATTCCGTTGCTGAAGTCTCCAGGATGGTATATCCAATGGCTCCATAGACTGCTTTCCGATAGGCGAGTTCAGCCAATTCCTCTTCGCCGTAAACGTCTAATTTATTAAATACGATGATCGTCGGGATATTGTAGGCTTCCGCAGTGGTTAAAAAACGGTCCATAAACCCAGTAGATGTAGCTGGCTGGGCGAGGGTAGTAACTAATAAGGCTTGATCCATATTAGAGGCAATGATCTGAATGCGCTTACTTAGATTGACACTTTTTCGAATGATATAGTTACGTCGGTCTTCAATACCGCTTATAACCCCTTGATGCTCATAGCCGTCTTCTAATTCAAAAACAACAACGTCTCCAACAGCGAGGGGGTTGGTGCTTTTGATTCCAGTAATGCGGAATTTCCCTTTAATTCTGCAATCGAACAATAAACCACTGTCGATTTCTCGAACGTGATACCAACTTCCTGTGCTTTTTATTACGACCCCTCTCATGGCGCGCAAATTACGCAATTAACTGCTCGCGTACATGTTTTTGTAGTAGTCCTGATAAGATCCTGAGGTGACATTTTTTAACCATGCTTGATTGGCCAAATACCAGTCAATTGTGATGCCTAGCCCTTGTTCAAAAGTAACGCTAGGCTCCCAACCTAATTCTCTTTGAATTTTCGTGGCATCTATAGCATATCTTTTGTCATGACCTGGGCGGTCTTTCACATAGGTGATCAGTTTTTCGCTGCTCCCTGGAGTTCGTCCAAGCTTCTGATCCATTTGTGTACATAAAACCTTGATCAGGTTAAGGTTGGTCCACTCATTAAAACCTCCGATGTTGTAGGTTTCGGCGTTCTTTCCGTTATGGAACACTAGATCAATGGCACGAGCATGGTCCACGACGTATAGCCAGTCGCGGGTGTAGTTTCCATCGCCGTAAACAGGTAGTGGCTTTTCTTCAACAATGTTGTTAATGAACAATGGAATGAGTTTTTCAGGGAATTGGTGCTGCCCATAATTATTAGAGCAATTGGTGATGACATAAGGAAGGCCATAGGTCTCACCATAGGCCCTCACAAAGTGGTCAGAGCTTGCTTTAGAGGCACTGTATGGACTATTAGGGTCATAGGAGGTGGTTTCTTCAAATAAACCCTCAGCGCCCAAGCTTCCGTAAACCTCATCCGTAGAGATATGGTAGAAGCGCTTGCCTTCAAAATCCGAATGAATGCGCTTGAAGCTGTTCAATAGATTTGCTGTGCCTAAAACATTCGTGCGTAAAAACGCAAGTGGATCCTTAATAGATCGGTCTACATGACTTTCCGCAGCCAAATGAATAACACCCTCTGGCTGATATTTATCAAACAAAGCATCGACCGCTGTGGCATCCACGATATCGACACGCTCAAATACATAATTAGGCGCTTTATCGATGTCTTGTAAGTTCTCGAGATTCCCCGCATAGGTCAAAAAGTCAACATTGATAATGCGGTAGTTTGGGTACTTATTTACGAACAAACGCACTACATGTGAACCTATAAATCCGGCTCCGCCGGTGATGATGATGTTTTTCATATTGTTGTTTGTTTTACCAAGGCCTGCTCGAAATTCCAAGCATCGCGCAACATATCTTCTAAGGTTTTTTCAGGAGTCCAGCCAAGAACACGCTGAGCCTTGGCGATATTAGCATAAACAGCTGGCACATCCCCGGCGCGGCGCGGCGCTATATGATAGGGAATAGGAATATTTGTGGCACGCTCAAATGCGTGGATCATTTCTAATACTGTAGACCCATTCCCCGATCCTAAGTTTATGACATCGTATCCATGCTCATCACTATCTACCAAGTGCTGTACAGCTAGAATGTGAGCTTTTGCAATATCTATCACATGAATATAGTCCCGCAGACATGAGCCATCTCTCGTGTCGTAATCCGTGCCAAATACCTTTAATTCTTTACGTTTACCTATGGCTGTTTCCGTGATGTAGGGAACCAAGTGATGTGGTTCGCCATCTTGGAATTCTCCAATCATACTTGTAGGATGTGCACCAATCGGATTGAAGTATCTCAAGCTCAATGTATTCATAACACCTGCGGCGGTGAAGTCACGAAGAATCTCTTCTCCCATCTTTTTGGTGTTACCATAGGGGCTTTCTGCAGGTTGAACAGGTGCATTTTCGTCCACATGAGGGTTTTCAGGTGTGCCATAAACCGTACATGAACTAGAAAATACGAGGTTGCTTATACCATGTTCTTCCATGCTCCGTAATAGATTCATGGTGCTCAGTAGATTGTTGTAATAATACTTTAATGGTGCGGTAACACTTTCGTTGACCAAAAGAAATGCGGCAAAGTGGATGCTACCGACGATTTTAGGGAATTCTGTTAAAACAGCATCTAGTGCTGATTTATCGCACATTTCTACTTGCCGAAAAATAATTTCCCGACCCACAATTTTTTCAATACGAGTCTTTACCTCAATCGGGCTTTCGCTTAAGTTGTCAATAACAATAGGCTCGTAACCTGCATTTATCAGCTCTACAACGGTGTGTGAGCCAATATATCCGAGTCCTCCTGTAACGAGTATTTGAATCATGTTATTGGTTTGAATTGGTTCAGCAAAGGTCTATTTTCTGCTAAAGCCAGCAAAGTCTCTATGCTCTTTTCTGTATAATCTTTCTTCCGGTAAGCTTTGAAACCATTCATAGGTTTTCTTTAGCCCTTCAGCTCGCATGACTTGTGGTTGCCAACCCAATAATTCTTCCGCTTTTGTGATGTCCGGTTTTCGTTGCATTGGGTCGTCCACGGGTCTTGGTTGGTAAATGACTTTTTGGGAAGTACCAGTGAGCTTTATAATCTCTTCAGCAAACTCACCAATGGTTATCTCATTTGGGTTTCCAATGTTCACTGGCTGCGTATGATCGCTCATGAGTAATCTGTATATACCTTCCACCAGATCATCTACGTAACAAAAGGAACGCGTTTGTGAACCATCCCCAAAAACGGTAAGGTCTTCGCCGCGCAGCGCTTGACCTATAAAAGCAGGTAACACACGGCCGTCATTAAGCCTCATTCGAGGTCCATAAGTATTGAAGATGCGCACAATACGTGTCTCTAAACCGTGATACGTATGATACGCCATGGTCATTGATTCCATAAAGCGCTTGGCTTCATCATACACCCCACGCGGCCCTACTGGATTGACATTTCCCCAATAGTCTTCCGTCTGAGGATGAACTTTAGGATCTCCGTACACCTCAGAGGTAGAGGCTACTAAAATCCTTGCTTTTTTATTCAATGCCAATCCCAATAAGTTATGTGTACCAAGTGAACTCACCTTTAGAGTTTGGATAGGTATCTTCAAGTAATCAATAGGGGAGGCTGGTGAGGCAAAATGTAGAATATAGTCTAGTTTTCCGGGGACATGTACGAAATTACTCACATCGTTGTTGTAGAATGTGAAGTTAGGGTTACCCAAAAGGTGCTCCAAATTCTCCATGTTTCCAGTGATCAAGTTGTCCATTCCTAGAACCTCAAAACCCTCCGCCATAAATCGGTCGCAAAGATGCGATCCAAGAAATCCTGCAGCTCCTGTGATAAGTACTCGTGGCATAATTATCTTTTTTCAGCGATTGACTCGCCCATTCCTATTCCAAAATAATCATAGCCATGCGCTATCATGGTTTGTTTGCGGTAAAGATTGCGTCCGTCGAAGACCACCTTGTGAGTCATAGAATTGGCTACAGCATCCCAGTCGGGCATGCGGAACTCTGCCCACTCGGTGATCAGCGCTAATGCATCAGCGCCACGAACTGCTTCCATATCACTCTCACAATACGTAATGCGATCTCCTAAATCATGCTTAGCTTCCTCCATAGCTACTGGATCGTATGCGCGAATTTGCGCACCAGCATTTATCAGTAAGTTAGCAATCACGACAGAAGGCGCTTCTCGCATGTCATCTGTATTAGGTTTAAATGACAATCCCCAAAACGCAATAACCTTGCCCTGTAGATTGCCACCAAAGTAGGCACTTATTTTATTGAATATAACGCTCTTCTGGTCGTCATTTACTTCTTCTACTGCTTCAAGAATACGCATGGCATGACCATGATCACGACCCGTTTTAGCTAATGCTTTCACATCTTTAGGGAAACATGATCCACCGTACCCAATGCCTGGATAGATAAACTTATTTCCAATCCTTGGATCACTCCCAATTCCTTTTCGTACCCAGTTGACATCAGCACCCATGATTTCGCATAAATTGGCAATATCATTCATGAAAGAGATCTTCGTAGCAAGCATCGCATTGGCTGCATATTTAGTCATCTCTGCTGATGGAATGTCCATAAATATCACCGGGTGGCCATTCAAAGTAAAAGGACGATAGAGTTTGTCCATGATCTCTTGAGCGTCACTACTATCTACGCCTACCACAATACGGTCAGGCTTCATAAAGTCGTCTATGGCAGCGCCTTCTTTCAAAAACTCCGGATTAGAAGCCACATCAAACCCATGATCAACGTTACGGGTAGCTAATGCATGTGCCACGGCACCGCGCACCTTCTCAGCAGTACCCACTGGAACAGTAGACTTGGTAATGACGACCATATAATTTGTCATGGTCTTACCGATCTGATCAGCAACGGCTAAAACATACTTTAAGTCTGCAGATCCATCTTCTCCTGGAGGCGTTCCAACAGCAATAAAAGCCGCTTCACTACCTTGAATCGCATCGCTAAGATTGGTGGTGAAGTTTAAACGACCTTTCTTGAAATTACGCTTTACGATCTCTTCAAGACCGGGTTCGTAAATTGGCATAATGCCATTCTTTAAGTCGTCTATTTTATTTTTATCGATGTCTACACAGGTGACTTGAATGCCCACGTCTGAAAGACATGCGCCTGTTACTAAGCCTACATAGCCAGTTCCTATAACAGTTATTTTCATAAGGTTGAGGTTGCTCTTGTTTAAAATCGGTGATGTTCAACTTTCGTTTGCTAAAATACATTATACCAAAAGACTCGTAAGCCTTAACTTGCACATAGAATGAAACATGTACTCAAACATATCAAAATAGCGTTACTTATCTGTTCGATGATAAGTTCCTTAACGATGCTTGGTCAAGTTACGACCAAGGATAGTACCCGCACTGTTCAGCTCTGGTCGTTATCTACAGGGGCCCATGTTCCGCTGTTTGATCTAGCCAAACGGTATACCCCTTTTGCAATGATCAGTGTGGACTACGCAAAGAAAAATACGGATGGATGGATCTACGGGGCATCATTCGATGCCATGTATGGGACCTCCGTAAAGAATTCTGACGATATTTTTGGAGGATTAACAGATGAGTCGGGTAATTTCATGGGCGTGAACGGGGAGTTTGCGATTATTCAGCCTGGTTTGAGTGGTGCTCAAGTCCTGGTGAATACAGGGAAGCTCTTTAAAAGCCACTACAACGCTAACTCTGGTTGGGTATTTATGCAAGGTATGGGCGTGACTCAATCAAAAATCGGACTTAGAAACCAGCGTGGAAACTTACCTCAGCTGGACTCACCTTTTTTAGAGGGATATGATCGTTTACACAGGGGTCTAGTCACTAAAACCACCTTGAGATATATGCATTTAGACAATAAGGAGCGCGTGAACTACGCCTTTAACATATTGCTTAATATGGGTCTCACGCGAAGCGTTCGAGGATTCAATATCGACACAGGTCTCTTTGATGCGAATTACAAATTTGAAGCTGCTATAGGGGCTTCATTTACGTGGTTCTTGCCGATCTATGCCAAGCAAGAAAGCTTTTATCTCTTAGATTGATGCTCTATCCTATACTTGCCCAAGCAGGATATAAAATAGCCCAATGGGTTGCGCCAAAAACCTCATGGTTTTCTGTGATTACTTCTAATGCACTGGTCTGGAAAAAATCTCAACCTCTTCAGGGAAAAGTGCTTTGGATGCACTGCGCTTCGTTAGGTGAGTTTGAAATGGGCAAGCCTGTATTTGAACTATTCCTAGAGCGTCATCCCGACTGGAGAGGAGTGGTTACCTTCTTCTCTTCGTCAGGCTATGAGGCCAGGAAAACCTACAGCAGGGCGCAGGTATTCTATTTGCCCTTTGACTCCCCTAGTGAGGTGAAGCGCTGGTTGGCTTTTTTAAAGCCTTCTTTAGCTGTATTTGTACGTTACGATCTATGGCCTAATCATATCCATGGGCTTTACAAAAGAAAAGTTCCAATTGCCGTCATAGGTATGTCTGCATCCAGAGCACCGTGGTATTTATCCAGAGCCTTACCTGGTATAAGGTCCCTCTTTAAAAAGGCCATTTCTATTTGGGGCGTGACTTCTGAGCAAGACAGTGTTATACTTTCATTCGCTGGAGTTCATAGTAGTGTTCTTGGAAATCCTAAGTATGATTACGCGGTGCATCTCATGGATCAACCTCCTCATAAAATAATGAGAACATGGAGAAACCTTCAGGTTAAGCCCATCTTATTGGTTGGTAGTGCACATCTTTCTGACATAGCATTTATGTTAAAAAGTACATCCATAAACAACTATGCGCTATGGATCGTTGCTCATGACCTGGATCAGGTGCCTGCAATGGCCTCGTTGCTTGAAGAAAAAGGATTCGGAATAGTCTATTCAACCCAAGACGATCCACAGGTTAGTGAGGTTTTTATGATTGACGAGATGGGTATTCTCCCTACGTTATACGCTTTAGCGGATGCCGTATTTATAGGTGGAGGCTTCGGAAAGGCAACCCACAATGTATTAGAGTCCGTGGCAAAAGGAAAGAAGGCGGCTTCGGGGCCTAATTGGCAAAAAATAGCAGAAAACAGGGAGCTCGTCCATCAGGAATTCCTTGTTCCGTGCGACACTCCACAGGAACTAGATGAGTTTTTGAACCATATGCAGGCGGATGGTTTTGGTACAAATGAAAAAGCCCTCAAATGGTTGAGGGCTCAATCTGGAAGTTCTTTAAAAATTGTTGAGGCCTTAGAACAGACCGTTTAGCTCCGCATCGATCAAATTAATGATTTCACCCAAATCCTCTGGGTTCTCAGGGAAGTTGTTCTTATCTACATTTACAATGAGCACCTTGCCTTTGTCGTAGGTATTGATCCAAGCCTCGTAACGTTCGTTTAGCCTTCGCAGGTAGTCGATTCTTATGCTGTTCTCGTAATCTCTGCCTCGTTTTTGAATATGGTCCACCAAAGTAGGTACTGAGGCTCTAAGATAAATCATGAGGTCTGGCGGTTGTAGGTGTTTTTCCATCAGCTCGAACAACCCTTTGTAACTGTTGTAGTCTCTCGCAGTCATTAGACCCATCGCATGGAGGTTTGGAGCGAAAATATGAGCATCCTCGTAAATCGTTCTATCTTGGATAACATCTAAACCTTCTTCTCTGACTTGCGTTACTTGTTGAAATCTAGAACGCAAGAAATAGATCTGAAGATTAAAACTCCAGCGTTGCATTTCTTCGTAGAAGTCATCCAGGTAAGGATTGTCGTCTACATCTTCGAAATGTGGTTGGTAATTATAATGCTTTGCCAACAAGCTTGTTAAAGTTGTTTTACCAGATCCTATATTTCCTGCGATTGCTATATGCATCAGATGTATTTTTGTAAACGCAAAGTAATAAAAAGTGTCAAAAGGAACGATGAAAATAGACTACGTAAAATCGCAAATCTCAAATGTTCGCCAAGAATTGATCGATCACCAAGCATTTACATGGGTTGACGACTTAGATAAGGCGAGAATTTTTATGGAATCTCATGTTTGGGCTGTTTGGGACTTCATGGTCTTATTAAAGGGCTTACAACGCCAACTTACCTGCGTGGATACGTATTGGGTGCCTACAGGTAACCCTGAAGTACGCCGACTAATCAATGAGATTGTATTTGGAGAGGAAAGTGATATTGATCAAAATGGCAATGCAATAAGTCATTTCGAGCTATATGTTCAGGCAATGAGCGAAGCAGGAGCTAATACGCAACCTATTTTATCCTTTATCGCAGAATTGAATCTAGGGGTCGATCCAAAAGTTGCGTTAGATCGAAGCGAAGCACCCGAAGGTTCTAAGAAATTTGTACGGGCAACGCTGGATGTTGTTGAGCGCGGACATGCTCACGAAATAGCAGCTGTATTTACCTTTGGTCGAGAGGATTTAATTCCTGACATGTTTATTGAGATCGTTAAAAACCTTAAAGAGGCTTTTCCTAACGAGCTTAGTCTCTTTACTTATTATTTGGAACGGCATATTGAGATAGATGGTGACCTACATGGTCAATTGGCAGAAAGAATGGTCCTTGAGTTGTGTGCTGAAAATAAAAACTACTGGGAGCAGACGTTAGCGTTATCCTCGGCTGCGTTGCAAGCCCGCATTGAGCTGTGGACATCCGTTATAAAGGAACATCAGGACTTCTGTTTAGCTCCATAAATTGCTCCAGAAATAAGCGATTGTTACTGAGACGCGGAATCTTGTTCTGACCTCCAAGTTTCCCCTTTAACTTGAGCCAGTCATGGAACAAAGAATCCCTTGCGACGATCAGTTCTAATGGTCCTAGGACCAGTCCTGATTTACGCTTGGCGCCATAATCTGAGTTTAGATTCTGAATACTCAGATCTAACGAATGGGTAAAAGCTTTAAGGTCTTCCGGCACCTTTTCAAACTCTATGATCCACTGGTGGGCACCGCAGGAGGCGTCTTCCATGAAAATTGGTCCAGCATGAAAGTCCCGTACGCTGCACTGGTGCATTTCGCAGGCATTTTGCAACGCCTCTTCCGCGTTAGAAACAATTAGTTCTTCTCCAAAGGCGTTGATGAAATGGGCTGTTCGTCCGCTGAGTTTAATTCGGTGCGGTTGGGTGGAGAGAAATTTAACGGTATCTCCCAGTATGTACCTCCACAACCCGCCATTGGTCGTTATCACTATGGCGTATTCCTTGCCGATGTCCACTTTTTCAAGGGGTATTGTATCGCTTTCTGTACCGTAGAAATCTGACATTGGGATGAATTCATAGTATATACCGGAGTCCAGTAAAAGAAGCATTCCTTCTTGACTAGGGTCATCTTGAATGGCAAAAAAACCTTCCGATGCATTGTAATTTTCCATGAAGGTTACCTGATTCCCCGGCATTAACTGGCGAAACTGATTTTCGTAGGGCACGAAGTTTACACCGCCGTGTGCAAAGAGTTCAAGATTGGGCCAAACCTCTAAAAGGTTGTTTTTCCCGGTACGTTCTAAAACCTTATTGAACAATACCAGAAACCAACTACTCACCCCCCAAAAGGAGGTGATGTTTTGATCAATGACTTCATCTAAAATAGCCTCTATCTTCTCTTCCCATTCTGTCATCAAAGCGGTGTTTGGGCTAGGTGCGCTTCTAAACTCCGCCCAAGTAGGAATGTTTTGTATCAGTATGGCACTCAAATCTCCGGACTTACTCAAGCCATGCTGTTCAAGAACTGTTGATCCGCCCAAGCGGAGTCCGAGCCCTTCAAACAATTTTGATTCTGGCCGGTGGTTAAAGTACATGGCCAATTCATATCGTCCGCCTGCGAAATGACAACTGTTGATGCTGTCCTGCGAAACAGGAATATACTTGGATTTTCCTGAGGTAGTTCCAGAGCTTTTTGCATACCATTTTACCTGTCCTGGCCAAAGAACATTTGATTCACCAGACCTCATGCGTTCAATAGATCCTTTAAGATCACCGTACGTCGCAAGCGGAATACGTTTTGAAAATGTATTGAAGTCGTGAATAGTGTCAAAACCATATGCTTTTCCAAATTCCGTGTTCTTCGCTTGTTGTAATAATGCCGACATCACAGCCCGTTGTGCCACAAAAGGCTCATGAGAAGAATGCATCAGCTCTTCCATGTACTTCTTGAGATTGAAGCGAATTACTTTATTAACTAACGAATAAAACACGGTTTTGGCTCAGGCTTATGGATTGATTTATAACTTCACACTAGTCAATAAAAATACTCGAAAATGCGATTTAACGGTCCTTTACGGAAAATGTCTACTCAATATGGTGAAACAATAAGGTACGCCCTTAAACTGGGAGAGGATATGCTCTTCATGAACCAGCTGATTGGAAAGACGATCCGTATCCAATTCGTAGGTGATCACACTTGCTTTTGTGGGTCATTAGTGCCTGAGGTATATAGACAAAACTTTTGCAAAGATTGTTTCTTTTCAAAGCCTGAGGCATCTCCGTCAATCATGAGGCCAGAATTAAGTCAAGCTCATTTGGGTATAGAAGACCGCGATCTTGAATTCGAGAAGAGAATGCAGCTTCAGCCTCATTTGGTCTATTTAGCGAAAACAGATCGAATTAAGGTGGGGGTGACACGTAAAACTCAGATGCCTTATCGGTGGATGGATCAGGGTGCAAGGCAGGCTGTAATTCTCTTAGAAACGCCCAATAGATATTTAGCGGGAGAAGCAGAAGTAGCATTGAAGGATCACTTCACGGATAAAACTTCTTGGCAGGCGATGCTTAAGGATTTAGGCACAGATACGCAGTTGAATGAATCTAAGGAAATCGCTCTTGCAGCTTTGCCACTGCACCTGAGGGAATTTGCAGACGTGTCAGATAAAATTTGGGATTTCCATTACCCTATTGCGCATCAACCGGAAAAAATAAAAAGTATCAGTTTTAAACAAAAAGGGGATCAGTGGGAAGGTGAACTATTTGGTATTCGGGGGCAATATCTGATCACGAGCGTAGGAGTTTTCAACGTCCGTTCTCATGAGGGTTTCATGGTAGATATAGAAGTGAAATAACCTATAATTCTATTTCTTCGCCTTTTTTGAGTTTGAAGTAAGATCGCGCCCAGGCCATAAATCCATAAATTATAAAAGTATCTAGCGCAGCGAAAATAACTTTAAACAGCCAACCGTCTGAGATATAAGAACCCATTGTTGACCAGCTTTCTACGCCAAAAAACAAAATAACCACCACTAGAGTGGTGTCTACAAATTGCGAAATCACGGTGGAAAAATTATTCCGTACCCATAACATTTCTCCCTTCGTTAAGCGCTTCCAGAAGTGAAACAACTTTACATCGATAAGTTGAGCCACAATATAAGCCAACATAGAAGCTGCGATGACACGCCACGCATTTTGAAAGACTTGATTGAACGTTTCGTCATCTACAGGAGAACCTTCGATCGCAGGGAATTGTGCCCCCAACCAAAGTATGAATAGCACGAATATGCTTGCAAATAAACCGGACAGTACGACGTGCGTTGTTCTCTTTTGACCGTATAATTCACTCAAAATATCCGTGATTAAAAAAGTAATGGGGTAGGGAAGAACACCCGCACTAATGACAAAGGTTTTAAACCCTAAGTCTATGGAAATAAATTTATTAGCGATTAAGTTACACGTAATCAGCGCCGCTATAAATAAGGCACCTAGAATATAATATAGTCTTTCTGCTACGTGTTCCTTCTTAGTCATTGAATTGGCGGAAAACAGGATTCATTCTTGCTTGCATTCCAGGATTTTCAATAAGTGATTTTAACTCTAACATGGCAGGATGCTGGTCTACGATCTGCAATACACTGTTGGATGTGGAATTACCAGAGTTAGCCATCGAAGTGAACGCTTTTACATAACGTTCAATCCCCTGATCTATACGGGGTAACTCATAAATCCGATAGTCTGAAACCTCTCCTAATTCAGCTGCAAAGGCGATCGCATCCTGAAGATTCCCCTCATAATCTGCCAGTCCGTTTGTTAAGGCGTCATTTCCTGACCAAACTCGACCTCCGCCTATGGATTTAACGTATTCCATCGTTGTGTCTCTGCCAGCCGCTACTTTTCCAGTGAAGTCATCGTAGCCGAAATCAATCATTCGTTGAAGAATAGCGTATTGTTGCGCCGTAGGATGGCGGTAGAGATTCGGAAAGTTTGCAAAGGGATGCGTTTGTACTTCTTCTATGGTCAAGCCAAGTTTTTGGTTGATTAATTCCTCCGCAGTAAATAAGCTCATGAAGATTCCGATACTTCCAGTGATGGTCGTAGAATTAGTGAATATGGCATCTGCATTACAGCTGATGTAGTATCCACCAGACGCAGCATAATTCCCTTGACTAACGACAATTGGCTTATCAACTCCTTCTATGGTGTGGTGAATCATATCTGAGGTCAGAGCACTGCCACCTGGACTGTTTACCCTAAGAACGATCGCCTTTACCCTCTTGTTGTTGTTCGCCTTTTCAAGGGCTTTAATGATGTTTTTCGTGCCTATACTCGACTCGTCTCCAGCGCCATTACCAATAGTTCCATTCGCGTAGATAACGGCAACACGATCTTTGGCTGTTTCTTTTTTTAAGGATTGTCTGTAGCTACTCCAATTTAGTATGTCATAACGCTCCTCAAAGCTTTTGATGACATCTTCTCTGTAGCCCAAGGCATCCACTAAACCTGATGCCTCAATCTGTACTGCATTCATACCCACCCATTGATTTGCACAGGAATCAATTGCCGATTGATTTAGTCCTTTCTGAGATAATCCATTGGAAATAAAGTCCCAAAACTGAGAAGTTAAATGGGTCAATTGAAGTCTGTTTTCCTCACTCATTTCGTTTGAAATAAAAGGTTCAACAGCAGCCTTAAACTTATTACCTGTTCCTCTTACCACAAGTGGTTCAATACCTATTTTGTCAAAAAATGCCTTGTAGTAAGTACTACTGATGCCTATGCCACGCAGGTCGTATATCCCGCCAGGATGAAGTATGGTAGAATCCGAAAAGCTTGCTAGATAAGCCCCCTTTTGGGTGTAATATTCTCCATAGCTGTAGATGGGCTTACCACTTACATCTTTAAATTCTTTTAAGTAGTCCCCAAGCTCTTCTAATGCACCATAGCCCGCCGAAAACATGCCTTGATCTAGTAGTATTCCCTGTATGTTGTCATCTGTGGCTGCTTGCTTTAGTCCAACCATGAATTCGTTCAGTCCCAGGCTTCCATCGCTGTCAAAACCAATACTAGATAAGTTCAGTTCAGCCAGTGGATCTTCTAAAGCCCGGTCCTCAAGGCTTCCTGATAAGTTGATTTTTAAAAGACTGTTCTCTTGTACCTTTGGTGAATCCGTCTCCGTAGTGAGCCCAATTGCAACAAGGAGTATGATGGATAAAATAAATATGGAAACTAAGGCTGTCAAGACAGCTAGTACAGTTGTAAAGAATGATTTCATGAGCAAGGGTATTCTATTATTAGGTACGAATTTAGGGGATAAATACCGCAATTTGCAATTAGCGATGGACCACTTGCGTGAATTATGTAAGGTACTTAACGAGAGTCACTGTTATGAAAGTCCTGCCTGGGGGTATGATAGTGAATCCACCTACATAAATCAGGCAGTTGAAGTTCATTTCGAGGATTCTCCAGAAGAATTTATGTCTGCCCTACTTGAGACGGAACAGCGTCTGGGTAGGACGCGACAGGCAGAAGGTTACACGGACCGCATTATTGATATTGATATTTTAGCGATTGAAGGATTTCAATCCGATTCGATTCATTTACAGGTGCCTCACCCTAGATTGAATCAAAGACTTTTCGCATTACTACCGATGCAAGAATTATGGCCTTTTTGGACACACGAGAGGTTCAATAAATCGATCTCGGAGTTGATCACCGATTGTAATAAAAAGGATATGCCTATCAAGGTATGAATGTCAGGAATGTAGGGTGCAAAGTTTACTCGCTTGACAGTTGTTTGTGTAATTCATAAACGGCCATTCCAGTGCTCACACTGACGTTTAAACTGTGTTTGGTGCCGAATTGTTTGATCTCAATCACATCATCACTAAAGTCAACTACCTCCTGAGCAACACCTTTGACTTCATGCCCTAGAACCAGTACAGTGGGCCCATTAGCGTGATAATCTCTTAAATCAATACTTCTTTCAGCTTGCTCTAAAGCTGCAATTCGATGTCCCTCTTTTCGTAATTCTTTGAGGCAGGTCATGGTACTTTCATTGTGCGACCAATCCACACTTTCTGTTGCGCCCAGGGCTGTTTTTTCAATTTCAGCATGCCCCGGTATGGGGGTCAGCCCACACAGGTAAATGTGCGCTACTCTGAAGCAATCGGCCGTTCGAAAGATACTACCTACATTGTGCATGCTCCGTATGTTATCTAAAACCAAGATTAAGGGGGTCTTTTCTGATGCTGTATACTCCTCAGAAGATAATCTGCCTAATTCACTATTTCGTAGTTTTCTCATCGGACGGAACCTCTTACATTTGATGATTATTCTTCACATAAGGTGAAGCTGCGACAAAGAACGATATAAATGGCCAAACAGACCGCGAAGAAGCAGACGCCCATGATGCGTCAATACGATGAAATCAAGGCGAAGCACCCTGAAGCATTGTTGCTCTTTCGTGTAGGCGATTTTTACGAAACATTTGGTTCGGATGCGGAAAAAGCAGCCAAAACATTGGACATAATTTTAACAAAACGCTCTAACGGATCGGCTTCTGCCATTGCTCTTGCTGGGTTTCCATATCATGCGTTGCAAACTTATCTCCCAAAGCTAGTCAAAGGAGGGCATAGAGTCGCTATTGTTGAACAGTTGGAGGATCCAAAGACGGCGAAGGGTTTGGTGAAGCGGGGTGTGACCGATATGATTACTCCAGGAATTAATCTTAATTCAGCTCTACTGAGCGGTAAAGAACATAATTATCTCGCGGCGTTATATCCAGCCAAAAAAGGAAATTGGGGTCTCGCAATAGCAGAGATAAGCACAGGAGCTTTTTTCTATGCCCAGCATTCTGAGGAGAAAATCCTCAATGCTCTTCATACCTACAGCCCCAAGGAAATCATACATCCTAGAGAGATAGATGGTCAGCTAAAAAAGAAGTTAGAAGAAGATTTTTATCTCTTTGGCGTAGATAATTGGGCTTGGGAAGCGCAGTATACATTGGAGCAGTTGGAGGCCCAATTTAAAACACAGGGACTCAGCGGTTACGGTCTAGAGAAGGGTGCTCCTGGAGCAATTGCTGCAGGCGTCATTCTTCACCATTTAAATAGAAGTGAATTTTCTACACTGGATCATCTATCAACGTTATCAAGAATTGCGCTAGACGATTATATGTGGCTAGATGGTTTTACCATTCAAAATCTTGAGCTTTTTCAGCCTAATCAGGGAGGTGGAACATCAACTCTAGAGGTTATAGACAGCACGGTGTCCCCTATGGGAGCAAGAATGTTACGCAGCTGGCTCTCTCTGCCATTGTTGGAGTTAAAGGATATTTCGGCCCGACAACAAACGGTTGAAGAGCTTTTATCGAATGATTTTTTGCGGAACACATTGCGAGATACCTTGAAAGGCTTGTCGGATATAGAACGTCTTTGCAGCCGCATTGCAACGGAGAGAATCAGTCCTAAGGAGCTTGCTAGACTCAGCTCAGCGCTTGACGCTGTTGAGCTACTAGTACACGAAGTAAGTGCCCATTCCTTGAGCCTACCGGAATCATTACCTACATTATTACCAGAGTTAAGGCAGCGACTTCAGGAGGCTTTGGTTGAAGACCCTACTGCGGTATTAGGTAAGGGACAGGCAATTAAGAGTGACTTTAACATGGAATTGGCCCACCTCAGAGGGTTGTTAAAAGATGCAACATCCACTTTAGAAGATATTCGTGCCCGGGAAGCAGAGGCAACGGGAATACCCTCGTTAAAACTGGCTTTTAACAATGTGTTTGGCTACTATCTCGAAGTACGGAATTCACACAAAGATAAAGTTCCCGAAAACTGGCACCGAAAGCAAACTTTGATCAATGCTGAACGCTACATTACAGAGGAGTTAAAGAAATTTGAGATTGAAGTCCTTGGTGCGGAAGATAAAATCAGGTCTATCGAATCTCGATTATACCAGGAGTTGGTCAAATACAGTAATAATTTCTTAGCCCCGCTGCTTGAGATGGCCCGTTGGACCGCTACGTTGGATGTGTTAAGCTCTTTCTCCCAGACAGCTTTAAGTTATAATTATGTTCGTCCATCCTTCGTGGAAGGACAAAATATCTCTATTAAAGAAGGTCGTCACCCTGTGATTGAACAGGTGCTCCCGCAACACCAACCATACATTGCTAATGGCATTGATATGAAGAGTAAGGAGGCTTCCATCGCCATGATTACGGGGCCTAATATGAGCGGTAAAAGTGCCTTGCTACGGCAGGTAGCGCTAATTCAGATCCTAGCTCAGGTGGGTGCTTTTGTTCCCGCTAGCGCGGCTATACTTCCTGTCATTGACAGGTTGTTCGTCAGAGTAGGCGCTTCTGATAACCTGAGTAAGGGAGAGTCCACTTTTATGGTAGAAATGAATGAGACGGCTACCATTTTAAATAATATTAGTGAGCGATCATTGGTCATTTTAGACGAGATAGGAAGAGGAACTTCCACCTTTGACGGTGTCAGTATTGCATGGGGAATTGCAGAATTCTTGCATCAGCACCCAGCGGAACCTCTGGTTCTATTTGCTACCCATTATCACGAACTAAATGAAATGACCCACACCTTTAAAAAGGTATCAAATTATCATGTTGCCGCGGAAGAGCACAATGGGGAGATCATCTTTACTCGTCAACTCAAGCCTGGAGGAACTGCTCATTCGTTTGGACTGCACGTTGCGAAACTAGCAGGTATACCTGCTTATGTCTTACACAGGGCAGAACGAGTGCTAGATAGACTTGAAAAACAAACTAAAAGCGAGGTAAAAGCAACCTCTAAAAATGACAATTCGCCACAATTAAACTTTTTCTCATTAGATCGACCAGAACTTGAAGATCTTGCTAGTGAATTGGAAATGTTGAACTTAGATGAACTTAAGCCAATTGAGGCTTTGATGCTCCTAAGCACCTTTAAGGAAAAACTCGCAAAAAAATAAGTGAGAGTATTGGTTTAAATAAATTCGGTCCTATATTTGCCGACCCTAACGCGAAAGTAGCTCAGCTGGTAGAGCACGACCTTGCCAAGGTCGGGGTCGCGGGTTCGAATCCCGTCTTTCGCTCAAAAAACCCTCCACCAATCGGGGGGTTTTTAGTTGCCGCCCTGGTGGTGGAATTGGTAGACACGACGGACTTAAAATCCGTTGAACAGCAATGTTCGTGCGGGTTCAAGTCCCGCCTGGGGCACGATAAAAGCCCATCCGTTAAGGATGGGCTTTTTTTTGTTCATTTCCCGTGGAAAACATCACGACTTGTTACTTCTAAATTAGGCATCTAAAAGCCATATTTGTTCCATGCAGCAATACCACGACTTAGTGCACAGGGTTCTTAAGGAAGGAACTCAAAAAGGCGATCGAACAGGCACAGGAACCATGAGTGTTTTTGGCCATCAAATGCGTTTCAACCTTCAGGAAGGTTTTCCATTACTCACCACGAAAAAAGTACACCTAAAAAGCATACTGCATGAGCTGTTGTGGTTCTTACAAGGGTCTACCAATATTGAGTATTTGACTAAAAACAAGGTCCGCATCTGGGATGATTGGCCTTATGCGGCCTATAAAGTGAGCTCAGATTTTGCTGGAGAAGATATTCGAGCCTTCGCAGAGCGAGTAGCTACCGACGCTTCCTTTGCTAAAAGATGGGGTGAGTTAGGACCTGTTTATGGCTATCAGTGGCGTTCATGGCCAGCACCAGATGGAGGTCACGTGGATCAAATAAGCCAAGTCATAGATCAAATTAAAAATAATCCGAGCAGTAGACGAATAATTGTCAACGCATGGAACGTTGGCTTTGTAGATCAGATGGCCTTGCCTCCTTGTCATGCATTTTTTCAATTCTACGTAGCAGATGGCAAACTTTCGTGTCAATTGTACCAACGCAGTGCAGATATTTTCCTAGGCGTACCCTTCAACATCGCGTCCTACGCCTACTTGGTGCATATGGTGGCGCAGGTATGTGACCTGGAGGTCGGAGACTTTGTCCACACCCTAGGTGACGCGCACATCTACAACAATCATATTGAACAACTCGAGTTGCAAATGACCCGCGATTTTCGTCCGCTACCCCAGCTCAAATTGAATCCTGAGGTAAAAAATATTTTTGATTTTAAGTACGACGACTTCGAGATCGTCGGATATGATCCACATCCGCATATTGCGGGTAAAGTTGCAGTTTAATGGTATTAAAAGCTATTGTCGCCTATGGCGAAAATCGTGTCATTGGAAAAGACAATGACCTTATTTGGCATTTGCCGGATGACCTCAAACATTTCAAGCGTCACACCGCAGGAAAAACCATTATTATGGGACGTAAGACTTGGGATAGCTTAGGGGGTATTCCATTGCCAAAGCGCCGCCATATTGTGATTAGTCGACAAGCTGATTTCAACGCCAAGGGCTGTGAGTCCGTCCAGAGTTTAGAAGCGGCTTTGGCTTTGGTGGAGCATGAGCAGGAGGCTTTTATTGTAGGGGGAGCTCAAATTTATGAATTGGCGCTTCCTTATTTAGATATCCTAGAAATCACAGTCGTACATGCCACTTTAGATGGACATGCCTACTTCCCCGATTGGGACAAAACACCGTTTGAGCGGACCGTTCAAGTCTACCATCCGGCTGATGATCACCACGAATACTCCTTTACCTTCGAAACTTGGAATCGGAAGAGATAACTCCAGAATGATAAAAAAACAGAGATGAAAAAAGCAATCGTTGCATTGCCCTTAGTTTTCGCAGCATGTACAGCACCAGAAAAAGCACCTGTTGCAGAAGCCTTTGATGTGAGATATTTAGACCATTCCGTAACGGCTTGTAATGACTTCTTCCAACATACGGCCGGTGGATGGATCGCGGAAAATCCTATTCCTAAGACTGAAACACGCTGGGGAAGGTTCAATGAATTAATCGAAACGAATAAGCACCGCTTGAAGTCAATCCTTGAAGAGGTAAGTTCAGGTACTTATGATAAAGGCACAGATGAACAACTCATCGGGGATCTATTTGCAAGTGCTATGGACAGTGTGGCCCGCAATCAGGCTGGGTTAACTCCATTAGAACCTTACCTCGATGGAGTCAGTGAAGTAACCTCGATAGAGGAGCTCTTTACTTTGATGGGTGAAAATAAATTTAATGGTGTTGGCGCGCCTTTAAGTATGTATGTGAGTACAGATGCAAAGAACTCGTCGGCACATGCGCTTTACGTCGGTCAAAGTGGATTGGGTTTGCCTGATCGCGATTACTACTTGCGTGAAGATTCTGCCGGTTTGGTGCTGCAACAGCAATACCGTGACCACATCGCTAGAGTTTCAGATTTAGTCGGGAAGCAGTGGGATGTAGAAGCCATTTACCAACTGGAAAAAGCGATGGCTAATGCCATGAAGAGCCGGGTAGAGATGCGTAATTCTGTAGCCCGTTACAACCCGATGACTTTGGAAGCATGGCAGACACTGGCTCCCGATATGCCGATCACTGCGTATATGAAAGCTATAGGTGTTGAGGCAGATACGTTGATCAATTCATCGCCAGAATATTTCTCAAGATTTAATGAGGCTTGCGCGGAGACCGGCTTGGAGACCTGGAAACAATACTACCAGTGGCATGTTGCAGATGCCGTCGCGAATATTTTGAACGACGAATTTGAGACGTTGAATTTCGAGTTTTACAGCAAGATTTTAAATGGTATTCCACAAATGAATCCTCGTTGGAAGCGTGCTCAGGGCGCTATAGGTTCTTTGGGGGACCAATTAGGCCACCTTTATGCCGATCGCTATTTCCCAGAAGAAAGCAAGGCACAAGTTGAAGCCATGGTAGAAGATTTACGTGCAGCATTCCGCGATCGTATCACGGGATTGAATTGGATGAGCGATACAACGAAGGAAAAAGCATTGATCAAATTGGAAGCCTTCACTTATAAAATTGGCTATCCAGACAAGTGGAAAAATTTATCCGACCTCAATCTGTCACGTGAAAGTTATTTTGAAAACAGCAAAACGATATCTCGTTATTTCACAATGGATAACCTAGCTAAACTGGATCAACCTGTCGATAAAGACGAATGGGGTATGGGTGCTCACATCGTAAATGCTTATTACAACCCGTTGAATAATGAAGTAGTCTTCCCAGCAGGGATTCTTCAACCCCCTTTCTTTAACCCAGATGCAGACGATGCTATTAACTATGGTGCAATTGGCGGTGTTATTGGTCATGAATTTTCGCATGGTTTTGACGATCAAGGTGCGAATTATGGTGCTGATGGTAATCTTGAGAATTGGTGGACTGATGGAGATAAAGAACGTTTTGAAGCGTTGACGTCAAAATTAACAGCACAATATGATGCGTATGAAGTTCTACCCGGTGTTCACGTAAATGGCAAACTTACCTTAGGAGAAAATATTGCAGATTTGGGAGGTTTGACTCTTGCATATCATGCGTACGTGAAGCATCGCGGTGAAAATGAAGTTGCTCTAATTGATGGCTTTTCAGACGAACAACGTATCTTCTTAGGATGGGCACAGGTTTGGCAAATGCACGGCCGAGATGAATACCTGAAAAACCAAGTGGTAACTGATCCGCACAGTCCTGGTAAGTTCCGCGTGAACGGTCCTATGAGCAACATGCCGGAATTCAATGCGGCGTTTGGCTGTGAAAATAGTGGCGTTGCAAAAGCTGAGGCGGACCAAATCATTATTTGGTAAACTGTGATATTAGTCCCACTCGATAAAATTGAGTGGATGTACTTTTGACATTAAATAAAATGAATTATGACAATCAACGAAGCAATAAACCATGATAATGCATCCCTTGTAGATGTTAGGACTCATGAAGAAGTGGCTATGGAGTCAGTTCCTGGAGCAACTCATATTCCCCTAGATGAAATCCCGGTGCGCTGGGAAGAGTTCAAGTCCATGCCGCGTCCATTGGTGCTTTTTTGCCGTTCAGGTGGAAGATCAGGACAGGCCCTGGAATTCCTAGCGTCTAAAGGAATAGATGATGGCATGAATGGCATGGGTGCTTCTGACGTATTAATTGAGTTGATGTAAGACGTATGAGAAATTCTTTCTTTCTATTTTTCGCGACACTTGGCGTAGTCGGAACATTGAGTTGTCAAACCGCACCTGACCAACAGGTATTGAGTGTTGATGTAAATGTTGAGGATTTCGCTGCGTTAATGGACACTTCAGACACAGGATTATTACTTGATGTGCGTACTGATGCTGAATTCATAGAAGGCCACCTTAAAGGTGCCACTCAATTGAATTTTTATGAAGCTTCGTTTGAAGCATCGTTAGATGCGATGGACAAGAATATTCCCGTTTTCGTTTATTGTAGAAGCGGAGGTAGGTCCGGAAAAGCGGCTAAAAAAATGAAGGAAAAGGGATTCAAGTCAGTCTATAACCTTGAGGGAGGTATAATTGCTTGGCAGCGCGAACATAGCGTAGTAAAATAACATGGCTAGTTTCAACGAGATAATCGCAAGCGATACCCCAACGTTAATTGACTTTTTTGCAGAATGGTGTGGTCCATGTAAAATGATGCCACCTATCCTGAAAGAATTGGCGGATCAAATGGGTGACTCAGTGCGAATAATTAAGGTGGATGTTGACAAAAACTCTGCGCTGGCAAAGACCTTAAATGTGCAAGGTGTTCCTACCCTCGCACTTTTCCAGTCGGGGGAATTGGTATGGCGTCAAAGTGGCGTTATTCCAGCTTTTCAGTTGGCGCAGATCATCAAAGACCATAGTACTTTAAAATCGCAATGAGGTATTCTGTAGCCATAGTATTCTTTGTCTTTCTAGGGATAAACTCCTGTGGACTTAGTCAAGACCTTGTTGATGTAAAACCGTCCGCACCGGACTACACCAATCTTTCTTCTTGGTCTGCCCATCCTGAAATCACGGACGATACGGATGAATCCTACAGTGGCTTAGAATTAGATCAATTCAATATCCCTGTATTTTTTGCAAGTCCAACCATTCATTTCCCTAAGAAAGGAGGAAGTTGGAACGCTGATATTCAAAAACTTGATGTTCGGTCATCCTTTGGTATTCCAGTAGAATATCAAGCAAGCGCATTTAACGTCGCAGGTCCTGTGTATGCCCCTTATTATCGTCAGGCGGCGTACCAAGTTTACGAAGTAGCACCTAATGTAATCACTGCAAAGAGCTATCACATTGCTTATGAAGATGTAAAAGATGCGTTTGTGCAGTTCATGTTTGAAATCGGGCCGCAAACCCCGTTTATTTTAGCCAGCCACAGCCAAGGCACTGATCATTTGGAAAGACTTATAAAAAGCCATTTAAGCAGTTCTCAAATGGATCATTTAGTAGCTGCATACTTAGTAGGAATGGAAGTCGATCAATGCGCTATGCCCATACCTCTTTGTGAGACGCCTAATCAAACTGGGTGTTTCGTTTCTTGGCGTACCTATCATAAATCTGCCCAAGTAAAGAATAAATTCGATCCTGAATGTATTGGAATTGTCAATCCTATCTCTTGGCGTACGTCAACTGAATTCCAGTCGGCTGAATTAAACAGTGGAGCATTGGTCAATACCGATCACGCACTATATCCCGGTTTAGTCAGTGCAACGATAAAAAAAGGAGTTCTTATTACAGAGCGTCCCCATTTTCCGGGAAGCTCGCTGATGAGAACGAAAAACTACCACAAAGGAGATATTAATTTATACTATCGCAATATCCAGGAAAACGTACTTCTTAGATGCCTGTCGTATCAGAAGGAGCAATAAGACCAGAGTCCTCGATCTCATACCAGGGCACTAATGTCTGAAGCACAAACGCATCAGGAAATTCCGTTTTCCAATGAACCAGTGCTCTTTCTGCCGCAGATACATCAGGAAAGGAGCCTATGTGTATTTTAAAGTTGGGTTCTCGATACACCATTCGGGCTTCTTGGTCACCACGAAGGCTTAGGATTTTGCTGCGAGTTTTATTTGCATTAGTTCTGTCTCCACTGAAAATCTGTATGGTATATCCTTCAAATAACTCACTCTTTGTGTGCTCTGTATAGTGGTGAAATGCACTGTCTGTATCCAGAGGTATATCGAGTGTATCTAATTGGTATTCAGTCATAGAGCCAAAGGCTAGTGCACTGCACCACAGGCTAGATAAAACAATAGATAAGCAGAGTTTCCAAGTATTCATAAACTAGGTTTTATTCAAAACTACACCGCCGGTTTGGGACATAAAGCAATGCCGCTCAAACAAAAGCTAATTTAGAACGATTTTAAATTGGAAATACATCGAATAATGCTCTTGAATATGAGGTCTGGGTCTTATTTTTGCGCCACAGTGAATAGCTATATAAAGCAGTATATGTACACTACATCTAGATTTAGGAGACTCGCATCATTTTTACTAGTGATCGTATTTATGTTCTCCGCATCATCAGTGCAGGCCTTCGAAGGGGATGCCAAGAATGGAAAAAAGCTTTTTAAGCAAAATTGTGCCAGTTGTCACAAGCTTGATAAAAAGCTCGTAGGACCTGCCTTGACAGGTGTTACAGACAAGTATTCTGAAGAATGGTTGTTGCTATGGATTCGTAACAATGCGGAACTCCGTGCTTCCGGTGATGAAGATGCCATTGCCATTTTCGAAGAGTATAATGGTTCTATAATGAGCTCTTTTACAATGCTTTCGAATGAAGACATTTTCGATATTCTCACCTACACTGTAGAGGGAGATCAAAAACCTGTTTTAGCAGATGCTGCAGGTGGCACAGTCATTGTCGCAGAAGCAAAGGATTACAGCAATCAAATCACCATTGGGTTAGGCCTATTGCTTTTCGTTATGGTGATGCTTTTGGCACGGATGAAAAATACTTTACGCCTAGTTCAGGGTGAAGAAACGGTTTCTATTCTTGATGAAGCCGGATGGTTTTGGGGTAGATTGATTAAAAACAAGCGTATTGTTACACTAGCTACCGTTCTAGTAACTATTGTCTTCCTGAACCAATTGTATGCTCTTATGATGGGTGTTGGTTTAGAACAGAATTACCAACCAGAACAGCCAATAGCATTTTCACATGCGCTACACGCTGGAGAAAACGAGGTAGACTGTAATTATTGTCACAGTTCTGCTCGTCACTCTAAACACTCTGGTATTCCGTCTGCTAATGTTTGTATGAATTGTCATATGTATGTTGACGGTTCTGAAATCACAGATGATGCAGGTTCGCTCAAGTATGATGGTGAGAATTCACCAGAAATCGCGAAAATTTATGCTGCTATAGGCTGGGACGTTGAGGAGAGAGGGTATATAGAAGGTTATGAGCAAAAACCCATCAAATGGGTGAGAATCCACAATCTTCCAGATTTAGCTTATTTCAACCACAGCCAGCATGTCAATGCAGCAGAGTTAGAGTGTCAGGAGTGTCACGGACCTGTTGAAACTATGGAAGAGGTATATCAGTATTCACCCCTTACTATGGGCTGGTGTATTAATTGTCACAGAGAAACGGAGGTTCAATTTGAACAGAACGGATATTACCAAGACTTCCACGAAGAACTAACTGAAGAGTACCACGGTGAAAAGATTACGGCTGAAAAAATTGGCGGAATCGAATGTGGTAAGTGTCACTACTAATAAGAAGTAAGCATGACAGAGAATAATAAATATTGGAGAGGAATTGAAGATCAATCCAATCCCGAACTCACACAAAAGCTTGCTCAAAACGAATTCTCTCAGGAGGTTTCTGGGGCTGAGTTTTTAGGTAATGATGACGTTGCAGAAACAGAAACTTCACGTCGTGATTTCTTAAAATTCATGGGCTTTTCAACAGCTGCTGCAACTTTAGCGGCTTGTGAGGCACCTATTATAGAGAGTATTCCCTACGTAGTAAAGCCAGATAGCTTGACGCCAGGAATGCCATCGTTTTACGCAACATCATTCTTTGATGGGTTGGACTTCGCATCTGTGTTGATCAAAACCAGAGAGGGTAGGCCAATTAAAGTTGAACCAAATGGCGACGCACCGTTTAACGGTGTCACTAATGCACGTGCACAGGCGTCAGTCTTAAGCCTATATGATGGAGCTCGCTTACGTGCTCCTCAAGTTGATGGTGGAACCGCTTCTTGGGACGGCGCTTTAGCTGCTGCTAGGAATATGATCACCACGAACAGTGTACTGCTTTCAAGTACTGTTTTGTCACCTGCTCTAGCATCTGCAATTGAGCGTTTGGGTATACGTCACGTTACGCGTGACGCGGTCAGTCAAAGTGCGCGCTTGGATGTTTACGAGAGTTTATCGGGCAGACGTGGACTACCAATGATCGACTTAGAACATGCTCAAACAGTCGTTTCTGTTGGTGCAGATTTCTTAGGAGATTGGGGCGGTCAAAACATGAATACAGTCTATGCAATTAGCCGCAAACCGGGAAAGGGAATGCTGCGCCATATTCAGGCTGAGGCTGGTCTTTCTATTTCAGGTTCAAATGCGGATGTTAGAATTAAGGCCCGCGTTTCTGAATATGAGGCAATTCTTGCGAACTTATATAATGCTGTGGCATCCTCTAAAGGTTTGGCGTCAGTTAGTGCACCGTCCCTAAGAACGGATATTGCAGGTGCGATTAAAAATGCAGCCAATGAGTTACTAGAGGCTGGAAACGGCGCACTGGTACTTAACGGTTTAAACACAGATACTGCAGAGCGACTGACTTTAGCCATTAACCTTGGTTTAGGATCGAAAGCTTTCAATACCTCGAAGTTTATATATTCTGCCCAGGGAGATGATAAAGCATTTGCTCAATTAGTAAAGGACGCGAAAGACGGTTTGGTTGATACGCTCATTACTTTAGACATTAATCCCGCTTATACGGCACCAGAATTGTCGTTAGAGAAACTTGCAGTCATCAGTATTGCTGATCGTGAAGATGAAACGGCAACTGGAGCAAATGTTGCTTTGCCAATGAGTCATTATTTAGAGTCATGGGCAGATTTCAGCGTGAGTGATGGAATGTATGCAGTAGGTCAGCCTACAATTAGTCCGTTATTCGATAGCAAGTCTCCCGTTGAGGTTGTTAATGCTTTGGCTAGCGGTTCAGAATCTGCGAAACATTTAATTAAGACAAGTGCTTCTATTCACGCATCGAGCATGGCATGGAATGCTTTGCTTCATGATGGTTGTGCGGAAACGCAAATCACCACGACTGGTTCCATGGATGCATCAATGCTGGACGTTAGTTCTTTAAGCATTGCGAAACCAGCTACTGGTTTAGAGTTCTATACTTATACTAAAACAGGAATGGGTTCTGGGTCAAACGCCAACAACCCTTGGACGTATGAATTGCCTGATCCTATAACTCGTTTGTCATGGGACAACTATATCGTGATGTCCGCTGCTGATGCAGTTGAGATTGGCGTTGAAGTCGCTCCAGAGTCTAATGGCTCTATGAACGGAACAACTATTAATCTTACCGTTGATGGCAACACTTTAGAGAACGTACCTGTTTGGATTCAGCCAGGTCAGACTCAAGGAACTTTAGGTTTAGCGATTGGTTTCGGTAGAACTAAGGTTGGAAAAGTAGGTAATGGTGTTGGCGTAAATTCAAACATATTACTGAGCTCTTCCACGGAATTGTCTACAGAAGTTACCGCAGTAGCGTCAGAGTTAGAGCATGGTTTTGCCTCGGTTCAACTTGCTCACACGATGATGGGTCGTAAAATCGTAAATGAGATTTCACTACCTACTTTCATGAGTGTCGCTTCAACCGAGTGGAATGAAAAGCCGACTTATGAATCGCACAAGGGACCTCTAACGGCATTTGAAGCTAACCTTTGGGATGATCACGATCACGAAACTTCACACATGTGGAACATGTCTATTGACTTGAACTCATGTACAGGTTGTGGTGCTTGTGTCGTTGCTTGTTCTCTAGAGAATAACGTTCCAGTAGTCGGAAAAGACGAAGTTAGAAGACACCGTGATATGCACTGGTTGAGAATTGACCGTTACTACTCTTCTGACATGACGAAAGAAGTTGCGGAAGAAGAAGGTACCAGCGCTATTCAGAAATACGCGAAAATGGAGATTCCTTCGGAAAGTCCTTCTGTCGTTTTCCAGCCTGTGATGTGTCAGCACTGTAACCATGCTCCTTGTGAAACAGTTTGTCCAGTAGGGGCTACAGTTCACTCGCGTGAGGGTCTGAATCACATGGCCTATAACCGTTGTATAGGTACACGTTATTGTGCAAATAACTGTCCTTATAAAGTGAGACGTTTTAACTGGTTCAACTACAAGGGCAACGAGAAATTTGCCGACGTAAACCCATCGCAAGACGATTACGGTCGTATGGTGTTAAACCCAGACGTAACAGTACGTGCGCGTGGTGTGATTGAAAAATGTTCTTTATGTATTCAGAGAATCCAATTGGGTAAACTGGACGCAAAGAAAGATAGTAGAATGTTAGAAGATGGCGAATTTACTACAGCTTGTGCTCAGGCGTGTGGTAGTAACGCGATAGTTTTTGGTGACGTGAACAACCCTAAAAGTGAAATAACACAACTCAAACAAGAGGAACGTGCTTATCATTTACTGGAAGAAGTTGGAACGCAGCCAAGCGTCTTTTATCAGACGAAAGTTAGAAATAGAGCTTAATAAATAAGAAAGCGACATGCATTACGAATCGCCTATTAGAAATCCGCTTATTCTTGGTGACAAGTCTTATTCAGACATCACCAACGATATTGCGAGACCAGTAGAGTCCAAAGCCCCACGTTTGTGGTGGATTGCATTCTCCATCGCATTCATTATGTTCCTTTGGGGACTGGGGTGCATATTTTATACTATTGGCACTGGTATTGGTGTCTGGGGATTAAACAAGACTGTTGACTGGGCTTGGGATATTACCAATTTCGTTTGGTGGGTAGGTATTGGCCATGCCGGTACGCTCATCTCTGCAGTTTTATTACTATTCCGTCAGAAATGGCGAATGGCAATCAACCGTTCCGCTGAAGCAATGACGATTTTCTCTGTGATTCAAGCGGGTTTGTTCCCTTTGATTCACATGGGACGTATTTGGATGGCATTTTGGGTAATGCCTATTCCTAACCAGTTTGGTTCATTATGGGTAAACTTTAATTCCCCTCTGTTGTGGGATGTATTTGCTATTTCGACTTACCTGACCGTAAGTGCCGTTTTCTGGTATGTTGGTCTGATTCCCGATTTCGCGATGATTCGTGACCGTGCCATCAATCCAGTCCAAAAACATATTTATAAGATATTGTCATTTGGTTGGGGAGGTAAAGCCAAGCATTGGCAACGTTTCGAAGAAGTTTCACTTGTGCTCGCTGGACTAGCAACTCCTTTGGTTCTATCTGTTCACACTATTGTATCGTTTGATTTCGCTACCTCGGTCATTCCCGGATGGCATACCACCATATTCCCACCTTACTTTGTAGCTGGAGCTATTTTCTCCGGTTTTGCAATGGTTCAAACGTTACTATTGATTGTACGTAAAATCTTCAAGATGGAAGATTACATCAATATTGAACACATTGAAATGATGAATATCGTCATCATGTTGACAGGTTCAATTGTTGGTGTTGCCTACATTACGGAACTATTTGTTGCCTGGTATTCCGGAGTGGAATATGAACAGTATGCCTTCTTGAATAGGGCCACGGGTCCATATTGGTGGGCCTATTGGTCCATGATGACCTGTAATGTTTTCTCACCTCAATTGATGTGGTCTAAAAAGTTACGTACCAACCTGGTATTTACATTTGTGATTTCTATCGTAGTGAATATTGGTATGTGGTTCGAGCGTTTCGTGATTATTGTTACGTCAATTCACAGAGATTATTTACCATCGTCATGGTCGATGTTCTCACCAACTTTTGTGGACATTGGTATTTTCATAGGTACCATTGGCTTCTTCTTTGTATTGTTCCTCCTTTATGCTCGTTCATTCCCTGTCATTGCACAGGCAGAATTGAAGACTATATTAAAGTCATCGGGCGAGAACTTCAAAAAACACCACGGCGACCATGGGACACACTAAACACAATCCAATAATACGCGCCATCTTTAATGATGATGACATAGTCTTAGACGCAGTTAAAGACCTGCGTGCGAACGGATATAATGTGAGCGAAGTATATTCTCCATTTCCTATTCATGGCTTGGACGAAGCGTTGGGACTAAAAAGAACTCGTTTGTCTACTGCTGCATTCTTTTATGGTTTAGCGGGATTATTTTTTGCGTCCTGGTTGACTTATTACACCATGATCATGGACTGGCCGCAAAACATCGGTGGAAAACCGAATGCGATGTGGTTTTTAAATATGCCTTCTTTCGTTCCGGTAATGTTTGAGCTTACCGTATTTTTTGCGGCTCACCTGATGTGTTGGTCTTATTTTGCTGTCAACGGTTTATATCCTGGAGCAAAAGCTCAGAATCCAGATCCACGTACAACTGATGATCACTTCCTAATGGAGGTAGAACTTGAAGGTGAGGAAACAGATTTGACAGCCAAGCTGCAAGAGTTAGGTGCATTAGAAATTTCTAAAATAGAAGCTTAGGTTATGAAGCGTATTACTTTCGTTATCGTTTTAGCAGCTTCAGCAATCATCGCTAGCTGTAATACAGATTCCACTACTCCGGGGTACACATACTTTGATGACATGTACCAGAGTCCGTCACTTGAGACTTATGAGCCATCAGCGATCTTTGCTAATGGATTAAGTGCTCAATTACCAGTAGAAGGAACTGTTCCTAGAGGTTACCACCCTTATGAATATGCGAATTCTACTGATGGTTATGAATCTGCACGTTTGGGGCTTATGGCACCGGAAGAATTCATGGGTGAATTGGCATTAGAAGAAGGTGAAGATCTCTATAATATTTTTTGTGATCATTGTCACGGTGAAAAGGGAGATGGTAATGGTCCTTTAGTGATGCAAGAGAAAATTCTAGGTGTGCCTTCATATGCAGCCTCAAGACTACCTGATATTACACCAGGTTCAATGTACCATGTGATCATGCATGGTAAAGGAATAATGGGTTCTCATGCTTCACAATTGACATATGATGAGCGTTGGAAAATCATTCGCTATGTTGTGAAACTTAGAGAAGATCAAGAATAAAACCGTTGAAGACAATGTTTGAGTTTAGTTCAAAAGCAAAACAGTTCGCAATCGCACTTACAGTTGTAGGTGCTATCCTATGGTTGGTTGGATACGCCCTTAATGGACCGTCTTCTGGCGAAGGAGATCACGGAAACGAAGCGCATGCAACCGAAATGCATGAGGCAGTAGGTCATGATTCACATGCAGAAGAAAGCCATGGTGAGCATGGTGAAGAAGCACATGACGATTATCCTGGTGAAGCCCACGCGGCAATGATTCAGTCGTCGATCGAAGATTCACACGCTGAAGCACATAGTGATCATGATGCACACGCAGAACACGAGGCGCATCAAATTGCAAATCGACCATGGTCGGCACTTTATGTGGCTGCATTCTTTTTCCTAGGCTTAGGCTTAGGTCAGTTGTTCTTCTTAGGGCTCCAATATGTAGCCCAGGTTGGATGGTCCGCAGGTATACTTCGGATAATGGAAGCGCAAGCATTCGCCATAGTCATACCATTAATCGTTATCGCTATTATTGGCCTATTAGGCATTGGACATGTTCATCATATGTTCCACTGGTTATTAGAGGGTATAGATGAGGTTGGTCATCCAAATTATGACAGCCTTATCGCAGATAAAACGAGCTATTTAAATCCTGTATTCTTTATGATTCGCATTGCGATTTATATGACAGGATGGATATGGGCGGCAAAAACTTTACGCAAGAATTCTTTACTATCTGACAGTGGAGATGGATTGGCCATGTGGAAAAAGAACCGTGGAGTAGCTGCGGCCTTTACGGTATTTTATGCTGTAACATCATCTACATCTGCCTGGGACATGATTATGTCTATTGATACGCATTGGTTCTCTACATTATTTGGCTGGTATACATTCTCAGGAATGTTCGTAAGCTCATTCGCAGCCTTGATTCTTTTGACATTGTATGTGAAAAGTAAGGGATTGGCGGATTGGATTAATGAGAATCACCTTCATGATTTAGGTAAATTCATGTTTGCTTTTTCTGTATTCTGGACTTATTTGTGGTTCTCTCAGTTCGTCCTTATTTGGTATGCAAATATTCCTGAAGAGGTGACCTATTACATGCAAAGATTTGATGAGTATAAAGTTCCATTCTTTACCATGGTTAGTCTGAATTTCCTCTTTCCAGTTTTGGCTGTTTTGAGTCGTCCTGCCAAACGTGTTCCTGGAACATTGATCATGGCTGCAGTATTCGTGCTCGTAGGTCATTATATGGACCATTACATCATGGTTATGCCGGGTACAGTAGGTGACCACTATGGTTTTGGTCTGTTGGAATTGGGCGCCATACTATTCTTCGCTGGTTTATTCATCATGGTTGTATTTAGGAGTTTAGCTTCAGCGCCATTGTTGCATAAGAATCATCCAATGATTACGGAGTCGAAGTATTTCCAACAATAATTAGAAAAGACATCTAATAATGAGTGTAATTTCAATCATAGTTTTATTAGTTCTTGTTGTCTTGACGATTGTTCAAGTAATGAGAATTTCAGAAATCTCATCCGAAATCCAAAAGGGTAAGGATAACGAGGTTACTGAAAAGGACAACAATACTCAGGGAACGCTAATGCTGATCGTAGGTTTTGGTTTTGTCATCAGTGTTATCGTGATGTATGTCGTTTGGGGTAGATTGTCTTTACCGGAATCTGCGTCCGTTCACGGTAGTGAGATCGACAGTTTGTGGAACTTAAGCATGTTGATCATCAACGTTGTTTTCTTTATTGTACAGCCTATTCTGTTCTATTTTGCCTTTAAGTACAGAGGTAAAAAAGGTACTAAAGCGGTGTACTTTGAGCACAACAATAAATTAGAATTATTCTGGACAGTTGTTCCTGCGCTTGCGTTGGCTGTATTGATCATTTGGGGTTTAAATGTGTGGAGTACACTCATGATGCCTGAGAATGAAGAAGAGCCAATTTTAGTGGAGGTGTATGCACAACAATTCAACTGGACGGTACGCTACAGTGGTGGTGACAACGTGTTAGGTTACGCAACCGTGCATGAGATTGCAGGCGGTAATATTTTAGGTGTGGATATGCAGGATCCAGCTTCTATCGATGACATCATTGCTAAGGAGTTGCATTTACCTGTAGGTCAGCCAATCAAGTTTTTGTTCCGTTCTCAAGATGTTATACATTCTGCGTACTTCCCGCACTTTCGTGCTCAGATGAATTGTGTGCCAGGTGCGATAACGCAATTTCAATTTACGCCGAGCATAACAACGGCTGAAATTCGACAGAACAAAGATGTAAAAGATCATGTTGAAGAAGTAAATGAAATTAGAAAGGCCAAGGGTGAAGACGTTTGGGATTTCAACTATGTCCTTCTTTGTAATAAGATTTGTGGTGCTGCGCACTACAATATGCAGATGGACATCATCGTCGAGACCGAGGACGAGTTTAATGCTTGGTTAAAGGAACAAAAGACGGTCGCAGAGACTTTGTAATAAGGCGTAATAAGAAAGAAGATATATGTCAACTACATCGACGACAAAAAACAATCACTTCCAGGATCATTTAATGGAAGAGCACCACAAAGAGACCTTCGTTTCGAAGTATATTTTCTCTTTGGATCACAAAATGATAGGAAAGCAGTTCTTAGTAACTGGTATGATCATGGGTATTATAGGCGTAATGATGTCTATGTTATTCCGTTTGGAACTTGCTTATCCTGAGCAGAGCTTCCCTATTCTGGAATTTTTCTTAGGAAAATGGGCACCGGATGGCGTCATGGATCCTAACATGTATTTGGCACTTGTAACCATACACGGTACCATCATGGTATTTTTCGTGTTGACTGCTGGGCTGTCAGGTACCTTCTCGAATTTACTTATCCCATTGCAGATTGGTGCACGTGATATGGCATCAGGTTTCATGAATGCTTTGTCTTACTGGTTCTTTTTTATAAGCTCAGTCATCATGGTAGCTTCATTATTCGTTGAAGCAGGTCCTGCAGCAGCAGGTTGGACCGTTTATCCACCTCTTTCAGCGTTGCCTCAAGCGATGCCAGGATCTGGTATGGGAATGACACTTTGGTTGATTTCTATGACATTGTTTATTGTGTCTTCGTTGCTTGGTTCACTAAACTACATTGTGACGGTAATGAACATGCGTACTAAGGGAATGAGTATGACTCGTTTGCCTTTGACTATATGGGCCTTTTTGACAACTGCGGTTTTGGGTGTTTTATCATTTCCTGTACTATTGAGCGCTGCTTTGCTGCTGATGTTTGACCGTATGCTGGGTACCTCTTTTTACCTCAGTGATATTTTTATTGGAGGAGAGGTATTGAGCTATAGTGGTGGTTCACCCGTACTATATCAGCATCTTTTCTGGTTCCTAGGTCACCCCGAGGTATATATTATTTTATTACCTGCATTGGGTATTTCTTCCGAGGTGATTGCTACGAACTCACGCAAGCCTATTTTCGGTTACCGTGCGATGGTTGGGTCTATCCTTGCTATTGCATTCCTTAGCTTTATTGTTTGGGGCCATCATATGTTCATTACGGGCATGAGCCCATTCTTAGGTTCGGTATTCACCTTCACAACACTATTAATTGCCATTCCATCAGCGGTTAAAGCCTTTAATTATATCACGACACTTTGGAAAGGGAATATTCAATTTACACCAGCAATGTTATTCTCTATTGGACTAGTGAGTACCTTTGTTACGGGTGGTTTGACAGGGGTTATTCTAGGTGATTCAGCACTGGATATCAATGTCCATGATACTTATTTTGTTGTTGCTCACTTCCATATAGTTATGGGCCTTAGTGCTATTTTTGGAATGTTCGCTGGGGTCTACCATTGGTTCCCTAAGATGTATGGTCGCATGATGAATAAGTCCATGGGTTATGCTCACTTTTGGTTGACCTTCATTACCGCTTACGGTGTCTTCTTCCCAATGCACTTCTTGGGCATGGCTGGATTGCCTCGTCGCTATTACAGCAATACAGCATTCCCCATGTTTGACAACTTGGCGGATATTAATATATTGATTACCTACTTTGCGATCATTGGAGGTTCGGCTCAGCTGATATTTATATTTAATTTCTTCTATAGTATATGGAGAGGTCCTAAGGCCACTCAAAATCCTTGGAGAGCAAATTCTCTAGAGTGGACAACTCCAGTGGAGCATTTACATGGGAACTGGCCAGGTGATATACCTGTTGTGCATCGCTGGGCTTATGATTATTCAAAGCCAGGTGCGGAGGAAGATTTTGTTCCTCAGAATGTTCCTTTAGCCGAGGGCGAAGAAAGCGGACATTAACTACGAGAACGTTTTTAATAATAAGAATCCCCTTACCGTCTGGTAAGGGGATTTTTTATGGTATTTTGTAGCATGATGAATGAGCATTTAGATCCCTCTGGAGATAATTTTTCAAATACAGATAAAGAAGTCGAGAGAAAGTTGAGGCCTTTGAGCTTTGATGATTTTACGGGTCAAGAGGCGGTATTGGAGAACTTAAAGATTTTTGTTGAAGCTGCTAAGATGAGGGATGAGGCCATGGATCATGTGTTGCTGCACGGCCCACCTGGATTAGGAAAAACAACGCTAAGTCATATTATAGCAAATGAATTGGGTGTTGGTATAAAAATCACCTCTGGTCCGGTACTGGACAAACCGTCGGACTTGGCGGGTCTTTTAACTAATCTCCAAGAGAATGATGTTCTGTTCATTGATGAGATACATAGACTTTCACCTGTTATAGAAGAGTATCTGTATAGCGCAATGGAAGATTTTAAGATTGACATCATGATTGATTCTGGGCCTAGTGCAAGAAGCGTCCAAATCAGCTTGAATCAGTTTACACTAATCGGTGCTACCACCAGATCTGGATTATTAACAGCACCCTTAAGAGCACGCTTTGGTATTAACGCTAGACTAGATTATTACGATGTTGAGCTTTTAAGTACCATCGTAGTGCGAAGTACAGAAATACTAGGCGTAAACACAGCATATGAAGCTTGTATTAGAATAGCGAGTAGGTCTCGTGGTACCCCTAGAATTGCCAACGCTCTTTTACGCAGGGTTAGAGATTTTGCCATGGTAAAGGGTGATGGAAATATAGATGTAGCTATAGCAGAATATGGTTTGAACGCCTTGAATGTAGATAGCAAGGGTCTCGATGAAATGGACAACAAGATATTATCTGTGCTGATCGATAATTTCAGCGGTGGCCCAGTAGGGTTAAACACCCTGAGTACTGCTTTAGGAGAGCAGGCAGAGACTATAGAAGAGGTTTACGAGCCTTATCTCATTAAAGAAGGTTACTTGCAGCGTACACCAAGAGGTAGAATGGTTACTGAAAGGGCCTATTCGCATTTAGGGAAAAACCGTGTAGATAAAGGAACCTCAGGAACCCTATTCTAAAATGTTGACTTCAGAAGCATCACGTATTGTAAAAGCCTTGGCTCTTGAACAAGGGTTTGACTCTTGTGGTATCTCCAAAGCGGGTTTTTTAGAAGAAGAAGCCACGGGTCTTGAGAAGTGGTTAGAAAAAGGCTACCATGGCGACATGTCTTGGATGGAGAATCACTTTGATGCTCGTTTAGATCCGCGAAAACTGGTTCCTGGCGCGAAGTCGGTCATTAGTGTAACCCTCAACTATTTTCCTGAAATAGAACAAGATCTAAATACTCCTAAAATTTCCAAGTACGCTTATGGTAGAGATTATCATAAAGTGGTTCGGGGTAAACTGAAAAGAATGCTGAATGGTATTCAAGCACAAATTGGTCAGGTGGAAGGTCGAGGTTTTGTTGACAGTGCTCCTGTAATGGATAGAGCTTGGGCACGTAAAAGTGGTCTCGGTTGGATTGGTAAGCATAGCCTATTGCTTACTAAAAAGAGTGGAAGTTTCTTTTTTATAGGTGCTCTGATTTTGGATCTAGAATTAGAGGAAGATGGTGCCACTACAGATCATTGTGGTACCTGCACAGCATGCTTAGACGCCTGTCCTACGCAAGCTATAGTATCTCCAACTGTGGTAGATAGTAATAAATGCATCAGTTACTTGACCATTGAGTATAAAAAAGAACTTCCTCAAGAATACCAAAATAAAATGGAGGACTGGATCTATGGATGCGACATATGCCAAGATGTTTGCCCGTGGAATAAATTCTCTAAACCGCATAACGAGCCGGATTTAAATATTCGCCCAGCTGTCCAGTCAAATGATTGGGAAGACTGGGAGGAGGTCACTCATGAGTTGTGGGAGGAAATCATGAAGGGCAGCCCAATACGCAGAGCGGGATACGAAGGTTTTAAAAAAAATCTATCGTTTTCTAAAAAGGGAAAGTAGCCTTAATCAATAGGAACTTCGATCACTTGTAAGATGCGGTAGTTATCAGGGTGACATACATAGACTACAACAGCACTGTTTTCTTGAACCCATGTGCTGTTCCATGTCATATTTAAGCTACTGGTTAAGGTATCTGATGTTACCATAGGGGAGATGCCAAAACTCTCACCCCAAGGATCTGTGATAAACTCTCGTAATACGTTATTGTGAATATAATCTGCATCTCTTGTATCATCTGAGAGGAGCTGTGGACTTACTATATCACTTTCCTTGACTAGCGCGATAATATTTAGATCATGAAGTATCGACAGTTGGGGATAGCCCTCAATCGTAATGTTTATTATGCTGTCTGCGCCCACAGATGCGCTTGCTGTTAAAGCAATACGTAAGGTGCTGTCCATAGCTTCAGAACTCAAGGTGGGCCAATCTTGATAACTTGACCAGTGCGAATTCCCGGAAGACGTATAACTCTCACGATTAACCATGCCAACAGGCAAGAAATTTGTTCCAAAAAAATTCTGTATTTGCTTCCCTTCAAGGGTGGTAAAGTCGGTCGGATAGTCGGTACTAGTTCCGGTGAAGTTTCCTGGACCAGCATGTATAGCCAACCCAATTATTCTATCTGAACCAAAGGCCGTAACCAGCTCCTCTATTTTCTTAGAGGCCTTGGGACAATTCTTACAACGGTGGCCAGTGAAATCTTCGATCAGAACATTACGCTGCTGTGTCGTGCTGGTTGTATCGATGACATTCCCGTTAAATGGTTGATCGATTACGTCACACTGTGTGAATGAGACTGAAATCAGTATAATGCTCAAACAAACGAGTATAAATCTTTTCATTTAGTTAGAAGCTAGAGGTTAGTGAAAAACTGACTCCATTCGACGGAGGAACAACACGACAAACACCACCTACACAGAATATACCTCGCTGCTGTCGTCCATAGGAAAGTTGAAATCTACTTGTTCCTTCGGTGTAAATCACAGATGCAAGAGGGTAGTGCAGACGTTGCTCAACTACAGGGTTCCCGTAATTGTATATGTCTTGAATACTAAAGAACCAGTGCGGGGCTATGCTGTATTCTGCTAGCATCATCGCCATGCTGCCTCGGTCATCTTTGGTGGTTAAGAGTTGCGTTTCTGTACGCAGGTAATGTTTGCTCTTGAGCTTAATCAAGCTTTCAAAAATGAAAATGTCTGCTCCTAGTAATTTTTGATTGTCGGGATTGTTTAAAATTGGCTCATCTCCAAGGCCGTCTTCAAGAACACTGCGGTTGTAGAATAGATTTAGATAGGAGAAATTAAACTTAAAGTTCTTGTTTATCTTTTTGGTGACTTTAACATTGAAGTCGTGGAAATAGGGTATTTGCCCACGAAGCATAGGATCACTGTAGTACCCTTGAAGTACCCTAAGCGTATCATTAGAGTCGTCCACAAAATCTTTATTTATACTTTGAGCTACACTATAGTTCATGGTAAGCAAGGTGCCGTATTTGCCGCCAAGTTTTGTCTTGCGCTTAAACTTATAGTTCGCTTCAATTTGTCCGCCCTCTTCACCATTGATTTGAGTTGCGTATTGATATAAGGCGGGTAATGCGTAAGTATGTACTTGGGTAGTAGGACTGAGATAGTTAATGAGCATGTCTATGGTTGAGCCGTTGCGATCGCTTCTAAAGCTCATATTGTCAATCCTTTTAAAGCCAGCAATGATGCCAAGCCCATTTTTACTGTAGCTCAAGTTGGCCATGATTCCATTACCATCTTTGTAGATATAGCCATTGTCTGCACTTGGGTCATTTGCTTTAAAAGCGTACTCTGCTTGAAATGCCCAGGCACCTTTTGTGATTTGTGTTCTCACACCTGCAGCTGCAACATTCTCTGGAAGGATTAAAAAAGGATCATTGCTACGCTGGTACTTACTCAGGTAACTGCCACCTATATTCCATCGATAACCCGCTGAATCTAGTCTTGGAATGAATTCGGTTAGGTTGTATTCTGCATCTATTCCTCTCACAAGGCCTGGACTTTTTTCAAAGTAAAAACGCTGCCTACCGAGTATTCCTTTTAAATAAAGTCCTTTGACGGGGTTTGCTTTTATTCGTACACCGTCCATGGCATTATCATAACCCAATCCACGCTCTTCGTATGACCTGAAGATCATTCCTGATCCAAACTGTTCGTAAAAGTTACCTACGGTGATATCTAGTTTATCCTGCTTGAACCGAAGATATCTGTAGGTGATGCCCTCACCTCTATAGCCTTCAGGAAAACCCAGCATGACATTTTGATAATTCTCATAACGCAAGCCTCCTGAAAAGTCACCTTGATTATATACGAAGTTGGCATATCCTTGGCCAAGGAATCGCTCATCTGGATAGAATTCTCCGGAAGGATCAATTTTCTCATCCCGCAGATACCATTGTCCATCAAGCTGAAAATTCCCATGTAGCTGACCTCCAAAAGATTGTTGGCCCTGCGAATAGGCTGAAGGGGTTCCTAGAATTATGAATAGGGAAATGAGTAGAATACGTCTCATGAAAAGGGCTTAGTGAGAAGGTGATTTACCAGCGGCAACTTCTTCCACTACTTCCGCCAAAGTTTCTTCATCCCCGGGTGAATACCCACTATGTTTCCAAACTATTTCGCCTTTGCTGTTCAGCACTAAAGTGAAGGGAACGTTGACTATACCAAGATTCCTTTTTAAATCTTGATTTTCATCTAATAATACAGTGTATTCCCAACCTTGACCTTGCACTAAGGGTGCGACGCGGGCTGAGTTTCTTGAATCGTCAATACTTACAGCAAGTACCTTAACACCTAACTCTTCTTCGAGGTCAATGGCATAATCCATAAAGGCAGTTAATTCCTTGATACAAGGCTTACACCAGGTGGCCCAAAAACTAATGACTGTTGGACCGTCTGAACTTATAGCATCCTTGATATCAATTTGTTTTCCTTCAAGTGTTTTAAGGATGGTACTTGGTAGCTCTTGTGCTTGCAGGGTAGCTGTAGCAAATATAAGGGCTAGGATAAATGTCAATTTTTTCATGTACATAGTTTAGAGCAAAAAAAACGGGGGACCGTAGTCCCCCGTAAAAATAGTTTTTTAAGTCTTAGTGAGCAATGTTCAAACGCAAGGTCTTGCTTACGCCATTTACATTAACATTCACAAAGTATAAACCTGCACTCAAATTTGAAGTCTCAAGGTTCAACTTCTGAGTCCCGGCATCCAATGCTTGAGCTTCCGTATAAACGGTTTGTCCCATGGCGTTCACCATGTTAATGACAACGTCAGAACGGTCGATTAAATCAATCTCTACACCGGCAAAGTCGTTTGCAGGATTAGGATATACCGAAATGAACCTGGCTAGATTGTCCATTTCATCTACACTTGATGTAGTGTACATCGCATAATCACTCTGAAGTACCTCTCCGGTAACGCCATCTTGCAACCAAACGATAATATCCATATTCGAAGTACCTACCCAGAAATCATAAGACCCTTGAGCTGGAGCAGAATTAACAGATATTGTTGAGTTTGCATAGTGCGTGTAAGTATTACCTGCGGTCATAGAACCCATTGAATGTCCGTTAGAACCATCCATGAATTTGCGGAAAATATGATAGAATGTTGTTTCGCCGTTGGTTTGAATGTTGTGAGAAATCTCTTTCTCAATCATCGCCATATGCAATGATACATTTGACCCAAGGTCTGCTAATGCGTCAACAGTGGCATCACATTGTATGTAACCACCCGTTGCACTCCATTCAGCATCAATCTCTACAAGCGAAGGAATAGCTTTGACTGCGTCAATTGCTGCTTGGCTGGTTGCGATATTCGAACCGGAGTAAACAACATCTGGCACGCCACTAATTGCGTAAACAGTACGTCGTGCGAGTGCCTCTGCGTTATAAGCTGGGTCATTACCCGGACTAGGCCAGTTCATTTGATACTTTACAGAAGTAATGCGACCATTCTCAGTATTCACGTTGTTGTCGTCTAGTAATGTCTTGTAGCCAGGATTAAAGCTAGCACAAGGACCACAAGTAGAGGAAGTAAACTCTTCAGCCAGAACTACGCGATCCGTTGTAGCTGTTACAACTTCAATAGTAGAAGATAAAACATCATTAGAGGTGTTTTGATCGTTGGTTCCATTCAATGCTGTTGCGTAAACGTCTACGGTGTAAGTACCTGTTGTACTCGGGTTCCAAGTGGTTCCGTGTGTAAATGTGTAGGTATCATATGCCGCAATACTTAGTCCCGTTAGAGAACTTGTTACCGCTGTACCATTATTGATTTTATAGTTGATGGTCGCAGAGGTAATAGTAGAACCACCGTAATTTTTTATCGTCCCCTCAATAGTGTAAGGTGCATTATTCAGACCAACCGTACTGAACATGTCTAGAGTTTCCGCAGCTACATCAAAATTGTATGGCGCAAAAACCGCAAAATCATCAATTCCTAAACCATACAACCATCCACCACCATCTTGGTAGTTGAATGCAAATTGAACGTTTGCGCTACCACAAGCAGCACTCACATCAATCCATTGAGACTCCCAGTCTGCACCTGGGTTAATTGAACCTAATGAAGTCCATGTAGACCCGCCATTAGTGGTATACTTAAATTCAGCCACTTCTGTAGCACCGGAGTAGGTGGCGCCAAAGAAAAACGACTTGAACGTAGCGTGTAAAACAGAGTAATTACTGAGGTCCATAGAATCAGTCACTAAGTACTCGTCATTTTTAGTACAGTTACATCCGTCATCATTTGTCCCTACGAAGTTGGATCCAGGATCTGTGAACGGAAAGTATTGTGAACTCAAGGCAGTGGCAGTACCTGCAAGAAAACCACCATCGGAGCCCGCATTTAACTGAGTCCAACCTGTTGGAATCCCATTATTGAAATTTTCAGAGTAGATCGTACTCTGACCTTGCGCAAATACTGCTGATGCCGCAAATAGGGCAACGAAGGAAAGTAAAAGTTTTTTCATTGAATATAATTTATGATAGGTTGTGAGAAAATATGATATGTGTGAAATTAAGTAAAACTCACTAGTATATATATAAAAAATAAAAATTCTGTTCCATACGAACCTTTAACATTAATCTAGTGACATTATCCCCGACGAAGTATGGTATACATTGGCTATCTTTACAATTCAATTATTAATAGGTTATGAAAAATTTTATTGTCGCGTCCTTTCTACTTCTAGCGTCCACGAGTTTGGATGCTCAATCCTTGTCGGTTTATGAAATGGATACCGTGGTAGAGGTCAATTCTGGCAGTGTTGCGGATTACGGCTTTTACATTAAAATAGAAAATGTTTCCTCTGAAACGGTTGATGTTTATGCACGTCGCGCATACAATGTTCCTGACTGTGCATTCGACAGCGCTTATTTCTGTTGGGATTATTGCTATGGCTCGGTTGTAGATAGTTCTATTGGTTATATCACGTTTAATGCGGGAGATCAAAAATCAGATTTCTCAGGTCATGTATATTCCCCTAATACGAGTTTGTCCTGTACGGATAGTACCCGTTATGTATTTTTCGATGCTAAGAATGCAAATGATTCATTAAGCGTTTGGGTGACGATCTCCGCAGGACCTACCATGGAGACTATTGAACTAAGCGTAAACCAAGATATGGTATACCCTAACCCCGCTAATAATTACGTTATGGTTGAGGTTGTTGATTACACAGATATGTTACTTTATAATAGCCTTGGTGCTCTAGTGAAAAACATAAGACTTGTACCTGGACAGAATGCAGTAAGAATTGATGAGCTCAGCAATGGATTCTATATGTACAGCATTGACGGATCGTCATTTAAGCGTTTAGTCGTTAGTCATTAAGCACTCAGTTTATAAAAAAGCCGTGCATTTGCGCGGCTTTTTTACGTTACAAGCATAAGAAATGAAGATGTACTTCGTTTTAATAGGATTGAAAACGACCATCAATGATATACTACGTTAAAGGAGACTTTGTGATTAAGACCGCTACTCAAGTTGTTGTTGACTGCAATGGCGTGGGTTATGACGTGCAGATTTCGTTAAACACTTATGCAGATATTGAGCCTAAGAGTTCGGGAATGCTATTCACCTATCATCTGGTTCGTGAAGATGCCCAGATGCTCTTTGGTTTTTCAACGGAAAGGGAAAAATCACTCTTTGAGCTTTTGATTAGTGTTAGTGGTGTGGGTGCAAATACAGCTCGGGTTATCCTTAGCTCGTTGTCGCCGTCTGAGGTGGAACAAGCCATCCTTGGTGAAGATTCTGTTACTCTGCAAGGAGTAAAGGGTATTGGTGCTAAAACTGCTCAAAGAATCGTTATTGATCTTAAAGACAAAGTTGGAAAAATCGCAATGATAGCAGATGCTTCAGGGCTTTCTGTTAAAGGCTCATCACGTTCGGAGGCACATTCGGCTCTAACGACATTGGGTATGACGGCAAAACAAGCGGAGACTCTACTGAATAAATTATTGAAGCAAAATCCTTCGGCATCCACAGAAGAGCTGGTTCGTAATGCACTGCAGTTGCTGTAAATGTTAAAAAGTACCCCTAAATACGGTATCGTATTAATCGCTGCATTAGTGCTATTCTCGAGTAGCGTATTTGCGCAGGATGCATCCGATCAGGATACGTCATCAACAGGTGGTACACTGACCTTTCCAGATCCTTCGAATTATAGTTTGGAAGTAATTTTTGATCCTATTTCAGGCAACTATCTGGTGTATAAAAAAATTGGTGACGTCTTGTTGCCTATCCCCGAGGTATGGACGACTGACCAGTATAGGCAGTACATGTACGACCAGGCAGAGTCAGATTATTTTGGATCTAAAAGTGCTTTGCTCAATGCCAGTGGAGATAATCCTAGAGACGACGCAGGCCTTGTACCTCAGTTACAAACAGGAAATGAAGCTTTAGGACGGGTGTTCGGAAGTGATTTAGTGGAAATTCGCCCTCAGGGAATGGCGGAGATCCGCTTTGGGGGGCGCTATCAGTATGTAGAGAATCCAGGTATTCCAGTCAGAAATCAAAAAACCTTTGCTTTTGATTTTGGGCAACGAATCCAAATGAATGTCAAGGGAACCATAGGGGATAGGTTAGACTTAGGTATTAATTATGATACGGAAGCTTCCTTCGCTTTTGACAACCAGATGAAATTAGATTTTGACGGAGAAGAAGATGATATCGTTAAGCGTCTTGAGATGGGTAACATCAATATGCCAGTCAATAGTTCACTTATTACAGGTGCCCAAAGTTTATTCGGGTTGAAAGGACAGTTTCAATTTGGGAATACCATGGTGACAACAGTATTCTCAGAACAACGCTCTCAAAGTCAAAGTATCAATGTACAAGGTGGAGGAACAACTACTGAGTTCCGAATTCAAGGAGACCAATACGAAGCGAATCGACATTATTTCTTGAGTCAATTCTTCCGTGACCACTATGCTGAATATCTTGAAAATCTACCACTGATCACCTCTCCAGTACAAATATCAAAGGTTGAGGTATGGGTGACAAACGAGCGCAGTGCAACGCAAAACTTGAGAAACATCGTTGCTTTTATGGATTTAGGAGCAGATGAAGAATATGCCTATCGCAACAGTACTGCTTCACTCTCTGGGACTCCCATATTTCCCGGCAGTAATGCCAACATAGCAGGATTTCCAAATAATGCGAACAACCAATTAGATCCATTGGCTTTGGCATTATCAATCCCAGGAGTAAGAGATATTTCCACGGCTAATCAAGACTTGAGTACCTCAGGTTTTTTAGAGGCCCGGGAGTATGTAGAACTTGCTAATGCGAGAAAATTAGAGCAAAATCAATTTTCAGTGCACCCTCAGCTGGGATACATCACGTTAAACCAATCGCTTAATCAAGATGAGGTGTTGGCTGTAGCGTTTCAATACACCGCTGGTGGAAGAACTTATCAGGTAGGGGAATTTTCTAACGATGGAGTGACACCGCCAAAAACATTGATCCTGAAGCTCTTAAAAAGTACAGTCTTGGATGTTCGGATGCCCACATGGGATTTGATGATGAAAAACATTTATTCCTTAAATGCTTTTCAATTGGACAAAGAAGACTTCTATCTCGATATCTTATACATGAACGATGAAACAGGCGTGCCTATACCATTTTTGCCAGATGGTAACTTAAGTGACACGCTGCTTATCGGGGTAATGGAATTGGATCGATTAAACAACAACAATGACCCATATCCTGATGGTATTTTTGATTTTGTTCAAGGTGTAACTATTGACAAGCAACGTGGGCGTATCATGTTTCCTGTAGTGGAGCCTTTTGGAGCGAACCTCTATGATAAATTGGACACGGAGAAAACGCGTGAAAAGTACGTCTATCAAGCTCTTTACGACAGCACGAGATTTCGGGCGCAAGAACAAACACAACTCAATAAATATATATTAAGGGGCCAGTATAAAAGCGCTTCAGGTTCAGAAATCTCATTAGGGGCTTTTAACATTCCTAAAGGCTCTGTAAGTGTAACTGCAGGTGGTAGAACACTGGTTGAAAATCAAGACTATACCGTAGATTATTCTCTGGGGAGAGTGCGTATTATCAATGAGGGAGTAATGAGCGCCGGTTCACCTATCAAGGTAAATTTTGAAAATAACACACTATTTAATGTCCAGACAAAAACGTTTTATGGTACCACAATAGACCATAAAGTAAACGACAACTTAAATATTGGAGGGACGTGGTTGCATCTTACGGAACGTCCGTTAACCCAAAAGGTAAATATTGGAGACGAGCCTATTTCCAACACCATCTGGGGAATGAACACGAATTACAATGCTGAAGCGCCTTATTTGACGCGCTTAATGGATGCACTGCCCTTTGTTGAAACAAAGGAAAAATCGCAGTTACAGTTTAAAGGAGAATTTGCGAACCTCATTCCGGGCTCCCCAAAGGGAATAAAGATCACCGGTGCAGAAACTACGTATTTAGACGATTTTGAAAGTTCTCAAACGACCATTGACCTGCGCAGTCTTAATTCATGGAACCTAGCTTCTACCCCAGGTAATCAAGCAAGTATGTTTCCTGAGAGCACCTTGAATAATGACTTGGCTTATGGTTACAACAGAGCAAAATTGGCTTGGTATATTGTAGACCCATCACTCTTTACCGGTGGTAGTTCTGTTCCTGATAATATCAGAAATGATCCCGAAATCACTTCTGATCAGCGTATGCGCGAGGTGCTGATTAAAGAAGTGTTCCCTAATTACAGTTTGCAGCAAAACGAGGCAAGAAACTTAGCCATGTTTGATTTGGCGTATTACCCCAATGAAAGAGGTCCATATAATTTTGATGTTGAAGGTGAGCCTGGAATAAGCTCGGGCATGAATGCAAATGGGCTATTAGAAGATCCTGGATCTAGATGGGCCGGTATCATGCGCCCGCTACAAATAAATAATTTTGAGGAGCAAAATATTGAGTTCATACAGTTTTGGGTGATGGACCCCTTCTACGACAACCCAGACGCTCCAGATGGTGGTGATGTATATTTTAATTTAGGTAGCGTCAGTGAAGATGTGCTCAAGGACGGTCGTCAAAGTTTTGAAAATGGAATCCCAGCAACGGGGGACAAAAGCACTATGGATACCACCTCGTGGGGCTATCTATCTGAAATACAGCCAATCACAGAATTTTTTGACAATGCATCAGGTGCTAGAGAATATCAAGATGTCGGTTTTGACGCCTTAAATGATTACGAAGAACGAGTCTGGAATCCAAGTGGCGGCGCGAACTATTTGACTAGAATCAGCAGCGCGTTAGGCTCCGGATCTAATGCTTATCAAAATGTGTTTAACGACCCCTCTGGAGATAATTTTGTTTTTTATAGAGGTGACAGTTTGGACAACCAAGGTGCTGATATAATGGAGCGTTACAAAAACTTCAATGGTATTCAAGGTAATAGCTCAACCATAACTATAAACGGCTCCCCAGCTTCTGCGACCAACATACCTGATAAGGAAGATGCCAATAGAGATCAAACGTTAAGTAAGACGGAGAGTTATTTCCAATATCGCGTCTCGATGCGTCCTGAAGACCTCGAGGTTGGACGCAATTTTGTTACAGATATATACGAAACCCAAAGCCACGATCTTCCCAACGGTATGTCACGACCGACCCGTTGGATTCAATTTAAAATCCCCGTATTTGAGCCACAGAAAAAGGTGGGAGGTATTACTGATTTTCGATCTATCCGCTTTTTGAGAATGTTCTTGACGGAATTTGATGACCCCATCGTCATGAGGTTTGCGCGCTTAGAACTGGTCCGAGGTGAATGGAGAAGATTTCCATTTTCTTTGGATGACCTGCGCGAAAATGTGCCCATTGATGAAAATGACAATACCTCCTTTAATGTGAACGCTGTCAATCTGGAGGAGAATGGTGGTAAAACTCCAATTCCTTACGTGTTGCCGCCGGATATTCAACGTCAACTGGTCTATGGAGGTACTCAAATTGTTCAGCAAAATGAACAGAGTATGTCTCTTGAAATCTGTGGGCTTAGAGATGGAGATGCTCGCGCGGTATTCAGAAACTTCAACTTTGACATGAGAATGTACAAGCGCTTAAGAATGTTTGTCCATGCTGAAGCTAGCGGTGATTTCGAAGATTTAGAAGATGGCGATTTATCCATATTTGTACGCTTAGGTTCCGACTACAATGGGAATTATTATGAATATGAGGTGCCATTAAAAGTAACCCCATGGGGCGAGTTACTACCTGAGGATATTTGGCCAGAAGACAATAATATTGACGTGGCTTTTGAGGATTTGAAAACCTTAAAGTTGACGCGTAATGCGGCTATGGAAACCGACCCCACCTTGAGTCTGGTCAATAAATATACAATCACTACTCCAGAGGGAAGACGATTAAGCGTAGTCGGTTCGCCTAATCTGGGTAACATAAGGACCTTACTCGTAGGAGTTCGAAATCCTAAAAAGCGTTCAGCCGTTGATAATGACGATGGCCAAGCCAAGTGCGCGGAAATTTGGGTAAATGAACTGCGCTTGAGTGATTTTGACAATACTGGAGGGTGGGCCGCTACGGCAACGGCCAGTGCAAAACTTGCTGACGTCGCAAATGTCAATCTTACTGGTATGCTCAGTACTATTGGGTTTGGTTCTATTGATCAAACGGTCAACGAAAGAAATAAATATTCAGAACGATCTTATGGGATTCAATCTAACATCAATCTAGACAAACTCTTACCGCAAGAAGCGGGTATTAAGTTCCCCATGTTCTTCAGCTTTAATGAAAGCTTTAAATCGCCCCAATTCAATCCGTTGGATCCTGATATCGAGTTTAAACAGGCACTTTTAGCTGCGGATACAGACAAAGAGCGTGACAGTTTGCGTTATGCCGGTCAGGAATACCTAAAGCTAAAAAGCATCAACTTCACTAATGTTCGGAAAGAAAAATCGACAGGAGCTCGAGGCGCGCCTCGAATGCCTAACGAACCACCAAACCCAAAATCGGAGGGTACAAGCGCTAAAAAACCGACTAAGGAACGCTCATTTGATTGGGGTAATTCGCCTTTAGCGATTAGCAACTTCAATACTTCGTACGCCTTTACTGAGAGTGATCGAAGAAACATCAATATTGTGCAAGACCACAGAGTCATGCATACAGCTTCTATCAATTATAGCTATCAAACGAAACCTCAAAACATAGCACCTTTTAAAAACAAAATCAAGAGCAAACAGCTGTCGTTGATCCGTGATTTTAATTTTTATTATTTGCCATCAAAGGTGAGTATGAGAACTGAACTAAAGCGTCAGCTCTCCACGATGCAGATGCGCAACACTTTTGATCCAGCTATTGCATTGCCATTGACTTTCAACAAGGCGCTAACCTCGAAACGAATGTATGATGTGGCATACGACCTTAGCAAGGGATTGAAATTAGACTATAATGCTACCGCACAAACGAGGGTAGATGAGTTGCCGGGTGATCCCAAAACTCAAGCAAATAGAGATACGATTGCTGCCGGATTGTCAACATTTGGTCGCCCTACTCAATTCCACCAGACTTTGAATGTTAATTGGCAAATCCCAATTAGCAAGCTTCCCTTCATGGACTTCACTAGTGCAAGTGTTCGCTATACAGGAAACTATGACTGGACCACAAATTCAACAACAGCATTAAGTCCTAAATCAAACCCGGAGCTTTATTACGGAAGTAGGGCTCAAAATTCCAACAACATCCAATTCACTGGGAATGCCAATTTTGTAAATCTATATAACCAAGTTCCCTTCCTTCAAAAAGCCAATCAGGGAGGTCGAGCTAAAGCAGTGTCCAGAAGAGGTGCGCCACAGCGAAGGGGTGCTTCAGCTAAGGAGGGTAAACAGGGTAAAGAAGAAAAAGAGAAAAAAGAAAAAAAAGAGCCATCAAAAATTTTACTTGGAGCGGCAAGGCTGACCATGCTTGTTAGGTCAGCATCATTGACTTATTCTCAGACCAATGGAACATTGTTGCCAGGAATCATTACAAATCCCACGTACTTGGGCCTAGATCCGTCTGCATTGATGGCTCCTGGTTTAGACTTTGTTTTTGGTGCTCAATCCGACATCGCCGTAAGGGCCAGTGATAATGGTTGGTTGACACAGAATACCAAACAGCCTAACCAGTTTCAGAAAACATTTACGGAAAACTTGAACTTTAGAGCCGTGGTGGAGCCTTGGCAGGACATACGACTTCAGATTACTGCGACCAAGGTATCTGGTCTGAACAGTTCGTCTCTTTACAGGTACCATGATCCTTTAGTGGATACCACACTGGCTTTGTCAGAAGGATATTATCACTTTAATCCAATGGAAACAGGAAACTACAGCATTTCATTCCTATCTATAAGAAGTGCTTTTGAGAAAGTCGATTCAACGAATTCGCCGGTATACAATACCTTTCTCGCACACCGCGCTGTTGTATCTGACCGATTGGCGCAGTCACGGGCAAATGCGGATCCAACGTATAGTCCCATTCTTATAACAGGTGCCCTAGATTCTACGGGCACAAGAGAAGGTTATGATGGATACAGTTATAACAGTTCTGACGTACTCATACCAGCATTTCTTGCAGCCTATAGTGGAAAAGATCCCTCGGAGGTAGAGCTGAATGGTCGTCCAATCTTACCTATGCCTAATTGGAACCTGAACTTTAATGGATTGATGCGCATCCCATGGTTTAAGAAAAATTTCCAAAGTTTCACCCTGACACATACGTATAAGAGCTTGTATACGATGAGCTCTTATCAGAGTAACATGCTTTTGCAACAGCGTATTCAAAATGGCGAGCCGGTAAACAACATCAGAAATACCAACGGTGACTTTTTACCCGAGTATCAAATTTCTCAAATAAGTGTCTCGGAGAATTTCGGCCCCTTCGTTGGTGTGAATCTGCGCTTAAAAAATCAAGCAAGTCTGCGATTTGATATCAAAAGAAATAGGCAGTTAAACCTATCTCTAGTCAATAACCAGATGACAGATACCAAAGGTCTGGAAGTAGTTGTAGGAACGGGTTACATCATCAAGGATGTAAGCTTTAATATTATTAGTGATGGACGTCCTCAGAAAATCACCTCGAACTTAGACTTAAAATTAGATTTCAGTTTAAGAGATAATCAAACCGTAATTCGACGAATTCAAGAGGGTTTAGATCAGGTAACCGCGGGACAAAGAATTTGGTCATTAAAAGCGAGTGCAGACTATATGTTGTCCTCCAAATTGACAGCACGACTTTATTACGACCAGACGGTGAGTTCTTTTAAGACCTCAAATGCATTTCCAACATTAAACACAAATGGCGGCATTGCATTTAGATTTAATCTAGGAAAATAAGCAATTGTAAAAAAGAATTTTGACCTTACATTTGTCCAACTAAACAAACCCTTATGCAGTTCCCTGAAAATTTAAAATACTCTAAGGATCACGAGTGGATCCGTGTTGAAGGTGATGTAGCTTACATTGGAATTACTGACTTCGCCCAAGGCGAATTAGGAGATATCGTGTTCATAGATGTTGATACGGAAGGCGAAGAGCTTGGAAGAGATGAGGTTTTTGGTAGTGTTGAGGCTGTTAAAACAGTTTCAGATCTCTACCTGCCCGTTGCCGGTGAAATACTTGAAGTAAACGATGGTTTAGAAGATGCACCTGAATCTGTAAATGAGGATCCTTACGGCAAAGGTTGGATGGTGAAAATAAAAGTGTCTAATCCAGCTGAATTGGAAGAATTAATGGATGTAGCAGCGTATCAAGCTTTGCTTGGATAAAATGAGTAATCCATGGATATATAGAGCCCCTGCCATTGGTTGGGGCTTTTTCATTTTGTATGCATGCCTAGCTCCTGTTGAAGCTCTAAGCGCTGGTATAGATTTTGAAATTTCTGATAAGGTGGTTCATTTTACCTTTTATCTGGTCTGGGTAGTTCTATTGTATTTTGGTAGCTCTAGAGGGTATAGAAAATCTTTGTCCTATGGAAAAATATTATTCTATTGGTCTTCCGCTATGGTTATCGGTGTTATCGTAGAATACTTGCAAATGTGGATGGCGGTTGGAAGATCTGCAGAGGTGCTGGATGCAATGGCGAATAGCGCCGGTGCGGTATCAGGAATTATAATCTCTAGAGTCTTACATAGGATATTGGCCTAGTTTTTGAATGTATCATTGAGATACAGTAACATGAGGACCGCGAAAATAGCCCATTCTGTCTATGTTGTTTTTAGACATGGACGCTTTACGTGTAAGGAAAAAATTACCGAGACTTGAGCCAGTAAAAATCAGTAGCAAGCTTGTTAGGATGTCCTCTGTTCTGCCCAGTAACTTTAAGTTGAATTAAATCCAATTGTAAACACCTTGTGCTAATCATACTTTTAGCTATTTTAGCCTCACAATAGTTCCCACTCATGAAGAAAAGAAAAACCATCAAGGCGGATGCGGAAAACAAGAAGAGTTTATTCTTGTTGATCGGTCTTACTGTCTCATTGGCAATGACATTATTCTTCTTAGAATTGAAATCCTATGAAGGCGGTCCCGCTGATTTAGGTAGAGTAGATTTTCAAGATGATGACGAAATAGCAATTATCACAAATAGGACACCGCCACCTCCGCCACCACCACCTCCTCCAGCACCTCCAGAGATCATTCAGATTGTTGAAAATGACTTGGAGATTGAAGAGGTTGAGTTTGAATCAACGGAGACTGATGAGAGTGAGGAAATTGAAATCGTTGAAGAGGACGAAGAGAGCGACGAGATTTTTAATTTTGCTGTTGTGGAGAACAAACCCGTTTTCCCTGGATGTGAAAAGTTCGCCACGGAAGACGAGAAGTTTATGTGTTTTAACCAGCAGATCATGAAGCACATCGGGAGTAATTTTGAATTTCCGGAACTGGCCCGTCAAATGGGTATTCAAGGAAAGGTTTATGTCAATTTTGTAATTGAGAGAAACGGAAGGGTGAGTAGCATCACTATTGCACGTGGCGTCGATAAGTTGATCGACGATGAAGCAATTCGTGTGATCAAAAAACTACCAACGTTTCAACCCGCTAAACAACGTGGAAAACCGGTGCGCATGCAGTACACTGTTCCAATCAACGCACGTCTTCAATAGACTACTCTAATTAAGTATACTTATTTTTTAAAGGCCTGGGCATTAGCTCAGGCTTTTTAGATTCATTCACAACCCAATACCATGACGTCAACTCAGTTAGATAAGCTCTCTTTAATAGCGATACAAGCAACGTTAGACGCAGGTAAGGAGATTCTAGAGGTGTATAATAATGAAGAGACGTTGGTTGATTACAAGGGAGACGACAGTCCTTTAACCCAGGCTGATACTCGGGCTCATTTGGCTATTGTTAAGCTTCTTGACGCCACAGGAATTCCGGTTTTAAGTGAGGAGGGAAAGCATTTACCTTATGAAGATCGTAAACATTGGTCTACACTTTGGATTGTTGATCCACTGGACGGCACGAAGGAGTTCATCAAGAGAAACGGAGAATTTACGGTCAACATAGCACTTGTTCAAGAAGGTTCTCCAATACTAGGTGTCGTATACGTTCCTGTCTCAGGGGAACTGTATATAGGTGTCAAGGGCCAAGGAGCACTTAAATTAAAGATTGACACGGATACACGATTTACACCGGATTACTTGGTTAAAGCAACTTCTTTGCCTCAAGCACAAGAGAGGCCCTTTACTGCTGTAGGGTCAAGATCACATATGAACGAGGAAACCGAGGCATTCATAGAAAAATACAGAATAGCCCATGGAGAGGTGTCTATTATTTCCAAAGGCTCATCGCTTAAAATGTGCATGGTGGCGGAAGGTACAGCTGATGTTTATCCAAGATTTGCGCCAACCATGGAATGGGATACTGCAGCTGGTCAAGCAGTGGTTGAAGCTGCCGGATTTACCATGGTCGAAAAGAAGAATAAGACAGCGCTTCGCTATAATAAGGAGGACCTGTTAAATCCACATTTTATTGTTGAATAGTAGCTTTATAGGCAACACTTTCATCCTTACCTTTGTCTTTTAAATAAAACACTTTGTGACTGCAGTTGCGCCTCCCTCATTACTTAAAGAAGTCATCCGATTAGGCAAATTGAGATTAAGTACATCTGTTGTTTTTTCTTCGCTTGTTGGGTACTTATTGGGTTATCAGTCCTTTGATTGGTTGATCCTCTTATTACTCATCGTAGGAGGAATATGTGTAGTTGCAGCTTCAAATGCTTTTAATCAGATCTACGAAAAGGAGCAAGATGCACTGATGAACCGGACTAAAAATCGTCCAATTCCATCAGGCACATTAACCCTAACTCAAGCTTATACGGCGGCGTTTATATTGCTAACCATTGGGTTGCTTTGTCTTTATTTCATAAATAGTCTAACCGCCATCTTTGGTGCAATATCAGTCGTGTTATATGCGCTGGTATACACCCCAATGAAAGCGAAAACGCCATTGGCAGTTTTTGTAGGAGCTATTCCTGGAGCTATTCCTTATATGTTAGGATGGGTAGCGGCTAGGAATGATTTTGATATAGAAACAGGAACGTTGTTTGCCCAACAATTCTTCTGGCAATTCCCTCATTTCTGGGCCATAGCTTGGTTTTCCTTTGATGATTACGGTAGAGCAGGTTATAACCTGTTGCCTTCTTTAGCTAAAAACAGATCGTCTCAAATATATATTATCACCTATACCATTTGGATGATCATTGCAGGTATCCTGCCCGTGTTCCATATAACTGGAGAACTAACTCTAAGTTATCTTGGTGCAGCTGGCGTGCTCGCCTTGGGCCTTTGGGTACTTTCAAATGCTATAAAATTATTAAAATCAGGATCTGATGAGGTGGCACGAAAACTAATGTTCAGTAGTATTGGTTATCTCACAGGAATGCAAATTATTTACGTAATAGACAGGTACATTTAAATGGAAACATTAGCTCAGCAGCGCCGAAAGGCAGCGAAACCACTTCTTTGGGTTGGTATGGGAAGCATCACTATGGCATTTGCAGGAATGACCTCAGGTTATGTGGTAAGTCGCACAACGTTAGTACAAAATGAGCAGTGGCTGTCCTTTGAGCTTCCGCCATCGTTTCTCTATAGTACACTTGTGATCGTATTCTCATCACTGGTGCTGTGGTATGGGAAGACAGCGATAAAAACAGGCAACCGAAAAACACTTCAAGGGGCGCTTTTAGCTACACTTCTGCTTGGGTTATTATTTTCTTTTCTTCAGGTTAATGGTTGGAGGGAGTTGACCGAGAATCAGGTCTTTTTCACAGGCCCTGGATCTAATCCGGCAGGCTCATGGGTTTATGCGATATCAGTATTTCATTTGGCTCATTTGGCAGGTGGAATCATAGCGTTGATTTTCACCATGTCTAAGTCTTTGAAGGGCAAGTACAGTCAAGAGGATTACCTTGGAGTTAGCTTGCTTTCAATATATTGGCATTTTATGGGCCTATTGTGGGTCTATTTATATGTCTTTTTGAGTGTTATTCGTTAAGTTTGCTGAAATTTTACAAAACCAATCGTTATGGCTTCTACTGCTGATACGTCGAAAGAAGAACACCACTGGGGCGGAGGATCAAGACCTCTAGGTGCACGTTATGGGAAACTCATGATGTGGTTCTTTTTGCTTTCTGATGCATTAACCTTCTCTGGTTTCTTGACCGCTTATGGTTTAATGCGCTTTAAGTATGAAAACACTTGGCCCATTGCTGAAAATGTGTTCACTCATTTTCCTGGATTAGAAGGAGACCAACCATTGCTCTATGTAGCATTGATGACATTTATTTTAATAATGTCCTCTGTTACTATGGTATTGGCAGTTAACGCTGGAGAGAAAATGAATCGCAAGGCGGTAACGAATTGGATGCTTCTAACTATTATTGGTGGTTTTATTTTTGTTGGTTCTCAGGCTTGGGAGTGGTACCACTTTATCTCTGGTGATACTGGTGCTGTTGAGTCGAACCGTCAAGAGATTGTTCATGTATACAATGAAGATGGCGAGCGTCTAAGCTTTAGTCAAGTCATTCATGGAATGGAAGAAGGCCACGCCAGTAATCATGGTGAATCGTTTGCAAAAGAAGATGTGCTGTTTGCCCTGAAGCAAAACAATGCACTCTATTTGCAAGAGCCAGGTAAAGCGGGTAAAATGTATTCTCACGAAGAATCTGTTGCTCTACTGGACAAAGGGGATGTAGTTCAAGGAGCTAATATGATTCGCAATGAATACGGTAGAAAGCAGTTTGCAAACTTCTTTTTCTTTATCACAGGATTTCATGGATTCCACGTATTCTCGGGAGTCATAATTAACTTTGTGATTTTCTACAACATACTTTTAGGTACTTATGAGAAAAGAGGTCACTACAGAATGATTGAAAAGGTTGGTTTGTATTGGCACTTTGTAGATCTTGTTTGGGTTTTCGTATTTACTTTCTTCTATCTCGTTTAACACATATTTATCATGTCAGAACATCAAGGAACTTGGTGGATTTGGAAAGTATTCTGGATCCTACTTATTATTACAGGAGTTGAAGTTGTATTAGGAATAATCAAGCCTGAAATTTTACTTGTTCAGTTCTTAGGAACGTCCATCTTGAATTTCATTTTCATTGTTTTGACCTTGGTGAAGGCAGCTTATATCGTGCAGATTTTTATGCATGTTAAATATGAAAAGAAGGCGTTGAGATACGCGTTGTATCTCCCAACATTAATCCTGATACCTTACTTACTGTTTATTTTATTGTCTGAAGGTTCATACCTATTTAGCTAATGAAAACGCGGTCCATATTACATCGGGTAGTATTAATAGCAGTATTAGTACTGCCTGCTTTGCTTTATATCGTTTTTGTTTATGGGCAAAGCGGGGTTTTCTTCCAAACCCTAGACTATGTGGGTCCAAAAGAGGTCGTGATTGGAAGTGATGACACATCATACTACGAAATCCCTTCATTCGATTTTACATCAAGTGCTGGACAGCCGGTTTCAAATGCGACCATGGACTCAACGATTTATGTTGTAAGTTTTTTCTTTGCAACATGTCCAACTATATGTCCTGCGATGAATTTCCACCTGAACAGAATCGAGCGAAGATTTAAGGGATATCCTCAGTTTAAGCTTTTGAGTATCACAGTTGATCCAGAGAAAGACTCGGTCGCTGCTTTGGCTTCGTATAAAAGGATAAATAACTACAATGATGACAAGTGGATTTTCGCAACAGGTGACCAAGATCATATATATGATGTTGCCAAAAAGCTATATTTAAATGCTTTTGAAGATCAAACTGCAGACGGAGGTTTCTTGCACAGTACGAATGCTATTCTTATTGACTGGAATGGAAACATAAGGAGTCGAAAGGATGATTTCGGGAACATTGTAGGTTCGTATGATGTTCTAGAGGTAACTCAATTGAACGACATGGAGTCGGATATCAAGGTCCTTATAGCCGAATTAGAAAGGGAAAAACACAATTTGTTAGATGATGAGTAACTCAACGGTAGATCAAAAGATATTACGCATCATTTATGCACTCAGTGTTATAATACCTATTGCGGTGGCCTTACTTATGGTGATGCCTGCTAGTTGGAAAATGGGTCTCGGGTTATCTGAGGAGTCTCCAATAAGCTCTTTGCCTTTGGTACATGCTATTTTGAATGGTGCAACGTTTTGCTGCTTGATCATTGCACTCATAGCTATAAAAAATGGAAGTGTTCTTGTTCACAGGACGTTCATGCTTACTGCCTTGACTTTGAGCAGTCTTTTCTTAATTTCTTATGTCGTGTATCACACAACTTATCCAAGCGCTAAGTTTTTGGGGGAAGGATCCATCAGACCAATTTATTTCACCATTCTTATTTCACATATTATATTAAGTGTTCCGGTGATTCCTTTAGCCCTGTTGAGTGTCTTTAGAGGTTGGACTAATGATATAACTCGTCATAAGAAGCTGGTTCGATTTGCTTTTCCAATATGGCTTTACGTTTCCTTAACAGGAGTGATGGTCTATGTATTCATGCAACCTTACTATTGATGAAGTATACTAGTTCGATTTTCGTGTTAATGATACTATTGTTTCCCTCCCTGTCTTCTGCCCAGTGTAGCATGTGTAAAGCCGTTGCTGAAACGGCAAATGGAGGAGGCTTTGGTGCAGGATTGAACTATGGGATTTTATATCTTATGGTATTCCCGTACTTGATAATCGCCGGCATCTCTTACAGGCTTTATCGATCAAAGAAGCTTAGTAAATAGCGTATCTTTGGGGGCCATTAACCCTTTCTGTTCATGAAATTCACGCCTTTACGATTCATTTTATCACCCATTCTAGTCTTGCTGTTTAACACCAGTTTCGCTCAAGAAGCGTGGACCTTAGCCTCATGTGTTGAATATGCTAAAGCACATAACTTAGACATTCAAAAGGCGGGGAACTCAGTTAAAAATATTGAGGTTCAGGAGCTACAAAGTAAACTGGCTTTTCTTCCTACGGCTAATCTTAACGGTGGTTATTATTGGAATTTCGGATTAACTATTGATCCAATATCTAATACAAGGCAGCCAGGTTCTAGACAAACCTTTAGTGCTACTGCGGCGGGTAATTGGACCCTACTTTCAGGCGGACGCAATCTGTTTCAACTTCAGCAAGCTAGAATGAACCGTGTCGCGGCACTATATCAGTTTGAAGAGGTCAAGAATAATGTATCGCTTAATATAGCTTCGGCCTATCTTCAGATTATCGTAAACCTACAATTGGAAGAGGTTGCTCAAGGACAATTAACGACTTCCATACAGAGCCTTGAGCGGACAAAGTTGTTGTTCGATAATGGTGCCATTTCAAAGGATGATTATTTACAGAGCGTGGCTCAAATGCGTAACGATCAGGGAAATGTCACAAGTGCAGTGAATGCGGTGCTTTTGTCTAAACTTCAATTATATCAAATACTTCAATTAGAGTCGGATTTTGAAAATTTTGAAATTGCTATGCCAGCGCTGGACCTAGATGCGTTGTCAATGTCTGGATATAATTCTAACGCACTTAAAAATGACGCTGTATCTAAGCAGCCATCAGTACGTGCCGCTGTTGCGAACGCTGAAAGCGCGAAATACGGCATACGTCTCGCTGAATCGGGTCGGTATCCTACCTTGTTTTTCTTAGCGCAATTAAACTCTAATTATGTGCAGGGACTTCCATACTTCACTGATTACTATCAACTGACGACGTATTCGTTGGTTGAGAATCCAGTCACAGGATCAATCGAGCAAATTCCGCAGCAAATCACAGTCCCTGACGTGGGGAGTAAGATAGATTATACTTTAGGAAATCAGCTCAATGATAACTGGAACCAATTCATAGGTTTAGGATTCCAAATCCCGTTGTTTAATGGCGGTGTTACCCATGCTAATGTTCAGCGCGCTAAAATTCAGGAGAACAATGCGGTATTGGATCTAAAACAAAGTGAGCTCGCTGTTCGACAAACCATTGAGCGAGCTTATGTCGATGCAACCAACTCTTTGGCATTGTATCAAGCGGCTAATGCTTCTGCTGACGCTTCTAATGAAGCATTGACAAATGCACAATTTAACTATGATGAAGGTGTGATTAGTGCGTTTGATTTGGGGCTTTCTAAGAATCAGTTCTTGGCAGCCAAGAGTCGTGAAATTCAATCTAAGTTCGATTACCTGTTCAAGGTAAAAGTATTGGAGTTTTATCTATTTAATCAAATTACCCTTTAACCTAAGCTCTTATGAAAATCAACTTAAAAGTCATCATTCCCATTGCCATAGTGTTGATTGGCGGATTAATTCTAGCGAAGAAAAAAGGATGGATTGATGGCAACAATGATGCGGTCATCATTGAAACTGGATTTGTCCACCAACGAACGGTAGTAGAATCAGTTACGGCTAGTGGAAAGATCCAGCCTGAGGTTGAAGTTAAAATGAGTCCTGAGGTCAGCGGTGAGATTATTGAAGTCAATGTCGTGGATGGTCAATATGTTAAGAACGGTGAAGTGCTCGTAAAAATCAATCCTGATATATACGAAAGTGTCATCACAAGATCTAGAGCAGCTGTCAACAGTTCAAAGGCAGTTTTGGCACAGAGTGATGCGGCTTTGATTGAAGCTAAAAAATTATGGGAAAGAAGCCAGAACTTGTTTGTCAAAGGAGCCATCTCTCAGCAAGAGTTTGATGCGGCGCAACGCTCAATCACGGTTGCTGAGCTCCAAAAGGAAAGCTCAAAATACGCCCTTCAAAGTGCTGAAGCGAACCTGGATGAAGCGTTTAAAAATTTAAAAAGAACAACTATAATAGCCCCTATTTCGGGGACTGTTACACAGCTCAATGTTGAGCTAGGGGAGCGCGTTGTAGGTACTGCGACAATGACGGGTACAGATATGCTCCGCATTGCTGAACTTGATACCATGGAGGTCTTGGTGGAGGTGAATGAAAATGACATTGTTAAGTTAGCTGCAGGCGATACAGCCTTGATTGAAATAGACGCCTACCTAGGAGACAACTTTAAAGGTGTGGTAAGTGAAATCGCAAATAGCGCTAAACTAGCTATGGGTGCTTCCGCAGACCAAGTAACTAATTTTGAAGTGAAGATCCGTGTTCTGAATAACAGTTATGCACATCTGATAGAATCTTATGGTAAGAATCCCTTTCGTCCTGGAATGACGGCTACCGTTGAAATCGTTACGAATAAAGTAAAAGGTGCTTTGGTGATTCCTATTCAAGCGGTTACTGTTAGAAAAGATACTTCAACAAGAGCGAGTTCTTATGGCGAGATGTATGGAGAGGGTGATGAGAGTTTTGAAGTTGTATTTCTACCAATGGATGGTGAAGCGAAACTTCGTGTAGTTAAGAGTGGAATTCAAGATGATGAATTCATCATTATTGAAGGTCTAGAAGACTCTACAGAGGTCATCACAGGTCCATATAGCGCCGTGTCCAGGTTACTGAAAAACGGTGCATCTGTTAAAACACAAGACAAGAAATAATGATTCTCTGCCTCGAAACGGCAACTAAGAATTGCAGTGTAGCGCTCGTTGATCATTCTGGGCTTAAAGGCGCTCTAGAGGAGCGAGGAGAGAAGTTCGTTCATGGTGAACGCCTGCATGTACTCATTAAAGAACTTTTAAGCCAGTTTGCCGTGCTTCCTGGTCAAATAGATGCAGTATGTGTCGGAAAAGGCCCGGGTTCTTATACGGGGCTTAGAATAGGTGTTAGTGCTGCAAAAGGATTGTGTTATGCATGGAACATCCCTTTAATGAGTGTGTCCACCTTAGAATGTTTTGATTTCCCTGATACCGCTGAAGGGGATGTTGTTATTTCTGTACTAGATGCCCGTAGAGATGAGGTTTATGCCCAAGTGTGGGAAAATGTCAGTGGTACATTGATTCCTTTAGATTTGGTAGAAGCAGTAGTCCTCAATGAAGAATCATGGTCTAAATATAAAGACCATCGACTTTTTGTGATTGGCGATTGTGCAGACAAGGTCAAATCCTTAGTGGCTTCAAATGACAGGTGGCATTTCTTAGATAATAGCTATCCCTCAGCAAAACAAATGCTGCGGAGTGTTCAAGAGAAATCATATGATCTTGAGGACGTAGCGTATTTTGAGCCGTATTACTTAAAAGATTTTGTGGCTGAAAAATCAAAAAAGAAATGGCTTTAAGAATCTCTTAGCCTTTCATGATTTCAGTATACTGCGGACAGTTTGTAAGGTGGTCGTTGACCATTCCGGTCGCCTGCATATGCGCATAGATTACCGTGGGTCCCACGAACTTAAATCCCCGTTTTTTCAGGTCTTTGGATATCTTTTCAGATAGTTTAGTCGACCCTGGAACCTGCGAAGTCGAAGTAATGCAATTATTGATCGGTAGGTGGTTGACATAGGACCAGAAAAAATCGACGAGGGAGCTGCCTTCGTTCTTTAGGTTGATTGCCATCTGTGCATTGGATATGGCTGCTCTAATTTTAGCTTCGTGTCGAATGATCCCTGCATTTTGCATTAGATTGGCTACTTCACGGTCTGTCATGGCAGCCACTCTATGCATATCGAAAGAATGAAACGCTTTACGAAACTCCTCCCTTTTATTTAATACTGTAATCCAACTAAGTCCTGCTTGAAAGGTTTCGAGTAGTAAGAATTCGAACATCTTAGTTTCCTCTCTCACTGGTCGCCCCCATTCCTGGTCATGGTATGATTTATAAAGCTCAGAGGATAGACACCAAGGACAGGTGCTTAGTTTTTCCATGTATCTATAGCTTGTGTGGTAGAATTGGTGGGTAGCAGACAACTTGAGTTCTTACACACGTAAATTAACGTGTTTCCCGGTGAAAATCGCCCTTTAAGCAGTGGTCCATCGCCGTCTGTTAAACTTTGAAGGTATACGGTACCCGGAACATAAGTTGATTTTGTCATAAGTGCGCTGAAGATGTTGGACTGCGCACCGCAGACTACAATTTCATTGGTTCCATAACTTTTCTCCAAACCTAAGGAGAGCCAATTGGAAAAATTGGGTCCATATTTAAACACTTTACCGTGAACAGCTTCTAGCATTTCAGTCGCGGTTTTACGGTACGCAGTTTGTTCAGAAAACTGTCCAATTCTAAAGAAGAAAAAGGCACACATGGAATTTGCACTTGGAATAACATTGTCCTCAATCTCAATCACTTGTTGCCAATCCGCCACGTTACTCGAAGCATACGGTCGGAAAGGACTACTGCCTTGATTGGGAAATTTATTGACTATAGTTTGAGCTATTTCAAGTGCATCCTGTAAAAAATGATCTTGTCCGGTCAATTGATAGCCATATAAGAGCGCTTGACCATATGCGGCGTAATCGTCTAAAAATGCTTCTCCTTGCGCTTTACCTCCTGAGTATTGATGGGCTAATTCACCTTTTTCAATCAGCAACGAAGTCATGGCGTCAATGAGTGTTATGGCAAACTTGTCATAGCCTTTCTCAGGAAAAGCAAAATGGGCGTTTGCAAATCCTTCTACCAACAGTGCATTCCAGGTGGTAATGGCTTTTTCGTCACGCACAGGTTTAGGATGGGACTTTATCCTAACTTTCGAGGCGGCCCGTAGTGCATCATGCCATCCTTTCTTAAGGTCGCTAAAGTCTTCGTCTATCTCAGGGTGCTGTTTGATGAAGTCTTCGTCTAAAAGAGTTCGGTGAAGAATAAACTTGCCTTCCCAATCATGGCCTGGAATAAGGTCAAAATAAAGTTTAAAGAGTTCCTTTTCAGGAATAACCATGGCCTGAATTTCCTGATCTGTCCAGGTATAGTAGCCACCTTCCTCTCTGTTTTCTCTAGGAGTTCTTGAGTCTGCATCTAGTGCGGCGGCATAAAGGCCCTCTGTTAAGTGCATTTCCTTGCGCAAAAACCCAATACTTTTATGTACAGTTTCACCGTACAGTTTCATAGGTGATGCTCTATGAGCTTTTGAGTAAAGGCTAATAAGTTGCGCGTTGTCGTAAAGCATTTTTTCGAAATGAGGAACTTTCCAAAATCTATCCGTGGAATAACGCGTAAACCCACCGTGCAACTGATCGAAAATACCTCCGAGGGCCATATGATTTAAGGTATTAAACACATAGTCCGTCATGCCTGTATCTTTCGCGAGTAGGGCATAATCCAATAGAAAGCTATAATTAGAGGGTAAAGGGAATTTAGGCGAACCGTTTGGTCCGCCGTTAACTGGGTCAATAGTTCGTTGCCAAAAGGCAGCCACATCCTGAAAATCCTCAGGTTTAAATCCGCCGTTCTTTGCTTTGAGGCTGACTTCAATCATCTCATTCAATCCACTGCGCATCTCTTTACCGTAATCCTTTATCCGATCGGGTTGGTCCTGCCACATTTGAGCAATTTGACTTAAAGCACTCACCCAGTCTTCTTGGTTGAAATAAGTGCCGCCGAATACAGGAGTCCCATCCGGGAGTGCAATCACATTGAGTGGCCAACCGCCCGCACCGGTCATGAGTTGAACAGCACTCATGTAACGCGCATCTATATCCGGTCTTTCTTCCCGGTCTATTTTTATAGAGACGTAATTGTCATTCATGATCTGGGCCACTGATTCTTTTTCAAAACTCTCTTCTTCCATCACATGGCACCAATGGCAGCTCGAATAACCAATAGATATGATCATTAACTTTTGCTCCTTTTCCGCACTATTCAGCGTTTCTGGGGACCATAATTTCCAATGAACAGGATTGTCCTTATGCTGTCTTAAATAAAGGCTGGAACTCGTGTTTAATTCGTTCAAAGATTGATTCATGTTACACTGAGGTAATATAAGTGTCGATATAAAGAGAAAAAGGTATTTGCGCATTATCCAAATTTAACCTTAAGTTACCTCAACTAGGACTTTGACGTGTTGTTTTTGCGGCCTAATGATGCCGCTAACTTTTTGAATTCAGAGATCTATTATATCTAATACAACCAAAAGATATTCGGAAACGGTATACAGGATTCATAATGTCTTTGTTCATAGACATTGGGTAAAATAAAAAAGGCTCCCAATTGGGAGCCTTTTTTATGAACCATGTTGTTCCGCATAGAACTTATAGAAATAAGGTATGGTCTCAATCCCTTTAAAGTAGTTAAATACTCCGAAGTGTTCATTGGGACTGTGGATAGCATCGCTATCAAGTCCAAAACCCATTAAGATACTTTTGGCACCTAAAATTTGCTCGAAAAGAGCTACAATAGGTATAGATCCACCACTTCTTACAGGAAGTGCGGCCTTGCCAAAGGTCATTTCATATGCTTTTGATGCACTTTTATACGCAGGATTACTCGTATGGGTAACGTAAGGTAAGCCGCCATGGTGTGGGGTAACCTTTACAGAAACACTCTCCGGAGCAATGGCCTTGAAGTGTTGTGTAAATTTTTCTGTAATATCCGCTGGATCTTGTCCTGGAACCAGACGCATAGATATTTTCGCGTAAGCTTTAGATGGAATGACCGTCTTCGCGCCTTCGCCTATATACCCGCCCCACATGCCATTAACATCTAATGCTGGTCTGATGGAGGTACGCTCGGATGTTGTATAACCATCTTCCCCTAAAGGAGCTGGTATTTTAATTGAAGCATTAAAAGCTTCCTGAGTAAAAGGGGCCTGCGCCATTAAAGCGCGCTCTTCAAGTGATACGATCTCAACGCCATCATAAAAACCAGTGACCGTGATTTGGCCGTTTTCATCATGTAAGCTAGCGACCATTTTCGCGAGAATATTTAGTGGGTTGGCTACTGCACCGCCATAAAGCCCACTGTGTAAATCTCTGTTTGGGCCAGTGACTTCCACTTCGACATAACTCAGACCCCTAAGTCCTGTCGTAATAGAAGGCGTATCATTAGCGATCATACCAGTATCAGAGATAAGTATGGTGTCGCAAGCGAGTTTGTCTTGATGTTCTGAAATGAATGGTTCAAGGTTCATGGATCCCACTTCCTCTTCACCTTCGATCATGAATTTAATGTTGCAAGGAATTTCTCCTGCATCCTTCATGACTTCGAAAGCTTTAAAATGCATAAACATTTGCCCTTTATCATCACATGCCCCTCGAGCGAAAATAGCTCCTTCAGGATGAATTTCGGTGCGCTTAATGACGGGCTCAAACGGATCTTGATCCCACAGGTCAATTGGGTCTGCAGGTTGAACATCATAGTGACCGTAGACTAATACTGTGGGAAGGCTTGAATCAACAATACATTCTCCGTAAACGATAGGGTGTCCGTTGGTTTTAAATATTTCAACATGATCAAGACCTAATTTTGACATGTGCCCTGATATAGCTTCAGCACAAGCTTGAACGTCCGAGTTATAAGCTGGGTCAGCTGAAATTGATGGAATGCGAAGTAATTCGAACAGTTCATTAAGTAAACGGTCCTTGTTGCTTTCTATAAATTTTTTCGGGTTCATAACGTATCTTATTGTTTGAATTCCCTCAAAGTTACAGACTAGATATTTCATAGGTCTTAAAGTGAGGATTTTTCTATCTTCGAGACATGCGTAAATTGATTGTTTTCTTATTCTGTATGACTACTGGCTATATGCTAGGTCAAAGCATGACAGTGTCCTCATTAGGGAATTATAAGAAACCCTACTGGATGGCCTCTAATATCCTTGTTGATTCCACCCTGTCGATTTACAATATGGGACAGAACGCTTTGCCTTTAACTCAAGCCTCAACCACTCAGATAGGATATTTTCAAGCAAATGACACCACGTTCCCTGTTCAGTCTGGAATTGTAATGGTCGCAGCGCAAAATGCATCAGATGTAATTGCCGCGACTAATGGTGCTGGAAACAATACCACTTTTACAGATGCCGAGCTTTCTTCAGTATTGACGCAACTGGGGTCATCGGGTTATGCGATCAAAGACATGGTGGAGATAGAGTTTAGTTTTATCGCTCAAACGGACACCATATCATTTAATTACTGTTTTGGTTCTCATGAATATGACGGATATACCTGCTCAAATTTCAATGATGTGTTCGGCTTTTTTCTGGAAGGAACTTACATTGATGGGGTGACAGCGGCCACTGGACAGACTATTGTAAAGAATATAGCGACCATACCTGGCACGACTATTCCTATTGCAGTGAATACTATTAATTCAGGCTCTTCAAGTTCAGGCAATGCATCCAATTGCTTAAGTGCAAACCCAAATTTTGTTGCACATAGCGCTTATTTTAACGCGTCCAATGGTTCTATCACCACATTAGATGGCTACACAGATAAATTTACAGCGAAGGCTAATGTGCAATGTGGTGGATGGTATACGATTCGGCTAAAGCTTGCGAATGTCTCAGATAACGCTTTAAGTTCAGCCGTATTCTTAGAGGAAAACTCCTTAAAAGGACCGGTTATTACCATCAGTGATTCAACCAATGTTGGAAACACTTTTAATGACTCCCTTTTGGTCGAAGGCTGCAATAAGAACCAGATCATCTTCGCGCGATCTTCCAATCTGGGCGTTACTATGAAAATCCCTATTGCAACCGAGGGCAATGCTATTGAGGGGCAGGATTTTAGCACGCTACCGGATACCTTGTATTTGTTACCTGGACAACAAGCTGACACCTTGACTTTTTGGATCTATGATGACAACCTCGTCGAGGGATTAGATACTTTAATTATTGTCCAAGATTATGTGTTCACGGATTGCTATAATTATCCAGTGAATAGGATGACTTATTATCTGCGTGACAAGGATACCTTGGATGCAAGTATGGTGTTGTTATCATCTTCAGATTCAGTGTCATGCCCAGGGGATAGCGTTGAATTATCTGTAGTGCTAAATTCATATGAAGGAGACTATTATGGCTACTGGAATGGCGATAGTGTGATTGCACTCAATAGATTTGTTGAAGTATTGTCAGATACAACGTATACGTTCACAGTTTTTGACGAATGTGGGGACACCCTGGAATTAAGCCAAGATATTTTCTTGAAGCCCTATACTTCTATGGTTTACGAAAGAGATACGGTTCGCGTCTGTCCTGGGGATTCTGCGATGCTGGCTCCCTTTTATTATGGCGGCGAGCCCCCATTGTCCTTTTATTGGTCAAATAATCTATCTCAAAACAATCCACGGACCTTTTTGCCTTATTCAGATACTTCGTTTTATGAGTTTAGTTTAACGGATGGTTGTGGTGTATTTAAGTTGGATAGTGCACAAGCGATTAACATGCCAGCACCATCAGCAGGGTTTCAATATCTTAATGATCCGTATGTTCCGCTAAGGGTGTTGTTTGATGAAAAAGCTTCTAATGAGGTCACATGGACATGGTACTTAGATTCCACGGTCATCTCAGGAGAGACGTTTGAGTATGACTTCTCTAGACCAGGAGATTATGAGGTAACACAGGTGGTGTCAAGTGACTTCGGCTGCATAGACAGCATCACTCTTCTTGTTGCTGTGGAAACTGATTTTTATATGTACATACCAACAGCTTTTACTCCTGACAATGATGGTGTGAACGACTGCTTCCAAATCAAAGGAGTTGGATATGAAGGGTATGAACTCGTGGTACTTAATCGTTGGGGTAATGAGGTGTATAGAACCTCCGATATTGATGCATGCTGGGACGGTACATTTAATGGAAAGAATCTACCTATGGGCGCCTATTCCTGGAGAATGATCGCTTATTTACCATTTGATGAAATTGTGATAAGGGAAGGTGTCCTTTCCTTGTTAAGGTAAAGTTCCTATAGAAAAGGTATGGTAAGTATGCCTAAAATTATGATGACTTTATAGCCTAAATGTGCCCATTTAAGGTCTTTCAATTCATTCGTTCTGAGTGTTGCAAGGTTGGATAGCGTAAGCATGACTAGGATTAGAAATATACCTTTTTCCGCGATGTCAGAAAAAAGATCTCTCGTGAAAAAAGCAGGTATCCAAGCGATAGAGTTACCTATTAAAAGTGCAAACCGAGTTTGACCCAGTCCATATTCACTTGCTACTGTGGAACGCCCCACTAAAACATCTCCTTTAAACATCATTAAATCTTTGAGTAACTCTCTGGAAAACAGCGTTAGTCCTAGCAATGCACCAAAGGCAAAAGTGTGAATACTTAGATACTGCTGGTAAACGGATATTCCAAAAAAAGGAACCAATGCTAAAATCGCAGCGCTGCTGTGCGAGACAATCGGAATAGTTTTTAATTTATGGCTGTGCAACCATAAAGCGAAGGCATATAAACCGTAAAAAAGAAATGCTCTATAGCTCACTGTTACCGCCATAACCATGGCAATAAGTAAAAGAGTAAGGGCTATTCTTAGGCTCGTGCGTTTACTGACTAATCGTTCAAAAGCAGTTTGCTGAGGTCTGTTAATACTATCAGACTCTAGGTCGTAAAAGCTATTGATGAGGAATCCAAAAGACAGGACCAGAGCTCCGGACCATATAACGAGGTGTGTGTTGGTGTCAAATAAAGTAGATAATTTATCTCCTTCAGGTGCGAATACAAATAGTGCCGCCAGATACTGACCCGTAACGAGCATTAAAATATTGTACCAACGAATTTGACTCAGAAGAGCCAGAGATTTCAGAAATTTTAATCGACGTCGGCTAAGTGGTTTCAAAATCTATAAACAACCTCAGGATCGAACTCCTTGAATTTGTCTTTGATATTTTCGTAGTCTCGAGTGAATCCCATGACAAAACCTCCACCACCTGATCCGCAAAGTTTTAGAAAATATTCCTCAGACTCCAAACCTTCCTTCCATAATTCATGAAATCCAGACGGTATCATTGGATCGAAATAGTCCAAGACTAGTCCGCTAAGTTTTTTTAGGTTTGAAAATAAGGGCGTTTTATCTCCTTTAACAAAGGCTTGTATGCACGCGTCATTATATTTAATGAATTGATTCTTGAGCATATGTCTGAACCCATCCTCTTTGAGTTTTTCCATGAAGATCTCAACCATTGGCTGAGTTTCTCCGGGGGAGCCGCTATTGAGTAAGAAAACTGCTCCAGACTTATTCAAGCCTTGCTCGGGTAAAGTGACAGTGCCTAGTTTATCCTTACTCTGTATCAGTAAAGGCAGACCTAAATAGCATATTGTTGGGTCAATACCGCTGCTCTTTCCATGAAAATAACTTTCCATCCAGCTAAAAACGTTCTTTAACTCTTTTATCTCTGAAGGTTTGTTTGGGTGAGCGGAAATTTTATTCGTACAGTATTTATTGTAAATCGCCGCAACTAAAGCTCCTGATGAACCCACGCCAAATCCCTGGGGGATGGAGGAGTCAAAAAAGAGACCATGCGAAATATCTTTTTCGAAGGTTTCAAAATCAAACGTACACGTCGCGTCATCGCGTTTTAGATAATCTATATACTTGGATAAATGCGCGCTACTTTTTGCCTCTTCTGGTGTGAATGCTTTGGAAAACTTAAACGCACCTTTGTAGTAAGCGTGGGGTATAGAGAGACCCATACTATCTTTTATGATACCGTATTCTCCAAAGAGTAGTATTTTACCGTAAAACAAAGGATCAGTCAAGCTCATGTTCATTTAGTTTCGTTGGTCCAAAACCAACTTCGTCACAAAGGTAACTCCCATCCTTACAGAATGTTCGCAATTCTTCATCTATGAATTTAAGAATTATTTCTTTGTGAGATTTTGGATACAATACATGGACATTGGCACCAGCATCTAGTGTAAAGAATACAGGATTTCCAGTTGCTTTTCTAAACCTCCAAATACTGTTGATTACCTCTAACGTTTGAGGCTTCATTAATATAAAGTAAGGGAAAGAAGTCATCATCATTGCGTGCAGTGTAAGGGCTTCGCTCTCTACAACTTCTCCAAAAGTTTCTAGGTCACCATCCAGCATTGCGGTCAACAGTATACTTTGGTTTTCATGGGCTTGAAGAAACCTAGACTCTGCATAAGGATGGCCCTCCATTAATCCGTGACCCACTGTTGAACTCACTGTTTTTTCTCCTTTATCCACCAATAAGATGGTGTCTTGAAAAGTTGTAAAAACGGGGTCGACATCTTTAAAACTCACTGCGAAGTGGTCGCTACTCCCATCTATTTCAGCATGTGTTCCCCAAGCGGCTAGTGGTCCATATACTGATCTTGAGCCTGATCCAGACCCCAGTCTTGCGGCTTCACTAGCCAGCTGGAAGAAATCTAAAACTTCTAGACCAAGGGCTACTTTTATACTGGTTAAGCACAACGCTAAAGCACTCATGCCTGAGGCGGATGACGCTATTCCTGAACTGTGCGGAAAACTATTGGAGGTGTGCACTTCGAAATCAAAATCAGAAGTAAATGGGAAGAGTGCAATAGTCCTTTGGAGGAAGGTTTCGATTTTTGGTTGGAAAGAGGGTGTTTCTATGCCTTCAAGAAACACTTTTAGTTCACCACGTCCTGGTTTATACTTTAACGTCGTTGTCGTTGCAGCTTCACTCAGGGTGAATGAAATTGAGGGATTCGCCGGTATCTGAATATCATATTTACCCCAGTATTTTACTAAGGCTATGTTTGATGGGCTTTTCCACGTTACCTCTTTCATCATTCGAAATTTATGCCGCTCACTGTCGTGGAACGATCAATTTTCCTGATCAAACCCTGGAGGGTTTTTCCGGGGCCACATTCAATATAATCCGTAGCGCCGAGGGTTATCATTTCCTGAACACTTTGCGTCCATCTTACCGGAGCAGTCAGTTGATCAATTAAGTTTTGTTTTATCTCCTCTGGATTTTGAACAGCTTTTGCGACACTATTCTGTACGACTGGGCAGATCGGAGTCTTAAAAACAGTGGCTGATATAGCTGCTGCAAGCTCTTCCCTCGCAGGCTCCATAAGGGGGCTGTGAAATGCGCCACCAACGGGTAGGATTATAGCGCGTCGTGCACCTGCTTGAGTTGCTTTTTCGCAAGATTTTTCAACGGCAGTAAGTTCACCTGAGATGACCAATTGCCCTGGGCAATTATAGTTAGCAGCGACCACGATGCCGTCTACACTAACACAGATATCCTCAACCTGTTGGTCAGATAAACCTAATATTGCAGCCATTGTGGAAGGTGTTGTTTCGCAAGCCTTTTGCATAGCCATAGCACGCTTACTGACTAAAACAAGTGCATCTTCGAAGCTTAGGGCTCCAGCTGCTGTGAGTGCTGAAAATTCACCCAAACTATGTCCTGCAACTAAATCTGGTGTGAAGTCATTACCAAGTAGTTTGGCCATGATGACGCTCATCGTGAATATGGCTGGCTGGGTTACCTTAGTTTCTTTAAGTTCTTCAGCAGTCCCTTCAAACATGATACTACTCAACGAAAATCCGAGTACTTGATCCGCTAAATCAAACAATTCTTTCGCTGCTGGGTAATTTGTGTAGAGGTCTTTTCCCATGCCTGGGTATTGAGCTCCTTGTCCTGGAAATACGTATGCTCTCATTATTCTCCGTAATATTCTATGATGTTGTTATTCGTTTCTGCGAGCACGATTTTGTGCAATTGAGCCTTGTAAGGAGTGATTTCAGGAGCAAGAATGCGCCAGAATTCCATAGCAATGACTTCTGCAGTTGGCATTTTACCTTCCATGAAATCAATATCTAGATTGAAATTTTTATGATCAACCACTTCAATGATGTGCTCTCGTACGATATTCTTTAAGTCAAATAGGTTCATTACAAATCCGGTCTCAGGATTTATTTCGCCTTTTACAGTAACTTCTAGATCGAAGTTATGACCATGGTAGTTCTCATTGGAACATTTGCCGAAAACCTTCTTATTAGTCTCCGCATCCCATTTGTCATTCCAAAGCTTGTGTGCAGCACAAAACTGCTCTCTACGCTTGATATAAATCATGTGATCGCTAATCTTTTAGCAAAGATACAACACCTACGAATAGTTCGTCACGAGAGTGATAACATCTTATGAGCAGGATGGGCCAAAGTCCATTGCTGGCAGGCTTGCATCAGCTTAGGATAAAATTCAAGAAACCATTGTTCAGCGATTTGATAATCTCCGGAGTCTAATTGCTTGAAAAACAGTGGAAGGTCCTTTACAGCTGGATGTCTGAGCGCCATTCCTTGTGCGGCATGTCCAATACCGTCTAAGGTTTGATAACTCATGAGCCAGTTTTCAGAGGTCAGATAAGGGGCCATACGTGATGCTTTACCCACCAATAAAGATCGGTGCGTATCAATTTCAGTAATCATGGAATTGATAAAATGCTCCACAGTTAGAGAAGTGCTATGATCTTGCATCACTCGCATGGTTTCCCAGTGCTTGTGAAGAAAATAGTCTCCCAATAAATCTAATGCTATTGATGCCGTGCGCTTAGCTTTAGGTCGGAGCAAAGCTTTAGCCTTTTTGGTAAGTTCGTGTTCATCCGTAAAGGAATCTATAAACCGATGCAATTCTACTCCGAGAAGCATTTCTGAGCTCGCTGTTGTCTTCCAATGTAATCCTCTGAACCCATCTCCTGAAAAATTAAAAACCCGCACCAATGAATGGTCCGGGCTTAAGTGCAAATGAGCTAGAAAGTTCAAACTTAATTAAGCTTCGGTAACGGTGATTTCGAAACCTTCCATTACAGGATTAATTAATAAATTTTCACAAGCTTCGATAACCATGGCTTCAGCAGCATTTTTATCGTCAGCTTCAATGTCCAAGGTAATGTGCTTTCCAATGCGAACGTTAGTCAAAGGCGATAAGCCTATGTTTTTCAAGTTAGCGCCAACAGCTTTTCCTTGTGGGTCTAAAAGAGCTTTTTGAGGCATTACGTTGATTTCAGCAGTGAATTTCATAGTGATATAATGGTTATGACTTCGCTTCGAGTCGAATGGATATGTAACTAATAATTGGCATCAAAAGTACAATAATACTTAATGAAAGTGCTCTAAAAAAGTAGGCTAAAACAGGAAACAAAATCATGACCGACCATTGCGCATTCCTGCGATAAACGCCCTCACCTTGTTTGAAGCTGATCACTTTAAATCCAGCGTTGAGCCAGTAGACGTTGATCGACCATAACGCAAGCATTACAAGGGTAAAGACGAGTTGTTGGTCTTCGTTATAATGTATGAGTACCTCCCATTGCTCCCAATTACCCAGCCAGGACCAAAGTCCTAGTGCAAAAAGGGCATTGGCCGGAGTTGGCATGCCAATAAAATCACTGTTTTGATTGGTATCTAAATTAAACTTCGCCAAACGGTATACGCTTGAAGCAGCAATGAATGCCCCAAGTAGGATAGCGAACGGTTGAGGAACTTGACCATAATCACCTAAAATACTAGCCCATAAAAAAGCAGGTGCTGCTCCAAAAGAAATGGCATCAGCAAGTGAGTCAAGTTCTTTGCCAAGTGGCCCTTGAACCCCCATTTTACGAGCTAAAAACCCATCTAGAAGGTCGAAAACGGCAGCTGCAATCAAGCAAATAGCTACTCCCGTTATGCTCTGGGCAGTAATGAAATAAATCGCTATTACTCCGCAACTTGCGTTGGCAAGTGTGAAAAGATTTGGAATGTGTTTCATGCAGTGCAAAGATGCATTATTTTGGCTCTATGATGGAATGGAGAAAACTAAACTCATTAACCTTATCTGTTTTGGCGGCGCTTTGCCTTACTGCTGCTTGGACATGGTCCTGGTTGGCATTACTTATTTTGCCCGGTTTTATCCTCAGCATTGAAGTAGCCCGGCGTTCCAATAAGCCGTTGGGGTTTCTTTATCTGATTTTCGCACTTTGGAACGGAGCAACAACCTACTGGATCGCCAATGCCCATCCATTGGGTTTGTTTGCTACGGTTGTCGTAAATGGAGGGTTAATGGCATTTGCGTTATGGTTTGGTGTTCGGTCCTCAGCTGTTTTGTCCAGGTGGAAGTCTTTGCGTCGCATCGAATATTTACCAGTGATTGCATGCTGGATGGCTTTTGAGCATTTACATGAGTCTTGGGGACTTTCTTTCCCATGGCTTAACCTGGGCAATACGTTTCATGGACTTCCACATTGGGTACAATGGTACTCATGGACTGGAGCTGTCGGAGGTACGCTCTGGGTGTTATTTATGGCATTATTATGGTCTAATAAACGCTCATCGATATTCCTGAAATTAGGGGTCGTTGTGCTGCCAATACTACTGAGCTTAGGATTATGGACTTTACCTGAGTCTGCCTCAGAACAGTCCATTAGAGTACATGTCGTACAGCCAAACATTGATGCGTATTCGGAAAAATGGGATTTGCCTGAGCGAACTCAGATTGAAAAAGTTGACCGACTGCTCTCCGAGGTGAACAGACCAAAAGTAGATTTGATTGTTCTTCCCGAAACATTTCTACCCAAAGCCAGAGAAGAAGGGAAAATCGGCCAATCAGTCGCAGAAAAAAAGCTAGTGCATGTATTGAGAAAGTATGGTGCCGTTTCAGTTTTCGGTGCTACTACGTATGACTTCCAATACGAGTCCAATATATACAATCGTCCGTATGGCGATCGATTTTACACCTTATATAACAGCGCTATTTTTCTAAAGGAGGATAGAAGCTCGTTTGAGGTATATCACAAAGGTAAGTTGGTTCAAGGTGGCGAAAAGATGCCGTTTTTTCGATACCTAAAACCTCTTTTAGGTGATTGGGCCATTGAACTAGGTGGTGCATCTGGAACATTAGGTGTTTCTGATCATCGCAAAGTATTTAATGCGGATTCCATTGGTTTGAAATTGGCCCCAGTAATTTGTTGGGAGAATGAGTTCTCAGATTATGCAACGGACTACGCTAGGCTAGGAGCCAATCTGATTTCAGTGATTACTAATGATGGCTGGTGGGGTAATACGCCTGGTCATGTACAGCATTTAAATTTCTCGGGGCTCAGGGCCATTGAACAAAATAAATATGTTGTTCGCAGTGCGAATACTGGAATTAGTGCAATAATTTCTTCTAAAGGAGAAATACTACAGCGGCTTGATTGGGACACAGAAGGAGTGATTACGGCAGAAGTTCCATTAATGGAAGGGCAGACATTCTATGTGAGAACGGGGAATATATTGGGGCCAATGATGGCCGTCATTTTCTTCGCGAACTTGTTTGTAATTCTTATTAGCAGATTTTTTCGATTAAAACCGCGCTAACTATTTCGCGTGTGTAACTTTGGTACAAGTTTAAAAAACAAAATTCAATGAGTTCTTACGACGTAGTTGTGATAGGTTCTGGACCTGGAGGATATGTTAGCGCCATTCGTTGCGCGCAACTAGGCATGAAAACAGCCTTGATAGAAAAGTATGCCACATTGGGAGGTACTTGTTTGAATGTAGGATGTATACCATCAAAGGCACTTCTAGATTCTTCCGAGCATTACCACATGGCAGCACATTCATTTGCAGATCATGGAATCAATATCGATCCACCTAAGATTGATTTTGCGAAAATGATCGAACGAAAATCTGGTGTAGTTGACATCACTTGTGATGGTATAGACTACCTGATGAAGAAGAACGAGATTACCGTATTACATGGTTTTGGTTCTTTAATAGATAAAAACACGGTTCAAGTGGATGGCGAAGAAACTTCTCAGGTAACCGCCAAACATATTATCCTTGCAACAGGCTCAAAACCTATTGAATTACCATTTGCGAAGTTTGATAAAGAGCGTGTTATTTCCTCAACTGAAGCACTGAGCTTAAAGGAAATCCCGAAACACATGATCGTTATTGGTGGTGGTGTGATTGGACTGGAATTAGGCTCTGTGTACAAGCGTTTAGGAGCTGAGGTAACTATTGTAGAATATGCACCGAACATTATTCCTACTATGGATGGTGCGATGGGCAAGGAGTTGATGCGTAGTTTGAAAAAATTGGGTATGAAATTCAGTTTGTCATCTAAAGTGAGTAATGTGACCAGAGATGGTGATGTTGTAAAGGTGACTGCGACAAATAAAAAAGGCGATGAAGTTGTTTTCGAAGGAGACTACTGCTTGGTTGCTGTGGGTCGCGGTGCCTACACGGCCAAATTGGGTCTTGAAAATGTGGGCATTGAAACCGATGAAAGAGGACGCATTAATGTGAATGACCATTTGCAAACAGCGATTCCTAATATTTATGCTATTGGTGATGTCATTAAAGGCGCCATGCTCGCTCACAAGGCGGAGGAAGAAGGCGTTTTTGTAGCTGAATCGATTGCAGGAGAGAAGCCCCATATCAATTATAATCTCATTCCGGGTATTGTATATACTTGGCCAGAAGTTGCTGCTGTGGGCAAAACAGAAGAACAACTCAAGGAAGAAGGCGCAGCGTATAAGGTGGGTTCATTCCCGATGAGGGCTTTAGGGCGTTCACGTGCTTCTGGTGATATTGATGGTGTAGTTAAAGTCCTTGCAGACAAAATTACTGACGAGATTTTAGGGGTACATATTGTTGCTGCACGAGCGGCTGACATTATCATGGAAGCAGTTACCGCTATGGAATTCCGTGCTTCAGCTGAAGACATAGGACGCATTTCTCATGGCCATCCAACCTACACTGAGGCGTTGAAGGAAGCAGCTTTAGCTGCGACGGCAAACAGAGCTATTCACAGCTAATGAAAAAAGTATCGGCCTATAATGTCGATCCGATTACTATAGAAAATCGGCTGTTGGAACTTTCCAGCAGTCGATCTTTTTTTGCCCTATACACCTCACGCGGTTATCCTAATTCTCACAAAAAGTATGAATTGGTTTTCGGTTGGGGTGCGGAAAAAGTATTGTTTAAAGAAGATCTGAAATCTGGAGGTCTAGAAAGTGGATGGAAGTTTGGTTTCTTAGGCTATGAACTCAGACATGAGTTTGAAAAACTATCTAAGGGTAATCCTGCCCAAGGAGACTGGCCGGATGCTCAATTCTTTATTCCTGAAATCGTGGGTGTTTTAAGTCTTGATGGGACGTTAGAAATATCGGCCTCTACCAAAGAGGAAGCTCAAAAGGTATTAGATATGGTATTGCAGGCTTCATCTCGAACAAAGGATGGTCCTACTCACCTAAAGTTTAAAGCGATCGAAACTAGATCGCAATATATACAAGCCATAGAATCTCTTCAGCAACATATTCAAAATGGTGACATCTATGAGGTCAATTATTGCACATCCTTCCGCGCAGAAATAAAGGAATTAGACCCTGTTGCATTGTTCCAGAAAATGGCTGATGCTACAGATGCTCCCTTTTCAGCGTATTTAAAACTGGACCATCATATACTGTTGTGTACCTCCCCTGAAAGGTATGTCCTTAAAGAGCAGAGGAGTATTTTAAGTCAGCCCATAAAAGGCACCAATAGAAGATTAAATCAAGGCAACGAACTCGCTCAAAAGATGCTAATTGAGAGTGAAAAAGAGCGGGCTGAGAATGTCATGATCGTAGATTTAGTAAGAAACGATCTAAGTCATGTCGCGTCAAAAGGTAGTGTTGAGGTCACTGAATTGTGTGGAGTGCACGCGTTTAAAAATGTAAACCAGATGATATCAACGGTAAAAGCAGCGCTAAAACCTGAGGTATCGAATTGGGATATCGTTGCTGCTTCATTTCCTATGGGTTCAATGACGGGTGCCCCAAAAATCAGCGCTATGGAACTGGCCGAGCGTCATGAGAAGACCGCTAGGGAAGTCTATTCAGGAGCCGTAGGGTACGTTGCTCCTGATGGAGATTTTGACTTCAATGTTGTGATCAGAAGTATCGCTTTGAACACAGCGTCTAATGTGGCCACTTTACACGTAGGGGGAGCCATTACCATTCTCAGTGATCCTCAAGAAGAATATGAAGAATGCATGCTTAAAGCAGAGAGTATATTCCACTCTGCCAAATAACGCTGCGGTTACTACCTTTAGGCAATGGAACTTCCAGAACTCATTCCCGGATCAAAAGCAATTTTAGGATTTAGCGGCGGCGTAGATTCTGTAGTGCTCAGTCATTTGTTGGTGGAGCGTTATGGCATTCGTCCGTATCTGCTCCATGTAAATTATGGTCTTCGAGACGAATCCGACGAAGATGAACGCTGGTGCCGCTGGTATGCAGAGGAGCATAGATTTGAAATTAAAGTGCTTCGTGTTGATCCTAAAGATCGCGATGGAGAAAATCTTCAAAATTGGGCACGAAACCTGAGGTACAACTGGTTTCAAGAGCAAGTGGTGTTACTGGATGCCGTGTATCTTTTTACTGCCCACCATGCCGATGATAGAAGAGAGACCTTTCTCATGAATGCGCTGCGTGGAAGTGGTTTAAGTGGAATGACAGGAATGTCTAACACGGCTATAATCCGTCCATTAAAAGACATGGATAAAACAGAGGTGCTGGATTATGCACAAACAAAGGACCTTACCTGGTGCGAAGATGCCTCGAATCAATCTACGAAGTACACCCGAAATAAAATCAGACATGATTTAGCTCCAGTATTGGACGAAGTTGATCCTCGCTGGAGAGGGGGACTCAAAAAATCAATCGATAACTTAATTAGAGATAATGCATTGCTGCAAGGTCTTTTAGTGGATTGGACAGAGGGTCAAGTGATATGCCGCTCTGGCGAGTACTTCATCAACGAAGGATCCTGGGTTAATAGGGATTATGCTCAGATCTTACTGTTTAGGTATTGCCGAGAAATAGACAAAGGATTTAGTTTTAAAGAAATAGGTCATTTTCTCCGGGGTGAAACAGGTCATATTACCTTTGGTAAAAAGCACCTTTTGGTAAGAGATCGGGGTCAATTTATTCTTTCAAAAAAAAGAGAATTAGATCCTCATGAATATGTCATCAATGATATACATGACACGAGTATTCTGCCGTTTTCGCTAACATTCACTCCCACATCTACTCAAAATATTGACTTTAGTTTGGACCATGAGTGGCTGAGTATGGCCGCATTAAAATTCCCTCTTATTATTCGTAGGTGGAGGCCTGGAGATGAATTTGTGCCGTTGGGAATGAAAGGAAGAAAAAAAGTAGCTGATTTTTTAAATGAACTGAAACTCCCGCGCCACCATAAAGAGCACGTTTATGTTGCTACCCAAGAGGGTAAGTTAATCTGGGTTTTAGGCTACAGGATTGATGATTCATTAAGAGTTGTCTCGAGCGATGACATGGCCTATCTTGCAGAGATAAATCATCATATATGAAGCGTATCCTAACTGGATTGTTTACTTTATTGGCAGTGGTATTGTTTGCACAGCCCCAACCGGTAAAGTGGACCACAACCTATGAAATTACAGATGATGCAGTTCTGGTCACTATTCATGCTGACATTGAAGAAGGCTGGCACTTGTATAGTCAAAACATAGAGGACGGTGGCCCTATACCAACATCTTTTCATTTAGACAGCACTTCTAGTTATACAACATCCGGCATCTGGACGGAGAGTGAGTCTCACGTGGAGTTTGATTCAAACTTTGACATGGACCTTGCTTATTTTTCCAATTCTGCTGATTTCACGGCCAACCTTGAGCCCTCAGTCGCAGACTTTGTAGTTTCGGGTGAGTTGGAGTTCATGGTATGTAATGATGTCATGTGTTTGCCTCCCACTTTTATAGATTTCAATTTAGAAGTGATGGACGCACCCGTACCGTCCATATTTAAAGGTTTAGGAACTACGTTCTGGTTGGGCATGTTGGGTGGATTTGCAGCGCTTTTGATGCCCTGTATCTTCCCTATGATTCCGCTGACGGTAAGCTTCTTTACCAAACAAAGTAAAACAAAGGCAGAAGGAATTTTTAAAGCCTCACTCTACGGCCTCGGAATTATTGTCATCTATGTTGGGTTAGGACTCGCTGTGAGCCTGATTTTCGGAGCTGACAGCTTGAATAAAATGGCGACTAATCCATGGTTTAACCTTGCGTTTTTCGTCTTGTTTGTGGTGTTTGCAGCCAGTTTCTTTGGTGCTTTTGAAATCACATTGCCTTCAAGTTGGGTGAATAAAGCAGACGACGCTTCCAATAATGGTGGGCTCTTGGGCATCTTTTTTATGGCGTTTACCCTGAGTTTAGTAAGCTTTTCTTGTACTGGCCCCATCATTGGGTCACTGCTTGTTGAAGCTGCTTCTAAAGGGAGTTTAATAGGGCCTGCCGTTGGGATGTTCGGCTTTGCATTGGCATTGGCTATACCATTCACGCTGTTTGCTGCCTTTCCTGGTTGGCTAAACTCCTTGCCTTCAAGCGGTGGATGGTTGAATACAGTCAAGGTTACCCTAGGGTTTTTAGAATTAGCTTTTGCCTTAAAATTCTTATCTACTGCCGATTTAGTGTGGCAATCGCATTTACTCGAAAGAGAGATGTTTATTGCTATTTGGGTGGCCATTGCTTTCATGACAGCATTGTATCTGCTAGGTGCATTCAGGTTACCTCTAGACAGTCCAGTTCAAACCATAGGAGTCGGTCGATTGAGTGTTGCGATCGTATTTATGGTCATGGGCTTTTACATGCTACCGGGAATTTTTGGAGCACCAGTAAAACTTATCGCTGGATTCCCACCTCCTGAACATTACGCAGAAAGTAAAAACGGAGCGTATGCTCAACCTCTGATGTCTTCCGTATCAGCAGTGGATGGTACCGTGAGTGAGGTGAGCTATGGCAATCATTGTCCAAACGATCTTCCCTGTTTTAACAACTATGAAGAAGGCTTGGCCTATGCCAAAGAAGTTGGGAAGCCAATCATGCTAGACTTTACGGGTTGGGGATGTGTGAATTGTCGAAAAATGGAAGAAAACGTTTGGAAAGATGACGGCGTTCACCAAAGAATCCGAGATAATGTTGTGCTTATTTCCCTCTATGTAGATGAGCGTACAGACCTGCCAAAGGACGAGCAGTATGTCAGCGAAATCACCGGTAGAAAAATTAAAAATATAGGGAACAAGTGGAGTGAATTTCAAGAGGTCAACTTTAAAGAAGTGAGTCAGCCGTTGTATGTTATACTTGGACATGATGACCTTACACCGCTTGTTGAGAAAAACGCCTACAACCTAGACATAGAAGACTATATTGATTGGTTGGATAGAGGAGTAGCTGCATTTAAATAACGCTACTTTTTAACATAAAATGAACTCCCGGAACAGAACTATCTGCTCCGGGAGTTGTTTTTTAGTACAACTCGCCAGTACTAAAAATGATGTCAAATCAACACCACTAATTTGGAAAAACGCTACAGACTTCGTGAAGGACAGGATATTGTAGGCTATATGCGGCAAATAGGCTCCAGCGGTACCCGTTTTTTCTCTCGGGATCAATTTTGGTGGAATGGAACAGAAATCACTCATGAGCAAATAGATGAGTATAGCGATCTACGAGATTTAAATAATCGACCCATCTTTGAATTGGATATTATTGAATTTTCCATGGGAGAGACTAGGGATAGATTAGGCGTGGTTCTATGGTCCGAGGATCAAGAATCCTGGATTATTAAGGATATTAATGATCGTGAATTACAAGTTCCGGTAGTATTAGAAGGATTGTCACTCTTTGAACGTCAGGATATAAAATTTCACGCCTTCTTATTCTCTAATCCAGATTTAATGATGGAGTTGGGTGTAAGAGACGATTGATGTCTATTTTAGCATCTTAATCAAGTGAAGTAATCATTAAGGCACACATGGACACAAATTTTGTAGAAGAACTCCGTTGGAGAGGTATGTTGCAAGACATCATGCCAGAAACAGAAGAACTACTGACCAAAGAAATGGTGAGTGGCTATATAGGTTTTGACCCTACAGCGGATTCTTTGGGAGTAGGTAATATGGTGCAAATCATGACCTTGGTTCATTTCCAACGTGCAGGACACAAGCCTATTGCTTTGGTAGGTGGTGCCACAGGCATGGTGGGTGATCCATCCGGGAAAAGTTCAGAGCGTAATTTACTGGACTTAGAGACCTTAAACCACAACCTAAACAGCCAAAAGAACCAACTTGCAAAGTTTTTAAACTTTGACTGTGGCGAAAACAGCGCTGAGATTGTCAACAACTATGACTGGTTCAAGGAGTTTGATTTCTTGGGATTTATCCGTGATGTAGGTAAGCACATGAGTGTGAACTACATGATGGCCAAAGACAGCGTGAAAAAGCGTTTAGACACAGGAATGAGCTTTACTGAATTCTCCTATCAATTAATTCAGGGCTATGATTTTTATCATTTATGGAAAAATAATGGTGTGAAATTACAGATGGGAGGATCAGACCAATGGGGTAACATTACCACAGGGACCGAGCTAATACGACGTCTTGGCCGTGGTTCTGCCCATGCCCTAACCACACCTTTAATTAAAAAAGCAGATGGAACGAAATTCGGAAAGTCTGAAGGTGGAAATGTTTGGCTAGATCCAAGACGTACTACTCCTTATGCATTTTACCAATTCTGGTTAAACTCCTCTGATAGCGATGCAGAGAACTACATTAAGATATTTAGCATAGGTTCAAAAGAAGAAATTCAGTCCATTATAGAGGAACATGCGCAGGCACCGCACATGCGAAAGCTTCAAAGAGCCTTGGCAGAGGAAATAACGGCAAGAGTTCATAGCCCTCTGGATCTTGAAAATGCCATTGCGGCATCGGGCATTTTATTTGGAAAGGCCACGGAAGATCAACTCCGCTCAACGGACGCACCCACGTTACTGAGTGTTTTTGAAGGAGTTCCGCAATTTGAAATAATGGCTTCACAACTTACAGAGGGAGTTGAAATTGTTGATTTCCTATCGGAACACACAGCAGTTTTCCCCTCCAAAGGAGAAGCGCGTAAGATGGTTCAAGGAGGTGGCGTGGCTATTAATAAGACGAAGGTTACCGTCGATAAGACTCTTACTGCAAACGACATTGTTGCTGGTGGAATGATCATTGTCCAAAAAGGAAAGAAAAATTATTTCCTCGTACATGTCCGCTAGGTATCGACAGTAATACTAAGTTAACAAGTAAAGGCGCCCAACGGGCGCCTTTACTTGTTACAACGGTAAATAATCAAAGACTATATTGTCTATTTCTTCTAAGAATCGATCATTAGGTCGTTGGAAGAAATAATACATGCCATGCGTACGCTGTTCAGATCCTTTCAACTTTTCATATTCAAAATCATCACCTTTATTTACAAGACAATACGGCATACTGCCTCTAAAGATGAACAGCGCTTGAAAATCAGGTAAGCCCGGGTTTGAGCTACGATTCAGGTAGCCCCAACTTTCATATTCACCAAAATTTCTGCGCTCCCAGCCTTGTTTTTTGAATGCGTCTACTAGAGGGTCGCGGAGTGAGCCTCCACGTTTTCCTTCGAAAAAACGTTCTACCATTTGCGTTGGAAAACTTCTACGTTCTAGTTCTTTACCCTGGACTTTGCCAGAAGCAACTACTTCGTAGTACTTGGACATGCGGTGTGAGCTGCTGGGCCATAGACTATCTAATGGGTAACTCTCTTGAACGCGGCCTAAAGTGTCTTTTTTTTCGTTGAATAAAACAGCTTCTGCCATGACTCTTTGTTCTAGTCCATTAATAAAATCGCGATGCACCCACGCATGAACGATCGCGGTATAGCTTCCATTTTTAAAATTTGACGCACTAACACGCACAGAGTCCGTGAGGGTAAGAACTCCCTCTTCGTTAGTAAGGGTTGCATGTCTGCGCACAAGTTGTGCTTTCACGGAGCTCGCACAAAGGCAAGCGATAATCACGGATACTACTAGTTTCATAAACTCACCATTAAGTTGCATCCTCGAATCTCGCTACGGTCGAGGCGGCCGTATACTTCAAATGTACCATTTTCAAAAACCTGTCCTTGATCGCTAAGGGATAGAAACGCGCAACTGTGCGAATTTGCCAAGTCAATCACATTTAACGCGCCACGACTGCCATTTCGCATGGGTGGTGCCAAAGGGTCGCTAACCTCTCTTGTATAGAAGCGCATCCACGGAGGGCTTTCAAAGTTACCGGAGTCTTTTAAATAGGCCTGACTAAGAAGTTCAGTCATCCCGTATTCACTATCAATAGGACTCTCTGGAAACGACTCTTTAAGTAGGCGGTGAACTTCAGGACGAATCAATTCTTTTCTCTTTCCTTTCATCCCGCCGGTTTCTATAACCCTCAATTTATTGTAATGGAAACTATTACTTCCATATTTACCTTGAGTAATGGATTCTGCAAAGTCTAAAAGACCGAAGGTGACGCCTAATAACATTACTGGGGTACGCGACTGTTTCAATCTTTCTAATGCTTTAAAAAGGTCTTCGTGGTTGTGAAGGTAAAAACCACTTTCCGCAGAGTCACTTTTTTGAATCATACCTTCTGCCATAGCAACTAGAGAAGACCCTGTACGTTCTAAATAACTCGGTAATAAGGCCAATACGGCATACTCTTCTAAGTTTCCATAAACCCTTTCAAGTCCTGCTTCATATACTTGTTTGTAATAGGCTAGAGAATGGACAAAATGTTGACTAGGGACTCCGCCTGAAGTAGTTGAGGAGGTGTAAATTTCTTCTTCCTGCCAATCTCCTGATTTAACCACATGGGATTTAAAAACCTCTACAGGCAGAAATGGAATATCCAAAATTGAAGAAACGGTTTCTGGTGTACGTCCTAATAAATCACAAAACTCACCATAGACCTTGTTTTCAAGGTATTGTCGACCGAACAGCACTAATGCCGCAGTGTTAAAGTTATCGTCGGTGATTTGGGAAAAGGAGCGCATAAAAAACCCGCACCATTTAAGGCGCGGGACAAAATTACGTTATCTACGTTGAACTTAAAGCGAGTATCTGAAGCTAACCTTAAACGTTCTTCCTGGTTTCATTTACCGTAAGTAGTCCTGCCTTATTAATAACTATAGAAGGATCTACGGGCTTTGGATCAGTCCCTCCGTTGTCACAAGAACTTAATAAAACAGCTAGTAGTACTGAGCTGAAAAGGTTAATTAGTTTCATTGTATTGTTTAGTTAGTTTATTTTCTACTACAAATGAAGGAGTTGAATGTAAACTGAACTTTATGTCGGCGTGAACTTTGATTTCATCGTGGATTAACCTTGTGTTAAATACATTTTACCTTATTGTAACCACTGGTCATTTCGTGGGTTACAATAGAATTTATTACTTTCCTTTGTGTTAGAGCATACTACTTATGAAAACTTGGGAAGCAAAAATATTACTTGTAGATGATGAGCCAGATATTTTAGAGATTGTCGGTTATAATTTAAAAAATGAAGGCTACAAGGTTTATACTGCTTCAAGCGGTAAAGAAGGTGTAACTAAAGCCCGAGAGATCAAGCCAGATCTTATACTTTTGGACCTGATGATGCCTGAAATGGATGGCATAGAAGCTTGTGATCAAATCAAGAAAATTCCCGGTTTAGAACATACCATCATAGCTTTCCTTACGGCTCGAGGTGAGGACTATTCACAGGTTGCAGGTTTTGAGGCGGGTGCAGACGATTATATCACCAAGCCTGTCAAGCCTAAAGTACTGACTTCGAGGCTAAAAGCGCTCCTAAGGCGGCGCCCTACCCAAGGTCAAGTAGTGCCAGACCGTATGCAGTTAGGGACTTTGATCATCGATCCTGAGCGTTATCATATCGAACTCAATGGAAAAGTATTAGATCTCCCTAGAAAAGAATTTGAACTATTAAGTCTATTAGCTTCCAAACCGGGGAAAGTCTTTGCTCGGGAAGAAATCATGGATAGAATTTGGGGTACGGCCGTGATCGTTGGTGGACGTACCATTGATGTACACATCAGAAAATTAAGAGAAAAAATCGGTGACGACTTAATAAAAACAGTCAAAGGTGTAGGGTATAAATTTGAGCTTGCAGCGTAATGAAATACGGTAGGTTAGTGCGAGTAGCAATTTGTTTTACACTTGGTTTTACGCTTTTTGCGTTATTACTTAATTATATGAGTGCTGTTTATCCCGCCATACCGGATTGGTTGCTATGGATGTTTTTCGGTGCGGTGTTGTTTATTGCATTGATGTTGAGCATTTACCTAAACGTCACTTTACGGGTCCGGAAAATCCAGATGATGATTGAGGAACATGGCATGAGTTCCTCGTTACCCTCTAAATCGCGTAAGACGGTAACACTCCAGACCCTAGAAAACGAAGTATATCAATGGACTTCGCGTCAGAGTCTTATTGTTGAAGAGCTAAAAGGTCGTGAACAATTTCGTAGAGAGTACATAGGAAATGTCAGTCATGAATTAAAAACTCCTATTTTCAATATTCAAGGCTACGTCCTTACTTTGCTGGATGGTGCCATAGAAGATCCTAAAGTTGCCCTCAAATTTCTCAAGCGCGCGGCTAAATCTGTAGAAAGAATGACTTCCTTGATTAAGGATATGGATGTACTTTCTAAGGTGGAAAGTGGCCAATATGATATCATGTTGGCCCCGATCAACCTGAATAACCTCATTGAAGATACGTTGCAAGCTATAGAGAGTTACGCCGGAAAACGGAGCGCTAAGGTTAGCGTAAAGTTTAATATTGATAAAAAGACATTTGTCTTTTGCGACGCACCTCGTATAGAGCAGGTTTTAGAGAATCTTCTTGTTAACGCTATGAAGTATAGTGATGAGGGTAAAACGGTATCTCTGTATTGTGATGAGGTTGACGATAAAATTCAAATTACGATTAAGGACCGTGGATTTGGCATACCAGAAGAAGATCTTGGACGTGTTTTTGAACGGTTTTACAGGGTTGATAAGGCGAGGTCCAGGGAGGCTGGAGGATCTGGTCTAGGGTTGTCCATTGTGAAGCACATCATAGATAAGCATAACGAAACCATTACGGTAAAATCCAAAGAGGGTGAAGGGACAGAATTCAAGTTCACACTCTCTAAGTACAAGGCGAATTAATTCGTTCATAATCCGATCACTGTTCTAAGATAATCAAGGAGTGCAATGCTTATTTTTGAGCATAACCTATTTTCATGCCTTATGGAGTGGACTCCTGAATTAATGCAAAAACTTGAATCCTTGCGCTCGAAAATTGAGCATACGGGTCAAGACTTTGAAACCTATGTCAATGGATGGCAGCAGCAGCAGTTTCAAAATTATTGGGACTATATACAGTTAGATACACTGCTGAGCTTACAGCGTCCTGTAACGCAGGTTGCAGATGAGCCTATTTTCATCATGTATCATCAGATTACGGAATTATACTTCAAGCTTACTCGAGTAGAAATAGATGCCTTAGCGGGATCTGTAGAGCCTGATTTCGAGGACTTCGCTGAGCGCATTGCGAGAATAAATCGCTACTTCGATGCTTTAAAACACAGCTTTGGTGTCATGGAATTAGGCATGAAAAAAGAAGAGTTTTTAACCTTCAGAGATGCGTTAGCTCCAGCTTCTGGATTCCAAAGTGTACAATATCGCATCATTGAATTAGGTTGTGCTCCAGTCATTAATATTGTGGCAGAGAGCAAGCGTGAGGAATTACGTGAAGCTTCCCTTGAGAATCAGATGAATTCAATTTATTGGAAGGATGGAGCTAAGGTTGAAAGTACAGGTCAACCTGCCTATACAGCTGTTCAGTTCATGGAAAAATATTGGGATGATTTGCTGTTTACAGCAGAGGCGTATGAGCATTGTAATATATGGGCTAAATACCAAGGTTTTAAAGAGCACTGGACTGAAGATCAGTGTGCTGATCTGGAGGATGCATTGCGTAAATTAGACCTCAATGTCAATGTATATTGGCCGCTACAGCATTATAAAACAGCCGTTAGATATTTAAGCAAAAAACCGGTAGACATTCAGGCAACCGGTGGAACTAATTGGCAAAAATATTTACCTCCTAGGTTCCAACGTCGTGTGTTCTTTCCGGAGTTATGGACTGCTACGCAAATTGCGGATTGGGGCAAGAGTTGGGTACATGAAACATTAAGTGAATTAGAGAAATAACCTTATGAGTTTAAAGAAGCTGGCATGGATCGCCGTCGCATCTTTTTTTGTCATCATTTTGTTCAGTGTGATTTCTGCTGAGTCGTCAGAACCTCAAGTGGAAATGAGTTTGGATGAGGTAGATCTGACCGTTCAAGAACCTGCCTTTTATTTAACTATACCCTCAGATACCCTCCGTTTTGAGAGCCATAAGATCATTTCCGGAGAGAGCTTTGGCGCGCTTTTAGGTAAAAGAGGTATCGGCACATCACAAATTTATAAGATCGCTGCTGCCGTAGAAGATGAATTCAATGTCCGACGAATTAGGGCAGAGGTTGAGGTTAAGTTTGCTACGGGAGACCACTCTATTTTCCCAAGCTATTTTATTTATCCTGAGAGTAAATATGAGTATTGGATTGTTTCTCTTCAAGATTCACTGTACGCTAAAAAAGTAGAGAAAGAACGAATTGTTCGCAGAAGAGAGATTTCAGGAACCATTGAAGATGCTCTGTATTTAAGTGTTGGCAGGGCAGGAGGTACTCAAGCCTTAGCAATGTCTTTGGTGGAGATCTACGCATGGAGTATTGACTTCTTCCGCCTTCAAAAGGGGGATCAATTCTCTGTGGTTTACGAAGAAGAATACGTAGATGACACCACCTACGTGGGACTAAAGCGCGTTATAGCATCCAATATCAATCATGTAGATAATGATTTTTACGCTTTCCCCTATAAAAATGAGTTGGGTTTCCATGATTACTATGATGAGGACGGCCGAAGCTTGCGAAAAACATTTCTGCGTGCACCCTTGGACTTTACGCGCATATCATCTCGATATAGTGGCCGTAGGTTTCATCCTGTTCAAAAGCGGTGGAAAGCTCATTTAGGAACTGATTACGCTGCGCCAACCGGCACTCCAATAATGACCACTGCGGATGGTGTGGTCATCGCGGCAAAGTATACTTCTGCCAATGGAAATTATGTTAAGGTTCGCCATAATGGTACCTATACAACACAGTACTTGCACATGAGTAAAATTAGACCAGGTGTCAAAAACGGGCTTCACGTAAAGCAGGGAGATGTAATTGGTTATGTCGGATCTACAGGATTAGCTACTGGACCACATGTATGTTACAGATTTTGGGTCAATGGTAAACAAGTCGATCCATACCGACAGAAACTACCTGATGCTGAACCGCTTACGCAAGAACGCATGTCGGTATACAAGACCTATATGAAGGAGTTAAAAACGCGTCTTGACGCCATTTAATTCTTGTGTCTAACCGATCACTATATTAATGATTCGTCCTGGTACGATGATTATTTTCCTTACTTGCTTATCACCTAATTGCTCAGAAGTACGTGCATCTGCTAAAACGATGTTTTCAATCTCTTCCGAGGTCAGACTTAAGGATAGTTCCAATTGGTATCGCACTTTACCGTTGAACGATACAGGATAATTCTTACTGTTCTCTATGAGGAATTCTTCCTTATGCACCGGGTAAGAACAGACGGTTACAGAGCCTTTTCCAGAAAGCTTCTCCCATAATTCCTCTGCCAGATGTGGAGCAAAAGGAGCAAGTAGTTGAACCAGAGGCTGAAGTGCTTCACGCTCGTTAGTTTTAAGCTCAGAGAGTTCATTTGTCGCAATCATGAACGCGGAAATCGAGGTGTTGAAACTGAAATTATTCATGTCTTCATTCACCTTCTTGATACAGCTATGTACGGCCTTTAGAGCTTTTTTATCTGCAGGCCCTTCGCTGATTTTAAAGGATCCATTTGGGTGGAATAATTTCCAGAATTTGCGCTGAAATCCTGAGACTCCCGAAAGACCTTGGGTGTTCCAAGGTTTACTTTGTTCGAGTGGTCCTAAGAACATTTCGTACATCCGTAGCACATCGGCTCCGTATTTATCTACAATATCATCTGGATTGGTGACATTGAATTTTGATTTTGACATCTTTTCAACCTCTCGACTACACAGGTACTTTCCCCCCTCAAGAATAAATGTTGCATCCTCGTATTCTTTGCGCCAATTCTTAAAGGCACTCGTATCTAGCTCATTGCCTTGCAAGAAACTTACATCGACATGGATGGCTTGTGTGTCATGCTGATCTATGAGCCCAGCACTTACATAGGTGTTGGTGCCATTGATGCGATGGACGAAGGCGGAAATACCTTGAATCATTCCCTGGTTAATAAGCTTTTTAAAAGGCTCGTCAAAGGAAATGAAGCCCATATCGAACAAAAACTTCGTCCAGAAACGTGCGTAAAGTAAGTGCCCAGTACCATGTTCAGCACCACCAATGTATAAATCTACTTGGTTCCAATAATCAGTCGCCGATTTAGAAGTGAATGCGCTTTCGTTATGGGCATCCATAAATCGTAAGAAATACCAACTAGACCCAGCCCAACCAGGCATGGTAGTGGTTTCTAACGGATGACCCTTGTATTCCCATTGTTTAGCTCGCGCTAAGGGAGGTTGGCCGTCATGTGTAGGTAAGTATTTGTCTACCTCTGGAAGTGTAAGCGGCAATGCGTCTAATGGTAATGTTTTCGCCACACCATGTTCATAGTAAATAGGAATGGGTTCGCCCCAGTAGCGCTGGCGTCCAAAGACGGCATCTCGCAATTTATATTGTGTAGCGCCCTTTCCGTAGCCAATTTGTTCTAGATGCGCAATGATGCTGATCTTTGCTACGGAAGCCTCTAGGCCATTCAAGAAGTCAGAATTGATCATTTTACCTGATTTCGCATCATAGGCTTCTTGGCTAATATCACCTCCTGAAACCACTTCTTGGATGGGTAAATCAAAGTATTTAGCAAAAGCATAATCTCGGCTATCGTGCGCTGGAACGGCCATTACAGCACCCGTACCGTAGCTCGCTAAAACATAGTCGCCTATCCATATAGGCAGCTGTTTTTTGGTAATAGGATGTAGAACATATGCTCCCGTGAAACAGCCGCTTATGGTTTTCGTATCCGCCATGCGATCACGTTCACTGCGGGCTGCAGCGATGGCTTTGTAGGACTTAATAGCTTCTTGCTGTCCAGTTGTTGTAAGAACATCCACCAATTCATGCTCAGGGGCAAGTGTCACAAAGGTCACTCCAAAAAGTGTGTCAGGACGTGTTGTGAATACTTCGATTCGTGCGTTATGATCCTTGATGTCGAAAACAAGTGAGGCTCCTTGTGATTTTCCAATCCAATTGCGTTGGGTCTCTTTTAAAGAATTACTCCAGTCAATACGGTCTAAACCTTCCAATAAACGGTCAGCGAAGGCTGTAATACGCATGGACCATTGCATCATTTTCTTTTGTAAAACGGGATATCCACCACGTTCACTGAGGCCATCTTTAATCTCATCATTAGCGAGTACCGTACCTAATTCAGGACACCAGTTAACATTACTTTCACTGCGGTAGGCCAAACGATAATTCAGTAGCGTTTCTGCTTGCTGAGATTCATCCATGGATATCCATTGTTCTGCAGAAATCGTTAGCTCCTCAGTGCATTCAGCATTCAACCCGTCTGTACCTCTTGCTTCAAGATGGGCTATCAGCTTGGATATAGGTTGGCTCTTATCAATATTATGATCGTACCAAGCGTCAAATAGTTGGATGAATATCCACTGGGTCCATTTGTAATAGCTAGGATCGGTAGTTTTAAATTCGCGCGACCAGTCTAGACCAAACCCAATATTGTCCAACTGCTCACGGTAACGAGCGGTATTAATCTCTGTGGTTTTCTCAGGATGTTGTCCTGTTTGAATAGCGTATTGTTCAGCGGGTAGGCCAAACGCATCATAACCCATGGGGTGAAGAACATTGAAACCTTTCTGTCGCTTGTATCGGGCGTAAATATCTGAGGCGATGTATCCCAACGGATGTCCAACATGCAGTCCGGCACCCGAGGGATAGGGAAACATGTCGAGCACGTAGAACTTAGGCATATCACTATTATGACTAGCGTTATAGGTGCCTTCTTGCGCCCATTTACTTTGCCATTTTTGATCAATTTTGCGATGATTGTACTCCATGTCGTTAAAGAAGTGTTGAACACGCGTAAAATTAGTGAATGCCGCGCAGGATTTACTATTTTCGCCTAGATGAGTTCTAAAGAGCAAAAATTTACCTCCTCTCGAGTGAGGTCTTCCTATATATCTGTGGTCATTTCCATGACCCTGGTCCTGTTTGTCTTGGGAACGCTTGGTGTACTGGTACTGTCTGCCAGAGATTTAGGTGCTGCAGTTCGAGAGAACTTTACGTTCACCCTAGTCTTAGATGAAAATATTCCGGAAGCAGAACTACGAACACTTTTAAAGACACAGCAGTTGGCTTCCTATGCGAAATCTGCTGAATTGGTTACTAAAGAGGAGGCCGCGAGGCATCTTGAGGAAGATTTAGGAGAAGATTTCATAGCTTTTTTAGGATATAACCCACTCAGTAATACCATTGACATTAACCTTCGAGCAGAAATTGTGGCTGCGGGAGACTTAGACGCTTTGAAAAAAGAGCTCATCGACCGAGATTATATTATTGATGTTTTATATGACAGAGACCTTGTTGGTTTGGTCAATGATAATATTGAAAAGATCACCTATTTACTCTTTGCTGCAGCGCTTTTGCTCTTAATGGTTGCCCTGGCCTTAATCAACAGTAGTATACGTTTGACTATTTACTCCAAGCGTTTCCTCCTTAAGACCATGCAATTAGTAGGCGCCACAAGTGGGTTTATACGACGTCCTTATTTGATTAACTCCCTAATGCTCGGTATTTTAAGTACTGTGCTGAGTCTGTCACTTTTACTATTCTCTGGGTGGGCCTTTAACCAATATTTCCCTGCATTTGCCTTATTGATTACGCGTGAGACGTTTTTGATGGTGTCATTATTGTTGTTGATCTTGGGATTAATAGTTCCTGGCGTTTCAACGGCTATTGCCATACGTCGATATTTAAAATTAAGAACTAACGAATTATACTACTAAACAATGGATACAAAAAACACTTTTCTTTTTGATCGCCGCAAATATGTCGTGCTTATTGCGGGTTTATTGATGCTGGTGATTGGTTTCGCTTTAATGCTTGGCGGTGGAGCTGAAGCACAGAATGAGTTCAATCCAGAAATTTTTAGTGCCCAGCGTATCGGTGTTGCACCATGGTTTCTTTTTATTGGCCTTGTTTTGCCAATAGTCGCGATCATGATGCCTCTTAAAGAAGCAGCTTAACCTTATTATACCAAACCATGTCTCCTATCCAAGCACTCTTATTAGGCTTTGTTCAGGGCTTAACTGAATTCTTACCGGTAAGTTCCTCTGGACACTTAGAGATCGTCAAAGCTCTTTTTGGTCTAGAACTCAATGGAAACGAAAGCCTCACTTTTGATGTTGTTGTGCACGCGGGTACGGCATTAAGTACCATTGTAGTATTCAGAAAAGAAATTAGTCAGATCATTGCAGGATTATTCAAGTTCGAGTGGAACGATGAAACCAAATTCGCATCATTCATCTTATTGTCGATGGTTCCCGCCGGTTTCATAGGTCTTGCCTTTGAGGAGGAGATTAGCACATTATTCGAGGGTCAATTGTTGTTGATTGCGGCTACACTCACGGTGACAGGTCTGTTGTTGTTCCTTGCGGATCGAGCAAAAACCACGGGTAAACCAGTAACTATAGTAGATGCGATTGTCATTGGACTGGCGCAGGCTATTGCTATTTTACCCGGAATTTCTAGAAGTGGCTCTACGATTTCAACATCAGTGCTCTTGGGTATTGATAGAGGGAAAGCCGCAAAATTTTCTTTTTTAATGGTTCTGCCCATTATTTTAGGGAAAGCAATGTTAGACGCTAAGGATATTGTTTCAGGAGAAGCGCTTGGCGCTGAGGTGAGTACACTCTCTTTACTTCTAGGTCTGTCCGCTGCTTTTTTTAGTGGTATTGTTGCGTGTAATTGGATGATCGCCTTAGTGAAAAGAGCCAAGCTTCGCTACTTTTCGTACTACTGTTTCGCAGTAGCTATCATTGTTGTAATCACTCAATTCATCTGATAATTTGACGGCGGAAGAAATTAAATCCGGGCAGGTTTTGCTTGTTGATAAGCCATTGAATTGGACCAGCTTTCAGGCGGTGTCAAAAATCAGATACACCCTGAAGAATGAGCTGAAAGAGAAGAAAATCAAGGTTGGTCATGCGGGGACTTTGGACCCATTGGCAACCGGTCTTTTGATCATCTGTGTGGGTAAAATGACCAAAGAAATCCATACGTTCATGGGGCAAGAAAAGGAATATATTGCCCAGGTTAAGTTCGGATCAACAACGCCATCGTATGATCTTGAATCGGACATCAATCAAACATTTCCTACGGCACACATTACAGAACAATCAATAGCCGCAGTTCTTCCACAATTTTTAGGCGAAATAGAGCAGTTACCTCCAATTTTCTCTGCCATTAAGCAGGGTGGGGTAAGGCTTTATAAAAAGGCACGAGCAGGCGAAGAGGTGGTTGTCGCACCTCGTGATATCTTTATTAGAGAGATAGAAATACTATCGTTTGTGGAGCAAGAGCTCATTATACGTGTTACCTGTGGAAAAGGAACCTACATCCGATCTTTAGCCCACGATTTAGGACTAGCGTTAAACTCAGGAGCTCATTTAACAGGCTTACGTAGGACTAAAATTGGTTCTTACTCGGTAGAAGGTGCTAAAGACCCAATCCAGTGGTGCGATCACTTTGAGAATACCATCGAGTCTTAGGTATTAGTCGAGATATTTGCTTTTCCAAAGGTTGGTATTGAAATTCTTCATCCTACTGAAGCCATATAGCGCTGTCATCGCACTGGTGGAAAAGAACATCCAGAAAAATAATATGACCCTGAGATGAACGATGGTCCCCGTATCTTTAGTACTGCGAATAAGGCTTTCAGGAAATAGTAATGCCACGGCAAGACAAAAGACTAAAACAGTTTTCAATAAGCTTTCAAAGTCTCTGAACGGGTAAACCATGATCTTTCTTAATGGATGTAAGTCATTGCCCCATTTGGCCAAGAGGTAATAATATTCGCCACCCATCGGAACCATTAAGAGAGGGTCTTTATCTTTTTCCGTCAGTTTAAACATCGGAGCTGGTGCAATCATTTTAAATCCAGTGATCTCCCTGTTTTGTTCACTTTCGAATGTTTTGATAGCCTCTATGGCCTCCACAGGAAATGTCCCCTTGAATAACTTAGAGTCCAAGAACCTCAATCTATAATTGATGCACAACGCCTTGATGTCGGAGATGTGGTAAATATTGCTCGGGTCGAGTTCGTTGAAATCAAGTGTTTCCTCATTACCCTCCGACTGAAAAAGATTCGTTAATACGCGTTCACCTTCATTCTTTTGAGACAAGAGTGCGTTGTATCCGCTCAGAATGTCTGTATAATAACGGTCATTGCTGTTGCTTCTAATGGCCGTTAATTCTGTGTGTAGATGTACTCCCATGTCGCAGTAGTGCTAAGATGTTAGATTCATGTTCAAGATACTTCTGTAACAAATTCAGGAACTTTATTGTTCATATGTAATTGCTTTATGTTTTACTTGACAAAGGGGGGGGCTAAATCGTATCTTCGCCATTCTCTTTTTTTATAAACTTTTCAAAGCCCGTAAGCTATGAAAATGAAACTTTCACATTTTGACTATGAGCTTCCAAAGGAACTCATCGCTCAAGAACCTATGCTTCACCGTGATGATAGCCGCCTAATGGTGGTTCACAAGGACACCGGTGAAATTGAACATAAACACTTCCACGAAATCATCAACTACTTTGACGATGGTGATGTGATGGTACTGAACAACACGAAAGTGTTTCCAGCTCGCATGTGGGGAAATAAGGAGAAGACCGGTGCTCGCATTGAGGTCTTCTTGCTCAGAGAACTAAATTCCGAAAGCAGACTTTGGGATGTTTTGGTAGACCCTGCTCGTAAAATCAGAATAGGGAATAAACTATATTTTGGTGAAGATGATTCTTTGGTTGCAGAGGTTATTGATAATACGACCTCTAGGGGTCGTACCCTCCGTTTTTTGTTTGACGGATCGTATGAGGAATTTCGCGCAAAATTAACAGAGATGGGAGAGACACCTCTTCCAAAGTATATTGACCGCGAGCCCACTGTGGATGATGCAGAACGTTATCAAACAATCTTTGCTTCTGTAGAAGGAGCGGTTGCAGCACCAGTAGCTGGACTGCACTTTTCTAAGCACCTGATGAAGCGTTTGGAAATTAAAGGCATTCACTTACCTGAATTGACCCACCACGTAGGATTGGGAACTTTCCGCCCTGTGGAAGTGGAAGATTTAAGTAAGCATAAAATGGACAGTGAGCAGTTCTTCTTGGAGCAGCCTTGTGCAGATGTGGTAAACAATGCCTTACTGCATAAACGCCGCGTATGTGCTATCGGAACCACGACAGTGCGTACACTCGAAAGCTCGCTAACCACCGGAGGTCGTGTAACAGCTACAGAAGGTTGGACCAATAAATTTCTGTTTCCTCCTTATCAAGTACAGATTCCTGATTCAATGGTGACAAATTTCCACCCACCGGGCTCAACGTTACTCATGATGAACAGTGCTATGTTAGGTCATGATTTGGCCATGCATTCTATTCATGTAGCTATTAAAGAAAAATATAGATTCCTTGCCTTTGGCGATGCGATGTTGATCATCTAAAAAAAAGCGTCCTTTTAAGGACGCTTTTTTTTTGTCTTATTTTTCGAGTTCCTGGAAAGCATCGATATACTGCGCTGCTATATCCATCCACTGAAAATGAGTTTTCATACGTTCCCTGGCTAGTTCTTGCTGCTGGGCTAATGTTTCTTTGCTTGGTCGCTGCTGCAGTTGTGCAGATAACTGGTCGCTTTGCAACCACAATCCACCGAGTCCGCCAAGGACACTCCCGTTGAATGCATTACCATGCGCAAGAACAAAACAACCACAGCCCAGAGCTTCTAATAATGCAGGGTTCGTTCCCCCGGCGCTGTGACCATGAATATAAAACAGGCTGTGTTGTCTTAGTGCATTCAGTAGGGTTTTGTCATAGATGCTGCCCAGAAAATGAATATTTCTACAATGATCAAAGGCACCTTTTAGGGTTCGGCCATAACGTGTCGAATAATCGCCAATAGTTACCAATGTTTCACCACTGTCCTCAGCTGCAGATAAAATCTCATGGATGTGGTTGTCGGGCTGAACTCGACCTATATGCAAGTGATATTCTTTGGACGTTAGATCAAACGGTTCTAGTA
>OJIK01000001.1_pt1 | contig 146592 bp, 139 predicted proteins | sample 1595571 | NCBI WGS metagenome assembly OJIK01 (sample SAMN05416791, study PRJEB24817) | seawater metagenome | isolation source: Sea water | place: Canada:Atlantic | collected 2013-11 | reverse complement strand
GAGATCAGCCTCGGTCTCGTGGGCTCGGAGATGTGTATAAGAGACAGATGTAAGAGATCCGATAGATTCATAAATCGGGACAAACGTAGACTAAAGTATATACTAAGTATTTAACACTACGTTAACAGGTCTCTTGTCGTAAGAAACTCAAGCTATGTTTTCCTGTTGACAGAGACTTCCACAGGACAGCTCGCTTCTAAAACCGCAAATGCGCTGCAGTATTTCGTTTTAGTTAATGCTATCGCTCTATTTAATACTTCATCAGGCGCATCTGTTTCCAGAGTGATCAGTAAGGTAATAGCATTAAATATTCTAGGCATTTCTTCACGGCGTGTAGCAATGACCTCACTCGCATAAGAAGTAATCTCGTACCTCCCCTTTCGGAGTATGTGGATAAGGTCTATTGTACTGCAACCTGCTAAGGAGATAAGCATAAGCTGCATTGGAGAAGCTCCTCCTTCCTCCTGCGAATCTAACAATATCTCATGATTGCCTGCCTTGGCCTTCATTCCGAAGTTGTTATCTGTTCGCTCTAGAGAAATTTTCATAAGGGTTACTTTTTCTTAAATATACTCCCTACGACGCTTGATTTGACCGTTTGATTCAATACAACTTTCTCAAATTGAGCTACTGGTTCTTTTCCAACAGTATCACCAAACCCAACGAGGACTACTTCGATGTTTCTTAATACGGCACTTATTTGAAATTCTTCAATGATTTCTTTCACATCTAAGTGCATACTCAGCGTTGCTGTGGCATCCAATATGATTTTTGAATCATCCGGGACCGTATTTAAAGTCCTTTGTATGCTCGCTTTATTTAGAAAGCTGACACTCTCAGAGAAGGCAATTACAATGGGCTCACCTTTTTCGTAATGCTTAATGTCAAATTTATAAGGGATTTTGAAATTCTCCCACAAAATGAAGACAACAGCAACAACTAATCCTAAGGCAATTCCGGAGAGTAGATCTGTAAAGACTATACCAAGGACCGTTATAGCAAATGGTATGAATTCAGACCTTCCTCGTTTCCACATGTTAACAACAAGACTTGGCTTGGCCAATTTATAGCCCACTAGAAGAAGAATGGCAGCTAGTGCACTCAGTGGTATCAAGTTTAATAATTTTGGAATACTAAAGGCACAGATTAATAATAAAGCACCATGAAGAAATGCGGAGGTCTTTGTTCTTCCTCCACTTTGAATATTAGCTGATGAACGCACGATCACTTGCGTTATGGGCAAGCCACCTATTAATCCACTCACAATATTACCGGCGCCTTGGGCAAACAACTCTCTATTGGTTGGTGTAATTCTTTTGTAGGGATCTAACTTATCAGTGGCCTCTACACAGAGTAATGTTTCTAATGAGGCAACAACAGCCATAGTGACTCCAATAGCATAGATAGAAGGATTCAAAAATGCCTTAAAATCTGGTGTAGTAAACTGCGAAAGAAAACTTGAAAAACCATCATTAACCGGAATGGCAACAATCTGCGACGCATTTAATGATAAACCCTCATAATCAGCAAACAACACGTTGATACCTATACCCATCAAAACAACCACTAATGGCCCTTGTATAATCGTTGAAATAGATAAGTTCTTAATAAACTTCTGCTCCCACAAAACTAAAATCAGCAGTCCTAACCCAGAAATCAACATAGCAGTGTTCGAGAGGTTACCAAGCATATAACTCATCTCTGAGAAGGTGTTATGTCCATCCTGCTGGATAAAAGAAAGGTCTCCCGCTGGATCCGCATCATAACCAACAGCATGAGGAATTTGCTTTAAGAAGATAATAATCCCTATTCCAGAGAGCATTCCCTTAATAACAGAAGACGGAAAATAGTAACCGATCACACCTGCTTTCAATACACCCAATAATACTTGAACGATACCAGCGACAACAACGGCAGCTAGAAACGTCGGGTAGGAACCGAGCTCTTCAATAGCTCCATAGACGATAACTGCTAATCCAGCAGCTGGCCCGCTAACACCAAGAGGACTGCCACTTAATGGGGCGACAATTAGACCACCTATTATACCGGCAATCAATCCTGAAAACAAGGGAGCACCTGATGCCAAGGCTATGCCTAAACAAAGCGGTAGTGCAACTAAAAACACGACTAGGGAACTAGGTAAATCAAACTTAAAATTTGAGGCTATACTTTGATCTTGCATGTAGGTGTTTTATTATTCTCAGGTTATGGGTCAATTATACAAAGAACCCCGTTAATTCTCGTTAGTTTAATTATTATACTGCTCATTTGCATTTTTTATACAACCTGTCAATAAAGGAAGAACCACACTTTGATCAGCATTAAATTTTAATCGTTCTTTGTTAGATGCTTAGCTACAGCGAACATATCAACCATCCAAATGCCCCTTGGGTCACATTTGTGCACGGAGCTGGAGGGTCCAGTACCATCTGGTACAAACAACTCCGTTCGTTTCAAAGTAAATTCAATGTTTTATTGATCGATTTAAGAGGCCATGGACGCAGTAAAAATGCGTTTTATGAAAAAATAAAAAATTACAGCTTCACGACTATAGGAGATGAAGTCTTAGAAGTTTTAGACCATTTAAAGATTCAGAAAACGCATTGGGTAGGTATTTCCTTAGGAACAATTATTATTAGAGAAATCACGGAACGTCATCCTCACCGTACCCTGAGTATGATCATGGGTGGTGCTGTCATGAAGCTCAATAAGCGGGGTCAAGTACTGATGAGGACAGGTGCTGCCTTAAAAAGCGTTATACCCTATATGATCCTCTACAAGTTTTTAGCGTGGGTTATTATGCCGAAAAAAACGCATAAAGAATCACGTAATCTTTTCGCTAGAGAGGCTAAAAAATTATACCAAAGGGAATTTAAAAGATGGTTCACTCTAGTAGCTGAAGTTAACCCACTATTAAAATATTTCAGGTTTAAAGACAGTAAGGTACCTACACTTTATATCATGGGAAGTGAAGACCACATGTTCCTACCAAGTATTCGGAAAATTGTCGCTACGCATCAAAGTGCCCTTCTACATGTTATAGAACAATGTGGCCACGTTGTTAACGTAGAGCAACCAGAGATATTCAACGCTGAGGCAATGAAGTTTCTGATCTCTATTGATTCCAAAAAGTCAGAATGAAATTATCATTAATAACCTTTAAATGGACCGCACTTTTAGAAGGTGCTTCATTTATCCTTTTATTGTTCATATGCATGCCATTAAAATATGGTGCAGGCATTTTATGGCCAAACAAAATCATGGGTATGGCCCATGGAGTTCTCACTGTAATCTATCTTATTACGTTGCTGAATTTTGCTTTTCAGTACAAAATAGGTTTGGCAAAAACACTATCATTTTTGATCATGTCTTTCTTGCCCTTTGGAACATTTTATGCAGAAAGAAAATGGTTGAGACCTTTAGAGGCCTAATCTTCCATGGTGTTGATTCTCAAAAGTAATTCCTGCGCCTCACCCGCTAGCTTATCACTTTCTGTTCTATTGGTATGACTGAGCTGGTAGCTTTTTTCAATCATCGCATCATACTGTGCTTCCAATTTTTCTTTTTCCGTTTTCTTCTTGAACAAACCAAACATTACCTTTATTTTTAGTTCTAACAAATCTAACACATGGTTGTTTTAAATAAAGCCTTGATTCTTTGCACAACGTTACTATTGATAGGTTCTTGCGAGCTCATTAATCCACCACCTGCACCTACTTCAGAACCTCCGGTACTCAGAGGCACTGACTTTAGTCAATTGCCGAAAATTGAGCAGGAAGGCTTTCTTTTTTACAACCAGGACTCTACCATGATCGATCCATTGCTTTTGTTAAAGGATAGGGGAATTAATTGTATTAGATTAAAAGTGTGGAACAACCCCACTGGAGATGGTTCATTAAATGAATTAATACCTTTAGTTCAACGTATAAAAAATCATCAACTGATGTTGATGTTGACGCTTCATTATAGCAACACCTGGGCCGATCCCGGACAGCAGCTAATACCGAGTCAATGGAGTAATTTAAGTCATGAAGTACTTTTAGACAGTGTATACGATTTCACACGGCATGTTACAGAGTTGTTGAAGCCCGATTACGTCCAAATTGGTAACGAAATAAACCATGGACTAATGCATCCCGCTGGATTAAGAAATGGGAACGGAAACTTCCAACGCTTGCTTCAGGCGGGAGTATCAGCGGTGAAATCGGTGGACACCTCAATCACAACACTTATTCATTATGCGGGTTACGACAATGCACAGGTCTTCTTTCAAACGATCGATACGATTGACTTTGATGCCGCTGGTCTTTCTTATTATCCTAGGTGGCATGGTAAGAACCTTACTGAGTTAGAAACTGCTTGTTTCGACTTACAAGATGATTTAGGCAGACCCGTGTTCTTGCTGGAAACTTCTTATCCCTTCACTCTTGATTGGGCAGACTGGACGAATAACCACATAGGAAGCATAAATCAAATTTTAGACGATTTTCCACCAACAAGAAATGGCCAAGCAGCGTTCATCAGTGCTATGCGGCAAATTTCCGATTCACTGGGAACTGGACTCGTATATTGGGGTGGTGAATTAGTTCCATATATGGGGCCTCAATCGCAAGACGGAAGTCCATATGAAAATCAAGCACTTTTCAACTTTAACGGGGTAGAACTCCCTGTCATTAGTGCATTAGGCAATTAAAGTCTCAGATTACCTACCTGTATTTCTACTGGATTTAGTATCACCGAAACCTCCTCTTAAATTACTACCACCATGGTTCTCTCCTCTTCTGTAAGCAATACGTAAACTGCTTTGAAGGTCCTTTAAGAACATCAGCCTAGTGCTTGGCAATGTGAACATCAAGTCCATTCCAGGAAGCTCGTGAATCTTGACGTGACTAACAGCACCTATACGCTGCAGACTAATGTCATTATCCGCATATCCCAAATCACCGGCAGTAAATACAAATGTGTAATCCATCTCGTTCATGGCATAGGCTACCTCTTCGAAGGAGCTCAACGTAACGGTGTCGGACTCGCCCATTATTTCTAGAACAGTATGATCGGGCGCTTTGAAAAAGGTAACTCCTTCACAGGCGACGGTGAACTTAAATCTAAACCGCTCTTGATTATTCTCTAAACCATATTGAGCTGATAATACAACGGTCGTATCCCCGCTTGAGACTAATTTAAGTGGGAAGATCTTTGCAATAGGTCGATTCATTGCGTCAAAATCAAAAATCACTTGTATATTTTGTTGACCAAACGAATTAGCTACTGAAGCAAAAGCGATGGCTGCCATAATTAAATTCCTCATGATGGTGTTTTTGTAAATTACATATCAGGAGAAGGAACATTGTCCGTTGTCACCTTTTAGTCACTATTTCTATTGCGCGCGTTCTAAAGAACCTACCTAAGATATACACTTCCTAATTAACCTGGTATATTAAAATAGACTGAATTTAAAAGCTTGCAAAAGGAAATTCAAATAGGTCATAGGTACGAGTGGCGTTGAAAAATATGATTACTTTTACAGTTGAAACTAATTAAAATCAATGACCGAAAAAGCTGCTAAATTTGTTGATGTAGATGCGTTAATTAAGGAGAAAAATCCTGACATACACAGATTTATACCACGTTTTATTATTCGTTTTTTAAGCGAGAATATCATCCATGAGTCCATTCTAAATGAGATCATGACTGAGCAGTTTGACGTGCGCAACTTTGACTTTTGCCGGGCAGTTTGCGAAAAATTCAATTTAAAAGTCCGCATTGAAGGATTAGAAAACGTTCCAAAAGAAGGTGGTGTTATTTTCGCTGCCAATCATCCGTTGGGAGGAATGGACGCCATTGTTGTGATGTCAACCATGGATCAATGTCGCACAGATGTTAAGTTTCTTGTGAACGATATTTTAATGAACATCCCAAATCTTAAAGAGCTTTTTGTAGGAGTCAATAAATTTGGATTAACTGCGCGCGATGGTATTAGGGCGGTTGATGAGGCTTTTGCTGCAGACAATGCGCTGTTTGTTTTCCCAGCAGGTCTGGTCAGTAGAATGACCCAGTACAAGGTGCCCCGAGATTTAGATTGGAAAAAAACTTTCGTCACTAAATCGAAGAAGTATAATAAACCCATTATACCTGTTCACATCAGCGGCCAATTGTCTAATCGATTCTACAGGTTGGCGAAAATTCGAAAATTCTTAGGCATAAAAATTAACTTAGAAATGCTGCTGCTTGCCCAGGAGACATTAAAGCAAGGAGGCAAGACCATTGTTGTGAAATATGGCAAGCCTATTTATCCTTCTGAGCTTGATAAAAGAAACAAGGATCAAGAATGGGCTTATGAGATCAAAAAACGTGTTTACGACCTTTAAGAAACCTCAATCATTGCATTTTTAAGAAGTATATTTACGGCATGTTAGATCTTAGCTATTTACGTCCAGCAGTACCAGCAGAGGTATTAAAATCAGAGCTTACAAAAGAGCGTTTTATTCGATATACCTCTAAGCTCAGCAATGAAATCTATATTGTTAATGTACACAATGCCCCAAACGTTGTTCAAGAAATTGGTCGCTTACGTGAACTTACTTTTGCAAGTTCTGATGGCGGTACGGGTAATTCAGTAGATTTAGACGAATTAGATTTTAGTGAAACTCCTTACCAGCAATTGATTGTTTGGAACCCCGAGGAAGCGGAAATTGTTGGAGGTTACAGGTTTATAGACGGTGCTGTGATTGCCGAACAAGGAGACTGGAAGCATGATCTTTCGATGGGTCATTATTTCAATTTCTCAGAAAAATTCTTAACCGAATACCTTCCTTACTCCATAGAACTAGGTCGTAGTTGGGTTCAACCTAAATACCAACCGGCCGTTGATCCTAGAAAGGGGATGTTTGCCCTAGATAACATATGGGATGGGCTAGGCGCTATATGCTTAACCTATAAGCATATGCGATATTTTTATGGCAAGGTAACCATGTATCCAAGTTATCAGCGGGATGCACGAGACTTGGTACTCAACTTTCTAAAGTACTATTTCCCAGATAACCACCGCTTAATGACACCTCATGAGGCATTGAGCGTACCCGAAATTGAAGGACTCGAGTTGTATTTCCCTAGGGATGATAATGATTTCGCTTCCGCCTTTAAAAAAGGTCAGCGCGGATTGAGTAAATTAATCAGCGTACATGGTGAAAGTATTCCACCGTTGATCAAGCAATACATGGGTTTAAGCCCCGCAATGATTACTTTTGGAACCTTTGTAAATAGTGACTTTGGGGCAGTCGAGGAAACGGGTATTTTGATCCCTGTAGATTCTATTTACGAAGAAAAGAGAAACAGATACCTTACTTTTTAAATCAACCCAGCTTTACAGCTACTCTTTTGGTGGATTCTAACCACTGATAATTACTATGATCAATTTCAACCTAGAATTACCTACTCATTTATTTTTCGGGAAGGACCAGCACCTCCAAATCAGCAACCTTATACCAAAAAATGCTAAAGTTTTAATGACCTATGGTGGTGGTTCCATAAAGAAAAACGGGGTTTATAACAACGTACGGACGGCATTAAAAAATCACCAGGTCACTGAATTTGGTGGAATTGAAGCCAATCCGGAATATAGTACACTTTGTAAGGCCTTGGAGGTCATTAAAACGGAGGAAATTGATTTTCTTCTTGCAGTTGGAGGTGGTAGTGTTATCGACGGTACAAAATTCTTATCGTCAGCGGCTTTATACAAAGGAGAGGATACTTGGGAGATTCTTGCTAAAGGAATAAGAACGGAAATTGGAATGCCGTTTGGAACGGTATTGACATTACCGGCAACAGGTTCAGAAATGAACAGTGGTGCCGTAATTAGTCGAAAGGAAATTGGACAAAAACGAGCCATGGGTGGACCAGGACTTTTTCCTAAGTTCAGTATTTCCGACCCTTCTGTAGTTGCATCCTTGCCTCAACGACAATTGGCTAATGGCCTTGTAGATGCTTTTACGCATGTTATGGAGCAATATATGACCTACCCGACCTCCGCTACATTGCAAGACAGAATAAGCGAAGGCATTCTGACTACCTTAATAGAAATTGCTCCAAAAATAATGAACGCTCCGGATGATTATGACACCGCTGCTAACTTTATGTGGTGTTGTAACATGGCATTAAATGGTATTATCCAAAAAGGCGTTCCAAACGATTGGTCTATCCACGGAATTGGACATGAGTTGACTGCAGCATACGGTATAGACCACGCAAGAACTTTAGCGATCATATTGCCTAGTATGTACCGTTACAAATTAAACAAGAAACAAGATAAATTAGCTCAATATGGGCGACGGGTACTTGGATTAACTGGAGATAATCTAGCTGTCGCATCAGAAGCCATAGATCGTACAGAGGCGTTTTTCAATTCTTTAGGAATAGGAACAAAAATCACTGATTACGATATTGATAAACCCCAAGAGTTTCCAGCAAAAATATGCGATGCCCTTGAAGCACAGCGAACCATCATTTTAGGTGAGCATAAAGACATCAAAAGAGATGACGTCTTTAATGTGTTGAACATGGCGATCTAAGACATCAACTTGAAAAATAAAAATAAGGTCTCGAAAATCTAAGAATTTCGGGACCTCTCTTTTTGTTATGCTCTAGTCATTATTCTCTGTCAGAGATAGCTTGTGAAGCAAGCCCTCTAAAGCTAGGCGATAAGAATCCAGACCGAAACCGCTGACTGACGCAAAACATTTCTGACCTATAAGACTGGTGTGTCTGACTGGTTCTCTTGAAAGCGGATTGGAAATATGTACTTCAACAACTGGTACTGAAATTGCTGATATACAGTCCATTAATGCCACTGAGGTATGAGTATAACCACCTGCGTTAAATAAAATTCCGTCAAATGCTCCCTCAGCAGATTGCAAGAAATCTATAAGCTCACCTTCAACATTTGATTGGTGGTATTTGAACGATGCAACATCATTGTAGACCGCTGCCAGTTCTTCAAAAAAGGATTGAAAATCTTGAGTTCCGTAAACATCAGGTTCACGGGTCCCTAAAAGATTCAAATTAGGACCGTTGAGAATTAATATCTGCATGCGGTAAAGTTACCTATTGATGACCGAAATTAGAGTTATGAATTGGACAGAATGTATAGATAGTTATTTGGAGCATCTTCAGTTCGAGCGTGGTCTGAGTAAAAACACACTACTCGCTTACGAAAGAGACCTCCATAAGCTATCTTTAGTTTCTGCTAATGATCCGGAAAAGTCAACAGCGGAGGATATAAGTAACCTCTTATCCACCCTTCATAGAAAGCAAATAAGTCCTAAATCACAAAGTCGAATCCTGAGTGCAATGCGTGGTTTTTATAACTGGATGATAGAGGAGGAATTTATGGTAGATAATCCATCGCTACTTTTTGAAAATCCACGGGAAGGAAGGCGACTACCAGTCGTATTAAGCGAATCTGAAGTCCAAGCCATTCTTGATGTTATCCCAATGAATGAAGTTCATTCTTCACGCGACAAAGCCATCATTGAATTGCTCTACGCCTGCGGGCTTCGTGTCAGCGAGGCATGCGAACTCAAACGTTCTTTATTGCGTCTAGACGAGGGTTATATTATAGTTACAGGGAAGGGCAACAAGCAGCGGTTAGTACCCGTGCATAAGGAGGCCATTAAGTTTCTTCTGCTCTACCTAGAGTATGAACGGCCACATCAAAAATGTCACAGCAACCATAGCGACACGGTATTCTTAAGTAATCGAGGCAGTGCATTATCACGCCAAAGTGTATTTATCAAACTTCGTAGATTCAGTGAAATGGCAGGAAATAGCAAAACGATATCACCACATACCATGCGGCATAGCTTTGCTACACACCTCATGGAACGTGGAGCTGATCTACGCATAGTACAGCAACTTTTGGGGCACGAAAGTATCACAACTACCGAAATTTACACCCATGTCAGCGCGGCACAACTTGGCGCTAAAATTGCAGAGTACCACCCATTAAACAAAAAACGTAGCCATAAATGAAAATAGTCCATACCTGTTTCGCACTATTGTTTTTTTATTCCTGTAGCCCAGACCATAAAACGTATGGCGATCAAATGGAGGGTATGTATGCTTGTCATGAAAACATCAACTATGATTCTACGACGATATATAGTGCTCTATTGGGTACTTATGATTGGAGGTATGTTCAGGTAGCGATGAGCTCGTATGAGAGTACTGAAGACTATAAAGGGTGGGAGTTCAGTTTCAACAATGACGGCTCTTTTGAGTTAAATCAAAATGACACAAATACCGTTGTAGGAAATTGGTTTATTGAGAAAAATTGGAACCGTTTTCAGGTGAACACGCAACCTAGTATTGACCCTGTATGGGGTGAAATTGTCATATGTAACCCCTATCTTATGTTTGTCAATAGCCCCGTTGACGGCCCTGACCATTTATACGAAAAAAGATGAATATTGACGATATTATTCAAAAACAGCGAGATTTTGCACCAATTCTTGCTCAAAAACCGCTAAAATACAGATTAGACAAACTGGGGAAATTGCGTGCAGCATTGAAAAGTGAATGGCAATCTGCCCTGGTAGAAGCCATGCACAAGGACTTTGGAAAAGGTGAGGTTGAAGTACTCTTATCAGAGATCTTGCCTACGTTAGATAATTTAAAAATTGTTGTCGGAAAGACCAAGGCCTGGAGCAAGCCAAAAAAGATTAAAACACCAATTACACTGTTTGGATCAACCTCCTATACCCAAGTACAACCCAAGGGAAATACACTGATTATTTCTCCTTGGAACTACCCGATTTTCCTGACGCTTCATCCACTTACCAGTGCTTATGCCGCAGGAAATACTGCCATTCTAAAGCCCTCGGAGCACACTCCGCATACGTCAGCAGTACTCTCACAATTAATAGCGAGTGTTTTTGATGAATGTGAAGTTTGTGTAATTCAAGGTGATAAAATATTATCTCAAGAACTACTGAAACGCAGGTTTGATCATATTTTCTTTACGGGCTCTACAGAGGTAGGCAAAATCGTAATGGAAGCAGCAAGTAAGCACCTCACACCAGTGACCTTGGAGCTTGGGGGTAAAAGCCCTACAATTATAGATAACACAGCCAATGCCTATGCAGCAGGGCAGCGAATAGCATGGGCGAAGTTTACAAATGCAGGACAAATTTGTATCGCACCAGACCACATCTATGTCCATGAAGGTAAGCTAGAAGACTTCACGAAAGGGATTACGGAGGCTGTTACGCAGTATTACGGTAACGATCCTATCCAGAGTTTAGATTATGTTCAAATCATCAACACGGGGCATTTTAAGCGTCTTAAATCTATGTTAGAAACAGCCCGTACAGAAGGTGGGGAAGTAATCATGGGTGGTGAATTTTCAGAGGAACATCGTAAGATCGAACCTACCGTTATTGTAAATCCTCCTAAAAATGGAGCAATGATGAAGGAGGAGATTTTCGGTCCCCTACTCCCCGTGTTTACGTTCACAGATATCGAAGAGCCTATTACTGAAATCAGAAGTAGAGAACATCCTCTGGTGGTCTATATATACAGTAAGAATAAAAGGAACATCCAATATATTCAGCGCGGAACAAGAGCTGGATCCACAGGGGTTAATATGAGTCTTTTACAGATCGCAAATAACTTTTTACCCTTTGGAGGCACCGGACATAGCGGTATGGGGAAAACAAATGGACATGCAGGGTTTCTTGAATTCAGCAACACCCGCAGTTATTATTACCAATGGGGAGTTCCCATCAACAAAATACTATCCGCTCCTTACAACCAGGGTAAACTGAACATCGTGAAGACCTTACTCAAAAGATTTTATTGAGTTGAATTGTATCAGAAATAAAAACCCCCACGAGACAAGCCTCGTGGGGGTTTTTTATTATTCAAAAAAATCCGGATTATCCTACTTTGACAAGCTCTACTTTAAACAACAAAGTTGCGTTAGGAGGTATAACGCCGCCAGCTCCTGCTGGTCCGTAACCTAGATCAGAAGGAACCACCAAAGTTGCTTTAGATCCTTCATTAAGCAATAAAATGCCTTCATCCCAGCCAGGAATTACTTGACCCACTCCTATCGTAATGGAAATGGGCTCACCACGCTGAAAAGAACTATCAACAACTGTCCCGTTGAGTAATTTCAATTCGTAATGCACCTGAACCTGGTCACCTACGTTAGGCTTAGGACCTTTTCCTTCCTCTTCCATGAGATACATAAGTCCGCTCTCTGTCTTCTGAGCGCCATCAGTGAAGGGCTTCATTGCTTCTGATTCGGCTGCCGCTTGTGCATCAGCCGCCTCTTTTGCCGCCAATTCTGCCTTACCTCTTGAAGTGGAGAAAAGCTCTCCAGCATTCCAAGATGTTGCTTCAGCACCAACTCTCAGTATCTCTACTTTCGTCATTACATCATCCTGCTCTACAGCATCAACTACGTTTTGGCCTTCCGTTACATATCCAAAAACAGTATGCTTTCCATCTAGCCAATCTGTAGCGCCATGGGTAATGAAGAATTGAGAACCATTAGATGCTGGACCAGAATTTGCCATAGACAACGTACCTGGTCTGTTATGTGATAGATCAGGATGAATTTCATCCTCAAATTGGTAGCCTGGACCACCTGCTCCTGTTCCAGTAGGATCACCGCCTTGAACCATAAAGTCTGCAATCACTCTGTGAAAAGTCATTCCATCGTAGTAAGGAACACCAGCATCTTTTGCTGTGTTATCAACAGTGCCCTCTGCAAGACCAACAAAATTTGCTACGGTCATGGGTGTTTTTTCGTGCTCAAGCTTGATTGTAATTTCTCCTTTCGAAGTAGAGATTTTAGCGTAAATACCGTTTTCCATGTAAAAAGTAATGTGAGGTAAACCCTCGATTATTTTGCTATTTCTAAAATTTCAATGTCAAATATCAACGTAGCATTTGGCGGAATAACTCCTCCGGCACCTTGGGCGCCATAACCTAAACTAGAAGGAATGATTAACTTAGCTTTACCGCCGACATTCAATAGTTCTAATCCTTCTTTCCAACCGGCGATCACACGACCGTTTGGTCCATATTCTACAGGAATAGCCTCATATGGCTCTCTACGTCCATCGTAAAGACCATATTTAATGGCCCATTCCTTATCTGAAGTATCAAAACATGTACCGTCAGTTAAAAAACCGGCATACTTGACTTTCACCACTTGCCCTATTTCCGGCTTCACACCGCTACCTATATCTTCTATGATGTATCTAAGACCTGTTGCAGTCTTCTTAGCATCACTATACATGTCATTCATTTCAGCTTCTAGTGCTGCTGCTGCATCAACCTTACGTTGCTCCACAGCATCCATTCCTGCCATAAACTCATCAGCCGCATTCCAATTCTTAGCTTCCTTACCAACACGGATAATGTCTACAGATTGGAGTAAGACTATATCTACAGGTCTGTCCTGAGAGGCACGTTCTACATCACCAATAGCAACAACAATTTCTTGACCAGAAATAACCTGTGCAAAAATGTTATATCCCCCGTCAAGATGCGGAGTTGCGTTGTGAGTAATAAAGAACTGCGAACCGTTGGTTCCAGGTCCGGCGTTTGCCATACTTACCACACCGCTCTTATCATGTTTTAATTCCGCTGAAATTTCCTGCGGAAACTTGTATCCAGGACTTCCTGCACCAGTTCCATCTGGATCACCAGCTTGAATCATGAATTTTGGAATTACTCTATGGAAAATGGTACCATTAAAATAAGGCTTGTCTGCATATTTCGCATCCACTTTCGGATGGGTCCCTTCAGCAAGAGCAATAAAATTACCAGCAGTCATGGGAACCAAGTCCTCATGAAAGTCAAATAGTATATCGCCCATGGACGTAGTTAATTTCGCATAAATACCAGGCTCTAAAGTAATGGTCTGGTCATTTACAGTGACTTTGTTTCCGCCACAACTAGCTAGCGTAAAGGCCATTATTACAATGGCTAAGGTTTTTTTGATCATGATCTAATTTTTTTATTGAGGAAATCAAAGGTACTATGTCTCGGTGATTATACTTCGACTTGGTGAAATGAATTTTGAAGGTGGTGTTCTTCAAGGGATTTGGACTTTCATCCCAACGGTATAGCCGAAATCAGCGGACTATCTGAATAAGTCTTAAATCGTAACGCAGAGGACTTTGCGGCGGAACCTTATCTAAGTCACCTGCCAGTCCGCGTGCTAAAAACGAAGGGATAAGAACTAGCTTCTTTTCCCCTTCTTTCATTCCAGAGAGTGCTTCATGTAAGCCTATTTCCATTTCGCTCATTCCTAGATCAACGGTATCAGTATATTGGCCTACGCCACTGTCATCCATTAGATAGACCGTTGCACTGTAAATAATCCTATCCCCCATTTCGGATGTTAGACCATCACCTTCTGAAATCGACAGCTCATACATACCGTAACCATTGCGCTCAATTCCCTCAAGTTGATGTTGATCTATATATCCTTGAAGGATTTGACGCTCTTGTGCAAGGTACATGCGTTGCCGCTCAACAGGGTCTACATTAATGGAGTTGACCGTTGATTCAGCACGCTCTGCACAAGAAAAAAGGCTTATTAATAAAACCGAGTATATCAGTTTTTTTACTCCCATACTAAAGTTGTTTTTGCATAATTGAGTGCATCAGCAATTGACATCTCTAATTTACCTCCAGCAGCGTTTTTATGACCGCCACCATTAAACCCGTTACGTGCTATTTGATTGACATCTATTTGTCCTTCGCTACGAAGTGAGAGCTTGACAGCACCCTTTTCCTCTCTCATGAATATGGTCATCTTGGACCCTGCAATACTCAAACCGTAATTCACAAATCCTTCTGTAATGCCTTTTTCAAAGCCCAGTCTATCGCATTGCTTTTCCGTTAGGTACAAAAGCACTTTTTCACCTGAAGGGCTCAATTGCATTTGATCTAACATTGCTCCTAAGAGACGAAGTCGCGCCGCAGGTTGTGCATCAAAAATCTTTCCATGTAACACGTGCGGCTCCACTCCTAGCTCAATTAATTTACCTGCCACTTCGTGGGTACGGCTACTGGTAGCGCTGTATTTAAAACTTCCCGTATCCGTGACGATCCCTGTGTATATGGATTCTGCACTGTGCTTATCTAGGTGTTCCAGCCATCCAAACATGTCACAGAACTCATAGATCATTTGACAGGTAGAACTCATATCTGTGTCACTGTAGATAAAGTCAGGCCAATCCTCAGGTTGCTGGTGGTGATCTATCATTACTTTGGAAGCCTTCGCTTCTCTTAGTGCTGATTCCATATCAGCAGATCTTCCAAAGGCGTTATAATCTAAATGAAAGATCATATCTGCCTCATCAATCACTGCATTACCTGCAGTTTTACCCTCAGCGTAAATCAACACACGCTCATTACCATGTAAATGCCAAAGAAATTTAGGATATGGATTAGGTACAACCACGCTCACTTTCTTTCCCATTTTCTCTAATACTTGCTGCAGAGCAAGTGCACTTCCCATAGCATCACCATCTGGGTTGGTATGGTTCGTGATAACGATTTTGGATGCAGATTTAAAGGTTTCAATAAACCCATCAAGACGTATTTCTTTCATACTTGTTTCTAACTTGACACAAAGGTGCAGGAAAAGTGTACCTTTGCGGCGCAAAAAATTGATAAAACTAAAATAAAATGGCAGGTACTAAAACTCTTACCATGATTAAACCAGATGGCGTACGTGACGGTCATATTGGAGCAATCTTGAACCAAATTAACGAAGCAGGTTTCCGTATTTCAGCGATGAAGTTAACACAACTTTCTCAAGCTGATGCAGAAGCATTCTACGCAGTACACAAAGAACGTCCTTTCTATGGTGAACTAGTTGACTTTATGACTTCTGGTCCTATCGTTGCAGCTATCCTTGAGAAAGACAACGCAGTAGAGGATTTCCGCACGCTGATCGGGGCTACAAACCCAGCAGAGGCCGCAGAAGGAACACTACGCGCTCGTTTTGCAAAAAGCATTGGCGAGAACGCCGTTCACGGTTCTGATAGCGATGAAAATGCACAGATAGAGGGTGACTTCCATTTTGCAGGACGCGAACAGTTCTAGACAAAGAATTATTTATTACTTTTGCCCTCCCGAAAGGGAACTGCGTATCAACCTCTGGCAAGAGATGTGAATGTTGGTCCACAGAAATAGAAAATATTATAATCATGGATTTAGTCAAGTTTGTAGAAGACGAATTTGTAGCGAGAAAAGAATTTCCTGTTTTTGGAGCTGGTGACACTGTCACTGTATTCTTCCAAATTACGGAGGGTGAAAAAACTCGTACACAGTTCTTCCGTGGAATCGTTTTACAGCGCAGAGGTACAGGTTTAACCGAAACATTTACTATTCGCAAGATGAGTGGTAGTGTTGGTGTTGAGCGTATCTTCCCTGTTAACCTTCCAGCAATCGAAAAAATTGAAGTTAACAAACGTGGTAAAGTACGTCGTTCGCGTATCTTCTATCAACGTGAGCGTACTGGTAAAGCAGCTCGTATTAAAGAGCTTCGTTACTAGGCAAACGCCTGAGAAACAAAAAATCCCCAACCTTAACGGTTGGGGATTTTTTTTTGCTTTTTACTGGGGTTCTGTTATAGTTGTGTCACCACAAATACCGTACGCCTGTTTAATGCTCGGCCCACCTCTGAATCATTTGGTGCCATAGGTTTTGATTCTCCATACCCCTTATAGGATAGTTTACTTGATGGTATACCTAACTTATAGAGAAGGTCAGCAACACTCTTAGCCCTTCTTGTAGATAGGTTTAGGTTAGCTGATGCATCACCGACATTGTCTGTATGGCCTTGTATTTGAACTTTGAGATTTGCGGCTCCCGATAAGAAATCAGCAAATTCAGCAATGAGTAATTTACTTTGCAGATCTAAACGATCTGACGCTGTTTCAAAGAGAATATGAGGAATAGGATACGTTCCACCCTGCTCAAGCTCCTTATGTTCTAGGCCAACTTCCAATCGATCAACTTTTCCTGGAGGCCCTAAAGAAGCTAAACTCAACCGGAGCGGTGCAGCGCTAAATGCCGCTTTTTTAGCTTCTACTTTAAGTAATAGCTCGTTGGCTTCCGTTTTTTGAACGACCGCCGTAAAGCTCCCGTCGTCTTCACTCACCTGGAGTGTGGTTTCTTTTCCTGTAGTACTATTCTTCAGAACAACTCTTGCGTTATCATCAGAAGCATACTGGTCTTTCCGTAAGGTTCCCTTTACTAAAACGACTTCTTCAGGACGAATTGCCTCATAAAGATCAAAGAAGTAAATATCCCAGCCATTTGCACTGTTGATTTTATTTGACGCGAAATACGCTTGCATACCATCCAGAGTTACCATCAACCCTATCTCATCTTTTTCTGTGTTAATTGGGTATCCAAGATTTTGAGGTTTATCCCAAGCCAATTCATCCGACCTACTCTTAAATAGATCATACCCTCCCATTCCTGGATGACCGTTACTCGCGAAATACAAACTTTCGCTGTCAGGATGAATGAAGGGACTCTTTTCGTTTTTAGAGGTGTTGATGGTTGGTCCTAAATTAACAGGAGTACTCCAATCGCCTGTTATTGTTTTGACACTTCTATAAATATCTAAACCACCTTCTCCTGACTTGCGGTCGCTAGCGAAGTATAACACATCTCCATTAGGACTGATACTTGGTTGACTTTCCCAACTATCTGGCTCATTAACGTTGGTCATGGGTCTAATTCCGTTCCAAACCCCATATCCAAAAGTTGTATAATACAGGTCACAGTTTTGTTTACCTGTTTTAGGATTACGCTCACAAATGGTAAAGACCATAAGCTTATTATCCGCAGTCAACGTTGGCCCACCTTCGTTATATTGCGAATTGAAGGGAGAGGTAAGAGCCTGTCCTTCTTCGAAAAGAGGCATTCCAGACCGCTCTCCCTTTACCTGCGAGACACTAAACTCCTCCACGCTTCTCATTGGAGCTCCTGGACCGTCGTATTTATTGCGTTTCTTACTCCTTCTTGTGAAATACAGCTGCGAGCCGTCAGGGGTCATTGAAGCAAGGTATTCGTCGAACCTTGTGTTAATATCTCTCGCAGGCTTGGGGTCAAACGGCACAGGAGATGCAAAAAAGGTCTCTTTTATATTGATTTCTTCGAGCATACCCTCGACTTCCTGATCATAGCCATACTCACGGTCATCACGTAATAGCCATTTCTCAAAATAAGTTCTGGCTTCATCAGGCCGACCGCCAGCCAGCGCCAACGATCCAACTTGATATAGAAGATCAGGCTTATAACCAGGACAGCGTTTGACGAGACGTTTCCAATGAGCCTCGGCCAATTCGAACTTACTGGTTCGAATCGCCCATTCGCCTTTTAAATATAACGCGTGTTGGTCTCCTTCATTCACACGTAATGCCGCACCAATATATACTTGAGCGCTAGGGTAATCCTTGGCATTTAGAGCACGAACGGCCTTTTGAATCTGTTTTACAGGGCTTTTACCTCCGTCACCACAATACAACCCCAAAGTCACCGTTCCATTCTGCCCACGCCCCTGCTCAGGAAACAGTACGCAAACAAAAGCGAAGAGCGTCAGGAAAATATTACGCATTAAGATTCATGGGTTTCGACTACCGTAAGTTTATCTTCCGATAGAGCGATAATCGTACTGACCGCTGCATCACCAGTTAGGTTAAGTACCGTACGGACCATATCGATGATTCTGTCAACGGGGAAAATAATGGCTATCCAAGCTGGATTAAGACCAACAGATTCCAGTACTACGATCAACATGATCAGCCCAGCCGAAGGAACTGAAGCAGCTCCAATAGAAGCCAAAGTGGCGGTAAGAATGATGGTCGCCTGCTGTATAAATGTAAGGTCAATCATATGGAATTGGGCCATAAAGATCACAGCAACTGTCTGATACAGTGCCGTCCCATCCATGTTCACCGTTGCACCTACTGGAAGAACAAACGAACTTATTTCCTCATCAACACCTAAGTTGTCTCGCACACAATCCATAGTCACTGGAAGGGTCGCTGCGGTAGAACTAGTCGAAAAGGCAAGAAGTTGTGCTGGACGAATTCCACGCATGAAGTATACCCAGCTCTCCGTAAAAGACAACTTAGTTTTTCTAGATATTAAATAGGACATCACAGAAGGATACAGCACTAAAATCATAAATAACAAACCAGCTATTGTAACTGTTGTATAGGCACCCAATGCTTTAAAAATTTCGACCAAACGACCTGGCTCATCACCTGCCATCTCTGCTAATTTGCCCGCCAGAAGAGCGAAAACAAAAAACGGAGCTCCCTTCATAATGATATCTACCATTTTGATAAATACCTCTGACAAACCAGTAATCACATCTGATACAGGCTTCATTATCTTTTTTGGAAGCATCACCATAGTGACTCCAAAGAAGATCGCAAAGAAGATTACCTGAATCATCAATGAATTATTGAATGATACGAAAATGTTAGACGGAACCATGTCAACAAAGAATTGCAATGGCGACTGCTTTTTAGTATTACCTGCCGTCGCGATTTTGGCATTTAATTCTTCATTTGCCTGTTGCTCTGCTAGTGCCTGAGTTGCAGCGTCCATATATACAGACATTGAAGGGTCTTCAGAAAGACGCAGGTCATCAAAAAACTCAACACCATCTGTTTGATTCACCCACATCTCATAGGCGAGTCGATTGATTTGTAACTGCTCCTGAGAAGCCTGCTTTCCTGGGTTAAAGGTATTTGCGAGCAACATTCCAACGGATGCCGCGAGAATAGTAGAGCCAATATAAAGAACCAGAGTCTTCACTCCCATTCGTCCCAGTGTAGCAGTATCACTTAAATTCCCAATTCCAGCGATTATGGAAAATAACACCAGCGGTATCGCTATCAATTTTAACAGATTAATAAATATCTGACCAAACGGAGCAATCCAATCCATAGTGAAGGAAGACCAACCCATAGAAGAGCTTGTTAAGGCCCATAGAATACCTAATACCAGACCTATTATAATCTGTAGTGGAAGTGAAATTTTTTTCATCGTGTGTATTTAAGATTTCTCAAATAATGATCTGCGAGAACCAGTTTTATCATGGCCTCAACTATAGGTACCGCACGCGGAACCACGCAAGGGTCATGTCGTCCTTTAGCCTCTAGGACTACTTCTTCTCCTTGATTATTTACGGTCTCTTGTGGCTTACCTATGGTCGCCACTGGTTTAAATGCTACTTTTAATTCGATTGGAGCACCATTGCTCAAACCTCCAACGACGCCACCGGCATTATTAGTTTTAGTTTGAAAGTTCTTCCCAATCTCATCATTGTGTTGACTTCCAAGCATCGCTGCTGCAGAAAATCCCGAGCCAATTTCAAATCCCTTTACGGCATTAATGCTCAACATGGCTTTTGCTAAATCCGCTTGAAGTTTATCAAATACCGGCTCACCTAATCCAACAGGAACACCCGTTATAACTGCGGTGACGGTGCCGCCGGTACTGTCTTTCTCATCTCGGACGTGTTCTATGTATGCCTCCATTTCTCCTGCAGCCTGAGGATCTGGGCAACGGGTTGGATGGGCATCGATCTGAGTAAGATCTAAATGCTGCCAATTTGTTTTGATCTCAATAGGTCCAACGCTTGAAGTCCATGCACGTACTTGTACTTCCGGCATTAAAAGACCAGCTAAGGCACCTCCAACAACGCGACATGCTGTTTCACGAGCGCTTGATCGACCACCACCTCTGTAATCTCTATGCCCATACTTCGCATCGTACACATAATCTGCGTGTGACGGTCGGTATACTTTTTCAAGGTCTGAATAATCTTTACTCTGCTGGTCTTTATTAAGAATAGAGAAGGCTATGGGGGTTCCTGTGGTTTTTCCTTGAAAGATTCCACTATGAAAACGGACTTGATCCACCTCGCTGCGCTCGGTAGTAAGATGACTTTGACCAGGTCTACGTCTATCTAGCGCGTTTTGCACAGCTGCAATGTCCACCGCTATACCAGAAGGGACACCGTCTAAAATTCCACCTATTTGCTCTCCATGACTTTCACCATAAGTAGTAAGCACTAATGATTGTCCTATTGTATTTCCCGGCATGCCACTAAAGTAGGAAACACAACGCATTCTTCGTAACATTGAAGCATGAACCTTCGACTCATTAACATCAAACACCTCGGTGGCATACAACCTGCAGCCACGCAAGCATTACGCGGAAAATCAATGGGTGAATTTCCAACTATGTCTAACGCCTTTCTGACCATCAAGGATGGAAAGATTGCTGATTTCGGTCCTATGCAGGATTGTCCTCATGACGATATGACCTTAAAAGACTGCCGTGGAAAGTCCGTATTACCGGCCTTTGTAGATTCACATTCACACTTAGTGTACGCAGGCACCAGAGAACAAGAATTCAACCTTCGCTTAAAGGGAGCGAGCTATGAAGAGATTGCGGCAGCAGGAGGTGGAATATTAAATAGTGCTCAAGAGGTTGCGAAAGCCACACCAGAAGACCTTTTGGACCAGGCACAAGTCAGACTTCATAAACTCATGGCTTATGGGACAGGGACATTAGAGGTGAAAAGTGGCTACGGATTGAATCCCGAAGGTGAATTAAAACTCTTGCGTGCGATCAAGGCCCTTGACAAGATTAACCATGCGACTCTTGTACCCACCTTTCTAGCCGCACACGCATTGCCGCTTTGGGCTAAAGATCAAGGAATGAATGGTACCCAGTATACAAAGTATATGCTAGACACCCTCATGCCTGTGATAAGCAAGGAGAAATTGGCTCTTTTTATAGATGGGTTTATAGAACGAGATTACTTTAATATGGATGCCTTAGAGGCCATATTGGAGGCATCGGCTACCTATGGGCTACCCACTAAAATCCATGTGAACCAATTCTTTGACATTGGTGCTATACCACGTGCTGTAGATGCAGGTGTACTGAGCGTAGATCATTTAGAAGTCATGTCTGAACATGCTTTTAGTGCCCTTGAAGGCAGCGATACGATCGCCACGCTACTTCCAACTTGTAGCTATTTCTTAGGCATTCCTTATGCACCGGCACGTCGATTAATTGACAGCAATACTATCGTTGCCTTAGCCACAGATTATAATCCAGGCTCAAGCCCCACTGGAAGCATGCAACTAGTATGTAATATGGCTTGTGCAAAAATGAAAATGACACCAGCCGAGGCACTGAATGCCGCAACAATAAATGGTGCAGCAGCTTTAATGTTATCCGACCGCAAAGGTTCAATCACTATTGGAAAGGATGCAGACCTATTAATCACCAGAGAAATTCCTTCCATAGAGTTCATTTGCTATGATTTTGGCACCAATCATATTGAGCAGACCATTTTAGCAGGACATATGATATGAGCACAATACTAGAGCATTATTCGAGTAGCGATCTTGTTTCCAGAACAAGTATTAGAGCAGGCGAACAAAGGCTTGGCCAGGTCATCAGCGCCGTATCACCAAAGCAGTGGGCCAACGAAGATGAACTGCCATTCAAATTTGTTTTAGTGGGCATTGAAGAGGATTTTGGGGTTAGAGCGAACTACGGACGAGGTGGTGCTCAAGAAAGCTATCAGGCATTCCTATCCTACTTCTGCAATCTACAGACCAATAGATTTTTTCCTTCCTCGCAGGTTGCTGTGCTCGGTGCGGTGGTCGCAACAAGCAAGATACCTGATGACCAAACCGATCTACTCAGATCTGCAACCGCTTTAAACGATCTAGTGATTCAAGAGATCGTCCAGCGTATTATTCAAAAGGGCGCCATCCCCATCGTCATAGGCGGAGGACATAATAATGCCTATGGTTGTTTATCAGGTGTAAGTCTGGCAAAAGGATTGCCCATAAATTGTTTGAATATTGATGCGCATACTGACCTTAGAGATACAGAGGGAAGACACAGCGGAAACGGCTTTACCTATGCCATGAAAGAGGGATATTTAGGTCAGTATTTTATGCTGGGCATACAAGAAAATTACACTTCAGAGAATATTTGGCAGAGAATCGAGGATGATGAAAACATTGATCTAGCTAGTTATGAGGATTTAATGTCAGGGGAAGAGCAATTCGAAGAGGTGTATGCGCGTATTACTGATCACCTTGGCGAACATTACGGACTAGAGTTAGATGTAGATGTGATTGCCAATTTTCCCTCGAGTGCACAGAGCATCAGTGGATTTTCCTTTGAACAGGTGCGTAAAATAATTTATGCACTAGATTTCTCTCCACACTATTTTCATCTTTGTGAGGGACGTGTAACGAATGCGGAAGAATTCGCACAAGTAGGACGTGGACTCGCAGTATTAGTCGCTGATTTTGTTAAAGCACACATCTTCAGCGAATAATGTCAGGTACCTACCGCATAGAATGTATCCCTAATATTTCCTCTACGGATCCCGAGTTGCTGCGCCTTATTTCAAAAGGTATTCAGGCAGTCCCTGGTGTTATACTACATTTTGTAGATCCAGGGCACAGTGCTAACAGGACCGTTTTTACGTACACTGGACCACTGAACGGAGTTTTCAAGGCCACTCAAATCCTATTTAGGCTAACGCTATCACATGTTGATATGCGTAAGCATACTGGCGTACATCCAAGAATGGGCGCTGTGGATGTGTGTCCCTTTGTCCTGTTAGACGATCTATATTTCGCCAAGGACTTCAAGGCTCGAACCTTGGTTTTTGCAGCACAAATAGCAGAAGAGTTCCAAGTAGCCCTCTATGGCTATGAAGGTCTTGCAAAACATGCAGAGCGAAAAGATTTAGCACACATACGTCGTGGACAATACGAAGGTCTGCGCGATCGTTTCACCCGTGGCGAACTTCCTGATTTTGGTCCAAGCACCTATAATTCATCCGTAGAGAAACATGGAGCTACTGCAATAGGAATCAGGCCGTTAATGGTTGCCTATAATGTAAACTTATCAGGATTACCTACAGCGTTATTATTGCCCATAGCTAAGAAAATATCAGCACTGATCCGAGAACGCGACGGCGGACTTCAAGGGGTGAAATCTATAGGGTGGTATCTCCCTGATCGTGATGTAGTCCAAGTAAGCTGTAATCTCACCAAGCCAAATATAGTAGGAGTCTGTGACGTCTTTTTGCGAGTCGGGGAATTGGCAAAGGAATTTAACTGTGCTGCCCATTCTAGTGAACTTATTGGCTGTATTCCGAAAAGCCAGTTCACCACCCTTACTTCTGAGCAATTAGGGTTTGGTGAGTTCAAACCATTTGGAGCAAATCGCATACTCCAACTGTAACTCACTCTTGGCATGATTTATGGTTGGTGACGCTTGCAGATCCATTATACCCAATATGAAAAAAATTTTACTCGCACTTTTTTGTTTCTCTGGAACTCTAAGTTTTGCACAGACAAAGACCATCAGTGGCTATGTATCAGATTCACAAACTGGAGAAGCATTGATCGGTGTTAATCTTTGGTCACCAGACCTAAAGCTTGGGACCGCCACCAATGTATATGGCTTCTACTCTTTTACACTTCCAGAGGGCAAGCACGTTCTACGTCTCACGTATCTCGGGTATGCGAATCGCGATTTTGAAATTAACCTCATGCAAAATATTAGTTCCAATTTCGAATTAATTGCATCAGAAAACATGCTCAACGAAGTCGATGTAATAGCCTCAGAGGGCGCTCGGATGCAAGAGCAAGTGCAGATGTCAAAAATGGAAGTACCCATCAAGCAGCTCAAGTCGCTTCCTGCTATTTTAGGCGAAGTAGACATCATGAAAACCCTTCAGCTTCTCCCTGGAGTTCAAAGCGGTGGCGAAGGAACTTCTGGTCTTTATGTTCGTGGTGGATCGCCGGATCAAAATCTTATTTTATTAGATGGCGTTCCTATTTACAACGTAAATCACCTGTTTGGATTTTTTTCTGTCTTTAATGCAGATGCGATTTCAAACGTCAGTTTGACTAAAGGAGGCTTCCCTGCGCGTTATGGAGGAAGGTTATCCTCAGTGCTAGAAATCAATATGAAGGAAGGTAATCTCCGTGAATTTCACGGTGACGCAACTGCATCCATTATCGCTTCAAAAATAACTTTAGAGGGGCCACTCATCAAGGACAAGGCATCGTTTATGGTTTCCGGGCGACGCACTTATTTAGATCTTTTAGCAAAGCCTTTTCTGGCTAACATCAACGCACAAGATCCTGATTTTAGCACATCTCCTACCTACTACTTCTATGATATGAATGCGAAGGTGAATTATAAAGTAGGTAAGAATGATCGACTCTACTTAAGTCATTTCCAAGGCAAGGATGATTTTGGATTACAAAGTGAAGATTCCTTCAATGGAAATACAGACAAACTAAATTTCGGACTTGACTGGCAAAATTCTATAACCGCGGCTCGCTGGAACCACCAATGGTCCCCAAAGCTTTTCTCTAACGCCATAGCGACAAGATCCCTTTACAACTTCAATACAAGGGCAATAAGCGAAACGTCATTTCAACCAAACTTCCCTGATACGACTGGACAACAGTCAGAAAAATTTGCAGGTCTATACTTCTCCGGAATAGAAGATTATGGTGGCCGATTAGATTTCGACTATGCACACAGTCCGCTCCATTATGTTCGTTTTGGCGCAGGATACACCAACCACACATTTTCACCCGGAGCAACCAATTTAGAATTTGCAAGTAATGGGTTCAATTTAGACACCCTAATAGGTGGATCAGATGTTTACTCCAACGAACTCTTTGCCTATGCAGAAGACGAGTGGACCGTAAGTGACAAATTTAAAATTAATGGTGGTCTTCATTTTACGACATTGTTGGTTGAAGGCACAACCTACGCCAGTTTACAACCTAGATTTGGCATGAATTATAGTCTTCCGGGAGACATCGCACTAAAAGCATCTTATGCGGACATGATGCAGTTCGTTAACCTACTGACAAATGAAGGCATAGGATTGCCTACTGATTTATGGGTTCCTTCCACAGCGAATCTTAAACCACAAAAATCTCGTCAATACGCAGCAGGGCTGGCCAAAAATCTTAAAAAATTCGAATTAAGTATCGAAGGATATTATAAAGAAATGGACAACTTAGTCAGCTATAAAGAAGGTGCTAACTTCTTATTTTCGCTGGATGAGAACTGGGAAGACAAGGTTACCCAAGGTTCTGGTGAAAGTTATGGACTAGAGTTTTTTGCACAGAAAAAAGCTGGAAAAACAAATGGATGGATAGGCTATACTTTGAGTTGGAATTTCCGCCAGTTTGACGAGATCAACGGTGGAGAAAAGTTCTTCTACACGTACGATCGCAGACATGATTTCTCCGCGGTGCTTTCACATGATTTTAGCGAAAATATTGCGTTTAGTGGCGCATGGGTATATGGAACAGGTCGAGCAATAACGCTACCTGAATTTGCCTATATAACTGCTCTGCCTTCTGGCCTAGGATGGTTCCAAGGACAAACAGCCTATGTGGAGCGTCCGTCTGACAAGAATGCCTATAGAATGAGTGCTTACCATAGACTGGACCTCAGTCTGAGCTTTCATAAAAAGCTAAAAAACTACGACAGATGGTGGATCTTTAGTACTTATAATACCTATAACCACCTGAATCCATTCTTCTTAGATGCATCCTCAGATGATCAAGGGAATCCTGTCTTACGAGAGTATGGACTGTTCCCTATTATACCATCTGTCGCCTATCGTATTAAATTTTAAATCATGAATAAGCAACTACTTTTCATCCTACCACTTACGGTCCTGGTATTCTCCTGCAGCAATCTCATTGATGGTGTAGTGAAGGATATTGACCTACCAGCTCATGATCCACAAATTGCAGCCTCACTATTTGTAGATTCAAAAGATTCTGGTTTCGCGGCCATCATAAGCAAAACTCAAGGAATCTACGATACGTCCAGTACGGGCCTTTTAGATAGCGCTACTTTAAAACTGTTTAAGGATGGTACGCTGTTGTATTCTTGGGATAACATGTCACCTTTTGGAACTTATGACTATGATTTTGGACAACAAATTGGAACGATAGATGGCGATATCGTTTTTGAAATCTCTCATCCAGATCATGAGACAGTAAGCGCTACACAACGCTTTCCTGAAGCAGCAAATTTTGAGGTAGAACTTAATTATGGTGATGCTATTTATGATGGCACACCATCGGATGAAATTATCTTGACCCTAAAGGATAATCCAGATATAGACCAACATTATCTTATTGAGATGTCCGTTCACTACAGAACGCCTCTTACAGGTCAAGACACCTCTAAGTACTATGGGTTGAGACCGGAAACTACGAACTCCAGCGTTAGCTACATAGGAGGGAAAAATCCACTAGTATCCGAGGAAGGGATAGATCGAGATCTAAAAATAAGCTTTGCCACAGGTTTTAATTCCATAGACCAAGCTTTTCTTCTAGAGTACAGAGTATCCATCAGTGCCCTTTCTGATGACCTTTATGCGTTCTACAAGAGTTATGAAGCCCTAAATCAAAGTCAAAATAATCCTTTCGCAGAGCCCGTTATCTTATTTAGTAACATGAGTAACAGCATTGGTAGTTTTGGATTGTCCACCACTACGCGCAAATGGAAATAACATCATCATAAAAAAGGCGCCTGTTGGGCGCCTTTTTTATGATGTTTATTTTGTTGTTAATACTCCATCAGTAACGAGCCCCAAGTAAACCCAGCACCGAAGGCCGCCATACAGACGGTATCGCCTCTATTAACCGCTCCTGTCTCTATAGCTTCGGAGAAAGCGATGGCAATAGATGCTGCGGTTGTATTTCCATATTTCTCGATATTATTAAATACCTGGTCGTCTCTAAGTTTCATTCGTTTTTGAATGAATTGTGCAATGCGGAGGTTGGCTTGATGAGGAATAAGACAATCAATCTGATCCGATGTCATGTTGTTTTTATTCAATGCTTCTCCTATGACTTCTTCAAAACGCACCACTGCATTTTTAAAAACAAAATTTCCATTCATTTGTGGAAAGTGAATATCAGGATTTAAGCCGTTCTTGTCATACTCATCAATCCAATGCTGTGTCCCAAAACCCTTCATGGTCAACTCCTCTTTATGTTTGCCTTGAGAGTGTGTATGACAACTCATGATGCCTCTCTCACCCTGTTTAGCTTTAGAAACAACAACAGCACCAGCGCCATCTCCGAAAATCACGCTGATGTTCCGCCCTCTGGTCGTTTTATCAAGAAATGGGCTCTGTAGTTCTGAGGCAACGACAAGGACATGCTCATGCATACCTGATTTAACAAATGCGTTAGCGATACTCATGGCATATATAAAACCTGAACAAGCATTTCTAATATCTGTAGCTCCTATGGTCCCGATATCTAGAGCTTCTTGTACCTGTACTCCACAGCCTGGAAAATAATAATCTGGAGAAATGGTGGCAAAGACAATGTGACCTATTTCCGTCGCTTCTATTCCTGCCGCCGCAATGGCTTTTCTAGCCGCCTTTGTCCCCATCGTAGCCGCCGTATTTCCATCTCCTTCCTGGACCCAACGTCGTTCACGAATTCCGGTACGTTCGTTTATCCACTCATCATTCGTATCAATAATGGTACTCAGATAATCGTTAGTTACAATCCGCTCCGGTACGTAATGTCCAGCTCCTGAAATTTTTGCCGTATACATGGTATGTCTCGATTTTAGTGCTACAAGTCTTAAGTTAACGCAAAATTGGCATTTGAGTTGTCATAGTGTCAGTTAAATAGTGGCATTATCTGCATGGCACAAGAGTTGAACTATAGAGTATCAACTATAATTTCAATTACAATGTCTAAAGGATCTATTAATGTTACTGCCCAGAACATCTTCCCTATCATCAAGAAGTTCTTGTACAGCGATCATGAAATTTTCCTTCGCGAGCTTGTTTCAAATGCAGTAGATGCAACTCAGAAGCTAAAAACCTTAACCAACTTAGGTGAAGCGAAAGGAGAATTAGGTGATTTATCTATTCACATCAAGCTTGATAAAAAAGCAAAAACCTTGAGTATCATTGACCGTGGAATCGGTATGACTGCTGAAGAAATTGACAAATACATCAACCAAGTGGCCTTCTCTGGAGCTGAAGAGTTCGTTAAGGATTACGAGGGTAAGATGGAAGGCACTGATCTGATTGGTCATTTTGGTCTTGGATTCTATTCTGCCTTTATGGTGGCAAAAAAAGTAGAAATTCTGACCAAATCCCATAAAGATGATGCCGCAGTAATGTGGAGTTGTGAAGGAAACCCAGAATTTGAACTCACCTCCATTGAAAAGGAAGATCGTGGAACCGAAATCAGACTTCACATCGCTGAAGACAGCGAAGACTTCCTCGAAGAGGCTAAAATTAATGAGCTTCTTAGCAAATACGCTAAGTTCATGCCTGTTTCTATAGAGTTTGGGGATAAGGACGAGAGTTTTAACTCCGCTGCAGAAGGTGAAGATGCAAAATGGGAGACTAAGAAAGTTCCTAATATCATCAACAACCCCAACCCTGCGTGGGTGCGTAAACCAGCGGACCTTTCCGATGAGGACTATCGCGCATTTTACCGTGAGCTTTATCCATCCAGTTTTGACGAGCCCTTATTTAGTATTCACTTGAACGTGGATTTCCCGTTTAATCTTACTGGAGTACTTTACTTCCCTAAGATTAAGCCCAACGTTGAGCCGCAGCGCAATAAAATTCAATTGTTCCAAAAGCAAGTTTTTGTAACGGACAGTGTGGAAGGAATCGTTCCAGACTTCTTAACACTGCTCCATGGCGTAATTGACTCTCCTGACATCCCTCTAAACGTGAGTCGTTCTTACTTGCAAGCTGATGGAAATGTAAAGAAGATTTCTAGCCATATCACTAAAAAAGTAGCTGATAAACTTGAGGAAATGTTCCGCACTGACCGCGAAGATTTTGAGAGCAAGTGGAACGATATGAAGATTATCATCGAGTATGGTATGCTTACTGAAGACAAGTTCTTTGATAAGGGCAAGAAATTCGCTTTGTACGAGACCATGGATGGAAAGCTCCACACCTTTGAGGCATTCCTGGAATCTGTTAAGGAGAAGCATACAGATAAAGACAATAAAACAGTTGTGCTTTACGCTTCTCACAAGACTGCACAGCACAGTTATGTACAACAAGCAAAAGCTAAGGGCTATGAAGTATTGCTTTTAGATTCGCCGCTTACCAGTCATCTGATTCAAAAGCTGGAACAAGAATTTAGCGACACAACTTTTGCTCGGGTAGATTCGGATTTGATCGATAACTTGATTAAAAAAGAGGAGACTCGCGTTTCTAAATTGAGCGAAAAGCAAAAAGAAGAGCTCAAAACGCGTTTAGAATCTATTGTACCTAAGGAGAAATTCACACTGAAGCTTGAAGACATGGAGAGCACTGATGCTCCTCTAGTGATCACTGTACCTGAATTTATGCGACGCATGAAGGAAATGCAGATGTCTGGTGGTGGCGGTATGATGGGTATGGGAGATTTCCCGGACATGTACGACCTTGTGGTAAATGCTAACCACAGTCTGGCCTCTAAAATACTCGATACTGATGACGAAGTATTGAGATCATCCGCGGTAAACCAAGCGTTAGACCTTGCCAAACTTCAGCAGAATTTGCTACATGGTGAAGAGCTTACCGCTTTCATCACGCGATCTTACGAAATGCTTGGCCAAGAATAAGCGTTACACATTTTTGGACACGTACTAATGAATAAAAGGGGGGCTACGCCCCCCTTTTTAGTATCTTGTCCTATTATCAAACCAATCATTTTTCATGGAAAAAGCTACCTTATCAGTGCTTGAAATAGCTCATAAAAACGCCAAACTTTGGACCTCTTCCTTTTTCGATGAGGTAACTCGTAAAGAAGCCCAACGCCTTATAGACTTAGGTGGAGATGAGCTCATCGAACCTTTCTATAAGGATTTAGACTTTGGAACTGGTGGTATGCGTGGCATCATGGGTGCGGGAACAAACAGAATCAATCCGTATACGTTAGGTCTCGCAACACAAGGTTTAGCGACTTATGCACAGGAATTCTTTTCTAGAAAATCGCTTAAAGCAGCCATAGCCTTCGATAGTAGAAACAATTCCAAAGCTTTCGCACGTAAGGTAGCAGAGGTGCTTAGTGCTAATGGTGTACACACGTACTTGTTTGAAGAACTCCGTCCAACTCCTGAACTGTCTTTTGCAGTACGAGAACTGGGATGTGATTTCGGAATTGTGCTGACCGCCTCTCATAATCCCAAAGAGTATAATGGATATAAAGTGTATTGGAATGATGGTGGTCAATTAGTACCCCCGCATGATAACGGTGTTATAGCCAAGGTACGTGCAACAAAATTTGAAGATATCAATTGGAATGCTCAGGAAGGTTTGATTGAACTCCTAGGTTCGAATATGGACAAGAAGTACATCGATATGGTGGCTAATTTAACCATCAATGATATCGGAAAAGACGAGCTGGACATCGTGTTTACCGCATTGCATGGTACATCGATTGTTAGCGTACCTCCTGCCCTAGCTCAAGCTGGGTTTAGGAACGTACAAATCGTAGAAAAGCAAGCTGTACCCGATGGAAACTTCCCTACAGTCGCAAGTCCTAACCCCGAAGAAAGTGCCGCTCTAGCGATGGCTGTAGCGCAAGCAGAGGCTACTAATGCAGATCTTGTAATAGGTTGTGATCCAGATACAGACCGTGTAGGGATTGCCGTAAATGACGGGACAGGTCGTATGCAATTACTCAACGGTAACGACACTGCGGCCTTGCTGGTACATTACATATTGAGTCAAAAAGTCGCTAAAGGACAAATGCCCTCGAACGCCTTCACCGCTGCGACCATTGTAACTACAGATCTAATAGCCGATATTTCTATAAAATTTGGGGTTCCCTGCTACAGATGCTTAACAGGATTCAAATGGATAGCTGATCTGATCAAGAATAAGCCAGGAGAACAATTCATCGTCGGTGGTGAGGAATCCTATGGCTACATGGTAGGTGATGCCGTGCGAGATAAAGATGCGGTGGCCTCTGCCGTTATGATTGCGGAGATGGCTGCTTATGCTAAATCAAAAGGCAAGACAGTTCTTCAACAGTTAGCGGACATTCATCGCGAGTTTGGACAGTATCAAGAACGCTTGATTTCTATTACGAAACAAGGGAGATCTGGTGCAGAGGAAATCGCCGTTATGATGACTTCGCTAAGAAACAATCCTCCTCAGATGTTAGGAGGATCTCCGGTGGCCATCGTTATAGATCACGCCGTATCACAGCAGAAGGACCTGCGCTCAGGAACAACCATTTCAACGGAACTACCTTCGTCAAATGTATTGCAGTTTATCACCGAAGCCGGTGATAAGGTTAGTGCACGACCATCCGGGACAGAACCTAAGATAAAGTTCTATTTCTCAGTGCGTAAAACTACAGGCGAAAGCCATGCTGCAACAAAAGCGGAACTTGAGGCTAAGATTGATACCTTTATCAAGGAATTGAATCTCTAAGAAGCTTATGAAACAGCTATTTATTATAGGGGCCATTTCGATGGCCCTTTTTTCGTGCTCAGAAGTAAAGGTTGACGTGAGCAGCACATCCATTCATCTTTTGGGGTCTATTAAGCAAAATGACTCCTCCTTCGTAAGATTTAATGCGGAGCTCAGCCAAGACACTCTTTACATCAGAAATGGACTTGCTGAAACTATAACAGTCGTTCTGAGTGGAGAGGACACGTTAAAGGGATCTTTTCCTGTTTTCGCTTCTGATCTCTGGCTCCTTAAATCGGAACAGGGATACATTGGTGAATTTTATAGAACCGATGCTGAAAATTATAGACTACCCCTAGAATTTGTTGAAGGTGTTATTGACTACCCTAACGCCACCACAGAATGGCCTGCACAGTATGCCATCAACAGAATGTCTCAGGAAGGCAATGTGAGTCCAGCATTACTACAATTAGGTCTTACAGAAGGTGTTTTAACCGGCAGTATAGCGACATCCACCGGAGATTCACGCTTTCTTACAGGCTGGGAGACCGAAGCGGGATTTCAGTTGCAAGGATTTGATGGACGTTTCATCTACAATGTTATCGCCCATGTCATTGGTGATTCTGTATGGGGGAATGTTTATTCAGGAAAGACAGGGTATTATTCTTTTCAGGGACGCACAGATGACCAAGCCGTGTTAGAAGATCCGAAAACCATGACAGAATTGGTTCCGGATTATTCACACATAGAGTGGCATTTACCAGACTTAAACGGAGATACTATCCATTTTGACAGTAGAAACATCACCAAGCCGACCATCTTAGCCATTCAAGGCTCTTGGTGTCCTAACTGCATGGATGAAGGCCGTGTATTGGATGATTTTTATAGAGAATTTAATGGAGATATCGAGGTGTACGGACTGAGTTATGAATACAGTGGAACGCTCGAAAAAGCGACAGAAGCCGTACAGAAAATGAAACGTGACCTAGGGACCAGTTTTCCTATGGTGATTGCCACTTACTCCGCTAAACAGGATGCTAATTCGATTCTTCCTTTACAGCGTATTCGCAGCTACCCTACCTCTATTCTTTTAGATGCCAAAGGCAATGTTATTAGTATTCACACAGGTTTTTATGGACCAAGTACGCGCGAATACGATGGCTATGTTAATCACATGCGCGTGCTATTAACGGATTTAGTTGTGGATAATGGCTGATTATCTTGACCTCTTACTACCTAATTTCAAGGAAACATCAAAGTCCAAGAGAAAAGAGAATAACTCTTTTTTCAAACGACTTAGAGGTAAGGATACAAAATCAATAGACCGTGTTTTTCATGAGCAGCATGAGCAAGTATTCGCGGAGACGGATTGCTTAAAGTGTGCCCGATGCTGCAGAGCAACAGGACCGCTCCTTACGAAACAGGACATCACAAGAATCAGTGGAAAACAAGGAATGAAACCTGCTGAATTTGAGCGAACGTACCTAAAAAAAGACGAAGATGGAGATTGGGTTATGAAAAGCCTGCCATGCCCTTTTTTGGACCGCAACACGAACGCTTGTAACATCTATGAATATCGACCTAAAGCATGTCGAGAATTTCCCCACACGGACAGGCAACACATGAAAGGAATCCTAGACCTTACCGAGGTCAATGTTAGACACTGTCCTGCCGTGTTTGAAATGGTAGAAAGAATGAAGAGCAATGGGCCTGATTAGGCCTTAATCGGATCCCTATTGAACCATTGCTCCATAGTAAATGAAAGCAATAATACAGTGAGTGAGCCAATCACATTATACCATAAGTATCCAATGGAAATCACCTCAATCGTATTCAGGTAGTGACAAGTTAGAACGGTCGCCTGTGCGGTAAGACCTGCTATGAAAATCGACTTCGCTCCAATAGATTTAATAAATAAGCCTACCAGGAATATTCCCAGAATGGTTCCGTAAAACAGACTCCCTAACACATTGACCAATTGTATTAAATTTTCATACAATGGTGCCGCTAAGGCAACGAAAATGGCGGCAATGCCCCATACTGCCGTGAGTCCTCGAATTACTCTTTTTTCATTGTGCTTCTTACTACCCCAAAATACACTGAAGTAGTCTACATAGGTCGTAGTTGCTAACGCACTTACCTCTCCAGCTGTAGATGACATAGCGGCACTGATGATGACCGCCAGGAGCAAACCGATCAAACCTTTGGGTAAGAAGTTTAGAATAAAGGTGACAAACACATAGTCCATATCCTTGGACTGGAAATTTGGAATAGCAGCCTCTAGTTTAGACATGTACTCAGAACGTAATTCCTCTTGCTCGTTTGCGAGGGAACGTGCTGCGTCCCAGTTGGCGGCAAATAATGCTGTTTTTTTAGACTGAAAAACCTCAGCAAAAGAAGCTTCTATCTGGGCTAGTTCATATTGTACCTCCATGGGAGCCCTGGCTGTTTCTGTAGTGTTAAAGAAGACAGGCGGCTGAATAAATTGGTAAAAAACAAAGAGCAGCACCCCTATGGAAAGGATGGAAAACTGCATAGGAACTTTAAAAACACCATTAAAAAGTAATCCCAGTTTACTCGTGCGCTCCTCCCCGGCACCTAAATACCGCTGTACCTGACTCTGATCTGTTCCTAAATAACTCAATGACAAAAACAATCCTCCAGCAAGGCCCGACCAAATGGTATACCTAGTACTTGGATCTAAGGAGGTATCTACGATACGCAGTTTACCCATTTCGCCAGCGATATAGTACGCATCAGCCATACTTACTGGGATTCGATCTATCAGAATAAAAGTAGCTATTGCCATACCAATAAGTATCGTAGCCATTTGCCATTTCTGAGTAACAGCAACAGCTGCTGATCCACCGGAAACCGTATAAAAAAGTACAATGACCCCAATTAAAACAATCATGAGGTTTAACGGAAGGTTCATTGCCGCAGAAAGCACAATAGCTGGTGCGAAAATGGTGATTCCCGCTGAGAGTCCACGAGATGTGAGAAACAGTGCTGCCGTAAAAAGTCTTGTTTTACGATCGAAGCGCTGCTCTAAGAATTGGTAGGCTGTGATGGCGCGCATTTTACGATAGGCAGGAACAAAAAATACACTTACCAGAATTACAGCCAAAGGCATTCCAAAATAAAACTGGATAAACCCCATATCATGCGCGTAAGCCTGACCAGGAGTTGAAAGAAACGTAATGGCTGATGCTTGAGTGGCCATGATACCCAGCCCTATGGTCATCGCACCTACATTTTTTGAACCACTCAATAGTTCACCTGCAGACGCGCTTGTGCGGGTTTTATAGACACCATACCCTACTATTAATCCTAGGGTTGCCAGTAAAACGATCCAGTCTATCAGATGCATCTATACAAATTGACGGGTAACGTAGTAAAACAATACAATCTCCGCTACTAATAACGCGATGACAGCTATGTAATATTTTTTCCAATTAATAATGGATGAATTGGTCGTCTTAATGGTCATAATGTAATATGTTTTGTAATATTCTAAGTGCTCCTGGAACTCCTGCTGGCAGCTCTCTAAAAAGTGATAAACCCGTGTAAATTACGGAACCTTTACCATAATTTGCTACAACAGTTGAGTTTGGATAAATAATGCCGGTACTTTCCTCAATGGAGAATACAGTCGTGAATGATTCATTTACTACCGGAAAATATAAACCTCTTTCCTGTACCCATTGTTCAAAATCTGCGCTGATAAGTTCATTGGGTTCTATAGTTAATGAATGACTACCTATACTAACAGGCGCATATTCTTCTGTGACCCTGTCACGTCCTATTGTCAAGGGCACTGGTAAAGGCAACTCCATGCCTCCTCTACCTGCTGTTGTGTATGTCACAACAAAGTTACCGCCACCTTCTACATAAGCGGTTATGCGGTCCTTTGATTCCATAAGCCAGGGCTCTGTATTAAAGGCACGTATACCGACTAAAACAGCATCCACAACCTCCCAAAGCTCAGGAGTCTCCTCCGTGATTTTGACAACGTCATAACCCACACTCACCAGGGTTTCATCCATTTGATCTCCCGCACCTTCTATATACCCAACTCTAATACGTTTACTATCCAAATCTAAAACAGACAGTGTTGATCGTGCGTCTCGATATCTATAATGAGTACCTATGTGAGGATAACTAACCGTGTGTTTTTCTGGCATCAGTCGAGTAACTGCCACACCATTTATGTCCTTGGTGGCTTCTCTTAAATTCATCTCAAATCTTCCTAAAGGCAGCTTTGCTGGTACTATTTCCTCAAAATGATTCCATCCTTCTTTGAGGTTTTCTGAAAGAGAATGCTCCCAAATCAAGGTTTGTCCAGAGGGTAATACAGCACTCACGCTCCAATGATACAAACCATCTTTTTGTGCATAAACGGAGTAACCTATAAGGCTCTTCTTTCCGTTATTCCAATACACACTTTGATTAAATTTCGCATGTAATATAGGGTCAACTGCGACCACTTCTCTATACTCTCCTATGGCACGGTCTGTCAACTTGGCGATGGGTTTCATGAAAAGCATAATGATGTCATCTCCTATTTCAAGACGAACTCGAGCGTGATCAAAGACTTCACCCGTAGAACCTGTAATTACGTTTAAGTCAGCCTCTAGTTGAAAACCATCTGGTCCCAACAATTGAGGAGGGTTAAGTCCCATTTCTTTGTTTTGTGTTTTCACTGAAGCTACATACACATCAACTTCTGATGACATGACTTGTAGTTCAACCAATGCTCCGAATTCAGCATCGGACGGTAACGGGTTTACCGAAGTGTAATATTCTGCATATAATCCTGTCAGATGCAACATAACTCGCTGCCATCGCTGGTAGCGGTCTGACAATCCCGAATTAGACTCTAAGATGTCTCGGCCTAACGCCGCCCATTGAGCAATGGCTTGATCTTGATCTCCAATTTCTAATGCGAAAGACGCATCCTGCGCCATCCTACTGTTTTCATCTGTTGCACGCTCTTCTAACTCGAGGTAACTCTCGAGATCTGCTTCACCCCAGAGTTTTTTAAAATATTCCTCTCTCGGTCCACGGTTGATGGGTACTCCAAAACCCTGGCACTTGTGCATCGACCTTGCTGCATCTCCAATAGCACCATAAGAATCCCCATGCAGAGGATCAAAACCACTCAGGTCCAAATGCACTGCTTCAGGGTCATCCTTCAGGGTTTTATCCCACCAGATAGAGGTATTCCACCATACTCCTCCAACCTCCCAAGGGTGTATCTCGGTGAGAAATGCTGAATCACCGGCAAGCTTAGCACATTCTATCGCTAATTCTGCAGAGGCTGTGTGATGCCCATGACCAGCACGCGAATCCGGAGGAAAACGAGTAATGATAAAGTCAGGTTGTAATTCTCTAATTGCTTGAACGACTTGACGTACTAAATCTTTGTGATTCCATTTCGTCCAAACCTCGTCTACACTTTTAGAGTATCCGAAGTCTAGCGCATCCGTAAAGCGTTGATTACCACCATCTATAGCTCTTGCTGCGCGGAGTTCATGTTCCCGTATAACCCCTAGGTTTTCTCCCAATTCGTCACCAAGTAGATTTTGACCTCCTGAACCTTTGGTCAAGCTTAGGTACGTCGTTTCTGCGTCTAAAGCGTTGGACAACCAGGCTATAAGTCTTGTATTTTCATCATCTGGATGGGCTGCTAGGTAAAGTACCTTTTTACCGGAACTAAACCGCTGCATTTCGGCCATCGCTTGGCTCTGCGACAGAGGTGAATATTGTGCAACTAATTGATTCCCAAAAAAGAAGGCCAACACCATGGCTAAACCTCGAACAATTGCGTTTGTGGGTGTTATATTAGTGCACCTATTAGGAGACATCATATGAAAAGATTTTTTACCATTTTATTAGTTTTAACAGCCTTTTCGGCTGCTGCACAGCATACGTTGAAGCTAAAGTCGGGCACCTATCAATTGGCTGAAGGCTCATTTTTACAATTAAACGCCAGTAAAGTGACCTACGGTGTAGCGCTATGGGACCGACATGTACTTGCCGAAGATAAAAAAGCGTTGGCGGATTTGGGCGTAGAACTCTTTCATTATTTACCTGAAAACTCATTTGAGGTAAGAATTCCTAAAGGCGTAACATCGGCGCAACTCAAAACAGCAGGTGTATCCTCATTTACAGCATGGACACCTCGAATGAAGTTAGATGGTCCCATATGTAACACTAATTTCCCTCAATGGGCAGTTTTAAACGATGGCAGAGTGGCTGTACAGTTCTACACCGCACCAGAATTCAATACTCTTCCTTCTTACTTGAAATTAGTAACGGACTTAAACGATGGCTGGTATAGTGGCGTCTTAACGTCAAGTAAACTTGAGGATTTGGCAAAAAATGAATTTGTTCTTTTTATACAAGCCATTGAAGAGCCTGGTTCTGCGGAAAACGATAATTCACGAGCTGCCTCAAGGGTAGCTTTTATGCAGCGTGATCAGGGTTTTGACGGGACCAATGTTGTCGTTGGTCTTGGAGATGATGGTGATATAGGGCCACATGATGATTATCGAGGAAGGTTAACCTCACTTGGAGGCACCTCTATAGGCGATCATGGAGACCACGTCGCTGGAACCATTTTTGGCGCTGGTAATATTGATCCCGACGGAGCAGGATCTGCCACTGGAGCTACAATGATTTATTATGATTATCCGAGTAACCTGAGTAACATTGATAGCCATTATAACCTGTATGGCATACGTGTAACAAACAGCTCTTATTCGAATGGTTGTAATGCTGGATATACATCCTATGCGCAGCAAATGGATAAGGATATTATTGACAATGTTGCACTAATGCACGTTTTTAGTGCCGGAAATAGCAACGGATCAAACTGTAATTATGGTGCCGGATCCCAATGGGGAAATGTTACTGGTGGGCATAAACAAGGTAAAAATGTCGTTGCTACAGCTAATTTGACAAGTTTAGATGTCATTGCAGGCTCGTCATCTAGAGGACCAGCAGCAGACGGACGTATCAAACCTGATTTAGCAGCGGTTGGAACCAATGTATATTCCACAATAGACGGTCATACTTATGGGTTAAAAACTGGAACATCCATGTCAGCACCAGGTGTAGCCGGATTCTTTTCAGTACTCCATAATGCTTTTGATGAATTGCAAAGCGACACTGCAAAAGGTGGCTTATTGAAGGGGATTGCAATGAATACTGCAGACGATCTAGGGAATAATGGACCTGACTACATCTATGGATACGGAAGGGTGAATGCTCGTCGCGCCATTCGTGTCATTAAGGACACCTTGTTCTTTACCTCAACTGCTTCAACTGGTGATACAACAACGTTCAATATCACCTTGCCGAACGGAGTAGAAAGCTTCAGAACTATGTTGTATTGGACTGATAAAGAAGGTTCCTTATTTGCTTCGAAAGCTTTAGTTAACAATTTAGACTTTCTGGTCACTGACCTCACAAATAATATATCCTATCAACCCTGGGTACTCAATCCCGCGGCTAATGCAACTACCCTCAACAACAACGCTGTTAGAGGATTGGATTCTTTAAATAATGCGGAACAAGTAACCATAATGAACCCTAGTGCTGGTGATTATTCACTCACCGTATACGGTACTAATATTCCCACTGGTCCACAAGAATTTTTCGTCATTTATGATATGGAAGTGGCAGAAGTAGCATTAGTCTACCCGCACGATCATGCACCTATGACACCTGGAGCAACCGTAGTTCGATGGGATGGAAAAACAACAGGGCTTACCTGGCAATTTTCCTCTGACCATGGTGCTAATTGGTCGAGTCTTTCGTTGAGTACGATTTCCAATCGTCCTATGGCGAATTGGACCGTGCCTAATAACCCGACCGACGGAGCCTACCTCAGGGTAATTTCAGGGACTGATACCTCAACTGCGGGTCCGTTTACAATTATGCAACAACCCACCGGCCTTACCTTAGACTGGGTTTGTCCAGATAGTCTTAAGATCACGATCAGTCCTGTAACCTCCGCAACAGATTATACAGCCTATATATTAGGAACTAAATACATGGATTCTGTCTACACAGATAGCATCAACTCCATGGTGATCCCATATTCACCAACTGTAGATACCTGGATTTCAGGAAGTGGTAATTTTAATGGCGCGCCAGGAAAACGAGCGTATGCGATAGAATTACCTGCGGGAACCTTCGGTTGTCCATTAGCCAGAGATGCCAGCTTAACGGAAATAATTAACCCACAACTGGTCAGCAGCTGTCAGAGTCAAGTTATTGATATTACGGTGTTATTGACGAACCCTTCTACCTCTACGGTAGATACCATACCAGTTGCTTATAGCTTTAATGGATCAACAGTTAGAGACACTTTATTCGCATCTCTTTTACCGTATGCGGACTCTGCATTTGTGTTTTCAACGCCCATTATTTGGTCCGGAACCAGCAATCAGAATATCACAGCATGGAGTGAAATGAGCGGAGACATGAATGCTTTAAATGATACCATTTTCCAAAATATCACCTACTTAAACTCCGTTTTATATAGTATGCCATTTGTGCAAAGTTTCGACAGCTATAATTCGTGCCCTGTATCCACAAACTGTGGAGGAACAGCATGTAGCCTTGGTGGAAATTGGAAAAACCTGACCAATGGTTCAGAGGATGATATTGATTGGAGAACTAACCAAGGAGGGACAGCTTCGAGTGGTACAGGACCTGGATCTGACTTTGGCGGAAGCGGTAAGTATTTATATTTAGAAGCCTCAGGAAATTGTGAGTTCCAAGAAGCTATACTATATAGCCCATGTGTCGATTTAGGCAGTAGTGTTGCACCAGAGTTGGATTTTGCCTATCACATGTTTGGGCCTAGTACCGGAACATTGACCGTAGAAGTATTCGATGGCACTTTCTGGACTGAAGTTTTCAAGAAGAGTGGCAATCAAGGCAACAACTGGATGTCTCAAAATATTGACTTGGCCCCTTACATAGGAGACACTATCATCATTAGAGTGATTGGAGTTACAGGTGGAGGTTACCAAAGTGATATTGCGATTGATCAATTTTCTATTGAGGATCAGATTGGAATCCCAATTGCAGACTTCAACGCATCTACTACTACCCCCTGTCTTAATACGTCACTCATATTGACTGATCAAAGTGCTAAATCACCATCGAATTGGAATTGGTCTATATCGCCCAGCAGCCACACTTTCGTAAACAGTACGACTTCATCCTCTCAAAATCCAGAGGTTAGCTTTAGTAGTTATGGTGCTTACACAATTACTCTGGTTGCCACCAACTCCTACGGGAGCGACACCATTGTTAAGGTAAATGAAGTCACTGTAACCTCGTTACAAGGTCTTCCCATCGTGGAGACCTTCACAGGGAATAGTGCGAGCGACTTTGTGACCATTAATCCTGATGGACAAACTACATGGACTACAACGGATATAGACGGACCTACAGGGGCTAAATCGGGAGCCGTATACATGGGGTACTTTAACTATTCCACTACTGGAGAAGTGGATATATTGGAGAGCCCTAAATTTGATATAACTGGATACAGTCAACCTACCTTGCTTTTTGATGTGAGCTACGCCCAGTATTCCACTCAATTTTTTGATGAACTCGCTGTACTTGTTAGTGAGGATTGTGGAAGCTCTTATGATACCTTATATTTAAAAGGAGGGACAAACCTGGCTACCACTTCGCCTACAACCACCGTGTATATTCCAAGTAGCCCGGCAGATTGGAGAACTGACACTGTTTCTCTAAGCGCGTTGAATTCTGATTTGGTTCAATTTCAAATTCTAGGTATCTGTGGGTACGGAAATAATTTGTACTTGGATAACATCCGAGTAATTGACTTGGCAGGTACAGCGTCTTTGGCAACATTGAACATGCCACCTGTCATCTGTGAAGACGAGTTTTTCACGTTCTCTTTGAACACAACAGATACCACGTTAGATGGAAACTTTACGCTTAATCGCACGGGATCCAGCTTAACATCAACGTTTCAAGGTATGGGTACCCACACAACACAGTTGACTTCTTCGTCTGACTATAACCTAGAGTATGTATACTACAACGCCTATACCTTTGTTGCGGACAGCGTTATATTAACTCCTGCACCACAATTAAATGCGGCTTATACATTGAGTCTAGCGGGCGGTTTAACCTATGATTTCACTGATGTATCCACGCCTATTCCTACGGCATGGGCATGGGACTTTGGGGATGGAAACACTTCCAGTCAACAAAGCCCATCACATACTTACGCTAGCACAGGGAATTACACAGTACAACTTACGGTAACAACGGACTGTGGTATTAAAAGTACCTCGACCACCTTCAATAACATTGGACTCGATGAAAACGGATTGGAAAACGCAGTGTTCTATCCAAACCCTACAGAAGATGTCTTAAACATTGCTCTTGGCCAAAATGAGGGTAGCGCTGTTATTGAAATTTACGATGTCCTAGGCGCCTTGGTCAGTGTATCAGAATACGCTAATGTGTCAAGCGGAATACGACTTGACTTGAGTTCGTTACCTAGTGGCGTTTATCGTGTATCGCTGCGCACTAATCATCGCAGTACGTCTCAAAGCATTAGTAAGATTTAATTTAAGCGAGAAGGTTTACTAATTGCAAGAAGACCTAAGAAAGTAAACAAGCCGTTATACAACAGTAACTCAAAGCCTATGGCGTATCCAACAGAGGGTGCCCATAGGCTTAGTTGGTACGTAATAATTGGCGCTGCTATACATACTAATAATACCCACCAACCTTGTAATCTTCTGTTGGTCATTAATGCCATTGCAAATAAGCCTAGTAAGGGACCATACGTATAGCCCGCAGCGGTGAAGAGTCCTGAGATAATGGAATCCGCCTCTAGTGAATAAATACCCACCATCACCATTAAAACAATACCCATAAATGTAACGTATACAGCGTTTCTTGTTTTGGTAGAACCGTTCTGCGAAAGATTTAAAAAATCAATACAAAAAGCCGTTGTCAAAGAGGTTAATGCGCTATCTGCACTTGAAAATGCTGCTGCTAAAAGACCTAAAAAGAACAGCACGCCCAGTGCGGCCGGTAGGCCTTCGCTATTGGCTACTGTCGCAAACAACTTGTCTCCCGTTGCAGTAATCCCCTGAATTTCTGCATACTCGCTAAGCATGATTCCGAGGGATAAAAACAAGAGGTTAACCACGAGCAACGATAACCCCAACAGCACCATGTTTTTCTGTGCATTTACCAACTTTTTAACGGTGAGGTTTTTCTGCATCATGTCCTGATCTAACCCTGTCATTGCCACGGCAATAGCTACCCCACCTAATAGTTGTTTCCACCATGCTTTTGCGGTACCCGTTTCAATAAAATACCAATCTGGATGCGAGGTGAGAAAAGAACCAAAACTTTGTCCTGGACCAACCACGGCTTTCCCTACATAATAAAAGGCCAGACCTGCTGCAAGAAGCATTAGCGCTGTTTGCAAAGTATCTGTGATCACAATGGTTGCTATTCCTCCTGAGGCACTATACAAGGCTATTAAGCCCAACAGTACTAATGCAGTGAGGTAAAACGGTATACCTAGAGCATCGCCGATTAAAATTTGCACTACCATGGTCACTAAATACAAACGGGCAGATGCACCTACTATTCTAGAAAGAAGGAAAAATAGCGAACCTACCTGATAGCTCTCTTTCCCTAGTTTCGCACCCAAAAAAGAGTATATACTAATAACGTTATAACGATAATACACCGGAAGTAATACTGCAGCGATAACAATATAACCTAAGAAGAAGCCAAAGACCATAGGCATATAAGTCAGCCCCGACGTGCCTGTCCATCCCGGGACGCTGATGAAAGTTACACCGCTCAACGAGGCGCCAATCATCCCGAAACTTACGAGTAACCAATTCGCGTTTTTATTCGCATTGAAGAAGGATGCATTAGACCCTCCGCGCGATGTTAAAAAGCCTATTATCGCCAAAACAGCAACATATCCAAGAAGTATAAGTAAAAAGAGTGTGTTGTTCATGTGACAAATATGCGCAATCCCTTACTTTTGAGCACTGATGAATTTCTCAAGTAGAAAAATAGAGCAAGCTGTCGAGGAGATTTCTCGCCTTCCTGGAATAGGGAAAAAGACAGCCTTACGACTTGCACTGCACTTGTTACGCAGACCTAGCGTACAAACGGAGGCGTTATCAGCTGCCTTGATGGACCTTAGAAATAATACAACGTTTTGTAAAGAATGTCATACCATCTCTGACACAGAAACCTGCTCAATTTGTCTTTCTCCTAAGCGCGAAAAGAGTATTCTATGCGTTGTAGAGGATGTACGAGATGTTATGGCCATTGAAAATACGGGAGGTTACAATGGAGTCTATCATGTTTTAGGCGGACTTATATCTCCAATGGATGGCATTGGACCAAGCGACCTTACCATCGGTTCTTTAATAGCTAAGCTTGGAACCGGCGAAATCAGTGAATTGGTATTTGCACTAAACACCACTATGGAAGGCGATACCACTAATTTTTATTTATACCGTAAAATAAAAGACCTCAACATAAAGCTCACTACCATAGCACGTGGGATTGCAGTGGGCGATGAACTGGAATTTGCTGACGAAGTAACTCTAGGCAGAAGCATACAGCACAGAATACCCTACGAACAAAGTTTATCTCAATAGATTTGGAACTCAGTATTGTCATAGTAAACTATAATGTCAAGGAATTTTTGACGCAATGTTTGGACAGCATTTTTAAAAGCCAAACGCAGTATAACTATGAAGTAATCGTAGTCGATAATTCAAGTAGAGATTCCGGTAGAGATGAAATATGCTCCACATTTAAGGATATTACATGGATTGACAATAGTGAAAATGTTGGGTTTGGAAGGGCGAACAATCAAGGGTTTTCCCGTGCAAAAGGAGTTTACACGCTTATTTTAAATCCCGATACGGTTCTACAAGAAGATACCTTAGAGAAATGCATTTCGTATTTATTAGCTCATCCAGAAGTTGGTGGCCTTGGTATTAAGGGTCTAGATGGAAGCGGTCAATTTTTACCTGAAAGTAAAAGAGCCTTACCTACGCCACTTGTTGCCCTTTGGAAAATCACGGGGTTATCAGCTATTTTCCCAAAATCTTCTGTATTTGCTAGGTACCACTTAGGCCATCTGAGTCCTGAGGAAAACCATGAGGTAGATATTTTAGTTGGTTGTTTCATGATGGTGCCTACACAACTGCTACTGAGCGTAGGTGGCTTCGATCCTCAGTATTTTATGTATGGGGAAGACATTGACCTGAGTTATGAACTTCAAAAGACCGGACATAAAAACATCTATTTTTCTGATTCTCAGATTATCCATTACAAGGGTGAAAGCACAAAAAGGGGTAGTCTAAATTATGTTCGTATGTTCTATAAGGCGATGGTACTTTTCGCTAAGAAGCAATTCACAGGGTCTTCAGCCGCAGCATACAGTTTACTGATTTACTCAGGGATTTACCTTAGGGCAACACTGGCAATCGTTGCACGATTAGGGAAAAGTACATTTACCCCCTTGCTTGATGCCGCAGTGCTATTCGCTGTCTTAAATACCATCAAATCATATTGGGAACAAAACCACAGATTTATTAACGGTGGTTCCTATCCAGACCTATACACTTATACCATTCAAGGATCTTACGTGCTTGTTTGGTTGTTTGGATTATGGTTAAGTGGAGTCTACTTTAAAAATAACCGCCCAATAGTGATGGTACGGTCTATGATTGTAACTACGCTGTTCATAGGGTTTACCTACGGACTGCTGCCTGATGAACTTCGTTTTTCTAGAGCACTTTTGCTTTTAGGCGCCCTAGGTGGTCTATCCGCAATGCTTGGCTGGAGGGCTGTTCTTTCCGTCTTATCTGGTAAGCCCATGTTTGAAGGAGCCACCAAACAACCACGTATCTTATTTTTCGGTTCAAAGTATAGCAAAGGTGCTCTAGATGATATTCTTCACTCGAGTGGTATTATTCCTTCTTTTTACTGGGAAGAGGTCCCAAATTTCAATAATGACGATTGGTTGCTTAAGCTACAGGCATTAGTACGATTGCATAGAATTAACGAGCTCATTGTTGATGTTTCAGAGGTTTCAAATACAAGATTAATATCGATACTCACCTCATTAGGCGAGCAGACTTCTGTAAAGTCACTCATGCCTGAACAGAAATTTATTATTGGTTCAGACAGCAGCCTAACCCAAGGGACAACCTATCGAAAATCTCAGCAAACCGCTGACCCTCAATATTTGCGACAGCGTAGGGTATTTGAGATTACAGCAACTTTCCTTGTCGTTTCTTTGGCACCTATGACGTTAGTATGCGCCCTTGCAACAGGAAGATTTAGCGCTTGGAAGTTGTGGATTCGGTATTCAGGACATATCATGACTGGTGAAAAATCGTTAATTGGCTATTCTAGGTCACTTTCTGAAAAATTTAATGTTCCTCCTTTACCCCATCCAATTTTTGACATATGCAGTGTTCTTCCCTCAGAATTAGACTATATGCAAAATGCAAGGGCTATTGTTGAAAATTATGCAATAGAGGCACGCTTGCGTCAAGACGTATTGCACTTGATGCAATTAAGCAAAAAGTTTTAGGAAGCGGAATAGCGGACATTTTGCCGTAAATTAGGGGCATAAACCTAAAGATTCAATGGCTCAGTTTGAATTAATCCTACCCAAGATGGGTGAATCCGTTGCAGAGGCAACGGTCACTACTTGGTTGAAAAACGTTGGTGACGCTATAGAGGCTGAAGAAAGTGTCGTAGAAGTCGCAACGGACAAAGTCGACAGTGAAGTTCCTTCACCCGTAAGTGGAACCCTAGTAAAAATCATTACAGATGTAAATGATATTGCACTGGTGGGAACGGCTATCGCTATTATTGAAACCGATGAAGACAACAGTAGCTCTCCTACTCCACCTATCCCAGCTAAAGAATCAGCTCCTGCAGCTGCAGTTGACATTGAGCAACAAGTAGCCAGTGCCATAACATCATTAACTGGTGCTGAGGATATTGTCAAATCATCTAATGGTCGGTTCTATTCGCCTCTTGTTCGCGCAATGGCTAAGGAAGAGGGAATAGGTCAGTCAGAATTGGATGTTATCAGCGGAAGCGGCAAGGAAGGCAGAGTAACTAAGAAGGATATTCTTGCTTACATAGCTTCCGGGAAATCACGATCCGTTGCAGCAGCTCCAATTTCTAAACCAGCTCCCACTGCTAAGGTAGAAGCTCCAAGAACATCACCTCCTGTTATCGCTTCAGCGGGAGATGAAATCATCGAAATGGACAGAATGCGCAGGCTGATTGCTGACCATATGGTAAATTCGGTTAGAACCTCTCCGCATGTAACTAGTTTTGTTGAAGCTGATCTCACGAAGGTGGTTCAATGGAGAAACAAAGTCAAAAATGAATTCCAAAAAAAGCATGGTGAGAAAATCACATTCACACCTATAATCATGGAAGCTATCGTAAAGTCCATTCAAGACTTTCCGATGATTAATGTTAGTATCGATGGTACCAATATTATCAAGCACAAGAACATTAACGTGGGAATGGCAGCAGCACTTCCTTCTGGAAACTTAATTGTTCCAGTCATAAAAAATGCGGACCAACTAAGTCTTTTAGGCTTAACAAAGGCCGTAAATGACCTTGCTAATCGCGCACGCAACAATGCATTGAAGCCTGATGAAATCTCCGGGGGAACTTATACCCTAACCAATGTGGGCACCTTTGGTAATGTTATGGGCACGCCTATAATCAACCAACCTCAAGTGGCTATTATGGCCGCAGGAGCCATTCAGAAAAAACCTGCTGTTGTAGAAACTCCAGAAGGCGATATGATTGCGGTCCGTCATAAAATGTTCTTAAGTCATAGCTATGACCATAGGGCTGTAGACGGTGCTTTAGGAGGCATGTTTGTGAAGCGCGTTGCGGAATACCTCGAGGCTTGGGATTTAAATCGTGAGATTTAAATCCTGTGTTTTCAATCAGATAGTGTACTTTTATAAGACCGCCTTAGGGCGGTCTTTTTTTGTTTAGAATTGTCTTATACCCATAACTATGAAGCTCAACCTACACCGTCCAATGTGTTTTTTTGATTTAGAAACCACTGGTGTAAACGTCACTAATGACCGAATTGTAGAGATCTGTATTCACAAAGTACATCCTGATGAGAGTGAAGAGACTCACACATGGAGAGTGAATCCTACTATTCCTATTCCAGCAGGCGCTTCGAATGTCCATGGTATTTATAATAAAGACGTTGACCATGAACCGATTTTTGGTGACATCGCACAAGAGGTGTACACGTTAATATCGGACAGTGATCTTGCCGGATTTAATAGTAATAAATTTGACATTCCGTTGCTAGCAGAGGAGTTTCTCAGGGCTGGTATTGATTTCGATATGGGGAAACGAAGAGCTGTTGATGTACAGAATATATTTCACAGGTTGGAACAAAGAACTTTAAGTGCAGCCTATAATTTCTATTGTAATGCCTCGCTAGACAATGCTCATACCGCAGAAGCAGATGTTTTTGCGACTTACGAAGTCTTAAAAGCCCAAATAGAACGATATGACGAACTGGAAAACAACATGGACTTCCTTGCTGATTTCTCCAACCGTCAAAAAGTGGCTGATTTCGCTGGTTTCATCGCATATGATGAGCATGATGTTGAGATATTTACTTTTGGAAAATACAGAGGTCAAACTGTAAAAAGTGTTCTCACAGAAAATCCGGGCTATTTTTCATGGATTCAAAATGCAGATTTCCCGCTTTATACGAAGAAGGTACTAACCTCTATACGTCTCCGAGAATTTAACAAGGCATAACGAATATGAAGATTATTTGCATTGGTAGAAATTACGCAAAGCATGCTGAAGAGCTAAACAACCCTATTCCACAGGAACCTGTTGTTTTTCTAAAGCCTGACACTGCTGTTTTACTAAAAAAGCATCCCTTTTTCATTCCTGAGCATAGTAATAATATCCACCATGAAATTGAACTTGTTGTGAAGATCAACAGGCTTGGTAAGCATATTGAAACTCGATTTGCGCACAAGTACTATAATGAAATTGCCTTAGGCATTGATTTCACTGCTCGGGATGTTCAAGATGATTGTAAGAAAAAGGGACTGCCCTGGGAAAAGGCAAAGGCATTTGACGGATCTGCCGCGGTATCTAATTTTTTTAGTCTTGAAAGCTTAAAGAAGGAAATTAACAATATTGATTTCTATCTTGATATCAATGGCAAAAAAGTACAAGAAGGCAATACCAAGCAGATGTTGTTTTCTGTAGACCAGCTCATCTCCCATGTTTCGAAATACTTCACCTTAAAAACTGGAGATCTTATATTCACAGGGACTCCAGCTGGTGTTGGACCAGTGCAGAGGGAAGATTTATTGGAACTCTATCTTGAGGGTAAACGGATCTTCTATTTTAACGTGAAATAACACGTTAACTCATCTATTAAATCTGTGGTGTATTCATCCACCACTTTTAGCGACTTACAAGTCGGGCGCATCTTCATTTTTATATATTTGTAAAGACCCTTTAAATAGGTTAACACAAACGCATTAAAATGAAGAAAAGCTTATTAGCTGCACTCCTTTTTGTTGTTGCTGCACCCACAACCTTTGCTCAATTCGCTCCACCAATCGATACGGTATTTACCGAGAACTTTGATGGAACGCTCAGCGCAGACTCAATCGCAGCAAATTTCAATACGGATTCAACGAATGCAACGCGTTCTTGGAATGACACCACTTTTTTAAAAACCTCAGGTACTCGCTCGTTTCACACGCAATGTTTTGCGAATGATTCTATTATTTTCGAGACGGATGATTTCACCACGATAGGATATACGAATGTTCGATTTACGTTCGACCAAATCTGTAAAATCAGATATATCCAAAAAGGGACCATACAAATGTCTCGTGACGATGGTACGACCTGGGTCAATCTTACTGGTACCGAATATCAAGGTGGTTCACCACAATTCAGTTCGCAAGGCTGGTTCAATGAATTATCCTATCCTTCAGCATTATTATCTCCTTACTGGCAGGGTCCTACCATCGGAAATAGCAACTCTGGTGTAACTCCAACAAATACTTGGTGGGCAAGAGAAACCTTTGACTTGAGTGCGTATTTGGGAGCGTACGATGCCACAAATTCTCAAAACGGGTTTGCACAATGTAAGATTCGCTTTATCATGAATAATAAAACTGGTACTCCTTCTCCTAGCGGATTGGCAGGTTGGTTTGTAGATAACATCATGATTGAAGGTGCGCCATGTGAGTTGGAACCACCGACGTTAGATTGGGTGGGTATTAACCCACAAGCAAAACCTATAGGTGCTCGCTACATGCCAACCCAAAACGTACGCGTTGAAGGAAAAGACAATATTGGTGTAGACAGTTTACGTATTTATTTCCGCCGTTATGATTTCAGTAACACTTCTTGGAGTACTTGGACAGACTCACTGATGACCGCAGCAACAACTTCGAGCTGTCCTGATTCTTCGATCTATACCTACTCTTTTAATGCTATAGGTGTAAATGATACTATTGAATGGTTTGTCAGAATATTTGATTGTGCCTGTCCTAACGTGGTTAGAGATCCACTAGAATCAGCACCATCACAAAGCTATAAGTTCTGGAGAGAACCAGCGTTACCTCCCATCTGTGGAATTTCAACACAGACCTCTTTTCCTTATTCGACCATATTACCATTGGAGCAAGATTTTGATGATCCATTATTTTGGCTATCGGGTACTGGGGCAGGGTCATCAGGAACCAGTCACCGTGGGAATTTCCCGGATCAAAACCCACCAACTGGTCAAAATTATAAAGTAATTCCGAATGAAAACACCATAGGATATGCATGGGCTATTCGTACGGGGAGCACGGCTACCAATTTAACCGGACCTGATGGAGATTCTTCTCCTAGTGGTTCAGGAAAATATATCTATACAGAGGCTGATCAGGGAACTGTAAACCACAAGGCTCACATGGTTACTCCTTGTATTGACCTTGGCAACTACAGCTGTGCTTTGCTTGAATTTGATTATCACATGTATGGTGCCCACATCGATTTTCTTGCGGTAACAGCAGATACCGGGTTCAATACCAGTGCGTATACTGGTCTTGCAAGAATCGACTACCAGCAACAATCAAAATCTACAGATCCTTGGAGAACCTTCTCTGTCTCTCTGAACGACATCACTGGAGACTATGTAAGGTTGCGATTCTCTGGAAATAGAGGAACTGCGCTCAAAGGCGATATAGCTCTGGATAATATTCGTATTTACGAACCTGCAGCTTATGAAGTCGCCCTTAGAGATGTCTTTAATCCAGAAAATGGATACTGTTCTTATTCTAACAATGAACTTATTGATCTTTGGGTTCAAAACAATGGTTGTACCAACCTAGACAGTATTCCGGTAACATGGGACTTTGAATACACAAATCTCTTGGGTACGACGACAAATCAAACGCACACGGAGTACATCACTAATAAATTATTGGAATTAGGAGATTCTACCTTTTTCTCTTTCGCTACAGGCCCTGATTTAAGCGGTTATGGTATTTACGACATCAAGGTTTACGTAGAACAGCCGGGGGATACCGTATACACGAACGATACTATTGGTCCTATCCGTATTGTACACGAGCAACCTCATAGTACATTCCCTTATGTATTGAATTTAGATGATGCCGGTACTACACCTGGAAATAACACTCCGTTAAATGCAGGTACATTCTCGAATACTGTGTTCTCCGCTTCACCAGCGAGTACCAGTGGTGAATATGCCTTTATGGTTGGAACTGGATTTACTCCTACTGTGGGATCCGGTCCTTTAACCGATAAAAGTGGTAATGGTAACTACCTGGTAACAGAAGGAGATTACGGGACCTCCCCCGCTTCTGCAACTTTGGTCTCCAAATGTTTAGATTTAACAGGTATGACTAACCCTGTACTTCAATTTCGACACCACATGTTTGGTGCAGATATAGGCGCCATTCGTGTTCAATGGATTAAGGGGGGCGAAAATAATTGGACGAATCCTATGACTCCTTATACGACTAAGCTAACGGATGAAAAAGACAATTGGTCATTCTATGAGGTTGATCTAAGTTCACAAGCAGGTAAAACCGTTAAACTGCGTTTTATAGCCCAGAAATCAGGGTTTGGTATTGGTGCTGATATTGGATTTGATGATATTGCTATTTTCGATAAAACGAACGTTGACGTCGGGGTAGATCACATTATCGCTCCTGGAGCTCGTATAAATTTAGTAGGTGGGCCAGCTGGTAAAAAGGTACAGGTTAAACTGAGGAATTTTGGTAAGAATAGCCAATCAAACATCCCAATCTCCTACACAGTCACTCCAACTTGTGGAGTAAATGCGGGAGTAAGTACAACGTATACCTATACCAGTTCAACGGCCATTAGCGCTGGAACAATGGGTAATGCGATTGACAATACAAATACAGTTGCCTGGCCCACTGGATCCTTCGAGATTTTTGCGTGGACTACTAAATCAGGTGATTCTCATGGCTGGAATGACAGTTCATATACCACTTCTGCCGGATGGCCAGAACTATACATTCAATCAGGTTTCGTAGAAGATTTCGAGAGCTGTGCAGCAGGTGACACAAGTGGTTTCTTCGTTGCAGGTGATCTTAACTTATGGAAACCTGGTGTTATCAATGCACTTGGTGGAAACAAAGGTTACGGCACTAAAGTGAATGGTAACGTTCCAGGAGGTGTTGAAGAATTTATTTATTTCCCTCGTTTTATTGGTTTCGATACTATAGCTGGGGCAGAACTACGATTGACACACGATATTGACCTTAACACAGGAGATATTGCAATTATCGAATTTCAAGGTAATGGACAGTGGAATAATCTTGGCTTTTGGGATCCTCAGAACGTCGTCTCTACAAACTGGTACAACACCGGAACAGCTAGTTCAGGAAGTGCATGGGTTGGTAATGTTGGTCAAACCACCAGTATATGGCCTTTATCAGCTTGGAATTTCTCGGCTGCGCCGCTTATCCTACGCGCTCAGCTAAAAACAGTAGGTGGAAATAAAGATGGATGGAATCTTGACAAAGTGGAAGTCTATATCCCACCACAAAATAGTGCTGCGCCTGTAAATGTTACAACGGTAGAATATTTGCCAGTACCGGATCAAAACAATCATTTAAGGACCGCCATTAAAAATACGGGTGCTAAAATTTTAGACAGCTGTATGGCAGAATTCTCTGTAGATGGAGGGGTTACTTGGTCTACTCCGGAACAAGTAGTCTTTAGTCCACCATTAATTCCGAGAAAAACAGCATGGTATGAGTTTGACGGAGATTGGATTAGTCCTTCGAGTGGCCTCCATAATGTTTGTGTAAGAACAAGCTTACCAGACAGTAAGCCAGATAACTTACCTACAGATGATCTCATTTGTGCGGATATCATTGTTTTGGATAAAATTGACATGGGGGTTGACAGTTCATACTGTAACAACTTTGATGATCCATCTATAGCACCTTGGGTGACTTATAATACGTTTGTAAAAGACGGTAATACACGTTGGGAAGTGGGTGCTCCATCTCACGCTCCCCTCATTGCTGCAGCTTCAGGAACTAACGCATGGGTAACGGATTTAGATGCTGATTACGGAAAGCGTGATTCATCATCCCTCTTTACTCCTGTGTTCAAATTAGATTCCGGGCAGGTATATACCTACGAATTCTTGCATGCCTTCTCTACGGAACTTTACCACGATGGTGGGTCCATAGATATCACTTTTGATGGAGGTATAAGTTGGCATACTTTAGGAACCAATTTATTTGGTGCTACCTGGTTTAACACCTCTTTTGTAACATCATTAGATGTTTACAAACCGGGATGGACTGGCGTGAGTAACGGTTGGGAACAAGCCCGCATAAATATGGGAGTTGACACTGCGCGTAATGCCATATTTAGATTCCGTTTCGGATCTGATGAAACTATCAATAAAGCAGGATGGGGAATTGATGATTTCTGTTTCTACAAGGCTGTTGATAATACAAAGGTTTACGTGATTGGAGAGGAAGAGCTAGACTATCATATTGGGGTTGGGAACATCCATCCTAATCCTACTTCAGGTATGGCGCAATTACCTATCTCCTTCCAACAAGAAGCTGATATACTGATTACCATCAGAAATATACAAGGCCAATTGATGACTACCATGAACCTTCACGGTAATGAAGGCATAAATACATTCCAAATAGAGACCACTGGATGGGCATCTGGTTTGTATCTAGTTGAAGCAATCACTCCTTCAGGAACTGACGTACAGCGCCTGATTGTGGAGTAAGTCTTAACAAACGCTTTTTTTTCACCCTCGCTATCTCCTAGGAGAGGCGGGGGTGTTTTTTTTCATGTCCTTCCTATAAAACTAAATACACGGCTAAGCCAGTAGATAAAAAAAAATACCGAGCCTCTGGCTCGGTATTTTTTTTTATCTATATATGTTTTGTCTATTTAAATATCTAGTCCACTTCTTTTGATTACGTAAATGCTCTTTATAACTCCTAGCGAACGCATGATAGCCTATTTTGTCAGGATCAGCACACATATAGAGGTATTCATGAGAAGGAGCGTTTAAAACCGCTAAAAGCGCATCTTTTTCTGGCACGCAAATTGGGCCAGGAGGTAAACCCTTTATAAAATAGGTATTAAATGGGTCCTCAATTTTTAAATCTTTACGCAGCACCCTTCTAACCTGAAGTCCAGGAGATTTACGCTTCAATGCATAGATCACCGTGGGGTCCGCTTGTAATTTCATCCCCTTATCTAATCTATTCAAATACAATCTTGCGACCAATGGCCGATCCTCTGATTTCTGGCTCTCCTTCATCACGATGGAAGCTAACGTGCCTAATTCTGACGGGGTGAGACCCAATTCCTTGGCGAGTAAAATACGTGAAGGTGTCCAAAACTCTATCGTATTTTGATAGATTTTCTTTGCAATAGTCTCTGGCGTAGCATTCCAAAAGAACTCATAGGTATCTGGTAGATAAGCACCTAAACTCATATCTCCTTCCCAACCTTTTCGTGGGACCTCAAGTGCTTGTAAAATACTAGAGCTGTCTTGCAATAGTTGTGGAGCGAGCTTACCTGCCACTTCAGCTAACGAAGAAGCCCCGGTAAAGGTGACTTTTACAGGAGTTTGTAAACCAGCCATGAACATATTAACAACACTGTTACTTGACATGTCTTCTGTAATGATATAGTGTCCTGATTTAGGATGTTTCAGACCTTTGCGGTCTGCGATCAAAAGAAAACCCTCTGGATTATTTAAAACTTCGTCATTTAATAGCTGGGCATAAACATCGTTTACATCTAGAGCTGGTTTAACATACAAAGTATACGGAGCTACATCTTTATTAACGTTTGGCTCGAATAAAACTCCGTAGCCCAACCAAACCATATAGATCAGTGCTGAAGGAACCAAGATCCCAAACAACAATATAATGCCCTTTTTCATTTCAATACTTTCTGGTAAAACAATGCACTCTCCATTTTTGCGTCGCGTATGACCCAGTCTGCCAATTCTCCTACAAGTTTGTAAGACCCCGAAGAGAATAAGGATTGTGATGGGATATTTTTGGAAGGGACTATAGCAAACAGACTGTTCAACCCTAAGGTTCCAAAAGCATAACTTTCAAAAGCTTTTAATGCGAGGGAAGACCAACCTTTTCCCCTGTGCGCGGGACTGAGTACTAATCCCACGCCTGCCTTGCGCGCGAAAGGATCGTAATCATAGAGATCAAATGCTCCGATCAGTTCTCCATCATGATCTAAGATCAAACGGAGTTGGCCATCTCGTACTAAAGAGCCCGGTTGATTTACCAGGTAACGCTGCAATACTGCTTTACTCCATGGTTCTTTAGAATATCCCAAATACCATAAATCCGGCGAATTTTCTAATGTGTAAAGCGCGTTCAAATCTGATATTTCTGGTGCCCTTAGGTACCCTATTCCTTCAACCTTAATCATAAATCAATGGTACCTTTAAACACAAATTCAGCAGGTCCTTGAAGAATTACATTTTCAAAAGGTCCAGTTCCCTCGAATGATACGGTCAGCTGTCCACCTCGAGCCTGAAGGGTTACAGGTGACGTTGCCTTTCCTTGACTCACGGCAACCATTGCAGCAGCAACTGCTCCTGTTCCACAAGCGAGTGTTTCATCTTCTACACCACGTTCAAAAGTCCTTATGTGAAGGACCGAGTTCTGATATTCTAAATAATTGACATTTACACCCGCAGTACCGTATTCATTCCGTTTTTTCCTGGCTTTATGAAGAAACTCATTATCGTGTGTAGACCATTCTACGTGGTGAGGGGAACCCGTATCCACAAAATAGCCATCGTATTTTTGCTCTATTGCTGGTGCACTGCTCATGGCTAATTCCACTGTATTACCGGTTACTTTAGCCCAGTGTGCGCCATCTATGGCGTGAAACTTTAGAATCACTTCTTTTAATCCAAGATCCTTTGCAAAAAGCGCTATGCAACGACCTCCGTTACCGCACATAGAACTTTGCAAACCATCTGAATTGAAGTAAGTCATATAAAATTGATCACCTTCCACCTTAGCCTTTTCGAGAAGCATCAAACCATCGGCCCCTATCCCAAACTTTCTATCGCACAATTCCGCGATAGCCAAAGGAGTTAGTGAAACAACGGAGGAGCGATTATCAAACAAGATAAAGTCGTTTCCGGCGCCATGATATTTGAAGAACGTCGTAGACATGAAATGATATACCAGGATTAAAGGAGTTAAAGTTATGGGTTATGCTGCATCTCTGACCTACCGTACATTACTTTTCTCTCCGGAGATCAAAAATATGAAATCAATCGTATGCTAAGTGTATAAAACACACACCCAATTCAAAGACTAAACGCTTGAATCAGTGTATTTTAAAATATAAAAAATGTTGTTTTTAAGGTGAAGATCTTATGTAACTTTACGGGAGAACCACCAATTTTATCCTATGATTGCTCAAAAAGAGTATTCCCAAAAAGTAGCCGCAAGAATTCGAAATGAACGACTTGCTGTTGACCTCAGTGCTTGCGTTCATGAATTATTTTACGACCGAGGTATCGAGATTCTCATGTTCAGAAATAAGCTCATTGACACCAGCGCCAGCCAAGTCTTAGAACTTCATCAATATGCCAAAGATTTTGTCGGAAAGAGCATTAATATCGAGGACTCTCTCGAGCTGCTTCAAACCCTCAAAAAAACGGCTATTGAATATGCCAGGCTAGATATTGGTCGATTAACCCATGATTGGACTTCCACAGATCAAAGCTGTGAAGAGTTCATCATTAACAACATGAGCGAATTTTTCAAAACTCAAAAGCAACAACCTCGGGATGTTGTCCTTTTTGGGTTTGGCCGGATTGGCAGACTGCTCGCAAGAGAACTCATTGCCCAAGAAGGAAGTGGAAAACAATTAAGACTTCGTGCGGTTGCCGTAAGGAAAATTGATTCCGAAAGCCTGCACAAGCGTGCATCACTATTGAAAATTGATTCCGTACATGGAGAGTTTTCAGGAAGCGTTCAAGTGGACGAACAGAACCTAGCTCTAATTATCAATGGTAGACCCGTATACTTTATTGCTACTCCAGATCCCAAAAAGGCAGATTATACTGCATATGGAATCAGTAATGCCTTACTTATAGATAATTCAGGAGCATTCAGGGATCATACAGCCTTGAATCAACATCTTGATGGCAAGGGCATTGAAAGAGTGCTTCTCACTGCGCCGGGTAAAGAAATGAAGAATATTGTCCATGGTGTTAACCAGCATACCATTGATCGTAAAAAGGATAAGATAATTAGTGCCGCGAGTTGTACCACAAATGCCATTTCACCTGTCTTAAAAGTAATTAATGATACTTACGGAATTGAAAGAGGACATTTAGAGACGATACACGCCTACACAAACGATCAAAATCTAGTAGACAACATGCACAGTAAATACCGCAGAGGACGTGCGGCGGCCATGAATATGGTCATTACTGAAACAGGTGCGGGTAAGGCTGTAGATAAGTGTATACCTGGATTAGGAGAAAAACTAACCTCAAGTGCCATTAGAGTACCTGTGCCAAATGGATCTCTAGCCATTCTAAATCTACAGCTTGACAACGCAACTTCTTTAGAGGCACTCAACGTATCAATGAAGGAGGCTGCACTAAATGGTGCCTTGGTGGAACAAATTCACTTTAACAGCTCTAACGAGCTGGTATCAAGCGATATTGTAGGCAATCCTTGTCCTAGTATTTTTGATGTAAACGCAACGCAGATTTCTTCAGATGGAAAATCTATCGTCGTATACGTGTGGTACGACAACGAATACGGATACAGTAGACAAGTTTTGCGTTTAGCTAAGCACTTTAGCGGCGTAAGGCGTCCCGCATATTATTAAGCTACAAACGTGAGATGAATAAGTGAAAAAGGGCTATTTCCATGATGGAAATAGCCCTTTTTCACTTAATAAGAATTTACTGTTTACCCATTGATAAAAAGCTCCATGAGTCCAGCGTTGGAATTTATACTCTCTTCCAAACTGATCATGCTCTCTGTATTTTCAACACCCTCTACATCATTGATTTTAAAAATAACATCTTTTGCATGCGAGGCATCCTTGCATCTTATTTTACAGAAAATGCCGTACTTACCTGTGGCTAAATGAGCCACCGTGATCTCCGGGATCTCACGAAGTTTCACAATGATTTCAGGGGATGCTAAAGATCTTGTTGTAAACAGACCTACATAGGCTATAAACCCAAATCCAAGTTTGGCATAGTCCACGGAAATAGAAGTGCTCTTGATCACCCCCATCTGTTCCATTTTTTTAACCCTGACGTGTATTGTTCCCGGGCTGACCATCAAATCTTTAGCTATCTCAGTAAATGGCTGGCGCGCATCCTTGACTAGAAATTGTAAAATTTGTTTGTCCAGTTTATCTAGTTTCATGGGTAGTTATTTTCGATCCGTAAAGGTCTATTAGGAAAGTGTAACTACAATGCCTTAGCTAAACCTCTTGTAAAAAATTAATATTGACTTTACATGGCAGCAAGAGCAATACGCAGATAATGTGATCTTTTGGAACAAATAAACATGACTATATACTTTTTACTTCTTGTAAAAAGGGAGTTTCACTGTGGTGGCTTTAATATGCTTGTTTCTAATGATTATGGCAAATTCACTTCCTACCACTGTATACTCTATAGGAACATAGCCCATACCAATATTCTTGCCTGTAGACGGACTGTTTGTCCCAGAAGTAACTCTTCCAATAATCGATCCCTCTAAATTCGCTATTTCATACCCATGACGTGGAATACCTCGATCAATCATCTCGAAGCCAACTAATTTTTGATTAACCCCCTGCTCCTTTTGTTGGGCAAAGGTATCCGAGGAAACAAAATCCTTAGTGAACTTTGTAATCCAACCTAATCCCGCTTCCAGGGGGCTAGTAGAATCATCGATGTCATTACCGTAAAGACACATTCCCATCTCCAAGCGCAAAGTATCTCTTGCACCCAGACCTGCAGGAAGCAAACCAAATTCCTCTCCTGCTTGCATCACTTCATGCCAAAGTTTCTCCGCTTGGTCGTTATACACGTATAATTCAAACCCACCAGATCCAGTGTAGCCGGTTGCAGAAATGATCACATCACTAACACCAGACAGCTCACCGATAATGAAATTGTAATACTTGACCTCGCTCAGGTTTTCCTTCGTAAGTTTTTGAAGGAGTAATGTCGCCTTGGGTCCTTGAACAGCAAGTAAACTGTACTTATCACTGTCGTTGACCAGCACGACATCAAGACCTTTAGTATAGCTTTGTAGATGATTCCAATCTTTATCCAAGTTAGATGCATTAACCACGAGCATAAAATGTTCTGATGAAAAACAATAAACCAGTAAATCATCTACGATACCGCCAGACTCATTTGGCATACAGCTGTATTGAATCTTTCCAGGGATGAGCTTACTCACGTCATTAGTGGTGACTTTTTGTAAAAAAGACAGCGCATCTGGTCCGGTTACAAAGAACTCACCCATGTGGCTTACGTCGAACATTCCTGCTCCTTCACGTACTGCAGCATGTTCTAGCTTCAAACCATTGTATTGAACAGGCATATTGTAACCTGCAAAAGGAACCATCTTAGCTCCTAAATCTATATGAATTTGCTCTAATGCTGTTGATTTCAAATCGTTGCTCATGTGATTGTGTCTGGTAGGTGTTAACTAAAATTTTAAATGGCTATTACAGTCAATAACGGCACTTTTCTGTGGTTCTTTTTAAAGGGATGGATTACTCATTTGTTCCGCCCAATCCAATGCGAAATTAACCATCAATTTGAACTCTTCTACGCTTGCTACGCGTTCTTTATGGAAAATTAATAACGCAGTGCCATTGCTCTCCATGTGAAACGATGGGTTACTCATTAAAAAATCAGTACACTCCTTGGTGAAAAATGAACGTATTGCCTTTGCATTAGATCCTTTGAGGGCAAAACGATGGTCAAATTTAATTTGTCCTGTAAGTATATCTTTCACCCCTGCAAAGTGGGCCAATCGCTCAAAAATTCGTTCCCTGTCTAGCACAAATTCTGGCAACTCCACTCCTTGCGGCTCCCATACCACACAAGCGAGTTGCTGGCTATCCTTCATGATAAATTCACCACTATGTGAACTCACTTCAATAGCGAATAATTGACGAGAATGATGTGCCAATAAATTAGTTGTGTAATCTATTCTACGGTACTTAAAGTAATTGAATTGGTCCAATTTTGCATCCCAGTCCGGCGTAGGCCAGGACGTGAAATTCATTCCATTCATTACGGAAAACTCACTTAATTTCTCCTGCTTCGCACTAAGTCTAGCCGTCCCTGAATTACGCCTCAACCCTCCTAAAAGCGAACCTGGTTTATTCGCTTTGGATTGTACACCCAATGGATGTGTGGCTGACGCTGCGGACATATCTAAACCGACTAACTCAAGACTACCTCCCTTTTGTTCGAAAAGCTCAATATAACCAGCCAAATGCTCCATAACGGTATGGTCCACAAATGAAGAATTTGAGAAATCAGCAATTAATGTAGATGTTGGAGGAACGCTATCTAACTTACTTTTTAACCTGGGATAGTTCAGGAAATTAGAGAAGTAATTAATATTCAAAATAAACTTCTGGTCTTCCTCTTCATAGAGAAGTGTGTTAGGTCTGCTTAGATACCTCAAGATGTCCATGCCAGATCGGGTCATGACAAATTGAACCACAAGGGTGACGAGCATACCTAAGGCTATGCCAAAAATCAATCCGTAAATCAAGGTTGCGAAGAGTGTAAAGAAGAACAAAAACAATTGCTCTAGACCGATATCAGCAATACGACTAAACTGACTAGGATTCAACAACTTATAACCAGTAAACACGAGTATTGCAGCAAGTGCAGGAAGAGGTATTTGCGTCAATAGCGATCGTAAAAACAAAATGAATATTAGAATAAGGATGCCATGAAAAAAGTTTGCAGCACGTGTCTTCGCTCCATTACTAACATTCACAGAACTCCGCGCAATAACGGTTACCACACTGAGGCCTCCTAAAAGTCCTGAAACTGCCGTAGCAATACCGAGTGCTCTCAAATCTTTGTTCACGTTAGATTTCCTCTTGTAGGGATCCAAACGATCCATTCCTTTGATGGAGAGTAGACTCTCAATAGATGCAATAAAAGTCAAGGTAACTGCAGCTGTCCAGAAGGATCCTTCTTTTATACCGGAGAAATCTGGCAGCCTCCATGACGACATCCAATCTGCAGGAATATTTACCAGATACTCTTCGGGGAAAAAGCTTTGACCATTTATTTTGGTACCAATCATTTGAATCCCTACCGCAATCACAACGACCCACAAAGGCGCCGGAACCGAATGCATCCACCCTACACGTATCTTAGAGAATAGGATAAGAAAGATTAAACTCCCAATACCCATAGCCGCTACTTTGATTATATCCAGATCCGCTGAAATCAATCCCTTCAGCGATACCAAAAATTCAAAAAGTAGCGGGATAGGTTCCGAACTGTCTGGAGATAAAGTACCGATCATCACATGACTCTGTTTCGCAAGTATAATGATCCCTATAGCAGCAAGCATTCCCTGAACCGCAGAGGTAGGAAATAGATCCGCCAACACCCCTAGTCTTACGGTACCTAATAGGAACAATAGTCCACCACTAACAACAATAGCACCAAGAGCCATATAGTATCCCGCGAGCATGTCTCCTCCTCCAAGTGTTGTTATGGCACCTAATGTAACTACGGCTAAACCATTTCCAGGACCTGTGATGGTCACAAAAGATCCACCCAGGTGAGCAACAAGAATACCGCCGATAATCGCGGAGATCAAACCCGCAATGGCAGGAGCGCCGGAAGCAAGAGCAAGCGCAATTGAAATAGGCAATGCAACAAGTGAAACGACAAATCCAGCCTTAAGATCAGCCTGCCAGTTTTCTGTAAATCCTCTGAAACCACTACTAGGTTTATGCATGACGCAAGGTTTTAGTGGTGTGTACAATGAGGAGGTTGGTCGGTAAATCGGACAATATGTATTCTAAATCATGCTTAAAAATTCGATCAAATAGACCCAATTTGGTATCTGGAGAATTCACGATTAACAAATCTGCCCTCTTCACTTTAGCATAGTGAGCGATGGTATATCCCGGTTTGCCGAAGACATGTTGTTCTTTTATTTCTAGATCTTTATGTACTGAACAGTATGATAGTAGCTTGGCAATACGCCCATGCTGCTCTCTTTCAATTTGCTTTCTTTTTCTCGTACCGTTCAGCTGACTCTTATCATCATCTGGATGAACAAGAGATTTCTCATTAAGCTCATCCACCACATATAATTCACGACTCCCGAGTTTCGAACTCAACCACACTGCTGTGGCTATGGTGTCTGGGGTTTTAGAGTGATCGGATCCATTCACTACAATGCGTTCGCATACTCTACCTTCCACCATACTGTTTGTAAGAAGTAGTAAGCTCACGTGTGCCTTTCTACAGACGTCACGTGCAATACTCACATTAAAAACCTTAAACATTTTCTCTCTTGTCAATGCTCCTAATGCCAATAGATCTATTTTGTTTTCGGCGCACAAGCTCAAGAGCTCCACTTTAGGATCACCGTTCTTCGAAACCAAGGTTATTCCTGATTTAGGAATGGACAGCTCCTTCAAGAAGGAGGTGTATGTAGCCTCACATTGATCACTCCAAAGGCCAATATGAAAAACAAACATATCTGCACCGCATTTTTGGGCAATGCGATATACCTCCGCGAGGTTCGCTTTTGCCATAGGAGAGAATCCCATAGCCGTAGCTATTTTCTTATATTCGACTGGGGTGGCTTTAGAATCCATTCACTGTTTTTATTACGGCACTACGCTCAACGCAGTGTTCCGAGAAAATACATATTAATATTATTCTTTTCTGGCATTTTTTACTTTTTCCAATAAGGCGTTTAGTCCAGCCTCATCCCCAGTATATATGCGCGAAATACGCCCCTCCGGACCACTTGAGAAGACATACTTTCCGCTGTAGGTTAAGGCATGCATTGCTGTAGTATCGACGATGTGTAATGCTGTGTCTAGTGCCCGGATACCTTTAGTACCGGTGAAATAGATGTATTGGCCATCACTAGCAGCGTCGCTTGTATAGGGTAGACCGCTCAAGAGATCTAGGGTAACGTCATCCTGCTCGCCAGTGGCTAAGTCTATTATAATAGCTGTATTTGAGGTGTCTGAATCCATCAGGTAATCCCCACCTACGATATACAACTTTGTTCCCTCCCAAAGCTGAGCGAAAGCACCCTGACTAGGCAAACCTTGTTGTAACTCAATAAAATCAGTCAACCAGGTCTTTCCACTGTCAGAAGAAGTATGCATGCGAGAAACACTGCCACCAGTAACGATGGAAATTATCCCATAACCATAAGTGATCGCTGAACCACTCGCCGCAAAAGCAGCCTCACCATCAATAGATTCAGGACCTATTCCAGGGGTCCAAGTATCCCCACCATTAGTGGTCTCTAACCACATAAAACGGCCATCGACTGGATCTCCAAACACGTAACCAACGCGATCACTGAGAAACACAATACCGTCTAAAAAGGTAGACTCTGCCGTATCGGAGTAGACTCTAGACCAATTCTCACCCGCATCTCGCGAAGAATAAATATAGCTTGGAGCACCCGCAGTGACCGCAGTAAAATGTTCTGAATCATGTGCCCAAACTGACCTAAATTGACTCTCTTCAGCACCTATTACTTTAGTGAAAGACCAATGCAGTCCTGCGTCCGTGCTTATACCGATGTGACCAGAGCTCCCTCCAACAATGACCACAGTATCATGTGTGGCATGTAAGCCACGAAAACTGATCTGCTCGTTGCTTTGGTGTAACTCGACAAGAATAGGACCTGAAATTTCTTCCTGAACATTGCAAGCGTTCAGGAGGAAGAACACAACAGTGATAATTGCAGGAACAATGATAAGTTTACGATTCATGGCTTGATTTCTATATTTATCAAGATAAGAAGACTGGCCTAGAAAGCAAAGTAGATAAATGGCTGGACCTCAGCACTAAGAATTTGATAGATTACCAATGTGGACAACAGGACGAGCACGTAAAGTATCCAAACAGGAGCATGAGCTACTTTATGTTGCAACTGTGACTTATAGCGGCCAGGAATCCAATGGATGATATATCCTAAAAGCATCACAGAGAAAAATTTCCAATTGCCTGTAACCACCCCCGCAACAGTATCCATCCCAAAATCATTAGTGATTTTAGTCAATAATTCAATTGCACCATTCCAAGTTGGAGAGCGGAACCATGCCCGCGTGAATGTGATAAAGGTCAATGTCAGAATCAGTCCAATAGCGCGATTGTACCATTTTTTCTTATCTGCCCAGGGAGATACTTTCTTCCAGTTTTTATAAACCACGAGTCCGATCCCATTCAACGTTCCCCAGGTAACAAAGTTCCAAGATGCTCCGTGCCAGAGCCCCCCAAGAATCATGGTCAGCATGAGGTTTATATTGGTATTCACCCACTTTGCGACGACAGGGCTATAACGCATAGCAAAGGAGCCCAGAGCAAAAATGCCTGAAAGTATAAGCGTCAGTGATGAGTTACCTGCAATCAAAGCGATCATGACAAAGAAGATGAACACAATAACATAGGAAGCTATGGATCCTTTTCTGTTGCCACCCAGTGGGATATATAGATAGTCTCTCAACCAAGTCGATAGAGAGAGGTGCCATCTTCGCCAAAAATCGGCTACAGAAGATGCCTTATACGGGCTATTAAAGTTTTTAGGGAGCGTAAATCCGAGGAGCATAGCGATACCAATAGCGACATCGGTATAGCCCGAGAAATCCGCATATACCTGCAACGAGTATCCAAACAGGGCGCTCATCGTTTCAAAACCACTGTAAAGTTGAGGGTTATCAAAGACTCGGTCTATAAATTGAACAGCGAGATAATCAGCCAGAAATAGCTTTTTTAGCAATCCATTTAAAATCCAGAAAACCGCAAGTCCCGCGCGTTGCTTAGACAACTGATATGGCTGGTGTATCTGTGGAATAAATTCTGATGCCCTCACAATAGGTCCAGCGACAAGCTGAGGAAAGAAGCTGACATAAAATCCGAAGTCTAAAATATTTCTCACAGGCTTGACATGTCCTCTGTAAATATCCACGCTATAGGAAATGGTTTGAAATGTGAAAAATGAAATACCTACAGGAAGTAATATCTTCTCAAATACGAAGTTGGTGCCTACTGCTTGGTTCGTCCAGAGGGCAAAAGAGTTAATCACAGTAAGTTCAATACCGGTGAGGTCATGTAAAAAATCTACTACGAAATAGGCATACTTAAAATAACCTAAGACCATTAGATTTACCAACACAGATAGTGCCACAAGGAATTGACGCTGCCATTTCACCTTGTTGGTATAAATTGCCCATCCAATTACAAAATCAACCACCGTACTGAACAGGAGAATGATAAAGTAAAAACCACTCGTTTTATAATAGAAAAATAAAGACACCGCAAATAGAAAGACATTGCGACGAGCGGTGTGCTTATATACTAAGCTGAAACCACCCATCACAAAAGCAAAAAACACCCAGAAGTAACGTTGTGTAAATAACAACGGGCTGTTCTCTTGGTAGGTGAACCACTGTTCTATGATGCTCCAGTCCATCAATTGGCAAGATGTTTTACATGTCGCTCATAATCCTCCCAAAACGCCCAAAATAATAGGTCAGAGTTCAATCGGTAACCCGTTCTGGAAAAATGAATCTTATCCGGTTTAGCTAAGCGATGCTCCTCCCATATCGCTATAGAGTTAAGACCGCCCATTACCCCAAATAAATCCCAAAAACCTGTATCGTGGTCTTTACTGAGCTGTTTCATAACTTCTACCACATCTAAGGCATGCTCGTTGGGCGCCTGACGCTTATAGTAGCTGTCGTTATTAGTCATGAAGATAAACTCACAATCTGGGTTGATAGCCCTAAACCAATCAACTAACGTGTCATAACGCTCTTTGTACTCCTGTGGATACCATTCGTCATCTGGTTTGTAGGCATCATTAATTCCCAAGCCAAAAATCACCAGATCTGGTGAAATATACCTGCCTTGTTCAATGAAGTTTTCGCTTCTTAAAAAGCTCTTAGTTGAGGCTCCATTCACTCCCAAGGCATGGTAGACTAGTCCACTTTCTTCTCTTACCATTTGAACTCCTTGTAAGGTATATAGTGGCTCCTGGTCATCTATGAGTTGGAACGTTATGGAAACTGAATCTATACGTTCCTTGAAAAACCATCTACGTACTCCTGCAACAGAATCTATCCATGTAGAATCAGGCGAAGGAAGGCAAATGGGCTTCATCGTATTAGAATACATATGTTCAAAAACTCTCAGCTCAGTAAAACCATAAGCATCTCCTCTATTTCTGAAGCTTTGTAAGATAAAACCAGCATCTTCCTCTCTAGTTACAGCATCTATACCACTTAAACCCCAAGGACAATTATTTCTTAAAATACTATTTCTACAACCTTCCCATGCACCTATCTTCTTGACGTAGATGTTGCTAGGCATGTTGGTATTTGCCAATTTATGTGGGAAGAAAAAACCTCGCTCTATCTGTAGACCTGGTGCTAATTGTCCAAGGTTAGTTCTTAACGTATGGCTCAAAGTTCCACCTTGAACGTGAGACCCTCCCACATGAACAATATTCACCTTTCCTTCATTATCAAAAATTACTTTATCTAATTTTCGATAGAATTTTTCCATTCCTTCTCGCTTTCCATAAAACTCGATATGATTTTTAGACGTATCTAAGAATGGATATCTGAGGGCTATAGCACCCATTTCCTCTTGTGCGGAGAGAATACCTAGAGAACCCAGTAATAGTATAATAGCAGCAGGAATTAGTTTCATGGCGATGGTATTTGAGTCCCTGTTCCTTGTTTTATTGTCTGCTCTATCTTGAGAGCATCATAGCGCAATTGAAGTTGTGATAATTCCTGTGCCAACCTCCTGCCCACCCAGCTGGCTCCTTTTGGCGTAAAGTGTATGTAATCTTTAACCGCGAAGGCAGGTTCCTGATTTACCCAATCCACCATGGAGCCTTCACCGCCCATAACATCAAACAAGTCCCAATATCCTGCTCCTCTTGAAAGAACCTCTTTCCTCAAAGCAGTTTTCAATACAGGAATAAGAGGATAGGTTTCCATCGAAATACCCTCTTTCCTTGACATATCTGATGGACCTATAAAAAGTAACGCAGCTGATGGGTAAAGTTTTTGCATTTGGTCTAATTGACGTCCTATGGAACGTGCGAATCTCTTTGCGTGAGCCTCATCCTTTAAATACGGTACTGCATTACCACCAAACTGCATGATGATCAAAGTATATCCCTCACGCTGAAGGGATTTTTGTAGTTGGACTTCGTCTATCTTGGTAAATATCATTCCCGAAGCACCCCGCATCGCCACGTTATCTACGTGAACACCTGTTGGACTTTCAAAGCTCCATCCAAAAATTCTAGCTGGTGCAGTGCTTTCAATGTGCATGGAAAATTCATCAACTAAGGGAACGTCTAACCCAAGGGTCCATTCACCATTTGGGAAAATACGTGTGGAGTACGTAGTATCCTCCACACTAAACGATACCCTCGCTGGAGCAGAGGCATCCATATGAAGTTTTAACGTGCTGTAATTGCGAGCCCTTGTAAAACCCCAATTCCGTTTTTTCAAAACGACACTTCCCTCAAATCCACCCTGTTCCTTTTCGCTCAAAGCAGTAAAGGAGGCCAAGTGCCCATAGCGCATGTCTTTAACCGAGGTGTCTCTGCGACCAAAAACTGTTTTACGTAATAACCCCTCCTCTTGAGAAAATGATAATGATGAAGGAGCTACCAAGGGACTTAGACTCACATAACCAAAACCATAACCGCCATATTTTTTTTGAAGGGCATCACGCAACTGCATGGTAATGCGGTCACCCTCAAGTTGCGAATCTCCATAATGAATAATCCGTACTCGTTCATTAGGATCATTACTCATGATATTCAGAGCCTCGAAAAATGACGAAAAGGTGGCCACATCAACTACCTGAATGCTTGTATCAAGTTTTGTTGGAGGCACCAGCATTTTAGTAGGAAGTGAGTTATGAATAGCAGACTCCGAAAAAGTAACATCTTGATCGGATGAGAGGGTGTCCAAGGTTAAAATTTTCAAGTTTTCTATCACTGTGTCACCAGCCAAGCCCTCTTCTAACCAAAATGAACCTAACAACTCTGATGGTTTGTAATAACTGAACTCAAAAGGACCTAATTTGATCGCTTCTTTGGGCGAGAAAAGACTGAACAAAAAGACCGTAAACCCTATTGCGATTAAAAAGGCGAAGAATTGGCCCGGTTTATTCATTTTACAGCGTGCTAGGGTACTTTTCCGGAGAATAGTCAGATATGGTCTGGGTATTGATCTTTAATTTCTCACCAGCCTTAATCAGTAGATCAACTTTATTCCACGATTTTATATTATCAGCACTTACACCAGGAAATTTCTGAGCGATCCCCCACAGCGTATCTCCTAACTTTACTTCATAGGTGACGTAATCATTATTCTGAATGCTCGCCAGTTCCTTTTTCGCTACGTTCTGTTCAAGCAATGGCTCAACGACGGCAATAGTTGATGGCTTAGGCGCTTTACTTTTTGGTATCCAAATGGTTAGTTGCTGTCCGGCGTAAATGGTATTTCCATTTATTCTATTCCATTTTCTTAACTCCGCCAAACTTGCACCAGTCTTCGCGCTGATCCTTCCTAAATAGTCGCCATTGCGGACTATATAGGTACTCACACTATGCGTGGAAGGGTCGGGCATAAAAGATAAAATCTGTTTCCTTCTTCGTTCATATTGCACGGCTAATGCTTCACTGTAAACTATTTGTTTCGCTGCCAATTCTGAGATCAATTCTGCGGGGAAAACAGCATCAACTCCGTACAAAACTGATCCTATAGGAAGTATATCTCGTCTTAAGTGTGGATTATTGCTTTCAATGAGCCTCAGCGGAACACCAGCCTCTGCAGCTATATCTGACAAGAGTAAACCTCCTTGACTAGATACCAGTTCATTCATCCTATGAAGCTTAAGTGTATTCCCGTAGTATTGCGCAACAGCCATTTTACCCTTAACGGGATCAAAACGTTCGTCTACAAATTCATCTACAGTAAGCCCCATGCGCACCCCTTGCACTCTTGTAAGCGCAGGTAACTCCGAACAACTCCAACCTGCAGGCTCAAAAGTCCCTGCTTGCCGCTCTAAAGTCCAGTCTAATGCATCTGAATGAACAAGCGTACTATCACTGCCATAGAGGACATGAGCGAGAAGGAAAATCGCAAAGGTAAAAACGGATTTAAGCTTGTTATTTTTATGCATCTACACAAATATAACGGAACTAACAGCAGTGTAATAGAAATATAACGACTCCAATTAGTGAAGTATAAACAATAGATGTGAATAGCTCAACCGGCTATTTTGTCACCGTTAAACCAAAAAAAAGAGGCCTAGAGGCCTCTTTTTTTTTAACATCTAGGCAACTGACTAATCAATAACCTTAGCGATCAAATCGTAGTCATGGGCTTCCACCACCTCTACTTGACAGAAGTCTCCAACTTTCAGGTATATATCTTCAGCAGGGATCAGCACCTCATTATCCACATCTGGAGAATCAAACTCAGTGCGTCCTACAAAGTGGTTTCCTTCTTTACGATCAATCAATACTTTAAAGTTGTGTCCAATTTTTTGCTCATTGAGTTCACGGCTGATGTCCATCTGAAGAGCCATGATTTCATTTACACGCTGTTGCTTGACCTCTGCAGGCACATCGTCTTCTAAATTAAACGCATGCGTGTTTTCTTCATGGCTATAAGCAAAGACCCCTAAACGGTCAAAGCGCTGCGCTGAAACCCAGTCTAATACCACTTGATGGTCCTCCTCTGTTTCCCCTGGATAACCCGCAATTAATGTAGTACGAATGGTGATTCCGGGAACCTTCATGCGCATTTTATCTAACAATGCATCTGTCTTTGCCTTTGTCGTACCGCGGCGCATACTCTTGAGTATAGGATCAGCGATGTGCTGCAATGGAATATCAATATAATTACAAACCTTAGGCTCCTCGCGAATGATATCTAGCACATCTTCTGGAAACCCTGTAGGGAATAAATAATGGAGGCGAATCCATTCTATACCCTCTACTTTAACGAGTTCTTTTAGCAAAGCTCCAAGCCTACGCTCTTTGTATAGATCAAGACCATAATAGGTTAGATCTTGTGCGATCAAGACCAATTCCTTTACACCCTTAGCTGCTAACTTTTTAGACTCTATCACCAAATCTTCTATTGGTGTAGAGCGGTGCTTGCCTCGCATCAAGGGAATTGCACAAAAACTACATGGACGATCACACCCTTCGGCAATTTTCAAGTAAGCGAAATGTCTAGGGGTCGTTGTCATACGCTCCCCTACCAGTTCGTGCTTGTAATCCGCACCAAGAGTTTTAAGAAGTAAAGGCATGTCACGGGTCCCGAAGTAAGCATCAACATCTGGGATTTCACTTTCTAAATCTGGTTTGTACCGCTCAGAAAGACATCCAGTCACATAAACATGATCTATATCACCGCGTTGTTTCTTTTCCGCGTAGTGCAGTATGGTGTCAATACTTTCTTGTTTCGCATTGTCAATAAACCCACAAGTATTGATCACTACAATATTACCTTCATCTTCCTCAGGCGCCTCATGAGTGACCTCTTTACCATTGGCCTTAAGCTGACCCATAAGGATCTCAGAATCATATATATTCTTAGAACAACCTAGTGTAACTACGTTGATTGTGTTTTTTTTAGTACTTCTTGTACGCATGGCTTATTTCTGAAAAAGACTAGAAGCAAAGGCCTCAGGATTAAACAACTGAAGGTCCTCTAATCCTTCACCTACACCTATAAATTTTACTGGAATATTCAACTGATCGGAAATGCCAATCACCACTCCTCCCTTCGCTGTACCGTCTAATTTAGTGACGGCTAGTGAAGTGATCTGAGTAGCCTCTGCAAAAGCCTTAGCCTGCTGCAATGCATTTTGCCCTGTAGATCCATCTAATACCAGAAGAACCTCGTGAGGAGCGCCCGGAATGACCTTTTGCATCACACGACGAACCTTCGAGAGCTCAATCATGAGATTCTTTTTATTATGTAATCGACCCGCAGTGTCTATAATACATAGATCCGCACCTACAGAAACTGCGTGCTGTAAGGTATCAAATGCTACTGAAGCTGGATCAGAACCCATCATTTGCTTAATCACAGGGACACCGGTACGATCACCCCATACCTGCAGTTGTTCGATAGCTGCTGCACGAAAAGTATCAGCTGCACCAAGAACGACGTTGTAACCTTTTTGTTTGAATTGGAAAGCTAACTTACCTATGGTGGTGGTTTTACCGACTCCATTGACTCCCACGACCATGAGTACATGAGGCCCTTTGGTTTTAGGAAGCTCAAAGTCTTCCCAAGATCCATCCGTGTGTTGCATCAAACCTGAAATGATTTCATGCAAAATGGACATCATTTCACCATCGCCCATGACTTTATCACGAGCAACCCTAGCTTCTAAAGCATCAATAATCTTTACCGTGGTTTCAAGACCAACATCAGACATGATCAAAGCCTCTTCTATTTCATCGAGAGCCTGCTCATCTAATTTACGCTTACCAGCAACCGCGCGAGTGATTTTCTCAAATACACTAGACCTGGTTTTTTCCAACCCCTTGTCAAGGTTGTCTTTTTTTTCGCTCGTGAAGAACTTAGAAAAGAAACTCATAGTCGTTGCTTATTACATAATATAAAAAAACCACTCTGGTATAGAGTGGTTCAAATATCGTGATTAAAGACGAATCTTATTTCAAGAAATCTTTTGCAGCGTCTTTAGCTACAATACGCTCTTCAAAAGAGTATGCACCCTTAGCGTTTTTCGTCATGTTGATTACTTTCGTGAACTGCTTAGAGTCACTACTCTTAAGTGTTGCTACAACTTTCTTAGCCATCTTACTTTATCTCTTTATGAACAGTCATACGTCTCAAGACAGAGTTGTATTTTTTCAACTCCATACGATCTGGCGTATTCTTTTTGTTCTTAGTTGTTATGTAACGAGAAGTACCTGACATACCAGAGTCTTTATGCTCTGTACATTCTAGGATTACTTGAACGCGGTTACCTTTCTTAGCCATGTCCTAAATTATTTAGCTATGTATCCGTTAGCAGCTGCATCTTTCAATACAACAGAGATACCTTTTTTATTGATGGTCTTCAACGTTGAAGCTGCAATCTTTAGAGTGACCCAACGGTCCTCTTCTGGAATGTAAAACTTCTTCGTGAATAAGTTGACGTTAAATTTACGTTTGTTCTTCTTGTTAGAGAAGGAAACGTTATTTCCTGTCAATGCTTTCTTACCTGTCAAATCACAAACACGTGACATAATATTTATCTTTTCCGGGTTCTACCAAAATGGTTTGCAAAACTACGCTAATTAATACAATTGAGCAACTAACCTAAAGGATAATCTTCAACTTCTTTAACTAGTAAGTTTAGAGCGGCAAATATAGTCTTCTGAATGTTGCGTTCACGTACTTTTCCGAAGACAAATTTTTCTGCTATAGTTCGATGAGGACCGGCAACAGATATCCAGCTGGTTCCCACCGGTTTATCCTCTGTCCCACCTTCTGGTCCTGCAATGCCACTGACCGCAATTGAGAAGTCTACACCCAGTCTTTTGCGTGCACCTTCCGACATTTGACGCACTATTTCCTCACTAACCGCACCTTTTTCGACTAAAACCTGATGGTCAACACCAAGCATTGTTTCCTTAATACCGTAGGAATATGCCACTATACTTCCCTCGAAATAACCAGAGGATCCAGGAGCGCTAACTAAGGCGGCGCCTATACCACCTCCGGTACAACTTTCAGCAGTCCCCACAGTTAATCCTTTTTCCTGGAGTAGTACTCCTACGTAGTGTTCTATAGGCTGGCTTGACCCATCCATGAGATCATCACCAAGAACAGTCCTTAATATGGCTGTTGCCGCAGTAATATCTGAAGATAAATCGTCTTCTTTTTTACCACGTGCCGTTAAACGTAAACGAACCATTCCGGGACGCGGCAGGTAGGCTAAGTTTACGGATGAAGCGAATTGATTATCTACAGGCTCTATCTTGTCAGCAAGCACACTTTCAGGTACTCCTACTACAAATAATGTTTTGTGTAGAATCTGATAGTCAATTTCTTCTCGCAACATGGGCAGCAGTTCATCTGAAACTAAGGCCTTCATCTCATAAGGGACACCAGGTAGACTTACAATTCGGACATTTCCTTTGCGAAACAACATACCCGGTGCCGTACCCTTGTGGTTAAAGAGTACCTCGCAAGAAGCAGGAACTAAGGCTTGTAGTTTGTTACGATCGACTGGCAATCGACCAAAGCCGTCAAACAGTTTGATAATATGTTGCCAAATATCCTCTCGAAACACCAATTCAGTATTAAAATACTTCGTCAAGGTCTGCTTTGTTAAATCGTCTTTAGTTGGACCTAATCCGCCCGTCAAGATCACCAATTCTGTACCCGGATAAATATGGTCTACAGCATCAATAATGGCCTCCGCAGTATCGGAGATGCTATTGATTCTTGTTACTTCTATCCCCTCTTCACCCAGTACTTGACCGAGCCAAGCGCTATTGGTATCAACAATTTGACCGATTAAAATCTCGTCTCCTATCGTTATAATCTCTGCTTTCACTATTCAGCTGTACTTTTGAGTTGTTAAAGATACTTCACAATGATGCCATACTCACCTTCAGAACTCATTCTAAATCCCGACGGTAGTGTTTACCACCTTGGTCTTAAGGGTGAGGACATACCTGACCTAGTATTCACAGTTGGAGACCCAGACAGGGTTAGTTCAGTGACTGCTCATTTTGACACTATCCTCTGGGAAAAGAACAGACGAGAGTTTAAAATGGTTCGTGGTCACGTTTTTGGAAAAGATGCTCTAGTAATGTCAACAGGAATGGGCACTGACAATATTGATATTGTTCTTAACGAGCTCGACGCAGCTGTGAATATTGATCCAGTTACAAGAATCAACCACAAAGAGCATCGAATACTAACCATCATCAGAATTGGAACTAGTGGGGCTATAGATCCTGCTATTCCATTAGGAAGTCTCTTAGTCAGCGAAGGTGCATTAGCGTTTGACGCATTACTACCTTATTACGAGCATAGCTTCAAGCGTATAGATATAACAGCATCTCCAGTAAATCCATTCTATATTGCCGCTCCGCATTCGAAAAAAGTACATTGGGAGGGTTTGTATCATGGCATTACCGCAACACTTCCTGGGTTTTATGCACCTCAAGGAAGGAGTATCAAACTAAAAAGTACATTTTCACAGGCGCTAAATGAGCTGATCTCAATACATATAGGCGAACACCACGTAACAAATTTCGAGATGGAAACTTCTGGAATTTACGCGCTTGCACATCTTTTAGGACACGAGGCCTATAGCTTTTCCGCATTGCTTGCAAATCGTGCGAACGGAACATTTCATGAGCAGCCTGAGGAGGCAATAAATGAGCTCATAAAAAAAGTGCTCGCCTGGGCGAGCACTTTATAAGAAAACTATAAGGTTACAGACGCTCTTCGTCCGCAACGCTCAGTTGAATTACTTCGCGATATTCACAGCGCGTAACTCACGAATTACCGTGACACGCACCTGACCTGGGTAAGTCATTTCAGTTTGAATTTTTTGTGAGATATCATAAGAAATTTGAGCTGCCATCGCATCACTGACTTTCTCACTTTCAACCATCACACGCAACTCACGTCCTGCTTGAATCGCATAAGCCTTAGTCACGCCGTCAAAGTCGTAAGCTAAGCTTTCAAGATCCTTAAGACGTTTGATGTAACTCTCCGCAATCTGACGGCGAGCGCCAGGACGAGCACCGGAAATGGCATCACAAACCTGAACTATCGGTGAAATCATAGAAGTCATCTCAATTTCATCGTGGTGAGCACCAATGGCATTACATACCTCTGGTTTCTCTCCATACTTTTCGGCCCACTGCATACCTAATAAAGCATGTGGCAGATCCGTTTCCTCATGTGGAACTTTACCTATATCATGTAGCAAACCTGCACGTTTTGCAACCTTTGGGTCTAAACCCAATTCAGATGCCATAATCGCACATAAATTTGCGACCTCGCGACTGTGTTGTAATAAGTTCTGTCCATAAGAAGAACGGTATTTCATTCGACCAATAGTTTTGATTAATTCAGGATGCAATCCATGAATACCAAGGTCTATTGCCGTACGTTTCCCTATCTGGGCGATTTCTTCTTCAATCTGGCGCTTCGTTTTCTCAACGACCTCTTCTACACGAGCAGGGTGGATGCGTCCATCACTAACTAATTTGTGTAACGATAGACGTGCTATCTCCCTGCGAACAGGATCAAAACAGCTTAACAAGATAGCTTCAGGGGTATCATCTACTACGATTTCCACTCCAGTTGCAGCTTCTATCGCACGAATATTACGTCCCTCACGCCCAATGATTTTTCCTTTAATATCATCGTTTTCAATATTGAATACGGATACCGAATTCTCAATAGCACTTTCCGCAGCAACACGCTGAATAGACTGAATCACTACTTTCTTGGCCTCTTGTGACGCAGTAAGTTTTGCTTCTTCGAGGGTAGTTTGAATATAGGCTTGGGCGTCAAGCTTGGCCTTATCTTTCAACGCTTGGATCATTTGTTCCTTAGCTTCTTCCTCAGTCATCCCCGTCAAAGCTTCCAGATCAGCAATATGCTTCTCCTTCAGTTTATCAAGTTCACGGCTTTTAGAATCAAGAGAGTCTTGCTTATTGGCAATTTTTTCCTTTTCACGCTCCAGATCACGATTATCGCGTTGGTAATCTTGAATGCTCTTTTTCAAGCGTTCATCTTTCTCTCTAAAGGAGTTTTGACGTTCCGCCAATTTTTGATCACGCTTTATAACAGCGCGCTCATGCTCTTCTTTGAGGTTTAAGAAACGTTCTTTCGCTTCTAGGATTCTATCCTTTTTAATTTGTTCTGCTTCTTTTTTCGACTCTGCCATTAACAACACTCCTCTTTTCTTGAGCGTGTTTTGCCAGAGTACAAATCCGCCACCTAAACCGGCAACAAGAGATATAATAGCAGCAATAATAGTTGTGACCATTTCTTTATGGTTTATGTATTCTTAAAAAAACCCATACCTGCTGCGCATGTTGTCTAAACTCCTAATAATCAGGATCTGTACCTTCTACAACGTCTTGACCTTCCACTGGAGTAAACTCCCTTTCACAAGGTGCGGCCTGCTCGTAACGCTGTAAGACAGGCTCATAACAACGTGCTCGTTGAGTTCAGCACAAAAAACAGCAAGTATGGGAAACTTATTAGTCCTGTAGTACTGCGTCTAAGGCAGCTTCCACATCGACAAGCACTTTGCTCATCTGAGACTGAACGTCATGAGATTGTTTCGTAGCCAATTCAGCTTTTGAAGCCAATTGTAATGCACACATACTGAGTACATCCTGCTTATCCTGCACCGCGTAGCGGGATTCAAAACGTGTCACAGCATCATTTATAGTTTTCACAGCAGTTCTAATCTGACCCTCTTCTTCCCTCTTTATGGTCAAAGGATAAGCCCTGTTTGCTATGGTAACTTTTATTTTTAGTGTGTTCTCGCTCACGAGATTATGCACTTAACAATTTCATACAACGGTCAATTTCCCGTATCAACTCCGCAATTTTCTCCTCACTGTAAGTATCCCTTGTGGGCGAACCACTTTGAACAGTCAATGCAAGATTGCGTTGTTGTAACTGAATGTTAAAATCTGAATGCTCAACCTGCATGGCACCTAAGGTTTCCTGCAAATGAACAATCTGATCTTCTAGTTCTCTAACCTTGTTTCTCAAGCTTGTATTGATGCTGGCCACTTTCGAGGCCTTCTCCACCACACGCTGCATTTGAGAAGTTAAGTCAGATGACATAGGTTTCAGTTTAGACCAAAGATACCATATTGTAGCTTTGCATGATGAAGAAAATTTTTACCCTACTTGGTTTTTTGTTAACCACTGTGCTTTTGCAAGGACAAAACTTACTGCTTTCCAGCCCTTTAGAGATTCCATTGGTCCTAAGTGGCACCTTTGCTGAGCTAAGATCAAACCACTTCCATGGGGGAATTGACATCAAAACTCAGGGAAGAAGTGGGTTAAAAGTTCGTGCCGTTGCTGGAGGTTATGTGAGTAGAATTGCGATCAATCCTTACGGCTATGGAAATGCGCTATATATCAAACATCCAGAAGGATACACTTCCGTTTACGGACATCTCAATGGGTTTTCCACGGAAATTGAGCGATGGGTTGAAGCGCAGTTGAGAGACCGGAATAAAAATAATGGCAATTTATATCCCTCCAAAGAAAGTTTTGTGGTTCAACGCGAGGAATTCGTTGCTTTTTCTGGCAATACAGGCGGCTCTATGGGTCCACATCTGCATTTTGAATTAAGAGATTCACGAACGGAAGAGCCATTAAATCCGCTTGAGTTCGGTCTATCCGTTCAAGATTCACGCCCTCCTTCCCTTCGCGGACTCATGTGGGTGACTCAAGATTTTAGCAACAGAGGAACCTTTAAAGATGGAGACACACTTGATCTAAGATCTCTTGAAATCAAAACTCCTATTGGGATCAATCTTTATACCACAGATAAACAGGATGGTGCGAACAACAATAATGGCGTTTACGAAATCCAGAGCTCAGTGAATAATGAAGTTGTTTTTGGTGCGGAGTATCGAAGAATAAATTTCTCAACGAGCAGATTCATTAACGCGCACTTTGATTACCAACAGTATTATGCCACAGGCGCTAGGTGGACTAGGTTGTATGAATTAGATAATAATCCACTAAAAATTAGCAATACCGAAGAGAATATATTTCCTGACTTTAGATCTTCAAAAGGCTGGATTACAGTTGCTAAAGACAGTTTAGTTGCAGTAAGGATTCTAGTCACTGACTACGCAGGTAACCAAAGCAACACCTCTTTTTATATTTTGGGGTCATCTACTGATAACGTCGCGAGAACAGGACTTTCCTGGGAACAAATGCACACCCTAAATGAGGATGGAATACGGATAAATATTCCCTCCGGAGCGATGTATAGAAATACTGATTTTCAATTGGCAAAGACGGATCAAGGAAAATATTTAATAGGTGGCGGTGACGTGCCACTCCAAAAAAATATTGAGGTGATTTGGAGTCTAGATTCTACTCAAAAAATTGGTTTTGGATGGTTCGCATGGATAGAAGGCAGAAATAACAAACGCCAGGCAGAAATAGGTACAAGATCAGGCGATACGCTTACTTTTTCTACACGAAAAACGGGAACATACTGGCTAGACCAAGATCTCATAGATCCATCTGTGAGCTTGGTGCAACAGAGTGCTTTTTCTCGATCTGGTAGCCAATTTAAAGAAATAAGAGTACGAGCAGAAGATGATAAGACGGGTGTTGATCGTTATAGTGCGAGGATTGACGGCGAGTTTGCCCGTATTGACTTTGATTATAAACACAACTTGTTAAAAGTGATTCTACCCAAGGAATTAAGCGCAGGAAGCCATAATTTGCGCATTGTAGTTATTGACGGTGTAGGAAACACAACAACGAAAGAATACAACATTACTTTATGAGATTGATTAAGCTCTTAGTCGCCGTATTTGTTTTTACCACCGGCGCTCAAGCACAGCTGGTAAAAGATCCAGTTCAACTGCATGGTATAGTAGTCAGTAATGACAGCTTGATCCAGTTACTGCCTAACGTTCAAATATTAGTAAAGAGTCGCGGCCAAATGTCAGCAACTAATAATGACGGTTTCTTTTCATTAGTCGCCATGCCCGGTGACACCATCTATTTTCAGCATATTGGATTTAAGGTTCAAAAATTCTGGGTACCGGACAGCCTGGAGGGAGACGCTTTTTTATCACGCATCATCTTAGAATGGGATACGGAATTACTTGATCCTGTTATCGTATATCCTTGGCCGTCTAGAGAAAATTTCAAAGAGGAATTTCTAGCGATGGAAGTCAAAACAACGGAAATGGACATTGCGCAGCGTAATTTAGCTATGGAAGAATTAAGAGCTCGTGCACTAGCGATGGGCTACGATGCTTCCGAGATGCAAGATTATATCATCTCCATGCAAAATCAGCAGCTGTATAATCAAGGAAGAGTCTATGGCAGCGGGCCAGGTGCATCAGGTGCATCAGCCATACTTGGTGCCCTTTCTAATCCTTTCGCCTGGACCCAACTGTTTCAAAGCCTCAAGCGATAAAAATGTTTGATACTCGCTTAGCACTGCTGGCAGGTCTTTTTGTAAGCACTGTTTGTTATGGACAGATCGCCGACTCTACGCTGTTAGATGAGGTTGAGGTGAGCCAACTGCGCGGTGCTGATGATCGAATACAAGTCAAAGGAAAAGATCTAGAATTCACCACTGGAGCTGAAGGTGGTATTGAAGGTGTAGTCAAAACCTTTGCGGGGGTTAGTAGTAGGAATGAAATGAGTTCCCAGTATAATGTACGTGGAGGTAACTTTGATGAAAACCTTGTTTACATCAATGGATTTGAGGTTTTCAGACCTTTTCTTGCCAGATCGGGCCAACAGGAAGGGATGAGTATTATCCACCCGCATTTAGTCGGTAACATTCTCTTTAGTGCCGGTGGGTTCAGTGCAGAATATGGTGACAAGCTAAGCTCGGTATTAGATGTGCAATACAAACGAGGAGAAAAGAAGCTAGATACTAAAATGGAAGCATCCCTTACTGGTGTAAATTTCTCTTCTACAAAAGCAGGTCAAAATTGGGAGGTACTTACGGGATTGCGCTATCGTAATAATGCTTTACTCTTAAATTCTACAGATCTTCAGAGTGATTATAGGCCAGTAAATACAGATGGTCAAATTCTCATGCGTAGAGCGTACGGCGAAAATTGGAGTGTGGAGGTTTTTGGACATTTCGCACACAACAGAATGAACCAAATACCACAGAATAGGAAAACGAGTTTTGGCTCTTTACAAGAAGCCCTTCAACTTACCGTGTATTTCGATGGACAAGAAAAGTTTGGTTACGACACGCAATTCATGGCCGCTAGGCTTAACCAAAGACTCCGTAACGCGAGTAATGGGTACCGTTCTTTCAGCACCACTGCATTCCACACCACGGAAAAAGAAATCACGGATGTTATAGGGTACTATAGGTTAAGTGAACTGAACAATGACCTTGGAAGTGATGACTTTGGAGAAATCGCTCAAGTCAGGGGTGTCGGAGGTTTCCAGGATTTTAGACGAAACTTCTTAGACGCTTACATCATTAACCTGAACTATAACGAGGGTCAGTTTTATGGGAAAAACAGCCTCAAATGGGGAGCCACCGTCCAAGGTGAAAACATCTATGACCGTTATAAGGAATGGCAGCGCATAGACAGTGCAGGTTATAGTTTACCTTACACCCAAAGTACGCTAGACAGTGTTTCTAATGGACGATTGTACAGTACACCCTACAAAGAGTTGGAACTTTTCAGCCATGTATCATCTAGTCAAACTTTGAAAAACTACCGGGCCAAAGCTTTCGTGAATTTCAAAGGGAAAAAAGCCTTTGCAAATGGCGAATGGACCTATAACATTGGGACGAGAATACAGTATTCTGTGCTGAATGAAGAATTTAGGATTAGCCCAAGATTGCGCGTGTTCTATCAGCCCCTTGAGGCTAAGAGATCTTATACGTTCGCCGCAGGACTCTATGATCAATATCCGTTTTACAGAGAAATGAGACGCAAAGACGGAACGTTGAATACTGGTGTCAAGAGCCAAGGCGCACTGCATGTCACTGCCCGATCAGACAAAGAGTTTAAGATGTGGGGACGTCCATTTGTGTGGTCTTTGGAAAGCTACTACAAGAGTCTGAGTAGAGTGAATTTATACGACGTAGAAAATGTACGTATTAGATACAGTGCTCAAAATGATGCGCAAGCAAGAGTCTATGGGTTTGACAGCCGGATCAATGGTGAATTTGTGCAAGGAACAGACAGCTGGTTTACTTTTAGTCTTTTCAATGCACAAGAAAGAGAATTAGATGATGAAGACTGGTTTGCGAGGCCATCAGATACACGTTATAACTTTGCGGTATACTTTCAAGATTACTTGCCAAAAGATCCAAGTGTGAGAATGAGTTTGACACTCATGATCAGTGGAGGATTTCCCTTTGGACCTGATGGCACTGGAGATGGAATAGCGTTACCTGAACAGCGTGTTTTTCGATCTCCCCCATATCGTAGGGCGGATATCGGATTTATCAAAGTGATGAATGGGGATTGGACGGAACAGTTTGATGAAGTATGGATCAGTATTGAGATTTTCAACCTACTACAAGCAAGAAATACAGTCAGTTATTTATGGGTCAGAGATATAAGTGCCCAGGGGCAGTATGCTGTCCCAAATTATATGACCAATCGATTGATTAATCTAAAAATGCACGTAGACTTTTAATTATGAGAATTGTTGAAACCTGGAGTACCAAGCAGTTTAAAACGACCATCTATGCCATGGAGCGCTGGCATTATGTCGAATTTGAAGCCGGCCCCATGAAGCAAGGCTTTAAGTTTATGAAAGACACCCACCCCGCTCCTGCAGATGTGAAGAATGCACTAACGCTTGAGTTCCTTGATGGCGTCTATACCATTTTCAACCAGATGTATGTGAACTTCCGGGACCACAGTGGAAAATAAGTTTAGTCTAATTGAATTTCGTCTTTTATTTGGACAACATTTCTAGGAAGTCGGATTCCATCGATTTTCCTTTATCCTGATTGTACCAATCTTGAGCAAAAAGGGTCCATTCTTTATAGTCAAAAGACGCTTTAGATTTCCATTCATCATGGTGGGCAACAAGTACTGAAGGTCGAGGACCATATGTTCCTAAAACCACTCCTTCTGCGGATACTCTCACCAATTTAGGGATAGACCGTCCACCATTCGTTAAAAATTCATCCATCAGTGTTGTGTGCTCGTCACGCATGATGATCGTTAAAGGAGCCTTTGCGTGTTTAGACCATTTGTTTACAAACGGAAGCATATGGGCGGCATCTCCGCACCAGGTCTCGCTAAATACAAGCCACTGTTCCCCAGGAATTACGAGGGATGTTAACTCATCTAAATACCCTTGCTCCGGTTGATATAGCTTCTCCCATCTTCTCAGACGCGCTGCACCCAGCTTTGTATAGCCTACATAAGATTCCTTTTGATCGCCAGAGGTTTTACCTTCTTTCGCGTAAGTCTTGTTTAATTCACTGTACTGTTCATAGCTCATGCCCATTGCAACGGCTTTATTTAACGCGTCTGTTAGTTCGGGAATATTCAAAATTAAGATGGGTTTAAAGATTCTTTGTGACCAGCTTCAGTGCTGGTCGTTCAATACACAAATGAGATAGAACTGCAACAACGACAGAGAGGACTATAAAGCAAATAAATTGCGCTAGTGGCTGAATATCTAAAGTCTTTACCCACATCAAAACAGGTATGTGCAAAAGATAAAGAGAATATGATATGGTACCTATGAAACGAAAAGGAGTCCAGGATAAAAAGGCACTCCACCATCCTTCTTTTTTGGATGCCAACAACAGGAGTCCCCAGAGTATGGCAGCGGGTAGGTAGACTGAAGGATGGGTAAAGTTGGTCGCTAATTGGCCCCAGAAGACAAGAATGGCAAGTGTTACTGGCGCAATGAATTTCGACATTGAATGAGACAGAATTTGTTTAAATCCCTTTGGGGACTGGGTCTCTAAAAAAGCTAGTCCAGTTCCTATTAAGAAGACCGATAAATACCTCAACGTACTGAATCTGGGTAAGTCAAACTGAATATTACATATTACGGTCGCCAGTATACCAGAGATTAAAGTGGTATAAACTGCAGTTTTATTCCATTTAAAGAACCTTGCAAAAACAAAAATAAGCACTGGGCTAAATAGGTAATACTTAAACTCCGTTGGAATAGACCAGAAGATATGATCGCCCCTTCGTAAAGTTACATGCTCCCATATCTCATTAAGATCCTGTATCACAACTTTTAAACCTATTTCGTTAGCGAATCTAAACACGAACAAGGCCGCTATAAATGGGGGGAATATCCTAAGTACCCTACGCAACAGATAATAGCGCCAGTAGCCTAGGTTACTTCTACCCTGCATCCAAACGGATATTATTTGTTTATCTAGTAGGTAGGCAGAAATGAGAAAGAACAAATACACACCAAGTTTACCTCGCGTTAAAAAACCGCCGGCTATCCACGGTGCTAGTCCTTGATTTGCGGCATGACCAAAAAGTACCAAGAGAACAGCCCAACCTCTCAAACCATCTAAAGACTTATGGTGGTCTTTGCGGTGATCGTGAGGAAAGAAAATACCTTTGAGTGACATCTTTACTTTTTAAAGTCAAGCAATGTTTTGCGAATGATAGCAACACATTCCGTCATTTGTTCCAAAGTCATCACTAAAGGTGGAGCAAATCTGATAATATTCCCATGAGTGGGTTTCGCTAAAAGTCCATTATTTTTCAATGCCATGCAGATGTCCCAAGCAGTAGAACTATCTGGAGTGTCATTAATGATGATTGCGTTTAGAAGTCCCTTTCCTCGAACCTTAGTAATAAGGTCAGTTTCTTTAATGATGTTAGTCATTTCCTCCCGGAAGTAATTTCCTAAGGCTCTTGCATGTGGTGCTAAACCTTCATCTTTTACAACTTCTAAAGCGGCCATCGCAACTTCCGCAGCAATAGGGTTACCCCCAAAGGTTGATCCATGCTGGCCGGGCTTTATCACATCCATTACAACGTCGTCTGCTAAGACAGCGCTCACAGGATAAACTCCTCCAGAAAGAGCCTTACCCAGAATTAGCACATCAGGCTTTGCATAGGTAGACTGACGTTCACAAGTATTCCCGCAACTACAATCTCCACAAACGGCTAACATAGATCCTGTACGGGCTATGCCCGTTTGTACTTCATCAGCAATAAAAAGTACATTACGCTCCTTACAAAGTGCCGCTGCTCGAGAAATATAGTTGTCATCTGGCGTGTTTACACCCGCTTCACCCTGTATAGGTTCAACTAAAAAGCCTACTACGTTCTCATTCAATAAAGCAAAATTCAATGCCTCAATATCATTGTAGGGAATGCTAACAAACCCAGAAGTATAGGGTCCGAAATTATCTCGAGCATCGGCGTCATCAGAGAATGAAATAATGGTGGTCGTGCGGCCATGGAAGTTACCCTCGCAAACTACTATTACACCGTTATTTTGAGGAACACCTTTTTTCTCGTATCCCCATTTACGGGCAAGCTTTATAGCTGTTTCTACCGCTTCAGCGCCTGTATTCATGGGAAGAGTCTTTTCAAAACCAAAGGTCTCACTCATATATTTCTCATAAGCTCCTAATTTGCTGTTGTAAAAAGCTCTGGATGTTAAGGTCAACTGCTGGGCTTGTGCGATCATCGCACCTACAATTTTTGGATGACAATGACCCTGGTTTACAGCACTATATGCAGATAAGAAATCATAATATTGTCTGCCTTCAACGTCCCAAACATATACGCCTTCACCTTTTTCTAAGACCACAGGTAACGGATGGTAGTTGTGAGCGCCATAGCGCTCTTCTAATTGCATCGAAGATTGTGAAGTAGGTGTCATTTGCTATGATTTTTGTGATTTTCACAAATATAGGCAGCATAGCTCTTCATATTTACACTATTTCTCATAACTTCATCGCTCAAAACATATCTCAATGAAAAAACTTTTACTCTCTCTGGGTATAATTGCCCTAAGCACAGGCTCTGCCTTCGGTCAGTATTACCATACAGCAGCTGCTGGTGGCAATCCAAATAATGTAAATACAGAAGACACTGAGTACCCTGTGGGTAGTGGCTTACCTACAGATTGGACTTCTATTGTCGCCGCTGCGCAAACAGCAGGAACTTATTCCACGGCGCAAACCATTCCATTTACCTTTTTATTTAACGGCGATACGGCTACTACATACCGTGTTTCTAATACAGGTATTCTAACATTTTCTCAGGCTTCATCTCCGGCAAACCACAGTTCTGGAGCTGCTGCATCGATAGCGAGCAGCACGGTACCTGATTCATCCATTTGCATTCTAGGTATCAATGGTAGTGGTTCAAATGATCAGATTGCTCGTAAATCATTTGGAACTGCTCCTAACCGTCAAGAATGGGTGTTTTTTGCCTCTTACAGCGCTACTGGAACCTCAGGAAGTCACTGGACTTATTGGTCTATTGTACTGGAAGAAGGATCTAACAATATTTACATCGTAGATCAGCGCGCTGCTGGTTGGGCAGGTACAGTGAACCTAGGTGTTCGTGCCAACAGCACTACAATGGACAGTATTATGGGTGTTGCAAGTGCTTCAACCAATCTACCTGATCGCACAGATAACACTCATCAAACCTTCGTACAGGGAGTTCAGCCGGATTACGAGATGGCTGGTTCTTCAGTTAACCTTAACCCGTATTTGGCATTAACTGCCTCGCCTTTTTCAGTTAGTGCTGACTTTGTAAATAATGGCGCAGCCACTATTACCAGTGCTACACTGAACCTAAGTGTGAATGGTGGTACAGCCACGACTTCAGCATTGACAGGTATCAGTGTTTCTTCTGGAGCAACAGGAACGTTGACTGCGACTTCAACTTGGAATCCATCGACATCAGGCGTTTATAGTGTGAAAGCTTGGTTGACAGGTCTTAATGGAACCAATGCTGATTCTGACAACTCTAATGACACTGCAATGACCTCGGTTCAAGTGGTACCCGCATTGACCACGAGATATCCATTGTACGAGACCTTTACCTCTTCTACGTGTGCTCCATGTACACCTGCAAACGCTCAAATGGAAACAGTTTTTGCAGCAAATCCAGGAGAATCAAACTCTATCAAGTACCAGATGAGCTGGCCAGGAGCAGGTGATCCGTACTACTATAGCGAAGGTGGAGATCGTCGTACCTATTACGGTGTGAACTCTGTACCTCGTGTTGAAATAGATGGTGGATGGGATCTGAATGGTAACAGTGTTACACAAACTGTTTTTGACCAATTCCAATCAAACCCTGCTTTTGTAGAGATGACTGCAACCTTTAGCCAATTCTCTAAAACTATAGAAACTAGCGTAAATATCACTCCACTAGCAGATGTGAGCTCGAATAACCTTGCACTTTTTGCAGCTGTCTACTCTAAGGTAGATTATGCAAACGTAGGAACGAATGGTGAGACTGAATTTATTCACGTCGTAAAGAAAATGATGCCTAGCTCAACTGGGCAGTCTATTTCTGCTTTAGTTGCTAATTCATCTGTTTCTCAAACATTAAGTTATACGTTTAACGGAAGTTATATTCTTCCGGCTAATGCTTCAAGTCCTGTGAATCTCTCTACGAACCATACTGTTGAAAGCTTTAGCAACTTGGGTGTTATTCTTTGGATTCAAGATCTAACGACTAAAGAAGTGTTACAGAGTGTAGATGCTACCTATGCGATAGGAACCATTGAAAATGAATTGGCCGCTACTTTGAAGATTTACCCTAACCCTGCTACAGACCGCATTTTTGTTGAAGGTGAGTTTGAAGGTGTTGCTCAGGCAAAACTGATCAGCATGTTGGGTCAAGAAGTTGATGCTTACCAAGGGAGCTTCTCTTCTGGAGAAACTCTTGAAATTTCCACTGGACATTTGGCAGCTGGAACCTACTTGCTTGTAGTGAGCAAAGACGGAACTACACACGCTGAACCAGTAGTGATTAAATAATACTCGCATAGCGAAACTCGCATGTAATTACAAGGGCGGCCCATGGGCCGCCCTTGTTGATTTACAACTATAGATTGTGGTGATTTGAAGTAGTGTTTGCACAATTATTAAATGTACTTTTGCCTCATGGCAAGAAAAACAAAACGTATTCCAAACCTTGAACAGGTAACGCTTACAGATATAGGTAACAAAGGGAAAGCTGTAGGGCGACATAACGAGCGCGTAGTCTTTGTTACTGGCGGTGTACCTGGTGATGTTGTGGATATACAAGTCACTAAAAAACGCAGATCATTTCTAGAAGGAAAAGTAGTTAATATTCACGAATACAGTCCTGATCGGGTAGATCACAAGTGTGCCTACTTTGGCGTATGTGGTGGATGTAAATGGCAAAACTTGTCTTACGACAAGCAGTTGGAATACAAAGAGAAAGAAGTCCGTGAAAATCTAAAGAAAATCGGCCATGTTATTCCTGAAACCTTTCACCCTATTATAGGCAGTAAAAAGCAGTATCTATACCGCAATAAACTGGAATTCAGTTTTACGGATAACAAATGGTTGACCCAGGCTGAACTTGAAAGCGAAGTCCAGTTCACAGAACGTCGTGGTGCAGGATTCCACATTCCTGGTTTCTGGGATAAGGTGCTAGATATAGACGAATGTCATTTGCAACCGGAACCTAGTAATGCGATTCGAAATTTTGTGAGGGACTGGGCTATTGAGCATGACCTTCCTTTCTTTCATGCGCGCAGTCAAGAAGGATGGCTACGTACTATGCTTATTAGGGTCTCTAGCACAGGTGAAGTACTTGTTGTGATTCAGTTTAAGACAGAATTAGAGAACGAGCGCGTTGCCCTTCTCGATGCAATGGCAGAAAAATTCCCAGAGATCACTTCGCTGCAATATGTGATCAACACAAAACAGAATGACACCATTTACGACCAAGACATTATCGCTTATACAGGACAGGACTTCATAGAAGAGGCTATGCCCAAGTATAGTGGTGAAGGTGAATTGCGGTTTAAAATTGGCCCAAAGAGTTTCTACCAGACCAATCCTGATCAAGCCTATGAGCTTTACAAGGTTGCTCTAGACATGGCTAATATTCAGCCGGAAGAATTGGTTTTTGATTTATATACCGGAACGGGAACTATTGCGCTATTTATGGCGGAAAAAGCACGTGAGGTAGTAGGGATAGAATTAATCCCTGAAGCCATAGAAGACGCTAAACTGAATGCTAAAAACAATGGGATAGAGAACGCAACTTTCTATGCTGGTGATATGAAGCATGTATTTACAGAGGCTTTCGTTAAAAAGCATGGCAAACCTGACGTACTCATTACTGATCCACCACGCGATGGTATGCATGGAGATGTGGTCAAATTATTATTAGACCTTGAGGTTCCACGCATGATATACGTAAGCTGTAATTCTGCCACCCAGGCAAGAGATCTTGGGTTGTTTAGTGAAAAGTATGACGTAAAGCAGAGTACTGCGGTGGACATGTTCCCGCAAACCCACCACATAGAAAACGTTGTTGAACTGGTTCTAAAGGCGTAAATTCATACCATGAGCACAAAGACTACACAAATCCTGAATGCCCAGGAGATACAGCATAAGATCCAGCGACTCGCTTGGGAATTATACGACAGGCATAGCAAGGCTGAAAAGCTATATGTAGTGGGTATCCAAGAAAACGGATATTGGCTTGCGGAACAGTTGGTGGAAAAATTATCTGCCATCAGCTCTATTGAAGTAGAGTTGGTTCCCTTGGTGATGCATAAAAAAGCTCCGGTACTTAACGACATGCACATCTCACTTCCAGAACATGCTGAGATTGCCTTAGTAGATGATGTACTCAATAGTGGACGTACATTATTATGGGCGGTGATCAAACTCATGGAGTTCCGTCCGCAACAACTAAGTACAACCGTTCTTGTTGATCGCAGCCACAAACGCTATCCAGTGAAGGCCGATCTGAAAGGAATAAGCTTAAGTACGACCCTTCAAGAAACGGTTCGTTTAAATATTGAGAATGGATTGGCCGTGAATGTTTACTTGGTGTAGACGACGAAGCACTTTACTTAAATACTTTAAAAACAGGCCAGTACATCCTCCGCGGTGAGCTGGTCTCCTTTTATACGGTAGTTTGCAAGAGAATAATACGGTCTACGCTCAAAAAGGTGCTTGGCAACGAACTCTGCTAGGTCATCTTGATTATTTATGAGCGGTCTTTGTACATCATTTGCCAGTCTCCTTGCCAATTCTACCACACTCACATCTAAATAAACCGTGACCCCCGCACTATTAAGCAGGTCCATGTGGTCATAAAATACTGGGGTTCCGCCACCCACTGCAAGCACGCAGTCCTTGGGCATATTTTCTAATAATAACTTTAGTTGCTGGTGTTCGGTTTTTCTAAAGGCCAATTCACCTTTTTCCTCTATAAATTCAGCAATAGAAGTGCCTAAGGATGATTCAATTCGCTGATCTAAATCAATAAAAGGAATATTTTTAAGCTTAGAAACTGTCTTTCCTAAGCTGGTTTTACCCGAGCCCATATAGCCTAAAAGTATGTATATCATGTACTTAATTCTTAGGCTTAAAGATACACAGGAATGACCGTCTTGAAGTCCGCAGATAAGAATCTAGAAATTTTCTTCTCAAGCCTTGTGAAAAATAAATTCAAACGTATATTTGCACCCCGTAAAGCGGGAATAGGTCGATCTCTTAGCTCAGCTGGTAGAGCAATACACTTTTAATGTATGGGTCCAGGGTTCGAACCCCTGAGGGATCACTTTCAAAGCCTCATCTTTCATTAGATGGGGCTTTTTTTAGTCTTTAATTTATCCGCAAAATTCAGTCTGCATTTTAAAATCTGTTTGGTTTTTCATGTTACATTTGCAGCTTCATGCCCAGGTGGTGAAATTGGTAGACACGCTACCTTGAGGGGGTAGTGCGATAACTCGCGTGCAAGTTCGAATCTTGTTCTGGGCACCATTCATTTTCTTTAAGTCTGTTATACCTTTAGGGTATGGCAGACACCCTCAAAAACAACCCTTCTTCTCATGAGCAGCTTTCATTCGCCCCACCAAAGGCAATGTCAGTCTATGCCTCATTTTCACAGTCCATTAGCACAGTATGGGCAGCAAAAATAGCATGGAAATGGTTTCTCACTCCATACGCCTTCAAGATACCCAAGCGTGAGCTCCCTTTTGAAGTAAGGTTTGGTGCTCCCGAATTATTTACCCATGAGAACGGCTTAAAATTTCCTGTGTATAGATTAGGTACTGGAACCAAGCACTTGTTGCTGGTTCATGGTTGGGCTGGTCGTTTTAGCCAATTCCATATGCTCATGGATTTTATAGAGCAGAAGTATCCAGATCTATTAAAAGAATACACCCTCACCGGTTTCAACGCCGTTGCCCATAGGGGAGCAGAAGGAAAGAGCACCATGATGCCCGAAATCGGAACCTGCATCGCGCAGATTACTTCAAGATACGGTCCGGCAGACCTATTGATAGCACACAGCATAGGTTGTAACGCTGCCATGCACGCAACAGCGCAGAGTGGTGCTGTAATTCATAAACAAGTCCTTATATCCCCTCCTGGGAGGATTTCAGATATGGTGCGCATTTTCTGCAGCGCACTTGGCTTTAATGATAAGGTCAAGGCAAGAATTGTGGTAAACCTAAAACAGAGTTTTGGGGAGAACTTTGATTCATTTAGTGCACCGGAATTGGCCCCTAAAAATACCATACCAACCCTCGTAATTCATGATACTGATGATCGTGACACGCCTATTTCAATGGGGAGAGAGGTTGGTCAGAACATGAACAACGGAACGTATATAGAAACCTCTGGTCTAGGACACAGAAGGATACTCAGAGATGCTAGATTGGCCGAACAGATTTATGATTGGTCTTTTAACGAATCCTGAGAGAACTAGCCTAGAGCTTTAGTGTTATACTTTTATGAAACAGTACATCTTATTTTTACTTGCGTGCGTTACAATCTCTTGCGATGCACAAACAACTCCCGCTGATATGTCCAAAGAAGAAAGCCATTTCCCCGTTACTAAAACCGACCAAGAGTGGAAATCCATGCTCACACCAGAGGAGTACTATGTTCTCAGAGAGAAAGGCACCGAAAGACCTTTCACAGGAACGTACAACGTACACTTCGAAGAAGGTATGTATAATTGTAGAGCCTGTGATGCGCCTCTGTTCTCTTCAGATTCGAAATTTGACGGACACTGTGGTTGGCCATCTTTTGACGCCGGTATAGCCTCCGGAGCAGTTATAGAGAAACAAGATAAAACACTCGGCATGTCACGTACTGAAATCCTTTGTGGTGGATGCGGCGGGCATTTAGGACATGTTTTTAATGATGGACCTACAGCTACAGGGCTGCGTTACTGTGTAAATAGCTTGAGTATTTCATTCGATGAGGATACAAAAAAGGAAGGCGAGTAATTATTGTTGTATTCTTATGTCATGACTCCAGCCCGATTCTTACTGATTACCTCCACCCTACTATTCACCTATTCCTGTGATCCTTTATCAGGATACGATGAACATGAATGTTACTGTGGCGTAGTCTCTAACATGGCTGAAATCATCTTACCTAACACCAATACCTCTAACAATCAATTCATTATAACCGCTCAAAACAATTGTAGTGGTAACGAACAAAATCTTGAAGTGATCAGGGCCCTCTACAAACAAACGGAGGTAGGAGACACTGCCTGCTTTGGGGTTTATTGGTAAAGCAATCAAATCCCCATAAATTTCGATAAAGTAGTTGCGAAATTCAATTACAGGTCTATATTTGCACCCGCTAAGGGCAATTAGCTCAGTTGGTTCAGAGCACCTGCCTTACAAGCAGGGGGTCGGGGGTTCGAATCCCTCATTGCCCACCACAGAAAAACCTAGTGTTTAAAAGGCTTCCAAGAGATTGGAAGCCTTTTTTTATGCGCTTTGGTTTTAAATATTACTTTGTTTAACATAATTTCATGGTCTTGTACGCGTAAAAATATTCTTGAATGATATCAAATAAATTAAGGTGCTGGTGGGTCTTAGTATCCGTATGTTTTTTGACTTTAAACGCAACCGCTCAAATCACATTTGAGGGGCGATATGAAGATGGAAAACTGGGTAGGCTAGAGATTATTAAGGCCACCTTTCAAACTATAGATGACGATGCAAAAGCCATTATAATGAGGCCTTATAAGAATCCAAAAAGGATTTTAAATGGTGTGAAACTTTTTGCTCTAATCACAACGGATTATACAACTACGAGGTTCTTTCAACAGCATCTCGAACCCTTAGATGTCTATGTCCGAGATGTTCTTTCCTTTCCCAGTTTATTCCCTAATACGCCTGTATTGAGGCGTTGGGGAGGTGGGGTCGATGGTTGGATGTATTCTGGTGTAACTGCCATGTATGCAGCGGGCTTAATTACTGGACATGAAAAAATGCAAGAGGCGGGCTTATTAACGGTGAAGGCTGTAGTGGAATCCTATGTAGTCAGTCATGTTGTATTGAAGACATTAGTAGCCAGGCATCGTCCTGCCCGACCTTTAGGAGATTACACTCAAACGGACCGTGATAGTCAATATCCTTTCGTGAATAGTCCTTTAGACTTCTTTAATTTTCATGTACCATATCTACATTCTGAAGCATACGGGACGGGGTTTCCGTCTTATCACGCTACAATGTTTTTCGCCTTTGCCTCGGTGAACAGTAAAGTGTTTAACAACAGTTGGGTTCCTTATGCCTTAGCTAGTACGGCGTTGTTATATGACATACGCGGTCATAACCATTGGGTGAGTGAATTGGTTGCAGGAGCTGTTATAGGAGAGTTTATTGGGAAAGTGGTCTACCAAAACTATCACAACAAGAGGAGATCAATCCTTACCGGTAAGTCCCGAAAAGCCAGTAAATACACGACCAACTGGAGTGTGAATCAAAGTTTTGGTGTTACCTGTCCGAGCTTTACACTCTCCTGGTAAAACAAGGAGTTGGATCGTTCCGGCATGGGGTTAAAGTATTTCAACAATTGGAATGTCTGCTGCTGCCCAGTCCAAGCCTTTAAGGTCTGGTGCCTTCAACCACTTTAACTTTAAATGCTCTGTGAGCACAGGAGAGCCTTGAAATATTTTACATGTATAGGCGTGCATGATCAATCTAAAATCTGGATAGGTATGGTTGACGGTCAGAAAATGATCTAAGTTTCCAACCTCAATACTTAATTCTTCTTTGAGCTCCCTCACAAGTGCTTGCTCGTGTGACTCACCAGCTTCAATTTTACCTCCTGGAAATTCCCATTTCTTTGAGATATAGGATCTGGAATTTTCCCCACGTTGAACGCAAAAAATAAGGTTATGATCATCTGTTATAACCCCTGCTACCACTTCCATTACCTTCATTTCATGCTATTTTGAATTCTCAAGGTCAGTTAATCCTATTTAGAATCCAAGGTAGATATGTTATTCCTAACTTGTCTGGCCCTAAACACCTCAGAATGCGTACTATCCTCTTCGCTTTGTTACTTACCGTTACCTCAGTGGCACAGACAAATGTGCTATTCATAGGCAACAGCTACACCTCAGCAAATAACCTACAAGGCATGGTTGAAGACGTAGCAAACTCAGCCGGAATAGCTTTAGACGCCACAGCGCAAACGGTGGGTGGTGGAACCCTTTACCAGCATTCCGCAAGTGCAACAACATATGCGGCGATGGGAAATAAAAATTGGGACTATGTTATCTTTCAAGCACAAAGCCAAGAGCCTGCATTCCCAGCTGGACAATTTACCCTTCAGACCCTGCCCTATGCAAATGAATTAGTGGACAGCTGTCGCAGTATAGCCCCATGCGCGCAACCCGTCTTTTTCAGAACATGGGGACGTAAATATGGCGACCAATCCAACTGCATCAATTTCCCACCGCTTTGTACCTATGAGGGTATGGACTCTCTGCTCCACCTTAGATATCGTATGATGTCAGATTCTAACGATGCTTACCTGAGCCCAGTTGGCAGCGTTTGGAGGTACCTTAGGAATACGGATACGACCATAGAGCTCTATACTTCTGATAACTCCCATCCATCGCTCGCCGGAACCTATGCCGCAGCATGTACATTCTTTACGCTGATCACTAGAGAGAATCCTCTAAACATACTCTTTGACAGTAATCTAAGTGCAGCACAAGCATTAGCCATTAGACAAGCGGCAAAAAACATCGTTTATGATTCTTTAAGCCAATGGAACGTGGGGAAGTATGATGTGCATGCCGGATTCACTGCGCAGCTCTTAACAGATTCCGTAACCGTTACCATTACGGATACGAGTACCTATGCGGATTCTATATTCTATGATTTCAATGATGGGTATACGTCTACAGACCTCAACCCTACGCATACGTATTATGCAAATGGGATATTTACGGTAACTCAATACGCTTTCCGTTGCGGGAAGGTAGACACGACTTCCCTGCAAGTAACAACGGGTATTCCCTTTGGTTTTGAAGAAAACCATCTAATACAACTTTATCCCAATCCTACATCCGGTATCGTACACCTGCCTTTACAGTGGATCGGAGAAACCTTACATATTACCGAAAGTGGTGGAAAAGAGGTTTGGCAAGAAATTGCCCAAGAGCACCTAGATTTATCGAAGCTTCCTGCCGGGACTTATGTCTTCACTGTGAAACAAGAGCATGTACTAGTAATCAAGTATTAATAAGATCTGTTGTTATTTTATTTCAACTCCTTCGAAATGGGCTTTCAATATTTTTTTAAACTCGCGTCTTTTAATCTTCAGTGGCAATGCCTCGTCTTCTGAGTTATAGAAAACAACTTCCCTGCCTAATAATTCGTTGAGCTTAAACATCTCATTCTTGCGTAATGCTGTTTTTTTAATACCGTTGTTCTTATCCGCAGCATAAACTTCCCAGCCTTGGTTCTCTTCTTTTTTAATTGACACGATCCAGTAGCCCTGGTACCTTTTCAAGATCAGGTCCTCCCCTAGAGTATAGGCACGATCCTCTTTAATGGTAATGGTTTGCTTACCAACCACCAGCCCATCTTGCATTCCCATTAATGGATAGCTACCCTGAAGTTGCTTAGGAAAGGACGGAACACTTGGCCAAAAAACAGGCTGCGGATCCGCGTAGTTGACACTGTGACAAGATGCTAGCAGTACAGAAGAGAAAATAAAAACTAAGAGTTTATTCATATTTCAAAGTTAGTAATAAGCACACCATGCACGTCCTAACAAATTGTTAAGGTGATTATCAGATGACATGAAGACTTTGTACCTTCGCGCCAAATTATTTGCAGCATGCTGAACGTAAACAACGTGACTCTCCAGTTTGGTAAAAGAGTTCTTTTTGAGGATGTTAACATCAAATTTCACGGTGAAAGATGTTATGGATTAATTGGTGCTAATGGCGCAGGTAAATCTACGTTTCTAAAGATTTTAAGCAATGAAATGGCTCCTAACTCCGGAAACGTTTCCTTAGAATCCGGAAAACGCATGTCCGTGCTTTCTCAAGATCATTTTACTTTTGACGAGGAAACTGTTCTAAACACCGTAATTCAAGGTAACAAACCCTTGTGGGAGCTGATGCAAAAGAAAGACGCGATCTACATGAAAGAAGACTTCAATGAAGAGGACGGCTTGATCGCTGCAAATTTAGAAGTTCAATTTGAGGAGATGGACGGCTGGAATTCAGAAAGTGATGCGGCCAACTTACTCAGCGGCTTAGGTATTACTACGCAGGACCACTACACCCTGATGAAAGATATGGAAGGTGCCACTAAGGTCCGCGTTCTGCTTGCACAGGCGTTGTTTGGGAATCCAGATATTCTTATTCTAGATGAGCCCACTAATGATTTAGACCTAAAGACCATTTCGTGGTTAGAAGACTTCTTGATAGACTTTAGAAATACCGTTATTGTTGTAAGCCACGATCGTCACTTCTTGGATACCGTTTGTACCAACATAGCAGATATCGATTTCAAAAGAATAAAACAGTACTCCGGTAACTATACTTTCTGGTATGAAAGTTCGCAACTCGCGCTGCGCCAGCGACAATCCGCTAACAAAAAAGCAGAGGACAAACGTAAGGAGTTACAAGATTTCATATCTAGGTTTGCTGCGAATGCCTCTAAAAGTAAACAAGCTACTTCACGTAAAAAGATGCTGGAGAAGATCAATGTTGATGACATTCAAGCTTCATCGCGCAGTTATCCAGCCATTATATTCGATCAAAATCGCGATGCTGGTGACCAAATTTTAGAAGTAGATAACCTTTCTGCGAACGATGACGCCGGCAATGTATTGTTCCAAAATGTGACTTTTAAACTCAACAGAGGTGATAAGATTTCATTGATTTCTGACGATCATAGGGCCATTACTGTGCTCCTAGAAATTCTATCTGGAAATCAACAAGCCACTTCAGGCACTTTTTCTTTTGGACAGACCATCTCTTCGGCTTATTTACCTAATGAAAATGCCGACTTCTTTCAGTCTGATGACAACTTGATGGACTGGTTACGAGAATATTCACCAGATAACAAAGACGAGGTCTTCGTGCGCGGATTCTTGGGTAAAATGCTCTTCTCAGGAGAAGAGGTCTTTAAAAGCTCTACCGTTTTATCAGGTGGGGAGAAAGTTAGGTGTATGCTCAGTCGTATGATGCTTCAACAAGCCAATTTGCTATTTATGGACGAACCTACAAACCACCTTGATCTTGAAAGTATACAGGCCTTAAACAATGGAATGCGGGATTTCAAGGGAACCATGATATTCAGTTCACATGATCATACGATAAACCAAACTGTAGCAAATCGTATCATTGAAATATTCCCAAGAGGAGTTATGGATAAGATGGTTGAGTTTGACGAATATATAGCCGACAAGAAGATTACTGAGCAGAGAACTAAGATGGCTGCTAAATAAATCAATATTAGTATTGGCTATTCACTTGAAGACGTTGAATAGATCACCTATCCGCGGACTGCTGATAATTGCCTAAATTGAAAAACATTGAAAAACACTTTATGAAACGCATCGCGACATTTACCCTACTAAGTCTTTGCACGTTCGCCATTGGTCAGAACATGCAAAAAGAGAAACTTAACATTAAATATCTACAACCTCCTTCCGTTCATCTTGAAGAAGGAATGGGATACCAGAGTACCGCTATCTTAGATTACAAATTGGAAATTGATGCAGACCTAGCCGCAGCGGAAGAAGAGTACCAGTTAAAGCTATCTCAATATCCAGATGTAGAGGCAGCTTCAAAAGCGGCACATGACGAGTTACTGGACAATTACGAGCATGACATCGAAGCATGGAACAGTAAAAGTTCGGTAGGTAAAATCATTGAGAAAAAGGTTTTAGAAAACGCTAAGCCGGAGCCTCCTCGTCCATATTATCCACCTGCGAAACCTATCAAAAGAGAAGTTATCCATCAGAAATTATTCAACGAAGAGCAACTCGCGAGTACCTATTTACGTGTTGAGGGATTAGAACAGGATGAGAATGGTTTGCAGATTGAAGTGCACTTATTTGGGTTTGAAAATGATGAGCCAGTAGTTGTAAAAAAAGAATACAAGGAGGTTAATATTAAAACTAAGGTCGAAGAAACCAAAATCAGGTCGTCCTGGACGTTCAAATACCGTCATAGTATGTCTTTGAGAGCAGTTCATCCAGACGGAACCATCATATTTGATGAAGTGCCTAATGTGGTCGCGGATTACAAGACCTTTTCTAGTACTGTGGAGAAACGAAGTCACCCATCAACTAGTGCACAATCGCACGTTGTTAAGCTTCACTCTAAAACAGTTGAAGACAACATGAGTAGAATTCAATGGATGCTTAATGACAAACTAGGAACTACAGAGCAGTCCAGAGACATCGAAGTCATCTATGTAAAAAACAAAAAAGGAGTATATGACGATTTAGAAAACGCCATGTACGATGCGAAAGAGGGTTATGACATGCTTTCATCTCGTCCAGAAAAGGGTTTGGAAAAACTGTCAGCTGCTATTCAATTATGGGAAGATGCTTTAGATGAAGCTGACTATAATGATAAAAAAGCACGCATCAACAAAAAAATCGCTCCAGATCTCTACAACAACCTGATCCTCGCTTGCACAATGACTGGGGCTTTTGACAAAGCTGATGATTATTACAGTGCTACCTTAAGATTAGATCTTGCCAAGCGAGATGAGAATAATTTAAAGGAACTTAAATTACTTAATGACGATTTACGTCAGCGAAATCAGAAGTAACTCACTTCTACATCTATCACTTTAAAAGGGCGGCCTCAGGGCCGCCCTTTCTTTTAATAAACCCTACTTTTGCCGCTTGATTAAAATTCGCTAAGACTCTGATGAAAAGACTATTTAACTCCTTCGTGGGAAACCCTAAAAACGATATTCTATCGGGAATTACTGTTGCTTTAGCACTAGTCCCTGAAGCCGTTGCATTTGCATTTGTTGCAGGTATTGATCCACTTGTTGGACTATATGGCGCATTCATGATGGGGTTAATTACCAGTTTATTTGGGGGACGTCCTGGAATGATCTCTGGTGCTACAGGTGCTATGGCTGTTGTCATGGTTCACCTGATTCAACAAGGAAACATGGTAGGCTCAGAGCTTTCCGTACCTACAGATAACCTGGGCTTGTACTGGCTATTTATCACGTTACTTTTTGTAGGTGGAATACAAATCCTTGCTGGTTTATTTAAGCTCGGTAAATTTGTAAGACTTATCCCCCACCCTGTAATGATGGGTTTTGTAAACGGCTTAGCAATTGTAATCTTCTTGAGTCAATTGGGGATGTTTAAGCGTGTAATTGGTGGAGAAAAACAGTGGATTCAAGGTGTTGAATTATATACAATGCTCGGACTGGTAGGATTAACTATGGCTATCATGTGGCTCTTACCTAAAGTTTCTAAAGTCGTACCGGCTGCACTCGTAGGTATCATCGTAGTAGCGGGTATTGCTATTGGTGGTGGCCTGGATGTTAGCACAGTAGGTTCCTTTATCCGTGAAGGTGGCGGTGAAGGACTTAAGGGTGGACTACCTAGCTTCCAGTTTGAAATATTCAATGTTCTAGGAACCGTACAAGGTCACTGGGGCACGGTCATTTCAACCGCAGTATTACTCGCTGCAGTAGGGCTCATAGAGAGTTTAATGACCTTAAACCTAGTCGACGATCTCACGGAAACTAGAGGCTCTGGAAATAGAGAATGTATAGCCCAGGGCTCCGCGAACATCTTAAATGGTTTGTTTGGAGGAATGGGCGGCTGTGCAATGATCGGCCAGAGTATCATCAACGTGGACTCCGGAGGTCGTGGACGTCTGTCAGGACTAGTTGCAGCATTAGGGCTTTTATCCTTTATACTTTTTGGAGCGCCTCTGATTGAGCAAATACCTATTGCTGCATTAGTAGGCGTTATGTTCATGGTCGTCATAGGAACCTTCGCTTGGTCCAGCTTTCGTATCATTCGTAAGATACCTGTTGCAGACGCTATAGTTCTGATCACTGTAAGTGCTATAACTGTTTGGCAAGACCTTGCTATTGCTGTTATTGCCGGTGTTATCATGAGTGCCTTGAAGTTTGCTTGGGATAACGCGGTACGTATACGTGCTAGAAAATCAGTTAAGGAGAATGGAACAAAGGTGTATGAAATTTGGGGGCCACTATTTTTTGGCTCTACACAGTCATTTGCGGAGAAGTTCGATGTTAAACAAGATCCTGAAAATATTGAAATAGACTTTATAGAAAGTCGAGTAAGTGATCATTCTGGCATAGAAGCGCTAGAGCGCATCATGGACAAATACATTGATTTAGGAAAGTCTGTGACTCTAACCCACTTGAGTCCTGAATGTCAAGGGTTACTTAAAAAAGCAAATCCAAACTTCGAGAAGTATATCCAAAGCTCGATTGAGGATCCCCGTTATCACGTAGTTACAGATTTAATGGATACTGAGGCTATCTAAATACGAGTCTAAATCAAAAAAAATACCCCGTACAATGCGCTTTTTTTTTAATTTAAGTTTAAATGAAACAAGAGGCCATCATTAATTTTGTATAATTGAGTTCAAATACAAAAATGAAAATGAAAAAATTAATTCTATTTATCAGTCTTGCTTTTATGGGAGGTTGTGCAAACAAAGCATTAACTGAACAACAAGTTAAAGACTTCGTAATTGATCATTTGGAGAATCAAGTCAACTACGATGAAGCTCTTGAGGGCTTTCTTAATGGTGTTTCGGACAACGCTGTAACGTGGAGCAATCCTGTTTGGAAAAACACTCCTCGTGAGTTCAATAAAGAAGGTTGGACCGGTGAGGGTTTCTATGAAGATTCCCTAGTCGTTGAGGTTCATGATATATTAATAGCGGGAGATAACTCACATGTATTCGGAACTGCGAAATACTTCATAGGCGATGTTGTCACTGCCTACAGGAATTTTTCTGGGCTAGTTGGTCAAGAGAATGATCGTCTAGTTTGGAAGCGCTTCTTAGGAATTGATAACTCAAATTTAGCCAAGGGTTTTCTCTGGCCATCCAATAATATTGATGGCGGTCTTTCTCCGTACAACGATATGCGATTTGCAATGATGAATTTGAACAATCAAGAAGCATTGAGATTATCTGACTCACTGGTTGCAGCTGACCCCGAATGGGCAACAGCTCACTTGGGTCAACTTCACTCTTATTCGATGTCTGATAATGAAGATAAAATGAGCGAGACTCTAGAATTAGCCTTATCGAAATGTGATGGTGCCAGCACAGCAGAACAACATTTCATTAAGTCTTATATGGGCGACAAAGCGGAAGGAAGGCGTCATTTAGAATTGGCTATGATGCTCGCACCTGATGATCCGATGATTAGATGCTGGTATGCATGGGGAGAGAAAGACAATGACCTAGCCATAGAATTACTTCAACATGCTTGGGATAGACTTCCAGAAAACTCAGGTGTAAATAATATGATTGCCTATAAGTACATGAACAAAGGGGACATGGAAATGGCTGCTAAGCATTTAGAGATATATGCTCGCGTACATCCAGAACTTCCTAATGTATACGATACTTATGGTGACTACTATGTTAAACTAGGTGATATCGAAAAGGCGAAAGAGAGCTATATGAAAGCGTATGAGCTTGACAATAATTGGACAGCATCCAAGGAGAGATCTGAAGCTCTTTAGAAGTGCATGTTTTAACTTAATTAAAAAAAGGGCTCGTCTTATACGAGCCCTTTTTTTTGGTGACATTTGTATCTATTAAATGAAGCGTTTACGATCTATAACCCGTTGTGCCGTACCCTTCGCCATTTCCTGTTTGACAGAATTGACGTAAACTTTCCATATACTTTGCTGTGCTGAAGTTTTGATTACTATAAAAATCGCCATTATCGTCAAAACCTGTATGGGTATACCTTAATCTAGTTTTACCTTCATTCTCATCCAATTCAAAGGACATCATATGCCCCATCGCAGGTAGATTAGTATCTATACAATCCCATGATATCTTATTCTTTTCTGCGGACACCTCCACCTTCGTGGTAATAAACATCGTACCCCACTTAAACGTAAATGAGCCGTCCGTTTTCACGTTATCTTCAACATCAGAAGTATACCATTGACTTAATTTTCCAGCATCTGTAATGGCAGAAAAGACATCACTTAATGGTGCTTTGATATGTAATAAATGTTTTATTGTATGTTTCATTTCAATCTTGGTTTTAGTTCTCACTAAGTTAGTATAAGATTGTCTGTACAACAATGCCCCACGCTAACAGCATACACTAATTAATGAGTTAGTTTAGCAGTCTGATAATTAGGAGTCTCAACGAACCCTTAAGGACACGAAATAACATGACCAATAACGACATACTCAGACGCCTTCGTTACCTATTTAGCTTGAATGATCTTAAAATAATTGAGCTCTTTCAATTAACCAATTACGAGTTAAAAAAAACTGACGTAAATGATTGGTTCAAGCCCGAAGACGAAAAGTCTCACCTGATGATGCGTGACGTTGATCTTTCTATTCTGCTTAACGGAATTATTATCGACAGAAGGGGGAAAAGAGAGGGACCAGCACCGGAACCCGAAGATCCGCTGAGTAACAATATGATTCTTAGAAAAATAAAAATCGCCTTAGATTTTAAATCTGACGATATATTAGAACTCTTTGAGTCCATAGATAAGAAAATAAGCCCGCATGAACTCAGTGCGTTTTTCAGAAATCCTGAGCACAAATCTTACCGTTTTTGCAATGATCAATATTTGAGACATTTCCTCAAGGGATTGCAAACCAAATACTCAAATACCCTAGGTAAACTTCCTTTACCCGATAAAGACCAATAATCTTATGTCTATGGATTCAATCCTTCAAAAATTTCAGATCACTGCACTAAATCCTATGCAGGAGCAGGCTCATAAAACCATTACAGAACTTTCTGACATGGTTCTACTTTCACCTACTGGAACAGGTAAGACCCTTGCGTTCTTGTTGCCTCTAATAGCTCAATTAGATCCTACCTGTGATGAAATTCAAATTCTAATATTAGTTCCATCCAGAGAGTTGGCGCAACAGATTGAGCAAGTAGCGAGAAAAATGGGCTCTGGATTTAAAGTGAACTCTGTATATGGAGGGCGCGCCGGGGTTTTAGATAAGATTGACCTAAAACATAGACCTGCTATTCTAATAGGAACACCTGGTAGAGTTGCAGATAGATTTAGAAGAGATAATTTTTCTTTAGAACATATTAAGACGCTTGTTCTTGACGAATTCGACAAAAGCCTAGAGATTGGCTTTGAAAGAGAAATGATAGAGATCGTAGATGCGTTGCCAAATGTGCGTCAAAGAATCCTTACTTCAGCCACAAATAATGCGGGAGTACCAGGCTTTGTCGGGTTAAAAAAACCAGTATCCATTAATTTTCTCAAAAAGGAAGGTAGCAACCAACTTACCGTAAAAACCATGCTTTCTGCGGAAAATGATAAACTCAAAACATTACAGGAAGCTCTAGGGTTCTTAGAGGGCCAGCCCGGAATCGTTTTTTGTAATTTCAAAGACACCCTGCTAGAGGTAAGTGATTTTCTGTTTGACCACAATGTAGACCATGAGTGTTTTCATGGAGGCATGGAGCAGTTCGATAGAGAACGTGCACTGATAAAGTTTAGAAATGGAACTTGTCAACTCCTCTTGGCTACGGATTTAGCGGCTCGTGGTTTAGATATTCCTGAGATAAAATTCATTATTCACTTTGAGCTTCCTCACCACAGTAAAGAATTTACCCATAGAAACGGGCGTACCGCTCGAATGAACAGCGAAGGAGCTGCTTACATATTGCACAACAAAGGCGCCAGATTTCCCGAATTTATCCAAGATATATCTCCAAGGAAGTTGTCCATGGAAGACCTAAGGCATGCCGCACAGCTTAAGCCCGTTCAATGGTCTACTCTTTATGTAACGGGTGGAAGACGAGATAAGATATCTAAAGGTGATATCGCAGGTTTACTTATTAAGCAGGGACAGATCAATAATGACCAATTAGGTACCATAGAGCTACAACAAAACTGTGCTTATGTGGGTGTACATAAAGTTATAGCTCAAGAACTCATAGAGAAAACAAACAACAGTAAGCTTAAGAAAAAGAAGGTGAGAATAAGTCTCATCTAAAACTGACAAAACAAAACCTGCTCATGCAGAATCTAGAAGTAGTACATGAAAACAAGGGTTATATAGTCGTCAATAAAGCTGCTGGTCTCATCAGTGAGCGCAGTCCCTACGAAGAGAACACCGTTGAAGACCAAGTTTACGCACACTTACTTGAAGGCAATCGCAAGCCCTTTCTTGGCGTTATACATAGGCTGGATCGCGTGACAAGTGGCGTCTTAATATTTGCGAAGAAAAAGAGTATTCTCATTGAATTTAATGAGCTCTTTAGCAGCCGGAAAATTCAAAAGACCTACTTAGCAATTGTCAAAGAAAAGCCAAGGAAAGAGAAGGAAACCTTAGTGAATTTCCTGATGAAAAATACCAAAGAAAAACGAGCGGTTGTTGTAAAATCAAAGTCATCCGTTTCTCAAGAGTGTCGTCTGTCTTATGAGGTACTCGGTCAAAACGAATTTGGATATCTCCTAGAAGTAAAGCCGAAAACAGGTAGGTTTCATCAAATAAGGGTACAATTAGCTCACATAGGAATACCAGTTATAGGCGACGAAAAATACGGTTCGGATCAAGAATACCTTCCCCTATCGATAGGTCTTCACGCCTGGAAGTTATCGTATAAAAAAGACGAACAACAGGAATCCTATCAGGCTCCACTACCAAAGCATCCATACTGGGATTTTGGTGGGATAATTCAACCTGTAAATGAGAAGTGATGAAAAAAATTCTATTCCTAAGTGCCCTACTATTATCAAACCTCGCCTGCGCGCAGTCCATACCTCTTAACTCGCCGGAAGAATATAACCCGGAAGTTTTTGGTGGTATTGCACCTGCTAGTGAACGCGAAGAAATTTTAAATGTTATTGACCGTTTTATGATAGCGGTCAATACAAAAGATGCGCATATTTTTAATGAGATACTATTCGATGGTATTCAAAAAATTGTGACTAATATTCAGGAAGATGGTACCAGTATCCATACTGTGATTGACAACGATGCATCATTAGCGCGAAGACTTAATCCAATCCAGGGAGAAATTTATCAGGAAAGGTATTGGGATGCGCAAGTAACTACAGATGGACACATCGCTTCTGTGTGGGCACCCTACGATTTTTACCTCAACGGTAGTTTTTCCCATTGCGGTATAGATTTATTTTATTTGGTGAAAGAGCAAAGCACCTGGAAAATTGCACACTTCGGATATACCAGGAATAAAAATTGTTCATCGAAGTAGTAAAAAAATATTACCCGTTTTAACTCCTAGCAACAGAATAACAATTAGCTTAGGTTTTTCGATAAGAAGGTGCAAAATGTTGATACACAACTACATTGAAAACATTTGACATTATTTCTTGTTACGGTTTAGTAAAAAAGATAGTTCACGTTATTAGAATCAAGTAAGACTTATGAGAGCAACCATATCACTTGTTTACAGTAAACTCCTTTCTGACAAAACCCGCGAAAAAGTTGAGAAAAGTATATTGTACATTGCCCTGTTCAGCTTTTTCGTGCATCTCCTATTCATTTACTTGAAGAAGTTCGATCTATTCTTCACTACTTCTGAATCTGAGTTACTTGCGAGTCCTATATCTGCTATTTATACTCCGTTTTCATTCATCCTGATTTATGAGGTATATCTTCTTATTTACTTTTTACCCCGATCTTTCACCACGTACATTACCAAACAATATGAAATCATTACGTTAATCATTATTCGGAAATTGTTCAAAGACATATCGTCACTTGAACTGACAACAAACTGGTTCGAGAATAAAGGAGATCTTCAGTTCACCTATGACCTGATCGCATCGCTTATTCTTTTCTTTTTGATATTTCTATTCCAGAAACAAGGCAGCTTTAAACTGAATCATGACAACGATAGCAAATACAATATTCAAAGATTTGTAAACAATAAGCAATTCATTTCCATCATGCTCATACCGCTGTTTTTGGGTATGGCCATTTTCACCCTGATTAACTGGACCTCGGGAGTATCCCTATCAACGAGTACCATTCCTACCTTTGAAAGCATTAACAACCTCTTTTTCGATCAGTTTTTTACGGTATTAATATTGGTAGACGTAGTATTACTATTGGTATCCTTCTTCTACACTGACCAGTTTCATAAAATCATTAGAAACTCAGGCTTCATCATCTCCACTATTCTCATTAGAATGTCCTTTGGAGCGACCGGTTTGATTAGTACCATACTTATTGTCAGCGCTGCTCTCTTTGGACTGGCTATTTTGGTGATTCACAACAAATTTGAATTTGACATTGAATCAGATAATGAGTAAAAACAGATATCATTAAAAATAACATCAGCTAACGCGCTTTTCTACGGAGGATAACCCGAAACTTAGTTCTTCCAACTTACTGAGTGTTTAAATATTGTATTCGCTTCTAGACCGTCTTAAGGAAAGGAAAACCAAACCAACTAACAGATGAAAAAACTAACAGATTTTGAAATAGCTAGAAAGTTAGAGTCTTTGGAGGATTGGGATTTTTATGACAATGCGCTACACACAGATTTTGAATTTGATAATTTCAAGGATTGTATGTCCGCAATGAATAGAATTGCTTTTGAATGTGAAGCATTAAATCATCATCCTGAATGGACAAATATTTATAACACTCTAGATATAAAGCTGACAACGCACGACGCCAATGGCGTTACGTTACTCGATTTTAAACTCGCAAGTATTATAAATCAAATAGTAGAAGTTAAAGAAGACGAGCCTGAGGGTTAAGCAGATTTGTGATAACCACATTGTAAAACAAGGGATTCGCTTTGAAAAAGTTAACTCTATTAAATAACTAAATCAAATTATAACTACATGGAAGCGTTGGGAATTATGGGATTTATTTTTGGTTTAGCCGCATTAAGTCAAGTACGTGTACTAAAGAAAACTTTAGACGCGTTAAACAAAGACGTTGAAGAATTGAAAAAATAAAAAGTACTAATGCTGCATATCCAGCAAGTAATTGGACGCAGCGACATGAAATATCACTCATCTATTTAAGGAGTTTAGAAGTAAAGCAGCTGCATGTATAGGACTTATTAGGGCTGAGAGTTTGATCGATTAAAAACGTTAGCTTGCGGAAAATAAAAAATCTCAAATGAAAAAATTCGTAGCCGTAGTAATAGTCTTAGCAGCAATGTTTACGGGCTGTAAAAAGACCACTCCATACACAATGGAAGGTAAATGGACATATCCAGGAAATAGCCTGAATACAATGTACATCTACGAAAATGGTGTCCGATATACTTATTATTGTACAACTGGTAATTGTGATTCGCTGTATAATACTTTTCAAGCGGGAGATACAAACGCCCTACCAGGAACTAACAATTACACATTTGTTAATGACACACTTATAGTTGATTTGAATTTCGGAAATGAGTTAGTTAGTCCAGTTACATTTGAATGTAATGGTGGAAAAGCAAACTTTATAACACCTGGTTATAGTCTAGTCGAATTAGGTTCTGGTTGCAATTAACAGAAATTAAAACTACTTGATATTTAAAAGAAAAAGCCTCTTCTTCGGAAGGGGCTTTTTTATTTCCTTACAGCAAGTCGTAACGATATGAAAGTATCACTCACCTATTTAAGGGGTTAGAGGTGAGGCAGTTGGATGTTGAGGACTTACCTGAACTTTAATACACGTGGTCTTTGTGACAATAGTCAAGTAATCCCTACCATAGAATCATCAAATTTGGCACTCTATTAAATAAATACTTATATGAATTTTCGTGTAATTACACTTGGTATGTTACTTTTCACCTCGACTCTTTTAACAGGGTGTTATGAGTGGGGCGCACGAGCATATGACAGATTTCCCGAGACAACAGCCTTAGACAATACATATCATTATGAAGGGAAAGTTATTATCATAGGAGCGGGTGCTTCAGGGCTTGCTGCAGCAAGAATATTAGAACAAAATAATATTAACTATGAAATTTTTGAGGCTACAAATAATTACGGTGGTAGACTTCAAAAAGACACTCTCTTTGCAGATTTTCCAATTGATTTAGGTGCTGAATGGATTCACAATCAACCTGGAATATTAAATAAGTTAATTGGCTTACCCGGTGATTCTACCTCCGAAGAACTAATACCCTATAGATTAGAGAATGCTTATACCTGGGATGGCTCAAATTATGAGCAAACAGAGAAACAAGAGTTGGATGATTATTTTAATTTTTTTCCGGAGTACAAGTTTAAAAACTCTACCTGGTTCGATTATGTAAATAATAATTTTGCCAGTTATGTAAAACACAACATACGATTTAATACTCCTGTTTCAGAAATTGACTATTCCGGCGATCATGTGATTGTGACTGCTAAAAACGGTGAAGTGTATGTAGCAGATAAAATACTGTTAACTGTCTCTGTTGGTGTTTTACAATCCAACTCCATAAAATTTTCCCCCGAGATCAATAATAGAAGAGAAAGAGCCCTTAATCGAGTGGAGTTCCTTCCAGGCTTTAAACTTATCATGAAGTTTTCAGAGAAATTTTATCCAGAGGCCATAGATTTTAGCGCTTCCACAGGAGATCACGGTTATTATGATATGGCCTTCAAAAAGGAATCGCAAGATTTTATTCTAACATTACTTTCTACAGGAAAATCTCCAGAAGAATATTTTGAGGCTGAAACGGAAACGGAAATTGTTTCTTCTGCATTGATGGAATTAGATGAGATTTTTGAAGGTAAAGCATCAAGCACATATTTAGGAGAGTATATAATTCGTGACTGGGGTAATCACGAGTTCACATTAGGTACCTGGACTAACGCTGCAACGAACAAGAATTTTAACTTAAACGCATTAAACGAATCTTTGGACGGGAAGGTTTATTTTGCTGGAGAAATTAATGATCCTCATCATCAAATGGGAGTTCCAGGTGCGATTTTGTCAGGCTATCTATCCATAAACGAGCTTTTAACGGACTAATTAACAGACAGAGGCTTCTTAACTAATAGATAGGCATATTGCTATATTTGTAATATGAATAAAGCGTTAGTCAAAAAAAACATTTTCTCCTCGTCAATTAATTTAGACGACCCCAGTCTTGATGTTTTGATGCAGTCTGCGGAAATTAGAAAATCCCTCAAGGGGACAGCTCTTATTACCGAAGGAAAAAGAAGCGATTTTCTATATATTCTTGTTAGAGGTAGCGCAAAATCATATTATTACAAAGACGCAAAACAGATTTGTCTCTGGTTTGCGTTTGACAATGATTGTATTTCAACAATTAGCACCTATGAGCGTCAGATTTCGAATGAAACCGTGGAATTGTTAGAAGACTCTGAATTTATTCAGTTTAACATGGATCATGTTAAAGAACTATCTCATAACAATTTAGCAGTGAGTAACTTAATACTTACATTGATTAAAGAGCACGCACTTTTTTTGGAATATAAACTTAACGGGCTACAGTTTATGACAAGTGAAGAGCGTTATCACAAATTGGTACTGGACTTCCCTGAGATTTTACAGAAAGTTTCTCTAACCGATATTGCTTCTTACTTAGGTATTAGTAGAGAGACATTGAGTCGGATTAGAGCTTAAGTACCCTGTTTTTAGCACTTTGGGTATTTTGAAGTAATATCAATTACTGATAAAATCCTATTCTTCTCATTTTTGTACTTTTCCCGGATTCCACTTCAACTTCAAGTATATCACCTGTTTTGCAATCGCAAGCAAGGCAATTTATAGTTCCCACAGGAGCATATGTAACCTGAAATGATACGACCTCTATATTTTTACTTTCTAAATAGGACGTAACCCACTCTTCATAGATTTGAGGAGTTATAGTATCCAAAGGTGTATTGTAGTTCAACCAAGCATCTGAACAACCAGTCTCATCATAATAGAATATGTCTGAGGAAGTATCTTGTTCGCAAGCAGATAACATTATTAGAATCAATGATATTAGAGGGATAAGAAGAGACTCTTTCATAAGTAGTTACGTTATTCAACTAAATACAAACTTCGTGCCTTCAATGTCTTTGAAAAAACAGGCTATCTGCTCAAGCTACAGCAAGTAACGGGACACAGTGATATGTATGTATCACTCACGTATTTAAGGAGCTTAGAAATGAAGCCACTGATACCTTAGGTTTAGTACAAAAAAAGCACCTACTCTTTTGAAGTAAGTGCTTTAGTCTTGTGACCGAGATAGGAGTCGAACCTATAACCGCTTGATTCGTAGTCAAGTACTCTATCCAGTTGAGCTACACGGCCAACATTTCCCTTACGGGAGTGCAAATATAGAAGAAAAGCCACTCGTTATACAAGGGTTAAGGCTTTTTTAAATGATTATTTTGAGCTTAGCTGGGCCCTTAATATCGGATCGTTATCTCCAACTCTCTATTGGATTTCAACAGTGAGGCCAACATCAGACATCAGGCGAGCCTTAGATTCTAATTTCTCAAATGAACCAGATAAGACCTGACACTTTCCCTTGTAATGAGTGATCCAAGCGCACTGCTCAGCCTGATCCTCGGAATGCTCGCAAACAGAGCAGAGTACATCTATCACAAAATCGAAGGAATTCTCTTCGTCATTGAATAATATCAAGGAATGCTCCTTCTCAAGCACGGTCTGAGACTCCCTTAAAATCTTTTCCTTTGTATCCATGCCTCAAAAGTATTACATATAAGTAGCAATTCTGTGTGTAGCCCCGGTAGTTTTAACCAATGAGTATTAATACTATGATTATTTATTCTACCGCTATTCTTCTATGCCAAACCTGCGTTTGAGTAGCATTACCTTCCCTTTACCGGCGAGATTATACGTGAAAGCCGCCTGTTCTTTTTTAGCGGCAACGCTTCGATCTTTAGATTTTGTTGCGAGAATGGCATCATTAAAAGCATCATCACTGCTTCGAATACTCATGACTATTCCTTTAAAGCTCATATAAATATAATCCGTCCCGTTGTCTAAATAAATAATAAACTCGCTACCCCTGCGGCGTTCCTTAAACTCTATTAGCCCATTTACTTTCGCAAATACAGGTACGTTGTAGATGTTTTGAATTATCGCATCTCCCTCACCAATAAAGCTTTTGTACCGACTGCTGTACTCAAGCTCAACGGAGCTTAGCACAAGACTCTTGCGCATGTCTTTCGGGAATTTACCCTCCACTTCGTGGGTGGCAATATCCTCTAAAAACTTACCTCCACCCTTTTGGCCCATTAACGCATAAATACCTTGACTATATGCTTCATCATCGGATCTCGAGGAACCACTTCCGTCCGCGAATAACTGAGCCACAGCTTCCCATGCGTCTTTATCCAATGGAGCGTCTATGGTCCATACTGCATCTATTGAGATGTCATCCTTATTTAGATCATGACGTACAGCACCTCCCATAGTAGTGGTTACTGCACCTGATTTCTCAAGCACATTTATTTTACCCGTTCCGTACAATTCGCAATCATCGTTATGGAACACCAAGTAGGGATCTGGCAACGTAAAATCTCTCAATTTGTCAACGGTAGTAATCACATAACCATTTTCTTCATGGTCAAAGAATAGCACACCATTAGCCGAGAGCATTTCTATATCAGCACGATCTGCATACTTAGAGAGAAAATTGCTATGTCCCCCTAAGCTATCCTGAGAGATATAGATACCGTTAAAAGTGTTGTCACGTAGCTTCGTTGGATCGTTCTCTGGTAGCTCAATTACGATGTCAGTCGGATCAATGAAACTGGCTATATCATACCACGTCGTCTGTAAATTTCTACACTCATTTTGAATAAGAATAGAACCTTGAAAGAACATAGGTTTTTGATCAGCAATCAGCTTTACGGCGCCTTTGTATCCGAAGTATGGACTTAAGAAAAAATCATCTTTCTCCTCCAGTGTCGCCATGCCAATAGTAGTTCCAGTGGTATCTGGCTTAATACTTTTGAATTTAATTGGCCATGTACTTCCTTCTTCATCGAGATAGTCATACATCCCTATAGCAGAGTAGTTGTATTTACCGCGAATGCGTGTAGTAGCATCGTAAAAAGCATGAAGCTTACTATACCTATTAGCCTGAATAACAGAGCGCTCTAGAGGATCCATATCTGCGTTCATGCGGATCACAACATATCCGCTATCAGGTAGTACACGCGAATCTGCTACTTCGATTTCCGACACCTCAAACGCCTCAAGAACACTTTGTGCTAGCGAAAATCTTGCGTATTCAGCGGTGAAGTCTAGACTGTCCTGAAGCGGGTGCGTACTTACCATATAAGCATCACCTTCAGTATTGTGCTTGATATCTACTGTTGATTTTTTCATGTCCCAAAGTGCATGGTCCATATAGGCTAAGTATTGGTTGGCCGGAAACTCTATGGTACTGTAGGTATCAATTTTATCAAAGATTCCTTCCTGCTTGTCAAAGTCTACCTCAGCAGTTGAACTTAGCATCTGAAAGGCCCATTGCTCGTCAGAAAGACTTGTCTTTACCCTGAAATCTTGATCGGAAGAGACAAAGGAACGGTGAAAGAATTGGTACCCTTCCTCTACACTGTTGTGTTTTGCGGTCGAATAACGCAACTCCCCGGTCCCAAAGAGTCCTTGCATACCATATGTTAATTCACCCTCAGCAATGACATTTTCCGCGCCGTACATATCAAACGGCACTTTTCTACTGCGCGCTTTAATGACATTAGAATAGGGAAGCCAATTGAAGGGGTTGTCCATTCCCGATGAAGATGGATAACCATTCTCCTGCGTATTTTCAGTAATCACAAACGTGCTCGCCCTTCCCGAAGCTTCGTCTGGAAAGAACAAGATATCAGGACTGGTAACCCTACTTTGTAAATAGTTAATGACACCATTTGCATGTAACCCCTGGTTTGACAGGTCCAAGATCCCTGTGTAGCTTCCCTTATTTTTATAGGTTGGTGCACCAGGCATGGTCGTAGAAAACCCAAGGGAGTAATCTGGCATCACACTTAATGGCTGTCTAAAAACAGGAAAGATATCTGCACTATGGAAGGTTGCATCAAATAAAATACCGTCCGTAGTCGTATTATCTAAAGAGTCTATGGTAAAAGGCTCTAAGGCCATGTAAAATCTGGACCTGTCGTAAACTCCATCGTGAATTTTACGATCATCATAATACACATAGGAATTATTCAACGCCTCGAAAATTGGATACTCAGGGTAATATTTACGTGACGATTTATTATCAGGCATATCTATACTCAACTGGCCCTGTAGATCCTGTAGCACCGTCTGTACATCTACTAGGGCTGCACGTTCACCCGGGGTAGGATTAAACTCCTTCACCTTGAAACGCATGGAGTCAATCTTAGGCATATCTACCTTAAACGAAGTGTAATCGAACGTATGATTTTCACCCCAATAACTGAACAAACCAGCATTGATACGTCCGTCAAACTTGAAATCCATTCCTTTTTGAACCGTGATTTTTCCACCACGCGGGAATAGATTAACCTGTTGAGAATCACTTACGGCTATGCGTGAAATTCCCGCAATATCCATTTCATAATTTAATAAGCTTACTTGGGCATTATTGCCTTGAGGAATACGGGAAACGAACTGGATCACGTCATAATCTCGCTCACCCTGCCAGTTCTTAAGGTATTCAAAAAGTCTGTCTGTCAATGTAATCGTCTGTGTATCCACATCAAAATCGACAAATCCCTGTATGGCCATCTCAAATAGAAAACGTTCACCTTGCTCCTTAGGCATTCGGAGGGCATATGTAAGCTCACTTAATGGCATATCCTGATATGCATAAGAGTAGGCCGCATCACGTAACTCAATCAAGGGATGTATACGTTGTAAACCAGCTATTTGCTCCATTCTGGTAATTCGGAAATATTGACGACTTTCAAATACGGCTGCCTGCTCAGATCCTAAATTTAAGTTACGGAAATTCAATAAGGGTGTATTTTGATTCCAAACCAATTGGTCTACATTAATATCCATTGCATGGTAAGAATCCGTAAAAGAAGAAAGGCCTAAACCTGTTTCATATCTTATTATCCGTACTTGACCCATACGAGGATCATAACGCATTTCACAGTACGGATGAAAAATACTGTCTTTACCTAAATGGGCAGTAACCTCTACCCTCTTTGACGAAAGCAAGCTATCCTTAAAAGCAAATCTTCCACTTTTCAAGGTAATTATCGTGTCGCCTTTATAAGTAAACTGTACCCTAGCCATTGCGCTATCCGGAGCAAGTCCGTAAAACTGAGATCCCACAACACCTAAGCCCCCTCTAAAATGGACTTCGGGGTAGACATTAGGTAAAAGGAAGTTGTTTTTATAGCTCGAGAATCTGGGGTATTGCGCGTTTTTTGCAGCACGTGCGCTTAATCTTTCCTCAAAGAATCCAACTATGGGTGCGGAATAGAGTTCTGGTGCAAATAAGATTGCTGTATCCGCCCTGAAATAGCCTTGATTCACATCGAGCTCCCACGCATTCAGTTCTGCATAAAGTTCATCTTCGGGCATACCAACCCTACCCCAAAACACAGTACCTCCTTGGGCTTTTAAGACGGCTTGCTCCGGGAAAAATCGTGCTGATGTAGTCATGATTATGGTACTATCTGACTTATAGATACCTATAATATCACCTTCATCAATGGTAAAGACTGGTTGGCTATCTTCGAAATTCAAAGACCACAAACTATAGGGTGCCTTCCATACAAGTCCACTATTCTCGGCAAAATAATGCTTGACCTCATTGAGGTATAATTGATGAATATAAACTTTGACCTTAGAGATAGGATTGCCTTTAGCATATCCATTTAAGTGCTGAATCAAACTACCTAAAGTCAAGTATTCCTCGTTTTCGCTAACGAATGATATCAGTCTAAAGAGTTCTTCCCAATGACTTGGGTCAGAAATTCTTTTACGAATTAGATGATTGCTAAGGGCCAACCAATGCTCTTCTGAATCAGTATCTACTGCGAACTGTATAGCCGGTAAGAGAGAATCTTGAAATAATGTTTTTTGCTCTTTATCAAGCTCTATAAGCTGGATGAATTCCTCTGAAAAAAAATCAATGGAAGAGAATCGGGTTACCTTTTGCCCAAGCACAGGCAGCGATAATAACAATGCCAAAAGCAACCCTATTCTCTTCATATTACTTGGTCATTTTAATACTGCGCCATTGTTCGCGCGATTTAACCCCCTCGTAAGTTAATCCAGCTAATTCAGCAGCCCCACGTAAAGCAGGTATATTCTCCTCATAAAATCCACTAAAAAAAATGGTTCCACCGGAAGATAACGCAGAAGCATAGCTATTCATGTCAGCTAACAAGACATTTAGATTAATATTAGCGCATATGACTTGATAAGTATCCTTTAATGCGCCCGCACCACCCACTTCGGCAGTCATTACTACCTCATTGCGTCGGGCATTCTCTAACGTGTTTTCTATGCACCAAGTATCTATATCAATTCCATGTATCTCAGCGGCACCACGCATACCTGCGAGAATGCCTAAAATACCTGTACCACAACCCATATCAAGTACTTTAAGTCCATCTGTGGATGTTTCCAAAAGCCATTGAATCATCATATAGGTGGTTTGATGGTGACCCGTTCCAAACGACATCTTTGGTTCAATAAGCATAGGATATAGATACCCTGTTTTATTCTCGTGAAATGGTGCTCTGATATAGACGACGCCGTCTACATCAATGGGGTCGAAGTTTTTCTCCCATTCTGCGTTCCAGTTTACCTGCTCAATTTCTTTCACGCTATAGGTACATAAAGCACCTTCCCAAACTAGAGCCTCATCCACAGTAATTTTAGAATAGTCTTCCTTAACGATATATGCATGGAAGCCACCTTCAGTTTCTGAAAAGCTTTCAAACCCCACTGCGCCAAGTTGTGCAATGAATAAATCACGGAAAGGCTCTATGGGAGAAACCGTCGCTGCTATTTCAATGTAAATGGGAGTCTCTGACATTATGCCTTCGTTCTAGCTTCTATAATCGCTGCAAAATCAGAGACATTCAACGAAGCTCCACCGATCAATCCGCCATCAATATCTGCCTTCGCAAAAAGTTCTGATGCATTGCCTGGTTTGCACGAACCACCGTATAAAATAGTCACGTTATCTGCCGTTTGTGTATCAAATCTCTCTGACAACCAACTGCGTATTCCAGCGTGAACGTCCTGAGCTTGCTCTGGGGACGCCGTCTCTCCTGTACCTATCGCCCATACTGGCTCGTAAGCAAGAATAATATTGTCCATGTCTTCAGAAATAAATCCCTCTAGACCTGCAGCACATTGGCCCAAAATAACCTCCATGAATTTACCACTTTGACGCTCTTCAAGGGTTTCACCCACACAGTAAATAGCAGCCAATTCGTTATTTAATGCCTGACTAATCTTTGCTTTACAAGCCTCATTAGTTTCACTAAAATACTGACGGCGTTCACTATGCCCTATGATAATTGCATCTATATCTAGCGAAGCAAGCATTGGAGCACTAACCTCACCGGTGTATGCGCCATTTTCCTGTTCATGACAATTCTGTGCAGCCACTGCGATAAATGCATTATCCACCAACGATTCTACAACATCACTCAAATACAAAGAAGGTGGCGTAATAATGACTCCAGTTTCACCAACTAGCTCTTCCGTTAAGACAGACTTTAATCCCTCTACCAATTCCATAGCTTCATGGAAGGTGGTATTCATTTTCCAGTTTCCGGCAACAATTCTTCTTCTCATTTCCTTTTATGTTTGTTAAAAATCTATTCTAAAATAATTCAGACCTTACCCGAGGATCGAGCCAAGCGTAAAGCACGTCCACGAGGGTAGTGAGTAGGACAAAAATGAACGCTATGACCAGCACACACCCCATGGTTATAGGCAAATCTCGGGTATTTAAGGCTTCTACCAATAGTTTTCCCATCCCATTCCAACCAAAAATAATTTCCACAAACACCGCTCCAGCAAGTAGAGAAGCAAACCAACCTGAAATGGTGGTAATGATGGGGTTAGAAGCTACAGGTAAGATGTGTCTTAAAAGTACTTTTCGCTCCGGTAATCCCTTTGCCCTTGCCGTCCGAACAAAATCCTTTGCACTAACCTCAAGAATACTTTTTCGCGTTAATTGTACAATCACACCAACCGGACGAATACCTAAAGTAAGGGCTGGTAAAATAAGATTCTTAAGACTCAGAAACTGTTCTCCTGTATAATCGTCCACGGTAAACAGAGAACCTGTTAAGTTCAATCCCGTATATGGACCCAATAAAAACGCAAAAATCCAAGCAAACAGCACCGCTGTGAAAAATGATGGAAGACTCATGCCAATCGAGCTCGTGGCTAAAAGAAAACCATCCAATTTAGTGCCTTCATGATACGCCGCCATGGTACCTAGAAACATCCCTATCAAAACAGCAAAAGTTATAGATACTGCTGCTAGTAGAGCGGTATTCGGGAATGTACTTGAAATTAATTGCCCCACACGCTGGCCCTGACGCTGGTAACTTTCTCCAAGATCTGGAGTTTTCAATCGGAGGCCATCTTGCCATCCTATGGGGGAAATACGGTGCAGATAATTTACATATTGAATAGGTACAGGTTGGTCTAAACCATACTTTGCACGAACCGCCGCAAGCGCTTCAGGATCCTCGCGTTTTCCAAGCATCATCTGAGCGCTATCGCCCGGTAATATTGTAAACAGAAAGAATATTAGGGTAGCCACTCCCCAGAGGGTGAGAAGGCCTAATCCTGTTTTCTGAAGTGCAAATCGAATCAATGTGGGCTATCGTTATAGTGGTATTTATGAGCTACAACACCCTTTTTAAGTACCACCCAACCAGGGTTAGATCTTACCATAGTCTTAAGAGTGGTCTCATCTGTAAATGCAAATGGCGCATCTTCAGGAAGCCCTAGAGCATGTAACTCTTCCGGCATAGAAGCCGACATCACTACATAAGGAATTCCTGATACTGACAGGTCATTAACCGTAGGTAAAACGTTAGCCCAACCTTTTTCATTGGTTTTAGCTCGGTTATATGCAACTAACAACCACACCTCGTCTAGATTCAAAATACTATCCGTCCAATCGCCATAATCACTCATTATACTAAAGTCATGTACTGGAGGTTCATAGCCATCACTCACTTTTGTAGTCCTAGATAGCTCAGCAAGTATGGTCCAATCCGTCTTTTCCCACCATTTTTGATCTATATAGGTTTTAGAAGTTATTTCCTGGCGATCCCCTGCAGCATTCTCCATGGTATAGACCACCTCGTACTGAGGAGGCTCTAGGCCAAGTTCCTCAGCAGGCTTCATTCCTTCTGCGATACTCAATCCCTCTGCGTAGGGACGAAAGTCTTCTACGGGTAAGTGGTTGATTACATGATAACTAAACCAAGCGCAAAAAATGGGTATGGCTAAAAGATTGATTTGTACCAATACCTTGGGCCAACCACTGAAAATTCGACTTTCACCCCACCATAAGACCAAAATTAATGCAGAGAGAATAACGTCTTTATAAAAGCTCTCCCATGGCTTGAGGGGTATTGCATCACCAAAGCAACCGCAATCGGTCACTTGGTTAAAATATGCGCTCCAAAAAGTTAAAAAGGTGAAGAAAGCAATCATTGCGCTCAGTAGTATCAATACCCACCTTGTCCATAGACCCAAAAGTAATGCTGCACCTAATAAAACTTCAATGACCACCAAAAGGATTGCCAAAGGCAAAGCCAGTGGTTCTAAAAAAGGTAGGTTCAATACTTCCGAACTAAAGTACTCTTCGAGCTTAAAACTAAAACCTACAGGATCGTTCATCTTGACCAGGCCAGAAAATATAAACAGCGCTCCGACAATGAACTGAGTAAGTCTAGTTAAAAATGACTTGATCATAAGATAATTTTATTAATGGGATTTTTCCATAAACATGATTAGCGCAAATACGCTATAGTTCACCATATCTAAATAGTTGGCTTCCAGTCCTTCGCTTACTAAGGTCTTTCCCTGATTGTCCTCAATCTGCTTTACACGTAAGAGTTTTTGAATAATCAAATCAGTAAAACTTGAAACACGCATATCCCTCCAAGCTTCTCCATAGTCGTGATTTTTACGCAACATGAGCTCTTTAGCTTCCTCCGCCTTCTCGAGATAGGCATCACTGGCTTGTGTCCAATCCATATCTGGCTGTTCAACGACACCCCTTTCGAGCTGAATGAGTGCCATAATACTGTAATTAAGTATACCTATAAACTCTCCTTCTAAGGGATCATCAACAAGTTGAGCTCCTTTTTGCTCAATACTTCTTAGCCGTTGTGCTTTGATAAATATCTGGTCGGTAAGAGACGGCAGACGTAAAATACGCCATGCAGTTCCGTAGTCTTTTCCTTTTTTCTCAAAGAGGCCGTGACATTTAGATAGTACGGCATCGAATTGGTCAGCTGTATTCATTTGTTAGCTTTGCTTCTATAACGAAGATACGGAGACAATGCCTGAGTTTTTACTGAAGGTCCAAGGGACAATTCACACCTTATCCACACCCTGGGTGATGGGAATATTGAATATCACACCAGACTCCTTTTTTGCTGGGAGCCGATTCTCTGCCCCGGATGACGCGGCCCGCGAGGCTAAAGCCATGCTTAAAGAAGGTGCTAAAATTATAGATATTGGTGCCTACTCGTCGCGGCCAGGTGCTAACGTTGTAACAGAAAAAGAAGAATGGGACCGACTAAAAGAGGTCATTCCCGCCGTTGCACAGGTCATTACAGAATTTCCAAATACATTCATTTCAGTAGACACTTTCCGTTCCGCGATTGCCGACAAGGCTTTAACTGCAGGTGCCCACATGATTAATGACATTAGTGGAGGAAATTTAGATCCGCAGATCTATGCGACCGCCGCACAACACGAATGCCCTTACATTTTAATGCACATGCAGGGAACCCCTGCTAACATGCAAGAAAACCCGAGTTATCAGAACGTGACAATGGACATCGTTAAATTCTTCAGTGAGAAATTGCCAGTGATTCACGAGTTGGGTGTTCATGACACCATCATTGATGTAGGATTTGGTTTCGGAAAAACACTTGAGGATAACTTCCAGTTACTGCGTGAACTCAAAGCATTTCAACTTCTAGGTCGTCCGATTCTAACCGGTATATCAAGACAAAGCATGGTTTATAAGCCTTTAGGGAGTAGCGCAGCGCAAAGTGTGAATGGAACCACGGCATTGCACATGGCAGCACTTCAAGGAGGAACGCAGATACTGCGCGTACATGACGTGAAAGAAGCCATAGAAACTATTACCTTGTTTACTCATTTAATGCCGCAAGGCACAGATCATCTACTGCCTATATGGGAGCGCTAAACTTTGGGATACTTGATGCCTTAGACATTCTGATTGCAGCCTTTTTGCTCTATCAGATTTATCGATTGCTACGCGGTACTTCTGCGATACGAATTCTATTAGGAATGGTCGCTATATACCTATTATACAGCTTAGTTCAACTCCTGGAAATGCGTCTGCTTAGTGAGATTCTAGGTTCATTTATGGGGGCTGGCCTCATTATCTTAATCATCGTATTTCAACAAGAGATCCGTAAATTTCTGCTCGTGATTGGGTCTGCGACCTTTTCCAGAAGAAAAGGAATACGCAACATGCTGAACATGAGTACAACGGAGGGAACAGACAAGCGCACAATTGACGCGATTGTTGGAGCTGCCGCAGCGTTTGCAGAAGATAAAGTAGGTGCATTGATTGTTATTGAGCGGAAAGATCCCTTAGGGAGTTTTGCTGGGACAGGACACCATATAAATGGTGCACTGAGTCGCATACTATTGGAAAGTATCTTCTTTAAAAATGCACCCTTACATGATGGTGCTACGATTGTTTCTAAAAATAAAGTTATTGCTGCCGGTGCCGTGCTACCCTTAAGCGAAAGCAGTGATTTACCTTCGAAGTTTGGGCTTCGTCATCGTGCGGCGGCTGGTATTTCGGAACGCACAGATGCACTCGCTCTAGCCGTTTCAGAGGAAAACGGGAAAATTCATGTCTTCTATGAAGGTGAATTCGAGCTGGTAAGTCAAGAAGAATTGAGCGCTAAAATGGCCCAATTAATTCAGGGCTAAATCAGCCCCACTTCAATACCAGTTTCTCTAATTCCTGAATAACGAAGAATACCCAATCAAAAATCTGATTGGCCCATAGCACCGCTACATTAGGCATAGCGTCACCCAGGAGTATAAACGGAACACTCATCCATATCCCAACTGTTAGCAACGGAACAGCTACCAGGTTCCCCACCAAAAAGTAAGGGCTCGCACCTCCAAAATGATGTTGTACTATAGGTAACGTTGCCGACCACGCAGCCAATGATATTTGAATAGGTAATAAAAGTCTATCCAACCACTTTGATGTTGACCTAGCGGTAGAAAAATCCACCGTAAAGTGCTCCAAAGAAGATCCTTTCAACGCAATAAGTATAGCGAATACTGCCGCATAGCTGAGCTGAAAACTTAAGCTATGTGGAGCTGTGGGATCCACGAAATAATGGCCCAAAGCGACCACCATGGGCCAATGTAATGAGGGTATGTTATCCTTGCGCAGGGACGAATATCTGGCCAAGCCAAAACTCCAAACCGCTCGTACAACGGAACTTCCTGCTCCTACGGTAAAGGAGTAGACCAAGAGAAACGAAAATTGAAGAAAAAGACCCAATCGAAATGACCAATAACCACGCATCCAACCGAATAATGGCCGCATTAGTAGTACCCAAAACCCTATATGAAAGCCACTAACCGCAAGCATATGACTCATGCCTAAATGTCGAAAAGTAGAGGCCGTTTCAGTGGATATATTTGATTTATCCCCCCTGAAAATAGCTGTTAAAAATCCATGGTAGGGTCCACTTGAAAACCGGTCAATTCTCACCTGTAAAAAACTGCCGAATAGTTGCCCAGCATATTCTAAAAACTCAGGTGTTTTTATAGGATAATAATAACGCCATGTTTCGAATTTCGGCAAGACATATAGCAGCACTGATGCCAGCAGTAGAATACGGAAGTCATTCCAAACTTTACGCTGCATCCTGGGCCAAAATAAAAAGACCAAGACCCATGATACATCGATAGTATATTGGTCATTCAGGGCAAAGCCAATACAAAGGATGAATAGGGGTTGTAGGACCATCTATTAAAACTGGTCCTTAGAAAGGAACACCGCAAGTAATGTGAATAACTAGAGTTTATCAACTACAGTATAGGAGAGGTCCTTGAAATAAAAATCTAAAATCTCTTTCCATGTAAAGCCTGAGGAGCCCATGTGCATGGCGCCCTGTTGTGACATACCCACCCCGTGTCCAAACCCGTAGCCCTTAACAACTACAGTGTCACCTTCTAACAAGGGATGAACAAAACCACTCTTCCATTTAAAGTGGCGACGTACTGTTTCCAATTTAAAGGACTTTTCATTAATCTGCCAATGTGAGGACCTAGCGGGGGGTATGGATTCAAAATAGGCACTCCACTCTTCAGCGACCATGGAAACACCTTGTGTATCCCAATACGCGGACCAATCGGAAAGTGAGGTACGGTGCTGCCATTGATAGCGACTCCCTTTCGTAGAAAACGGGTCTAATACAGCGCGACAATAAGGCAATTCTTTAGACCACACCAAATGTGGCAGCGTAGTCATTCCTCCAGAATTAGAATGATAAAAGCCTACAATAGGCTTACTATTATGAGTAGCAATTGAATCTTTTGTGGCCAACACAGCTGATTGAATAATGGTTGCATTTTTCCCATGAGGTACACCCTTAAATGCTTGAGAACTTTGATCGTCTTTGACATGATACCCCTCTTTGGCATGTTTACTCAAGTTTGTTAATAACCACGTTCTTGAAAGAACCGCTTGGGCCTGATGGTATGCTGGCTCAGGGGACAATCCACCTTCCGCTTCAACCACGCCAGCGATATAATTAGAGATTGGAACTTTTACTATAGCTTCCAAATAAATAAGAAAAGGACGAATGGTTAATTGACCCATATAAGGGCGCTCCCTAGTCCATTTTTTACCATGCATAACGCGCATTACGATGGTGTCATTCGAAGAAATAATAATAGAATCACAAGCGGCCCTATTCAATCTTAAATCACCCCTAAACGTATAAAGTGGATGTACATCGTCTACCCCATACTCCATAGAAAAAATACTGTCAGGGGTATAGGCGACCAACGTATATGAGCCACTTTTCACCTTGACCTGAGCCCGACCATATTCCTGCTCAGCAAAAGTCAAGATGCGAGGTCCAGACTTGTAGGCCTTTGTAGATTGCCCATGAGCAATCAGTTGCAATAACAGTGCGAATAATATACCGGTTAGCTTCATCAAGACGAAAGTACAAGTTCTGAAATAAGACCAACGGCATCCTGCTCTAAGGTCTGTGCTCCAAGCATCGCATCCAAGCGACTATATTGGTCCAACTGGTCTTCACCACGCTCAATAATGAGTTTCTTTAACGCATATACACTGACTTGCTCTTGTAATAGCTCTGGGACAGCCTCCCGATCCAAAATAAGGTTCGGTAAGGAGAAAAACGGCACTTTCACGAATCTTCTAGCGATAGCTAAAGAGATCGGATTAGCCTTATAAACCACTGCTTGAGGAATTCCCAACAATGCTATTTCGAGAGAAGCCGTGCCACTGCATGTGAGTGCAAAGCATGCCGATGTGGCTACCTCTAATAATGGAGCATCTATTACCTCGATGTTTTCAGGTACTGATAAATTAGGCCAAGATGCGACTACGGATGCAGCTCGAACTACTTTAAATCGATACGCTGGAAGCGCAACTGCCAAATCATAGAAGACCGGTAACAATCTTTGTATCTCTTGACTTCTTGACCCTGGCAACAGCACAATTTCCTTAGAATCTGGAGCATACCCCGTTTTACCAGCGTAATCCTCAGCCAAGGGATTGCCCACATAATGCAACTCATGACCTTTTGCCGCATACCAAGACTCTTCAAAAGGCAAAATGCTTAAAATAAGATCTGTTGAAGCGGTGAGTTTCTTTAATCTTCCTTGTTTCCAAGCCCATACCTTAGGCGGGATAAAGTAGACCACCTTCATTCCTTGGACCTTAGCCCATTGTGCTATTCGAAGATTAAACCCTGGAAAGTCCACAAGAATCAACACATCTGGCTCAAATTCCGCAATATCTAGCTTTACCTGGCGAAACTGCTCGCGGATGACACGTGCCTTTAGAACAACTTCTACGAAGCCCATAATAGGGTTCGCAGGAAGATTAAAGCGGAGCTCCACTCCTTCTTTTTGCATATGAACACCTCCCCAACCTGAATGAACTGTTTTAGGATGTACTTTTTGAATAGCTTGAACTAAAGATGCCGCTTGGACATCTCCGGAGGGTTCACCTGCTATCCAGAAAATTCGCATTAATTTAAGATGAATTGAAAGTAAATAACACCCGCAACACTTGGCAAACAAGAGAGCATAATACCTCTTGCTACGCGGTCTTTATCAAAGTTTAATGCCGTAAAAAATAATACTGCGTTGATTACTATCCCAAAAGTGATGGCACGCATAACAATTAATCTCCAAGCTGGATTGGTCACATCGCCCACTTCTCTTAACACCGGATAAGTTTCCATTGCCACCGCGAGGGAAAACAACGGAGCACCAATGCCCACAAGAAATCCTGCGATATAATCTATTAATCTATTTTTTTTTCTCAAAATCCCATTGATTAAGTGTTGCTATAGCTTGATGCGCCGTTAAATCTACCGTTATAGGTACTACACTGATATAGCCTTGCTCTAGCGCAGAAATATCAGTATCATCACCGTGGTCATAATTTTCAAATTTTCCCGTTAACCAATAATATGGACGACCAAAGGGATCAATACGAGCGTCAAACTCTTCTACCCAATTTCCAATGGCCATTCTACAAACACGAACACCTCTATAAGGCGCTTTTGCAGCCTCTGGAATATTTACATTCAAACAAATCCCTTGGGGCATACCGTTGGACATCACCTGTTGTATGATGGTTCGTATGTGTTTTCGTCCTGCTTCGAAAGACGCCTCCCATGAAAACTCGCACAAACTAAAACCAATGGCAGGAATACGCTCTAACGCTCCCTCAACAGCAGCGCTCATTGTGCCAGAATAAATGACATTAACTGAAGCATTAGAACCATGGTTAATGCCACTAAGAATTAAATCAGGTTTTCGCGGAAGTATTTTATTCACTGCCAACTTCACACAATCTGCTGGTGTTCCACTGACCTTGAATTCCTTTTGAGGACCTTCTGAGTGTACTTCCGTGCAACGCAAGCTAACATCTAAAGAGATTGCATGTCCCTTACCACTTTGTGGCCCATCAGGTGCCACGACCCATACTTCACCAAACTCATTTGCTATTTCTATCAAGAAACGAATCCCAGGTGCGACAATACTGTCATCATTGGTTACTAGAATTAGAGGCTTTTCTGTCATGTTATTGCGACGTTTCTGTCAAAGTTACGGACCGAATGGTCATAGGCATACATTTTGTTCCTTTGTTTAACGACAACTTTATAACAAGCTTATGTTTCTACTGATCATTGTTTTCATCATAACTGGCCTAGTGGTCCAGAAGAGATTGAAATCTAAATTCAAAAAATACAGCAAGGAGGCCCTTTCAAACGGATTATCCGGAGCGGAAATCGCTGAAAAAATGCTAAACGATCATGGTATCCATGACGTACGCATTGAAAGTGTCGCAGGAAAGCTTACTGACCACTATAATCCGGCAAATAAAACCGTCAACCTAAGTCCTGAAGTATATGGGGGCAGAAGTGTTTCTGCGGCGGCAGTCGCAGCACATGAGGTAGGTCATGCCGTACAGCATGCCACTGGATATAAATGGCTAGAAATGCGTTCACAATTGGTGCCTGTTGCTCAGTTAAGCGGAAAAATCATGAACATCGTTCTATGGTCCATGATTCTAGGTATGAGCATCTTGAAGATTTTCGAAATGAATACGGTTATTTGGGTCTTGATTGCTGCGCAAGCAGTAATAACCGTAGTATCTGTTGTTACACTACCCGTTGAATATGATGCCTCGAACCGGGCACTCATCTGGTTAACTACCTCTGGAACTGTTACCACGTCAGAACATGACAAAGCAAAAGACGCACTCACCTGGGCAGCCCGCACTTACTTAGTGGCAGCATTAGCATCTTTAACACAACTAGCATACTACTTCTCGCTTTTACGGGATTAACAATAGCCTGGTCATCTGAGAAAGCAGAAATTCTGAACTAAAAAAAACCCGTGCGAAAAGCACGGGTTTTTTTTTAGTTCATAGAAAGAGAAATTTACTTCTCTACCTTGTACCCTAAGGACTGTAAGTATGCGATTTTTTCATCTACAAAGGATTGCTGGCGAGAAGTGATTTCTTTTTCAATAGACCTCTTTAACCCAGAAAGCTCTGTTTCACTCAGCTTACCTAAAAATTGAGTGGCGAATAATGACTTTAACGTACCGTTGTTGTTTTGATTTTCGCGGAAGATTTCCACTAATGCTTTTGGCTTCATTTTTACAATAATTAAGTTGATGATTAACTAACATTAACATATTGGATGGAAGTCAAAGTTATTCAATTTTTATGTAAAATAAAAATAACTATTTCAAAGCATAATATTACTGAAGATTATTGAGATTTTTAACACCGATGTGACGTACTGAAATGAGAGGCTCTGCATACTTAGCGCCTATAACACGCCCCCAATCCTGAGCTCTTGCAGAAATAGAATCGAAAAAGTCTTCACTAGCTATCACCGTCTCAGGCTCTGTACTATTTGGATTAAAAAATTGCGATTTATGGGCTCTAATACTCTCCATTTTCTGCACAAAGCCATCAGTTATGTCCACTACCAGATTAGGCTCAAGGTTATAAAACTGTAAGTACTTATACATCGTTTTAGGACGCCATGAGGCTAATGGCACACCATTATCATATAGCTCAATTTTACTCAGACCAGCTAAAAAGCACGCTTCTTCTATTAATTTTGATGCGCGTCCATGATCTGGATGACGATCAGTCGGAGCATTCATTAACACAATTTCTGGTTGATATTTTCGAATGATTTTCGCGACTTTTAATTGGCTTTCATGATCATAAGAAATCTGACCATCCGGCATGGACATATTTAAGCGAATTTTACAGCCTAAAATATGACCAGCCTTGCGTGCTTCTTCTTTACGAATTTCAGCATTCCCTCTGGTGCCCATTTCACCTTCCGTCAAATCAACTATTCCAGTGGCAGCGCCTGCATTCGCATGACTAGCTAATAAACCACCTGCGCCCAATTCGACGTCATCTGGATGCGCACCAAAAGCTAAAATATCTAGTTTCATTATCTTCTATTTTCCTTGGGCGAAGTTAGTAACTTCTTCACTCATGGGACGTACTCTAGAACCCAGGTGACTCACCCAGTTACCTTCGCTATCCACTAAGAACTTGTTGAAATTCCAAGAAACATTGGCATCATCGACGCCATTCTGAGCAGCATTACTGAGCCACTGGTATACCGGATGTCCTTTATCACCATCTGTGCTTACTTTACCCATCATCTGAAAGGTAACACCGTAGTTTTTGCTACAAAAAGTCTTGATTTCTAACTCCGATCCTGGCTCTTGACCTCCAAAATCATTAGAGGGGAAACCAATGATAACAAATTCGTCACTTCCATAAGTCGAATGGAGTTCCTGTAAACCTTCATATTGAGAAGTGTACCCGCACTTTGACGCGACATTAACAAGGAGTACTCTTTTTCCTTTGAGGGTTGTAAAGTCGAAGTTCTGGCCGTCAATAGTAGTGGCCGATAGGTCATAAAAAGATGTTTTTTCCATGGGAATTGATATTTCGTTCGATTGATTTGATGTAACATATGCCGACTCACCATCTGAAGATCCAGTGCAAGCAACTAATAACGTAGAAAAAAGTAAGTACTTCATAGAAGGTTTTTAAGGTAGTTTTTAAATAAACAACATGGTAAGCATATAGTTTACCATATTTTCGCAAAGTCAATAGAATATTACATGTCAAAGATAAGGCCATTATTAGCTAGGTTTTTTCAGCAAGAACTGAGAAACTCAAACGCGCTCTTCTCGCTCGGTCTGTATTTGTTGGGCATTACTTATCTCATTTATTTATTGGGAGGAAACAATGCTGCAGACAGTACATGGAATACCTTATTGTGGGTAGTCGTTTTTTTTGGTACGGTTAGCCAAGCCAGCAGGAGTTTTGATTTTGAAAGTGGTGATTACTTTTTTTACTTTCAAACCTTGATAGGTCCTGGGCCAACCATCATAGCGAAATTGGTCTTTAATGCGGCCTATATGAGTGTACTTTCTTTTCTCACCTGGGGACTTTTTTCCGTTTTTTATGGCAATACGGTCTTCAGCCCCATGCTATTTGCAGCTGGTTTACTGTTAGGATGTATCGGCTTTAGTGTGGTGCTTACATTGACGAATGGCATTGCACAACGCACCAATGGAAACGCAACACTAAGTACTGTATTAGCAATTCCATTGCTCTTTCCTGTTTTAAAATTAACCAGTGCGTTGAACGTTCAAGCAATGGTAGGGGTTCCTTTAATCGACGTCCTTGATTTAGTAGGTGCTTTAGCTGCATTAGATATTGCAATTGGGCTTCTTGCCTACCTTCTCTTTCCGTATCTTTGGCAAGATTAAACACCACTATGAAAGGACGTATTTACAAGTTCACTGGACTGGCCTTAGTGCTCTACAGCCTCATATATGGATTGTTGACCTCCATACCGGACTTACCCATTCTTGAGCAAAGTATTAGAAATTTATTTTATCACGTCAGCATGTGGTTTGCCATGGTAGCAATGATGGGAGGGAGTTTCGGCTACGCCATCTCTTTTTTATCAAAGGAAGACCTCAATAAAGACCACAGAAGCGTTGCGCTTGCTCAAACTGGAATGTTGTTTGCAACACTTGGGCTTCTAACCGGTATGATTTGGGCTAAATACACTTGGGGGGCCTGGTGGACCAACGATCCCAAGCTAAATGGCAGTGCTGTTACTATGCTTATTTACTTGGCCTATTTTGCCCTGAGGAATGCGATGGATGACGGTAGAAAACGTGCACGTATAAGTGCGGTCTACAATATTTTTGCCTTTGTGATGATGATCGTCTTCATTGGTATTTTACCACGTATGACCGACAGCTTACATCCCGGAAATGGCGGTAACCCCGGTTTTAATTCGTACGACTTGGACAACAGGCTAAGACTTGTATTCTATCCGGCAGTAATTGGTTGGATATTAGTGGGAACTTGGATCGCCTCTTTGCGTTATAGACTAAGAAAACTAGAATCATGAGACAGAGAATAGCTTCATTCTTCGCACTTGCACCTATGAGTGCCTTTGCACAAACTGAAAACATCATGTATTCAGAGGGTAAAATCTATGTTGTTATAGCTGTTGTAGCAATCATCTTCATAGGTTTAGCAGCCTTTCTTATGGGAATGGACAAAAGAATTAAAAATCTGGAAAATGAAAAATAGCCAAATCGCAATCATCATTGCGATCGCCGTGCTTATTGGATATACGCTTGTACGCTTAGGTAACAGCTCAACTTATAGCACCTTTGAGCAAGCAACCGCATCCATGGGAGAAAAAACGACAGTAATAGGATACTTAGATGCCGACCAGCCTATGGATTTTAATCCGAAAACCATCACCTTAACGTTTACCGCAAAAGATAAAAAAGGGAACGAAAGCACGGTGATTTACCACCAACCTAAGCCACAAGATTTTGAGCGATCTGAAGAGATTACGATGACTGGATATGCTTCAGACAGTGCCTTTATCGCTACGGATATTTTAATGAAATGTCCTTCTAAATACAATGAGCAGAACGAAGTTCAATCTGACAAAATTTACAAATAGCACCTATGCAATACGTTGGTGAACACCTTTGGGCAGCAGACCTTGGAAGAGGATTAACTGCCCTTTCTTTTGTTTTCGCACTATTATCCACATTAGCCTACTATTTAAAAGGGGATCAATGGAAATTACTGGGACGACTCGCTTTTAGAATACATGCGATTTCACTCTTCGGATTGATTGGGACCTTATTCTATATCATGGCCCATCACTACTTTGAGTTTGACTATGTATGGAAGCACACCTCATTGGACCTTCCACCACAATACTTGTTTTCTGCCTTTTGGGAAGGACAGGAAGGATCCTTTTTACTTTGGATGTTTTGGAATGCCATTCTAGGATATATTTTAACCTACAGTGCGAAAAAATTCGAAGGGCCCGTAGTCGGTGTATTCGCTGCTGTACAGGCATTTTTAGTCAGTATGATATTAGGAGTGTATATAGGTGATATGCATATAGGGTACAGTCCATTCATACTTGTGCGTGAACTTGCGGAAAACGTGGGATTACCTTGGACACAATTCGCTGATTACCTTGAAAGGTTTCCTAATTTTGCGGATGGATCAGGTCTAAATCCATTGCTTCAAAATTACTGGATGACCATTCATCCACCTACACTTTTCCTAGGCTTTGCCTCCACATTAGTACCATTTAGTTATGCAATAGCAGGACTACTGCGAAAGGATTATAAAACCTGGATCAAAAGTGCCTTAATATGGAGTTTCTTCTCCGTGGGCATACTAGGCGTAGGTATACTCATGGGAGGTGCATGGGCTTATGAAGCATTAAGTTTTGGAGGGTTTTGGGCCTGGGATCCGGTTGAGAACACCTCTTTAGTTCCATGGCTAACCATGGTGGCTGGTGCGCATCTGCTGCTAATTCAGCGGAACAAAGGAGGTGTAATTCCTGCAGCCCTTTTCCTGCTTATTCTAACTTTCTTATTGGTTCTATACTCCACATTCCTGACCCGCTCTGGGGTACTAGGAGACAGCTCTGTGCATGCCTTTGTAGACTTAGGATTGAGTGGGCAACTACTAATCTATTTACTCTTCTTTACGATCGGAAGTATAACTTTATTCTTAGCCCGTTACAAAGGGTTACCAAAAAAAGTGAAGGATGACCGTATGGACAGCAGAGAATTTTGGATGTTCATAGGTGCACTTGTTCTTCTGACCAGCGGTTTGCAAATTACGTTAAGTACTTCTTATCCTGTTTTTAATACATTGTTTGGTCCTGACGGCCTCATACCTATTTACGATCAAGACAAAGTTCTCATTGATCCCATAGAGCATTACAACGCTATACAGGTTCCATTCGCAATCATTATTGTACTTCTTATTGGAGCTGGTCAGTTTTTATCTTATCACCGCACCACAACAGCACAATTCTTCAAACGTCAAATTCTGACCTTGATTTTAACTACTGTCTTTGCCGGAATGAGTTCTTGGATTCTTAATATGTGGAATCCAATGTATGTGATACTACTCTGGTGCTCTTACTATGCCGTAATTGCTAACTTAGAGTTTTGGATACGCTGGGCCAAGGGAAACTGGAGTATCGCTGGATCTACAGTAGCCCATATCGGCTTTGGATTGATCGTTGCGGGCTCATTGGTGTCAAACGCTAACAAAGATGTCATCTCCCAAAATAAAACCTTCATTCACGAGGAATTTCCTGCGAATGAAAACCTTCTGATACATCAGGGCGACACCGTACAGCTTGGTGAATATTGGGTAAGCTGGACGGACCAGCGTGAGGAAGGTTATTACCAGAGGTATATTTTAGAGTTTTTCCAGGAAGACGAAGACCATAGTGGAGCGTTAATACCAGTGTTTAACCTCTCCCCTAGTATTCAAATGAATGAGCGTATGGGCAACGTTGCAGAACCTTCTACGAGACACTTCCTTACAAAAGATATTTATACCCATGTTACCTATGCAGATATGCGTTCCATGGAAGAGAAAGGTACAGAGGAATGGAAGAATGCTTTTGATATTGAATTGGCTACAGGAGACACGCATTTCTTATATGGTAAGTACCAGGTTCGCTTAGATACGTTAGTGGTTGAAGCTCCTCAAGAAGACGGTAACCTAGAATACGTGGTATTAGGTGCTGGTCTAAGCGTAACTACAATGGAGGATAGTACTTATAAAATCATGCCTATTTATGCTGTTCAAGGAGATGAGGGTCAACATGTAGATGCTGAAATAAAAGAACTCGGATTGAAATTTAGTTTTGATCGTATTAATTATGAGTCCAACAGACCGGTAATTACTGCCAGTGAACATGTTGAAGCTGAGGAGCCTTTTATCTTAATTAAAGCAGAAGTTTTTCCTTGGATTAATCTTCTTTGGATCGGCTCTTTATTAATGGCTCTAGGTACTGTTATCGCTGTCACCACAAGGTTAAGAAGTAAATAACATGAAGGTAGCACTCATAGGAAAAGGTAACTTAGGTCACCACCTCTATGAAGGCTTACGTACTCATGTATCAATAGAATGGTATGGAAAAGACTACCCAAAAACTATTGATGCAGATCTAATACTGATCGCTGTACCGGATACGGAGGTGTTAAAGGTTTGTAATTCTTTCAAAAACCAACTTATTGCGCACACTGCAGGCTCCGTGAAACTACCAAACACTTCTAGGGCAGCTGTTTTTTATCCACTTTACAGTTTTACGAAGGCACAAGACATTGATTGGTTAAAAGTGCCATTATTACTAGAAACAGCAAGAAAAGAGGACGAAAGTTTATTGCATGAATTGGCGCAACTACTGACTAAAAAGATCTTTTGGATTTCTAGTGAGCAACGTGAGAATCTACATGCGGCGGCGGTGTTGGTGAATAATTTTACCAACCATCTGTATACTCTAGCCAGTGATCATTGTACCGCTTATGACTTACCTTTTGAAGTACTGCATCCAATCATGAATCAAGGACCAGCGAAAGCCATTGAATCCACACCATTGGAGGCCCAAACTGGACCTGCCAAGCGTGGGGATCAAAACACGATGGACAAACACCTTTTACAGCTTAAAAATGACAAGTTGCGGGAACTATATGTATTGATGAGCAACAGTATAAAACAAAGAGATGAACTATAAAGAGAAGTTTAAGCACATTACTACCGTTGTTTTTGACGTAGACGGTGTAATTACAAACGGAACGGTTCTTTTGATTCCAGGAGCTCAGCCCGTGCGGAATATGCACAGTAAAGATGGATACGCCCTCCAACTCGCGGTGAGAAATGGTATTCGTATAGCCATCATCACAGGTGGAAATAGTGAAGACGTACGAGACCGTCTGGCTGAAACTGGAATCAAAGACATCTACATGAGTGCATCGAACAAAATGGATGCCTATGAAGATCTCAAAATGTGCTACGATCTAACGGACCTTGAAATTCTATATATGGGCGATGACTTACCTGACTATGATGTAATGAAAGCCGTAGGACTGTCCTGTGCACCGCAGGATGCAGCTCCAGAAATTAAAGCAATATCAGATTACGTAAGTCCCATAAATGGAGGAGAGGGCTGTGTCAGAGATGTGCTGGAGCAGTTATTGAAAATTCACAATAAATGGGGTCGTCCGGAAGATCGAACATGGTAAAATCAACTAAGCCCCTTCAATTAAACAGATCTTTAGTCCTAGGTTCTAAAAGTCCTCGCAGAGCACAACTCCTGTCTGATCTTGGCTTCGACTTCAGGATTGAGGTCACGGATGCCGATGAGAATGCTCCAGAAAATCTCAACGGAGAGGAAACTGCAGTTTGGATTTCTGAACAGAAAGCAAAAGCTCTGCAACCGCTGTTAGCTGATGATGAATTAGGTATCACTTCTGACACGGAAGTATGGCTTGACAACAGGAGATTTGGCAAGGCGGCTGACGCGAATAAAGCAAGAAAAATGCTACAGGCTTTAAGTGGTAAAACACATCAAGTCATTACGGGGTTGTCTCTTGTAACCCGCACAAAGATCACCTCGTACTGCAGCGTAGTACAAGTACACTTTGACGTGCTTCCATCATGGGCGATAGAACACTATGTTTCCACATTCAAACCATTTGACAAGGCAGGAGCCTACGGTATTCAAGAATGGATTGGACAGACCTATATTCACAAAGTTGAAGGAGAATACAATGCAGTTGTAGGACTACCAACATCCACTCTATTCAAAGCACTTGAGCCATACCTAAAGGCATAAAAAAAGCCGAAACTATAGTTTCAGCTTTTCTATATGAATTTCACTAGATTATTTGGAGGCTATTGAAAGATCGATCATCCAACCATACAGATCTTCTGAACGTCCCATTCTAATATCAGTGAGTAGCTTTTTAATATCCATGGCCTTCCCGTTTTCAGGTACCGGAATAGTGAAATTTTCACCATGGTATCCAATAGTGTCGATTTGACTCACCACTGCAGCAGTACCCATTCCAAAAGCCTCTTGAAGCTTTCCTTCACGAGCTGCCTTCACTAATTCCTCCACCGTAATTGGGCGCTCTTCCAAGGCCCAACCTTGGGCTTTAATCAATTGGATTATTGATCGTCTGGTTACTCCTGCTAAAATTCGGTCGGTCAAAGGAGGGGTAAGAAATACACCATCAACTAAAAGCATCAGGTTCATTGTACCACTTTCCTCTATATACTTATGTTCTTTATGATCAGTCCATATGACTTGATTATATCCCTCCTCTATAGCCTTGGACGTAGGATAAAACGCACCTCCATAATTCCCTGCTGCTTTTGTATATCCTATACCACCGCTGGCTGCTCTAGAAAACTCTTGTTCAATCTTAACTTTTACAGTCCCGTTGTAGTATGGACCTACAGGCGAAGTAATAATACAAAAGGTGTAGTCATCACTTTGGCGTGCTGCAATAAATTCAGAAGATGCAAACACAAATGGACGGATGTATAAACTGTGGTCTTCCGTTTTAGGAATCCATGCTTGATCAATCTCTAAAAGCTTTGACAACCCATCCATAAATACATGCTGCGGTATCTGCGGTATCATAAGGCGTTCAGCACTTCTATTGAGTCGTGCAAAGTTGTCCAGAGGACGGAACATACTTACTGCACCGTTGTCCTTTCTATAGGCTTTCATACCCTCAAATGCACTTTGACCATAATGAAGTGCATGGAGTCCATAAGAAAATTCTAATTGTCCATAAGGACGAATTTCTGGTTCTTGCCAAACTCCATTCTTAAAATGACAAACTAGCATGTGGTCAGACATGTTTTTACCAAAAGGAAGATTGTTAAAATCTAGATCCTTTAAACGGCTTTGTTGTGTCAATTCAACTTTCATAGGCAATACTATTATTTCGGAGCACAAATGTACTAATTTTGACAATGAGAAACAGATGCGTTATGATCTGTAAGAATAGAGAGTTTTAATTTTAATCGAATCGTCCAATGAATCACCACTTACTTGTTATTTTCATTTCAATCGGATTGTTTTCTTGTCAAAACGGTAACGTAGAGTCTCAAAACATCGTAGAGCCTCAAGTATCAGCTAATGAATATATTAGCTTCGGAGACAGCTCTTTTGCTACAGATAATAGTATGACCGCTGCGGATCTGGTAACGGCATTTGAAACTGGCGAGTCAGATACTGTCTTCGCAACAGTGGCAGGTCCCATTACTAAGGTTTGTACCACGAAAGGTTGCTGGATGTCTACGGCAATTGACTCTAATAATAGCCTTTTCGTAGACTACGATTACGAATTTTTACTTCCTACCAACAGTAAGGGCCAAAAAATGGTCATGACAGGATATGCATATTGGGACAGTACAACAGTGGCTGAACTCAAACATTACGCTGAGGATAGAGGAGCGAGTGAAGAAGAAATAGCCTCAATAATGAATCCTACTGGAGAGGTAAAGTTCAAAGCCAAAGGTGTTAAAATTGCCATATCTACTTCAAATGAAGAGTAAGTTTTTTATCCTTTCGATATTACTATCATTGGTATACGCATGCACTCCTACCCAGGAGTCAGCGGACGTAGTAGCGCCAATCTGGTCCCCGGAAGTAGATCAACCGAGTGAATTGGCAGTGATCATGAGGGTTATTAATCAAGAGGGTATTGAGCGCAAAGCAAGTCTTGAGAACGGAGTGCTGAGCACAGCTAATTCTTCCTTGATATTCGATATGATTACTGCCCAACCAACAGAACCGCATATGGTAGGGCCTGCTTTTGAACCACATGCACAGGGCTTTATATACGCCTACAGTGAATTAGCGTCCGCCACTTCTGTACCCTCGCAAATAGAAGCGCATAACAACTTAGTGAAAAGCTGTGTGGCTTGTCATATGAACTTTTGCCAAGGTCCTATTTCAAGGATTGAAAAACTCTACATACCATAGTGTCTAAGGCGAGCCCAAGACACATCAAGACTTCCGCTGATGGGAGCTTGACACTTTGGGTACCCAAATTAGACGAGTACTACCACAGCATTCATGGAGCACTTACCGAAAGTCAACATGTTTTTATCAATGCTGGATTAAAATCGCTGGCGCTCCCGGAAGTTCGCGTTTTAGAGGTTGGATTAGGAACTGCCCTAAACGCTAGACTGACCCTTGAACAAAAAGGGAGTACTCTAATTCACTACACAGCTCTTGAAAAGTTTCCGTTAACAACGGAAGAAATTGATCTTATAGCACGCTCTAATATGCAACAGGAAGGACTAATCCTTCGTTGTGAACCGTTTGTGCCGACTGAGCTTATACCAGGATTTCATTTTGAATTGATCACCACTGATCTTAGACTCTTCGACAGCGAGGAATCCAGCTTTGATCTTATCTATTTTGATGCCTTTGCGCCAAGTGCACAACCTGAGCTCTGGACGGACGAAGTCTTTGAAAAGATGTTTAAAATATTAGCTAAAGGTGGCTGTTTGGTTACCTACTGTGCAAAAGGAGTCGTAAAGCGATCTATGAAAGCTGCAGGTTTTGAAGTCGAACGGCTGCCTGGACCTCCCAGAAAACGAGAAATGACGCGTGCATGGAAAAGATGATCAAATTCAACGCCCGTTGCTACGCTTTGATTATATCTAATCAAGGAAGACTTTTGGTAATGAAAGAGCTCTGGCAGGGAGTCAGTCTGCAAAAACTTCCCGGAGGAGGACTAGAATTAGGCGAGGGGCTCATAGAATGTTTAGACCGGGAAATCAAGGAGGAATTCAAGCTTTGGTCCCCATTAGATTGGTCACATTTTTATATTCCTACTCATGCGTTTTCCTCTAGGTTTAAGCCTAACGAACAGCTGCTTCTGAATTATTTCATCGCTAGCAACCTCGTAAATGAGGAAGATTGGGCTATTATAGACCATGACCCAAATTTAATAGAAATGATTTGGCTTCCACTCGAAGCTAAGCAAGCTTCATGGTTTTCACTCGAGTCAGATCGCGCGGCATTTTTAAAGTTAGTGAGACTAAAAACCCAATCTTAAGCCAACTACTTCAGCGAGTTTGTTGTAGAGTTGTTCCGGTTTTTTAGTTCGCCAATTCCATTCATCTAACTCACCACCGAGTACAAAGAATTGGTCTAAACCATAAGCATTCAACTCATCAACGACATGTGGTCGTAAATTCAAAAACGTCATCCACCCCTCTGGAACTTCCTCCAGCCACTCTTCATAGTAATCCGTTATATCCGCATGAAAATTAAGGATATTCTCCCCGATAAGTATAAACTTATCTATCCCCAAGGGTACCATCTCATCAATAATATCGCGCTTGACCCGCATCACATCGTTATGAACGGCATCATTCCATTCTCCTAAAAACTCTATAATACCATATCCAGCAGCGTAATCCACAAACAGGATTTTAAGGACCAACGTCTCGCAACCTATATTATCCCATTGCGGATGCACCACATGATCAAAAATTCGATCCGTAAATTCCACTTCACTATTGAAGTAACCATACATTGGGCTTTGCGGATCTTCGCTGGCTATATATAGATGTCGCCAATTATAATAAGGTTCAATGGTGTGCATAAAAGTCTATCCAGAAATATTCTACTTAAAGTCTAACAAAATTAAGCTAGGGTTGTTAGTTTAACATTCACAAAAATAACAAATGGCAACATTCACTATTACCGGTGCAACAGGATCAGTTGGCAAGGCTATCGTAGACCAATTACTCAATGAGCAACACCTTGTTCGCGTCCTCTCTACAAGGAAGAATCTCGCGTGGAAAGGCGTGGAAACCTATTACTGGAACCCTTCCCAAGGCGAGATTGATCTGGCGTCTTTAGAAGGCGCTGATCATCTTATACATTTGGCAGGTACCACGGTTTCAAAACGCTGGACCGCTGCATACAAGCAGTCTATTAATGACTCGAGAGTATACACTTCTCAAACACTCATTGACGCTTTACAAAAGCTAAAAAAAGCACCATCTTCCTGCGTATCAGCAAGTGCCATTGGGTTCTACGGATCAGACTTTGAACGCACCATGATAGAAAGTGATTTACCAGCCGATGACTTTTTAGCGGCGGTAACAAGAAATTGGGAGCATTATACAGGGAAACTTGGAAACGACGAAAGACGTAGTGTTCAGCTACGTATAGGCATCGTCTTAGACAAAGGCGCCGGCGTGCTAGGCGAATTAGTCCCTTTAGCGAAAGCAGGTATCGCATCCCCACTTGGAACCGGTAAACAATGGTCAAGCTGGATACACATTAAAGACCTCGCGCGCATGTTTATCCATGCAGCCACATCAACGGATATCAAGTCTGGTCCATATAATGCAGTAGGTTCAAACCCTGCTACAAACAAATCTTTAACAAAAGCAATATGTAAGGTCCTTCACCGCCCCATGATTCTACCTGCTGTTCCTGGTTTTGTATTGAAACTGGTCCTAGGAGAAATGGCTACGCTCGCGTTAATGAGTCAAAAAGTAAGTAATGAAAAAATACTCAAGACAGGATTCACCTTCGAGTTTGACAATCTAGAAGAAGCATTGCGAGATGTATTAAAATAAAAAAGCCCCACTTAAGTAGGGCTTTTTTATCATAAAATTCAAATAATACTAAACCTTTGTAGCTGTAACTGAAATAGTCAGCTCAATGTTATGATCTATTAAATTATCCTTCAAAGATTCTGCAATAGAAGCATCATCTCTGTTATGGTAATTCACTCCCCATAGCGTACGATCAATCGAGAAAGTAGGTGCCTCAAAAGAAACTAAACCATTTTCAACTGAGATATGCGCAGGAAATTCAATACCGTTTGTCACACCTCTTAGAGTAAGATTACCAGATACTATCGAGTTCATCCCCTCTTCAGTAGTGGTATCATTTGCTTCGCTATAGTTCACCGCAGTTATTTCGAATAAAGCGGTCGGAAAACTATCAACATAAAAGAAATCAGCGTCTCTTAAATGTTCGATTAAGGATTCTCTCTTTCGGTCACGTAAATCGGTTACGTCTAATTTATTCAGATCTATCAGAATAGCACCACCCATAACAACATCACCATTTAACGCAAAATAGCTTTTTCCTAAACCCAATGTTCCGTTATGAGAACTACCCGTATAGGTCTTGAACCCTCTCCATTCCAATAGCGATCCTTCGTCTAAGAGCACTTTTACAGCATCTGCCAACACGTTCACTTCTTGAGCCTCACCTGTTGTAGCTTGATCTGCTTTTTCTCCCGCGCAACTTATCGCTAAGAAACCGATAGCCGCTATTATTACTGATTTTTTCATTGGAATATTTTATTTGGTGTAAAGTTAGGGGAACAATGCTCATATATACTTAGGTACTGAATAAGATTTATAAAATATCAAACTATTTATATACCCCACTAAACGTCTTCTCTGAATAGAGCATTTATCACTACGGTTTGCTAATAGAGTTTTCTGCGAAGTCTCAACGCTAAAATACTTACAACTAAGGCAATGCTACCAGCCAAGATATACGGATAACTGTAATGAAAGCCATACGCAGCACCACCAATAGCGGGCCCAACGACCCTTGCGAGTGAGCCAACACTTTGGTTCGTCCCTAGGATTTTACCTTGTGCATCATACGGCGCATACGTGGTCAATAATGTGCTTACCGTTGGTGTAAGTAGCGCATTACCAAAGGATAATAACGTCATGGAAACCAATTCTAGATAAAACTTATCTGTGGGCACAAAAGGCATGCTGAAAAGCCCCATAGAGACAAGAATTGTTCCGAAAAAGAGCAAGTTTTTCTCACCAAACCAGGTGTTGAAATACCCAATTAATCCACCTTGAATAACTACCGCGAGTACACCTATGTAGGCAAACGTATAACCAATATGGAGTTCGCTCAAGCCAAAATGCTCAGCCCACAATAAGGTAGAGGTAATTTGCATCATACTAAAGCCTAGGATATAGACAAAATTGATTGTAAATAGTGCGTTTACCTCAGGAATATCTCGGAATTGGATAATGTCTTTGAAAGGGTTTGGAAACAACTGCACAGTTGTACTCTTGACTTTTAACGTCTCATCTAGGAAAAACCAAGCTAGGACTAGATTCAACGCCCCTAGAGCAGCTGCAAAGTACCCTACCCCAGAAACTCCGTAGAACTCATTCACTATACCACCTATTGAAGGCCCAAAAATGAATCCTAGTCCAAAAGCAGCACCAATAATCCCAAATGCCTTTGTTCTTTTCTCTACAGGAACAACATCACTTATATACGCCTGAGCCACACTGAGGTTCGCCGCACCAAATCCCTTTAAAAGTCTTGTGGCAAACAATAACCACAGTACTGTGGCATTCGCAAAGAGAATATAAGCAACGATCATGATAGAGATACTGATAAGCATAATGGGCCTACGACCATATCGATCGCTTAATCCTCCCCAAAAACTCGCGAAAATAAACTGCATAATACTAAATGATGCACCCAAAAGACCCACCATTGCATCAGTTGCGCCTAATGTTTTGGCATAGATAGGGAGAATTGGGATGATGAGTCCAAAACCCATCAAATCCAGAAATATGGTCAGGAATAATACAACAAGGGCCTTATTCTTCATGGCTCGGAGTATGGCGAAGTGATACTACTTCTATTCCTTGTTCCGTAAGCTTATAACGATGTAATTCTTTTGCCCGATATACTTTTGAAAACTCTTCTGCTGCCTCGAGTTCAAACTGTGAAAAATCTTTATAACGAGCACTATAGTGTCCTATAAGTAACCAATCTGCATTCGCTTCTTTTGCTACTCTTCCAGCCTCTTTTGCCGTACTATGCATGGTTTGTCTTGCACGTTCCGACTTATCATCACAGAAAGTACTTTCATGGTATAACAGACTCACCCCTTTTACATACTGTGCCGTCTCAGGCACATACATCGTATCTGAGGCAAAGGCATAGCTCAATGGTTTTGGAGGGTCATAAGTGATGGATTCATTTGATACGACCTCACCTTCATCACTTGTCCAGTCTCTCCCCTCCTTAATCCAATGGTAATCACAAATAGGAATAGAGAGCTCATCAGCTTTAGATTTATTTAATCCTCTCTTTAGTGGCTTTTCTTTAAATAAAAACCCCGTTGTAGCTATTCTGTGTTTTAATGGAAATGTCGAAATAACATAAGAATCAGTCTCTACCAAAATCTGTGGGACTTTATGTTGCGTAATGACAAATGAAATAGGATACGACGTAAATGTTCCGGCTGCCCTAAACTGGGTAAGAACAATGTCTTTAAGCTTAGGTGGACCATACACCGTCAAAGGTGTGGTTCTACCTAAAAGATGAAAACTGCTCAGTAAGCCGACTAATCCAAAAAAGTGATCGCCATGCAAGTGAGAGATGAAAATGTGGTTTATTCTTGAGAATTTAGTCTTTGATCGTCTCAATTGCTTTTGAGCACCTTCACCGCAATCTATTAAGAAGAAATGATCCCGCATTTTTAACAATTGGGATGTGGTATAGCTATTGGACGTTGGTGTCGCACTAGCCGCACCTAAAACGACCAACTCTAAACTCATTTACTGTTTTTAAGTTTGCGTTTTTCAGCCAATAGATAAAGAACTGCCATTCTAACTGCTACACCATTTTGAACTTGATCTAAAATAACAGAATGCTCACTATCAGCGACCTCCGAAGTGATTTCAACACCTCTGTTTATAGGGCCAGGATGCATGATAACAATGGGTTTATCTAATGCATCGAGGTGGTCCATTGTAAGTCCGTACTGAGCTCTGTATTCTGCTATGGAAGGAAAGTGATTAATATCTTGACGCTCATGTTGCACACGCAACATGTTTGCTACATCGCACCATTCAATAGCTGTTTGGAGATTATGCTCTACGCGAACACCTAGGGTATGCATATGTTTGGGAACTAATGTTGTTGGACCACATACCATAACCTCAGCACCCATTTTCTTCAATAGCAAAACATTAGACAGGGCAACACGGCTGTGCACTATGTCACCTATGATAGCCACCTTTATACCCTCTAAGGTACCTAGAGCTTCTCTAATTGAAAAGGCATCCAGCAAGGCCTGTGTAGGATGTTCGTGAGCACCGTCTCCTGCATTTACTATGGACGCATCAACATGCTGAGCAAGAAACTCACCTGCGCCAGGATTTGGATGTCGCATGACCACCATATCCACCTTCATCGCTAATATGTTATTGACGGTATCAATCAATGTCTCCCCCTTTTTAACCGAGGAGGAAGCAGCAGAGAAATTAATAACATCAGCGCTTAAACGTTTTTCTGCCAATTCAAAGGACAAACGTGTCCTGGTTGAATTTTCGAAAAACAAGTTTGCAATAGTGATATCACGAAGTGTTGGGACTTTTTTAATGGGCCGGTTAATGACCTCTTTAAACTGGGTGGCAGTATCGAGAATAAGCTGGATATCCTCTGCATTGAGGTGTTTAATGCCCAGCAAATGATTCACAGATAATTCGCTCATGAATTCGGTTCAGTTATTAGTACAGCATCGCGACCATCTACCTCTTTCCATAGCACCTCAACACGCTGAGAGGCTATAGAATCTACTTGTCGTCCCTTATAATCGGGTTGTATAGGTAAATCGCGAGAAAATCTTCTATCAATAAGTGTGAGCAGCTCCATCTTCGCTGGCCTTCCATAACTCAGGATAGCATCCATAGCTGCACGGATACTTCTACCAGTATAAAGAACATCGTCGATAAAAACTAATTTTTGATCTTCTACCAAATGATCAATATGAGTAGTGTTGGCTTGAAGATGTTCGCCAGACCTTCGGCGAAAATCATCGCGATAAAAGGTAATATCTAATGCTCCAGTACGAATACCCTCAACACCATACCCTTCTTCAAGTAATCTGACCAACCGGTCTAAAACCTGAACTCCCCTGGGCTGAAGACCAACAAGAATCGTATTTGTAAAATCACCATGATTTTCAATCAACTTACAACACAACCTGTTTAAGGCGATGTTCAACTCTCTTGCATCAATGATTTCACGTTTGATCATGTGGCAAATTTACTTATTTATATGACGTGAAAATGTCTTCTAAATCAATCCCTCCAAAATTACCACTACTCATTAAGACCACTGCTGAATTTTCGGCGGGATCGGAAAGTGCAAGTGACAATTCCTCTGGAGTATCAAAAACACGAACTCTAGGACCAAAAGCTTCAACCACAGCTTTCTTAGAGAGCTCGGGCAATTTTTTATGTGCTACAGCGTCTGGACTGTAATAAACCCAGGCATCGTGTGCAGGATCCATCACTCCGTTGTATTGAGGTAAAAATTCAGGATTCAAACTGGAAAACGTATGTAGCTCAAGAACAGCGCGAACCTTGCCAAACTGATCTGCAATGGCCTTCACAGCTGCACCTACTTTCGACGGAGCATGTGCAAAGTCTCTAAACACCTTAACCTCTCCCTCGCGTATTGGTTGCATTCTGTTTTGAGCCCCTGCGAAAGATGCTATGGCATCATGAAACTCATGTTCTTGAACTCCCATTTCTAAACAAACCCAACGAGCGGCTTCCAGATTACTTAGGTTGTGTGCTCCAAAAACCTGAAGAGGAACCATACCCTCTGCTGTATCTATATAGGTTACTCCCTTTTCAATTGAATATTCTGGAAGACTGTAAGGGAATCGTTTTACCGGTGCATCACTCTCTTCGACCAATTGCTTTAGTACTGAATCCAGCTCATTGTAAATAAGTGCGCCACCAGGCTCAATAGTATCTAGGTATATTTTGAATTGTTCCAGGTACTTCTCAAAGGTGGGGAACACATTGATGTGGTCCCAAGCTATCCCAGTAATAACGGTGATATTAGGACGATAAAGATGGAATTTAGGCCTTAGATCTATAGGGGAACTTAAGTATTCATCACCTTCCATCACCATGAATTCAGAGCCACTCTCCATTTCCACCATACAATCAAAGCCTTCTAATTGGGCACCTACCATATAGTTCGTAGGAACACCTGCGTGCTGCATTACGTGTAACACCATAGCTGTTGTTGTGGTTTTTCCATGAGAACCAGCGATCACCACTCGCGTCATTTCTTTTGATATCTCAAACAGAAACTCAGGATAACTGAAAATATTCAATCCTAACTCTTGAGCTCTTAGTAATTCAGGATTGTCCTTACGAGCATGCATTCCTAGTATTATGGCGTCCAGTTGACTGTCAATTCTAGACGCCTCCCATCCATCAAAAGATGGAAGCAAGCCTTTAGCTAAAAGTCGACTTCTGGATGGCTCAAAAATCTGGTCATCTGAACCAGTTACTTGATGTTTCCCATTATGTAGCGCGATTGCTAGATTGTGCATCGCTGATCCGCCTATGGCTATAAAATGAATTCTCATCTATGGTTACTTATCAAAGTACAAATTTCCGAATCTAATCCTAGATCCACGTAAAGAAAGTAATACAGCGCCGTCGCGACCGTCGTCCGCAAGTCTGGAGGACTTTGGGGATACTCGGAATTTTTGCTTCTTGTTTCTATTCAATAAGGTGTAGGTCATCTTGGCGTCGTGGGATACACTAACCATAACAAGGTTACCGTTTTTGGCATTTGTGATCGCCCTCAAAGGTTTTTTACCCCAGCGCTTGGCATTCTTTCTATGATCATTGTAGACGAAGTGTAAGCCCTCATCATTCATGAGAAAGGTATACCCTAAATAATAGCCCCCATCATTCATCGACGTTTGCCGTTTTGGTACGTGGGCATACCAATCTATCTCACCCTCTTTATCAATACTTAAAACAATAATATCATTGTAATAATAGTAGTAGTTTGTAGTAGTAGCTCCACGACTATTCTGAGTGGTTACAACACGTACATCATAGTCTTCCGCTATGACATAGGCACCGCCATCTGGACGCGGCATAAACTGTCTAAAGACAAAATTCTTCCGAATTCCTCTTCCTCTAAACATTCTGTACCTGTTAAATTGAGCAACAAATTCTTCAGAAAAAGAACTCAAGCTAGAGCTGGTAACTTCACCTTTTTCCTGATCCACAGCCAAATACAACGAACCATCCATGTCGTAGTAATTACGTGTGCCGTAAAACCCTGAAATTGACATCTGATTGTCCTTTAAATCACATTGAATCCCCAAGCTGTGAACAGAAATATCAGTCAATCCCAAGTCGAATTCAGTAATTTTATTATAATCTCCAGATTGGATTCGCATCAGCTTATAATCTAGATCCTGTCTCTTATACACATCTGACGCTGCCGA